>Ga0207701_10001071_pt1 | contig 28941 bp, 52 predicted proteins | sample KBSSwiSSwithPhiX_FD_184294 | JGI IMG/M metagenome (GOLD analysis project Ga0207701, IMG submission 184294) | Switchgrass rhizosphere bulk soil microbial communities from Kellogg Biological Station, Michigan, USA, with PhiX - S5 (SPAdes) (version 2) | ecosystem: Environmental > Terrestrial >... | reverse complement strand
CCTTCGATGGTGAGCGTCTGTTTGCCGGAAGGACGCTTGGGCTTGATGTCGATGAACGGCCTTTGGATGTTCGACTTCTTGAGCTCACCGATGGCGAGCTTCTCGATTTGTTTCTTGAGCTCATCCCTCTCTGAAATGACACGTTGGTAATTTGCTATCCCATGTTCCACAGCTAACATCTCCGGAGTTTTTCCACCGTTGCTAGCTGCCACTGTCGGTTGCTTTGTCGTCATTGCTACCTCCATGATATTTTTTCAACCGTTTTAAAAGCAAGTCATCCTTGATGCGATAGGGCACATCACTGGGAAGTGATTCGGTCCCTCTTTCTGCATCATAAAATGACCGCTTCGTTATCTTCAACTCAATACCCAACTCAGCAGCACGCCTGAACAAAGTCTCGCGGCTAGTCTTCATATCAACTTCCAAACGGTGGATTGATATTTCTAGACGCCCAGCTGCTTGCTCACGCAACACTCGATCCTCACCTTCACTGAATACTCTTTTCACTGACTTCCTGTCCTTGCACGTTTGTAGTGATACTCACAATAGGGTGAGCCTTCCTGTTTCGTCCGTCCGCAGAAATAAAAGTTTACATCGCCAAAGGGCCAGCGGCAATGATGAGACTTTAGATCATAAAGCTCCACACCATCCTCTCTCGAAATATCAATTGGTGGATCCGTCCTTGGCGCAAGTGGAAGTGGCGCAAGGTTTTTGGGCTTTGGATTGAAAACCTGTCTGCGGTTTTTATCCTTCTGCTTAAGCAGACCTAGCCGGTGCAGCTTTCCCATCACAGCGCCTTTTGATTTTTTGGGAAAGCGTCTTACAATCTCTGCGCTGTGCATGCCTAGCGACTTAAGACGCCTCAGCGTTTCAATTTGATCATGCGTCCAACTCATATCAGCCATTCCCTATAGTTGTCACCGTTGATCGTTGTGACCATATTGATCTTGTTACGCAACGCCTCTAGGAATTTCATTTCCACCGTATTCGGAACGATCAAGTCAACATAGTCCACTGGACGTTTTTTGTCCGTCCCTTGTACACGCTGCTCGGATTGTTCGCGGTGTTCAAGATTATTTTTTGAGGAGTAGTAAATTACAAGGTCAGCCATATCCCATGTGCGGCCCCAGCCTCCCGCGTCTGGCGTGGCGACCATGTAGGGCGTATCATCCCGCGTCTTGAATGCCCGCTCCTCTTCCTCCCTTGTCTTCAGATTGCCGCCCCAGAACCTCGCAACGTTGACGCCAAAATGTTTGGCGAGGGCCGCAGAGACTTTTCGGATATCAATATCGTAGCTGCACCAGATCACAGCCTTGCCTTCGTAGTCCTCCAGCAATTCAATTAGCTCCTCCGTCCTGTATTCTGGTATCTCATTCTCCTTCCCTTCTTCATCCTTCACATGACCGCAGAGGATTTGATGAAGCCTCAGCATTTGTGAGATAACGATTGTGGCTGTGACGTGCTGGCCGTTGGCGAGTTGTGTCGTCGCAAATTCCTTTATCTCCTTGTAAGCTGTCTCTTGCTCCTTGGAGAGCCGTACATGACGGACTGAATAGGTAGAAGGAATGTTTGGCCGGAACGGAACACGGAAGGAGTGTGGCTCAATCAGCGCGTGTAACTCCTCCAAATCTCTGTAACCGGTCACGATCGCAACACGACGCCCACCGAAGAATTCATTCCGCATAATTGCATAGCGCGCACGAAAGGCATAATAGGAACGGAAGCCCAGTATGTTCCAATCGAGGAATTCAAACTGGGAGAATAGATCGAGTGGTGAGCGGGGTATTACAAGTCCACTCAGTATCCTCCTAAAAGATGAAAGCGGAGCAAGTTCAGTATTGATGAACTTGGTCCGCTTTGCTTTGGGGTTTTTGATCGCAGTTGATTCATCGACGATGATGCCAGCCCGATTTGTTTTTACAAACTCAATGGCGAGCTTGCGTGCGTCACCGGGACGTGACAGAGCCTCCACATTCATAAGGAGGATGCGAGGCCTGTTTTTAACGATCATAAAGCCGACAGCCGCTTTGGCCTTCCCGGCCTCCCAGACGTGGGTAAGGAGCCGCTTCTGTAGGTCGAGGCTTACGTGCTCCCTAATCGCCTCTAGCCATGTCTTATAGACGCCTGCAGGTGCTATAACCAGAAGGTCTGAGGCTTTCCCTTTTAGCTCCATCGTCCCAAAGTCATCGAGCGCCACTTTGGTCTTGCCCGTCCGCATTGCCATGAGGAGGGCGAAAGCCTCCCGGCCTTTCATAAGCCGGTTGGCTTTCGTTTGATAGTCACGCGGCTGCATTAATGATTGATACTTCATCTCATTTGCGTTCTAGCCAAATACCAATCGGGTGCGGACCATTCCGTGCATCTTTTCTGATACGGAACGGCTCGCGGTTCACACGTGTCTTATACATCAGGCTGTTGAGAGCACTGACGATGCGGACACGTCCATGTCTTGCCTTCCCATGAATGCGAGACGCAAGGTCACTTGTGGTGACCTTGCTCCCGTTCTTTGGGATGTGACGAAACAAGAGCAATTCCGCTCTTGAATAGTACACATTAGATTCATTTAGGGTAAAGCCCAAATGTCGTCTCCTTTTGTTCATTCCTGTCTCTCACGATCTTGTAAGGGAGCTTGCCCTTGTCGATCATGAAATACAAACCCTTCATGACCATCTGAACGGCTCCCTTGTTTTCGTCAGAAGCGGACCCATAGACCGATTTCAAAATGTCGCGCTTCGTTACTGGCTTCTTGAAGTTGGAGTGGAGTGTCTCCAGAAGCTTCTCACGATTGGTCCCTGCCCGGACATTGAACTCAATTCCGATCTTGGACCGCTTGTCCTCCTTTTTCTTCGCCTCCTTCTTTGTGGAAGGCTGCTTCTTCAGTTCCGCAATCTTCTTCATTGCGACCTTGCGGGACGCGAACCGCTTCACAGGCTTCGCGCCATTCGATAAACGGTTGTACTCGGCAACGAGTTCAGGACCGCTCATTTCAGATACTGCTTTAGTCATTACATCCTCTCTTTTGATTTCATTTTATGATGGCCCACTTTGTTCTCTCAGGCGTCTCAAATTTGATCCACTTGTTACGCCACTCAATTATAGAGCGGACATCACAAGCCTTATCAAATGCTGCCTGATAGTCGTCACCCTCGTAGACCGTTAAGGTGACTGCACCTCCCATCGTATCAGCGAGTGATACAATGTATTTCATTTGCCTTCCTTCTTCCAAACACGCCTGTAGCCAATTGCGCGGCCAGCTGCTTCCAACGTAGCATTTTGCGGCCGTAGTGTCTTACCAAAGAACCAACTGCTCATCGCGGATTGTGATGGTCCACCGCCTTCGGTTATTTTCCGAATTGACTTATGATTTATGCGATGGCCAAAGTGATCCTCGATCAGTGTTCTCAGGATATCAACCTCTGGGTCTTTCGTCCGGAAGTTGTAAGCCTTGTAGATTGGGTAGCTCATTTAGCCACCACAATGTACCGGGCACTGGAGGTCTTGCCGCCTCCCCGCCTAACGATGCCTCCATCAACAAGCTGCTTGAAAAAGTATGATGCCGATCCAGGCGCCATACCGATTGCTTGGCAAATCTTTTTGCCTTCAGCCGGGGAGAAGTCTTTAACATGATGCTGCTTGGCATAATGTAAAAACTTTTCCTTGCTCTTGCCGTTGGTCTTTGCCTTGATCACTCCGTCAGAAACTTCGGCATTGACGACTGGCTGGATTTCAGGCCGGCCAACGATCAAGCTTGTTAGCTCCTTAAGAATTGGAGCAAGACGTTTATCCTCGCAGTACACAACGATGCGAAACATATCATCCTCTCCCTTAGTGGTAGCGTGATACTGTTCCAACCCTGCGGCCATTCGCGTCATAGATGACGGTCGTGCCACCGCTCAAGGGTTGGGTACGTCCGACCACGGCACCACTTGTGCCATAGAAGGTAGTCTGACCGCTGCTGCCCGTTGTGGAGCGACCAACCACGGATCCACTAGGACCGTAGTATGTGCGGTTGTTATATTGCGCATGTGCGGTTGTTGATAGAACAACCAACACCGTAGCAATCAAGAGTTTCATCCTCTCTCTCCTTTGATGATTGGCTTCAATTCAAATTGGAGCCGGTTGATAATCTGCTCAATCACCCAGACCCTCCGTTCTAGATCGTGGAGGGTTTGGGGATCGTGGCTGATGACGATAGTTTCTCTCCGTCGTGTTACCAGCCAGACCACGACAGCGAGTAAAAATAATTCCATCAGGCAGCTTCCTCCCGCTTCGCAAACCGGGGAGAGAAGCAATCATTCATTTGTAGGCTCTCCCGGTTAAGATGACGGTGGATACCGAACACATCGTGCGTGAAGTTTTCAACATCAGACACAAAGAGCCGGTACAGATCGAGCGGACACGCGACTAAATGACATGCTGATATGCTCAGGATCAGATCAATCTTTTTGATCTTGACATCAGCATCGTTTGCTATATCGAGCGCACGTGTAACGATCTCATCGATGAGATCAAACTCTTCCCGCTTCAATTTCTCGAATGGTATTTTGCTTTTCACTTCATCCTCTCTTTCTACTCTGTTTCAAAAAGGCCAAAGACGATTTGGCCATGTTCATTTTTATCCTTGATGATTTCAAATTTGAGCTTGTTCTTTTTAAGCACATAGATGAAACCATCCATAACACGGCCGCATGCGGCCGCATTATTTTCTGACCCATAGACCACCTTGCTCCAATCGGTCAGTGGGACTAGCTCCCCAATCCGCTTCGCCATGGCCCTAGCGAGTTTGTCCCGGTTGGTGCCTTCGGGGATACCGAAGGAGTTGGCCGGAACCGTCTTGCGGGGCACTGGTTTAAGGCTGCGGGGAGCCTTTACGGAGGCTGTAGGAGCCGGTCCCGCGAGATGGGCTAGGGGATCGTCCACCCAGCGGCCTTTACGCTGATCCCAGCGCTTCCCTGCCCGGCTAATAGCCTCAGGCTTCGGAGGCTTCCTAGCCTGTCGTTCTACCTCCAGACGCTCAGCCGTCCTACGCTCCTCTTCCTTCCGCTCCACCTGCCTCCGGTCCCATTCCTCCCAAGACATCGAGGCTGGCTTGCGGGAGTCATACCGCTCAGCAATCGTTTCCGTCTTATGAGTTTGGCTGTACAGCTGAGCGGCCTTTCGTCTCTTCTCTTTGTCTGCTTCCGTTACACGAAGGAATTTTGGAATAGACAGATCGTCAGAAATTTCCAGTTCACTTTCTTTCATCCTCTCCTCCCTTCGCAGTTGTTACAAAAACAACTGTGCCTAGGATATGCGGCTCATACCAAAGCGGAGCATTTCCCAAACAGACCTTCCATGCCTTTGACGCTGCCTCATTGAACGGAAGCTCCTTTCTCCGTCCGTGTTCATTACAGTAGGCAACGCCTCTTGTGTAGCTCACTCCATTGTGTTCAAAGCGGGTGAAGTGAGGTATCTCCTGAATGTAGCCACCTACAGCTTCTTGTAGTTGAGCAAGCTTCGGAGACTTCTGTTGACGCCTCACGCTGATGTTTCCATCCGGGTGAATTGCGAACACCATCCTATCTTTTTTCATCCTCTCCTCCTAGAAAAATAAACTATAAAGAATGGAACCGATCCAGTAAAGGCCAGTTCCAATCCATGCGGCGGTTAAAAGGAGCCCAAGGACTAATACCGCCACAGAGCAACCATACGGCATTTCCCTTCTCTCTCTCCTCTTTGTTTAAGTGTTGGACTACGTTAAATGAGGGTTTTCAGTTTTCAGAATTGCCTTACAAACTTTGTTCCCGTTATCGTAGGAGAGAATCATTTCAGCTACGTCACGGGCACAATGAGAAATTACTTCATCAGTCTTTCCAACTTCCCAAAATTCTGGAACGAATTTAGACGCAACATCTGGGAGCCGATTAAATTTTTTCAGAGCTTTCCTTTCATTCACAAAAGGAAGTTTCTGAGAGACGTGAGGCCAAGGTCCCGGCTTATCGAGAAACCGGTCACGCGCATTTATGAAACGGCCTTTCAAAACCATTTCATCAAAGCTTCGCGTTGCTCCATAAATAATCTTTTTGGCTTTCTCCACTTTCATTTCAAACTCACCGAGAAGCGAGACTTCATCACCATAGAAAATATCCAAGATGAATTCACCCTCGACCCAATGAGCAAGTCCAATCATAAAAGCAGCCCACCGGTTTCTCATTGGATAACCAGTAGACAATTTTTCCTTGAAACCTTTTGGGGTTGGCACTTTTTTCGTCTCAATATCAACGAAGCAAGTGCCTTCCTTTATCGTAGTTTTCCCCAATGGAAATTCCCAGCTTTCTAGTATCAGCATTATTTCATCCTCTCTATTGAAAAAGAACAGAGCCGAGCGTGCCCCGTTCTTTTTCTTTAGTCTACAACTTTCTGGACTACGCTGCCGTGTCAAGAACGGCATCATACAGATCATCTTTCGCTATCAGCTCAAGAAGCGACGTGGCCAATTCAGCTTCCGTCATTCCTAAAGTTTCTGCGTGTTGCCGTAGCCGGGAGGCAGCAACCCGGCTAAGCATCAAGGACGATTGCATTGTGAGCAGAGGTCTTGACTTGATCACCTCTTCCTTTTGTTCCACCGCGCATGGCAAAACTTTTGGCTCTCGTTTCTTTCTTCCGTCTTTCCAATTGGGAGTACGGAGGCTGATCTTGCGTTGAGAGCAACGGACCTTAAGGCTGCCAAGCTTACAACCAAGCCGTTCCGCTATCTCAGAGGCTTTCATATTTTGAGAGACCATTTGCGTGATCAACGCAAACATTTCTTCTGTGAATACTCTTTTTGGCATCTTATGCGTCTCCCTCTCCCGGCTTACGTCTGAACGCTGGCGATGGTTTTTCCATTTGCTTGTCACCACCAGTATCGGGCTTTTCATTTTTACCGAATGGCTGAGTGTTACCATACGGTTGAGTGTTACCATACGGTTGAGTGTTACCATTGCCGCCGACCTTTGTGATGCACATCTTGAACGCAACCACAGAACTGCGGCTCCCAGTCATGTCGGCAGTCCATGTCGTTTCATTTCCACTGGGGAAACGTAGCCACATGCTGTTTGCTTCAGATGCCTGCTGCAAGAAGCTGGACACAGACTTTGGATTGATTGGTACGGTAATGACTCCCATCTTGTAGCCGGTGCTACCAGTCATGGTCTCACCATAGGCATCATCGACACCGCCCCAAGCCTCCTTATCAAAGCCGACTTCAATTGCGACCTTGGTGCCTTCCGGTATCCGCCAGCTGGCCTTGAAAACCTGCACGTAGATTTTATCAGACTTAGCGAAGTATTTGAAATGCACCGACTGAGATGCATCACGGTTCTTGATGCTCATACCGCAGACCAAGCCATCGTTGCCGGTCCCGGCATAATTTGTCCAACCGCCAGATTGATAGTATTGTTTGACGTCAGCCTTCGCACTAGCCGATAACGCAAGCGTCACCCCGGCTATAACTGCTAATTGTTTTAACATAGTCTCATCCTCTCTGTTTTGGTACAGAAGTGTACCGTGACGCGGCTCCTTTCGGAAAGAGCCGCGCTGCGCTACACTATTTAACCTGCGCATATGCCTCGGTGCCGTCATACGGAGGCATCCGCAACGACTGCAACGTGGTACCCTTCGGCAAACTCAACACGCGGTCAATTGTCTCGTAGACGGAGACTTGCGGTACAAACTCCTGCCGCTGAGCTTCGTCCAGTGTGAGGTTTGCGTACGGCTCTACAGAAACCGTTTTGACCTTTTTTACCTTTGGCTTTTGTTTTCGGTTCTCAGGGCAAAAGCGAATATCCCTAGCCCAGTATTGACTGATGGGCCTACCGGAATAAGCACTCATACAATATCCTGACTTAGTACCGTCAACAGGCGAGCGCCAACTTGCTTCCGCTGATGTCAACGAAGCCACCAATCCGACTAGCAGAACAATTATGTATTTCATTTTCTCATCCTCTCTTCTGATGCAGGATCGCATCGTGAGACGGCTCCCACTGAGGAGCCGTCCTGCGATGATCACCCTTCCTTCTTTGCTAGAGCCAACTCAATCAATTCAGCCTTGGCTCGCGTCGCAGCAACATACATAAGATTGCGCTCCTGTTCCTGCTGCCACTCCTGCCGCGCCCATTTGGACGGGCAGGTGCCGGGACGGTCCAACCAAAAGACCTTCTCCCATTCGCGTCCCTTGGCCTTGTGGATGGTCGAGAGTACCAGCAAGCCCGTTACGTCATCCGCGAACATGCTGTCCACATATGCCGTTGCGTCGCTGATTGTCTCCTTACCTTCCTGCCGGCACTGGTCGATGATAACGCGGATCGTCTCCACGCTGTCTTCTACCACGGCCAGCTTGGCCTCTTGCTTCTTTGCGAGGAGCTTGGTCGTCTCCTTTGCTAGGAAGTCATCGAGCTTCACTTCAAGCGCATCGAGGTCCGCGACCTTCCAGCGCGTGATCAGCTTCTTGATCTGAGCAGCGATGTCACGTCCCTCGATGCGGCAAGGGATACGCGCACGGATCAGTTGGAAGGCTAACGACACAAGCGGCTTCGTTACACGGCAGAGGATCGCAGCATCACCGTTCAGATCATTCCGCTTCATGAACTCCGGAACAGTCGTTGCTGAAACTGTCCCTTCGGGCGCAGCCTCAGCAGCGGTGATATGGCTTACCCAACGCTGAGAGAAGGCCACAACATTCTTCGGACAGCGATAGGTGATTGTGAGCGGAAGCCGCTCGCAATTAAAGTCATTCGCTATCAGGTCGAGGCTGTTCGCATCGGCTCCGGTGAAGCCGTAGATTGCCTGATGCCGGTCACCGACTGCGATGACTCTGCCTCCCTTCCTTACCATCGCCCGCACCAGCGCACGGCGCGCAGCGTTTGTGTCCTGCGCTTCGTCTACCATCACAACATCGTATTGAAAGAACGGAAGGCGGAACAGCAGCGGCAAATAGATCATATCATCAAAGTCGATGATCTCCTTTTGCGCGTTGGAAGCCCGCAAGGCGAGCTTCGCTGTCTCGACTAGCTCCTCAGCCGGTACAGGACCGTTGTCGCTTTCAAATACATCATAGTGGTCTGCGATCGCAAACCATTCTGCGGTATCCTCGACCGATCCGAAGATGCCAAGCGCAGTCTGCTTGGCGAGGCTAACCAGCTTCACCACCATTTCAGAATACTTTTCCAACGGGTGGTTTTGTGGAAGCAAATTCTCTACAAGGTTGGCGACCTTGAAGCCTTCCACTTTCACTCTGGCGTTGGCCTTGCGGTACGCGCCAAAGCCAAAGGAATGAACCGTGCCGGCTTTCGCCTTCTTCCCGTCCACACCCTTCTTCTTCAGCTTGCCCTCGATCTCAACCGCAATCTTTTTATTGTACGCCATGATTGCGACGGCTCCGGGCATCTGCTCTGCGGCCGCGAGCAGGACCGTGGTCTTGCCCGCGCCAGCGACGGCTTCCAGTACGCATGAGCCGGTCCCGTTGACTGACCAATCGAGAAACGCGGCTTGTTGTTCACTCCAGTTCATCGTTTCATCCTCTCTGTTTGATTTGACTATTTGGCAAGTTGCCAAGTTGATGTTTCTTTCTTCACGCACAATCGTTCTAGGGCTACAGCTTGGAAGGTTTCACGCCTACCAATTTTGTCGATTGTTGCATTACACTGTTCAACTGAACTAAAGATTGGCATATTGTTCTGAAATATGCAGCCTTCTTGTCCAGTTGATAGAATTTTTGTACATACTAGGATAGCAAAGATTGTAGTCATTTCATCCTCTCTGTGTTTGAAGTTAAATGACGGCTTACGGGGTTTCAATGGTATGCCTACCATGCAGTGGACCAAGGACCACAACCCCGTCTTGTTGCTATGCGCACTCCCGTTGCCGTCGCGGCTGAGTCGAGTGTTACCCTCGGTCCACTAGGCCTGAATGCCAAGTTGCTTTTCCCAACGCTTAAGCGAAGCCAGCGTTGAGGCACGATCCTTCTTTAGAGACTCACGCACCTTGATATCCTCCGGATGACCAGAGTGGGATCGACAAGCGTACAGATTGTTGATCTTGTTCAGCTTGTCGGTGAGGCGTGCGATCCGCTTAACGATGTACACGCGTCGTTCAAAACTTAAAGTCATTCTAGTATCCTCTCTTTACACGGGCCATGAAGTCTGCTCTGGCTTCCGTCTCTTGTTCGCGGGAGAAGTAGTGGCCCCAAACGCGGCCACCATTTGCTGTGTTCTCTAACCAAGTAACAAGCGGATGGTAACCGGCCTCCGTATCAACGAGCACGATACGGCAGGGAGCTACTGTAGGATCATTCGCTTGGAGTTCAAAGCTAGCAAGCATTTTCATTTTAGTCATCCTCTCTGTTTGATGCAGGATCGCATCGTGACGGGGCAGCACGCTGCCCCGCTTCGATGATCACCTCACATAGACCAGTAAGCTTCGGACGAAGGGCTCATGTAACCCGGAGTGTTGCTCGGCTCCATGAACTTTTTTCCTGACATCATATTGGTACGCTCAACCATCCGCACAACCCGCTTCTGGTAGTGGTCAGCGGAGCACCAGCCATAGGAGCCAGGACCTTCAAGCGTCTCACCACCCCAAGTACGATGCTCCTTGGCGTTAAACTTATCACAGGTCCGCTTCGCCATGTGCGCCGTCTTATAAGTACGGGCATACATTGTATGTGGACTAGCGTATCCCGGAGCAGGACCAACCATGTGCGTGGAAGCGATATGATAGACAACAAACATTTTCATTCTCCTTTGTTTCGATGTTTAAACTTCTACGATGTTACCACGTTTCATATCCCAAGCCAGCCAATTCTTTTTGTAGCCTGGGCAGTTCTTCAGAACATCCTCAGCCGTCGCTTTCGGATTTGCCCGGATGTAGTCAAAGGCTCTCTGGCCGATGACCCATGCGCTTGTTCCATACTTCCGGGAATTGCGCCGCGCAACCTTCAGCACGCCGGTCTTAACCGGCTTATGAGCGTTGAGGACCTCAACATAGTCAAAAGTCTCACGGCCAAGCGACGGCTTGCTCCAATTGTGATCAATAACCGCTCCATCACGCACGACCAGAACGTGGCGACGGGTTCGCACGAAGAATGTTCCCTTGGTCAGTTTTGCGATCACAGACTTAAGAGTTGGACGCTTTGTTGCCCAACCGCTGATCGTTCCACTGGTAGGAAGAAGTTGGAACGTTGGTTTCATTTCGCCAAACTTAATTCCAAGGTCACGCGCCGCAGCCATATAGTCATCTGCGTACATGCCGTGGTTGTCTTTGTAGTTGTGCTTGCGGACCGCAGCGAGCACCGCGGCATCATCCGCTCCGGTGACTTCCTTGATCGCAACCAATGTACAATTGTTGCGAAACATTCTAATGGTTTCCATTTCTCTCATCCTCTTCGTTAAGCCCCACCAAAGGGCCAGATCACTTACTTACGTCGCTCAGTACCAGCTTCATAACCTTCAGTGTACAAGTCTTCATCCACACCAGCAGGACAGTTGTGCGTACGTCCTTCCAATCCATCCACATAGCCGCAGGAGTAGTCCGGTGTCTCATCATTCGCTTGTAGGTATGTCATCTTGTCCTCTCTCTGTTTGCGATTTGCCTCGACTAAAAAATCTGAAAGATTTTTTAGTGGAAGAGAAAAAGCGAAGCGATGTTTTAATCTCGCTTCGCTTTTCTATTTCGTTTTCCATTTGCTGCGCGTTTGTCCATTCACCGAATTAAATCGGAGAGCCTAAGTCAACTCGCTACTGCGGTGTGCTTAGCAACGCTTGGGTCAACTCGCTACTGCGGTGCGCCCATCAGTCACGCTTTCCATTTTGTCATTTGGTTGGTTGCGCATATCACCCCGCATCGTCTCGCGGTGGTCGTCACCTTCTCGGAAACCAGCGGCCCTCCATTCCGCATTTGCGTTCGCGGGAGCCTCTACCGTGTCAGGTCCTCTTGCGCTCGCCTTCGTCTGGCTGGGGAGCTACTTAGGCCGAGGAGGCCGCAACCGGGGTGAACCGGTACTTAGTTATCGCCTATCCGGAGGAAAAAGAAAAGAGAAAGAAGTCAGATTTAATGAATTATTTTCCCTAGAGCCGCAGCAGGTTTTCACGCAACTTTAACCAATCCCAGCCGGAAGGGCCTCCGGACCACTTTCCAAGGAGAAAACTGGACGGGACCTCCCGCAGGGAGGCTTTCGCCAAATGCCGCGCCGCGCCTCCGTTGAAGAGCCACAGTTCATCTTCTGGCTTGCCTTTTTTAATTCCGCCAAAATGTTTTCGTCTCACTGCAATAAAAACTCTTCCACCAGCGCGCAACCTTCTTTCAATCCAACCGACTTGCTCCGGAAGCATATCAACCTTCCAAGCAGCAGTACGTTTATTTTCAATCCAACCTTCAATTCCTTTGCCGCAAAAGTTACAATCTGGAACGCCTTGCCCGGTTGACCACGTCTCAACGGCTTGCCAATGGAATTGCGGAATGTAAGTTTGAAAGATCGAGCGGAGATTGCCGTCAGTCATCGTCCATGAACCCAAGAAACTTGACACGCTCGACCCAGATCATCCGGAAGTTATCTGGGACTGATCCCTTGATCGCATAGAGAGCTTTCCCAGCACGGCCAGTTTCAATTATCGGACGTGCTAGTGTCTCGAATTGCGAACGGTGAACCTTGCAGAAAATTTCATCTGTGTCGTCTCGCAGGAACATATTGAGCGCCATGGATGGCCCCCACACGCGCTTTCCGTTGCGCTGTGCGACCTTCTGCGCATCGTTGTCATCGCGTGGCGCTATTGACTTTGCGACGGCTAGGATCAAGACTGGTCCCCTGATGCCGCACTGGACCTCCTTAATCGGAGTTGGTGTTGATGTGATGTTGATCGCTTCTAGGTTGGGATGGAGCCGCTTGATCGTATCAGCGACGGGAGAGAGCGTATCAATATCAGTCTTGGCATTGGCGAGAGCTTTCGCAACTCCCGGCTTAAGTTCTGTTCCGCTTTTCCGCGCATCAATTATTTCTGCCATCTTCGCTGGACCAATTCCTTTTATCGACGTGAGCGGTCCAACGAGAATGTGACGATTGCCTTTCTGCACTGGCGTCCATTTATCGGTTGAATGATCTGGATCGACGGAAATATATTCAATGCCCTCTTGCGACAATTCACGCAGAAGGGAGATTTGCTTTTGTGCGTCTGCTTCGGCATCGAGCGTGGCGGCCGCAAACTCAATTGGGTAGTGGGCCTTCAACCAGCAGGACCAGTAGGACACAAGACCATACGCTACCGAGTGCGACCGGTTAAAAGCCCACGACCCATACGCACACAAGTCATCCCAGACACGCGTCAGAATGTGCTCTGGTATTCCCTTTTGGATAGCGCCAGCCTTCCATCTGTTACCGAATTGATCAAAATACTCCTTGCCGAGACTTTTTGACATTGCCTTGCGGAGCAGCGTAACATCATCCCAAGTCAAATCACCTATGTTGCGGCCAATCTCCATCACCTGCTCTTGGTAGACGACAATCCCCAAGGTCTTTTCGAGATAGGGTTTGAACAATTCGTGCGGATACGTTACTGGCGCCATCCCTGTCCTTCGCTTCACCCATTCATTCGCTCCGCCAGAGGCCATAGGACCGGGACGTGCCAGCGCTGTAATTGAAATCATGTCCTCGATGTGTTCAACCTTGATCTGTTTGGTAAGGGATTGTAATGCGAGGCCGGTGAATTGAAAAACTCCGGAGAAGTTTCCGGAGTTGAGAACGTCAAAAGCCTTCTTATCATCGAGCGGCAGCTTTTCGAGGTAGCCGTTGATTGGCTTTTCACCGATCAACTCTAGCGTCCGTTCAAAGATAGAAAGCTGCGTGAGACCCAATGCGTCAATCTTTAAAAGATTTAATTTCTCCGCATCGTATTTTGAGCACATCGTCGCATTGGTCCGCTTATCAATTGCGACGTATTTGATAACTGGCTCCTGCGTTATAACGACGCCAGCCGCGTGTTGGCCCGCTGTCGCAGGGTGCCCTTCCATACCTTGGGCAATTAGGACCTCTGGAAATTCCTTCAGCATATCTCTTCCGGCTTCGGTATCCTTGAGTGTATCTTCCAGAGCCTGTAGTGCGCGGCTGTCTCCGCTCGACCGTTCAATCAAGCCATCAAGAACCTTCTCCACTCGCCACACCGGAATTTTTAGGACGGCTCCCGCTTGCTTCATCGCGGATCGTGGCTGAAAGGACATAACAGTGCCAAGCCTCGCAACACGATCCTTGCCATACTTCTTTTCGACGTAGTCAAAAACAAGGCTGCGCCGCTCATCGGAGAAGTCAATATCAATATCCGGAAGGTCAACGCGGGTTGTGTCGATGAACCGTTCAAAGATTAAGTCAAAGGGAATAGGATCAATGGCAGTGATACCGATGAGATAGCAGACCAAGGAGCCGCAAGAGGATCCACGCGCAGGACCAACAATCATCTTGGTCTTGGCATAGGCAATCATATCCGCAATGATATAAAAATAGTCCTCAAATTTTTTCTCCGCAATTAGGTCTAGCTCCTTTTTGAGACGGGCTTTGTAGACCTCATTCTTCAGATCAATGCCTAAACGGGCAGCACCCTCCTCGCACATCGTGAGGAGGCTCTTGGGCTTCTCCGGGACTAGCAGCGTGGCCTTCTTCAATTCAGCGTTACAATATGTGAAGGCAATTCCCATATTACACATCGCATCTTTTTTATCCTCATTGGAGAATTGCCAACACGCCTCCATCCATTCGTCGTATTTGAGAATGTGCTGCGGATAGGTCTGCGTCCCGGAGCGCCAGCCTAGCGCCACGCGGTAAAATTCCTTGTCTTGTTCCCTCGGGTAGACGTTATCACTCGTTGCTATGAAATTGAGCTTGCGCTTCTTCGCCTCCTTGTATGTAATTTTTGGAAGGGATGGGGATAAACCAACAAAAAAATCTTTTGTTGGTTTCTTCACATGCTCTAGCAAAACCCGTTCACCGGCAATCTTGATCAATCCCTTCGCACTCATTGCTTCGCTATAGAGCAGACTTGGTTCCTTTCCCGGATGGCCGGTTGCGATCGCAATTAGCTCGTGCAAGTCTTTCAAGCTTTTCTTTGCAAAGAAGGTCCAATAGTCGATGACTGGCTTGCTCGCACCTAGCTCCGGGACCACAGCAAGCTCCACGCCATAGAGTGGCCGCAGGTTATTTTTTATGGCAAGCTCAGTCCAGTCTACAAAGCCAAAGGTCGAGCAGCGATCTGATATGGGCGCGACGTTCCATCCAATCTCCTTGATGCGGGACATCACATCTTCCAGATGCCCCACAGCGGTGCGGAAACTGAAGCCGGTTCTTATGCGCACGTTATCGCTCTCCAAATCCTTTTCCAAAGTGGTGTAGCTGCGCACTCATTGTAGGCATAATATCGAGCACACGGCCAAGGAGCTTCGGACGGATGACAAGTGCAATGATGCCTCATCCGTGCCCTTCCATTTCTGGCTGACCTTCAAATCGTGCAATCTGCTCCTTGAGCATCGTAACAACGTCCTTGCGATCAGCGTTGCTGATATAGTTGGTACGGCCTTTGTTGTCGTCAAAATTGAATACCATTAAGATGAAACCAATCTTGCGGTCTTTGCCTTTCATATCACCGTTGAACATCTTATCAATCGCATGCGCTAACGCATTCATAAACTCGTGGTGTTTCGGTTCAATTGGAGCATCACCTAGACGTTGTGTCATGCCCTTGCCCTTTCAACTGCGCGCTTCAGCGCCTTGTACTGCGCATCTGTAACGTATCCACGCTTCTCCCAATACTCATGAACGTCATCTACAAATTCCCGAAAGGAGGAATGTAGTGGAACGGTTTGTAGCAGTATATCAAACATCGCGTCTATATCCTGAGCGTTGTCGTGTTTGACAAAATTATCTGGCCGTTGAGTTGTTCCTCCCACGATTGTAACCTTACCACGCAGGACCTCTTCCCAATTGCGATTCATTCCTGCGAGATAGGCGTTGGCCTTGCGGAGCGCAACCAAGGCTTCCTGCTCATGATCCGATGTCGTCATCATCATGAGCTTTATAAATTTTTCAAAATCATTCGCGGTCATTTTCCCTCCGCAGTTTCTCTTATTACTTCAATCGCAGTATTTATAATATGCTCTTTTTCTTTTTCGTTCTCTGCTATCGCCAAGCAAATTGTTCCAATCATATCTGCACAAACCAACCAGGCAATCTCAGGCGGAACGTCTTGCGATGCAAACCAATCCGACAACGCATCAAAGATTGCTTTTTCTTCTTTTTGAAAAGCCTCTATGATATCCTTGTTGGTCATTTCCTCTCCTTGATGATCGTATCGAGCGCAGCGCCGAGCGGACCTTGGGGCGTGCTATCAGCGTTGCGTTTCATTCCTGTTCGCAAAACCTCTAGCGGACAACCATACTGGAGTGCGAGCGAAACAGCAAAGGCTCCGTCCACAGCGTTGATATCCGACATCGACCCAAGCCGCATTCCAGAGTTGATAAAAATTTCCGCGACCTTTCCTGAGTCGGGGAAAAGTCCAACGGTTAGAATATAGTTTTGTCCATCGACGGAAAAGTTCATTGTCTCAGCAGCACGGCGATTTGGAAGACGTGTGCGGTTCATAGGCCACCATACCAAATTGCTACACAGAGGAAAATTACCATGATCACAACAATTATGATTTGGATAACAGGATGTAGATCACCAAACATCATAGCACGTCTCTTTTGTAAAGTTCAACGCAACAACGCAACAGAGCCTTGACATCAGCTTCGGCGCGATGAGCTCCTGCGAAGGGAGCACCAAAAAGATACGCGTGTAAATCGCTAAGTGAGAGACGAATACCGCGCAAGGAGACAGTCTGTTCAACTGTACAAACCATGCGCGGCCATTTGACTGTACGCTTTAGCCGCTCCGCTTCCAGATCAATTATCTCCTTATCGTAGGAAGCATTGTGCGCGAAGATGACTGGTGCGCCTTCTAGGAAGGAGAAAATGTCAACAGCAACGCGGTCAAAGCTCGGTGCATCCTTCACCATCTCATCGGTGATCGTTGTTATGTTTGTGATCTCCTGTTCAATCTTAACTGGAGGTTTCACAAGCACATTCATTTCTTTTTCAATTTTGCCGGTCTTAAGACTAGCAACGCAGCCGTAAAATTCGATGACGTGAGGCTGATGAATGATCTTCATCGTATGATTGGAGAGCAAGCCAGTCGTCTCCGTATCGTACAACAAAGCTCGCATCAGCCACCTCGCATTTCCCTAATCGCGCTTGTTTCTAGTTCCACTTGAGATTTTGGTCCCCAATCAACTGGAGGCTTTGATGAAAAGCCTTTCATCGCGTCGTCATATTCCCGCATCATTTGGCAATACACTGAGATATCATCAAGGCTGTCGGCATGACCTCCGCTCTTGATTGCCTTAGCATAGCGGGTAAACTTGGCAAAGGCTTGTACAAAAATTGTGAAACGGTTGAACTCCTCTTCCGTCTCTAGCCGCAGCCCCATTGGAAACATCGCCTTCATGATGGCGCCAAATTCCAGATAGTTGCTGCCGTATTTTTTATTGCGCTCCTTGTACATCTCACCGAGGTCACTCAGCCGCTGCGGCACTGTTTTCATTTGGCTCTCCGTATCGAGGTTTGAATCCACGAAGCTTGCATTGAATATGGTAGCTCGCCAAACAGCCATGCGGTATCCGTCTGGCGTTATGATGCCAAGTCGGATCGTTGTAGCGTTTGCGGATCACGCTCCCAAGTCCCTTTGTGTTGATATAATCGTCATCGTAACCGGGGTGCGCGGCTCCCGGCTCTACCTTCTTGGTCGGTGGGCGGAATGTTGGTGTGTTAAAGGTCTTGGCTGTATAGTAGCCACGTTCAATCCGCGAGAACACCGCACCTGATTCATCCAAGGCTCCCGGTATATCAAAAACTTTGTGGCTGTAGTCGAGGTCCGGAAGCCGTCGCAATAGCAAGCCACTTCCTAAGGCAAACAAGTCATCCTCAGCAATTAAAATCTTTTTGCCCGATGGCGCCCCACCAAGGAATGGAAGCATACACACAGCGCCGCAACTAGGATTTTTCTCCATGTACAGAATTGCGTCGTGGTAGCGTTTCCAAGATGTGTAGCCGCTGGTTGTTGGCCCGCCAAAGCGGCAATCATCATCCGTCATAAGATAAATGTCAGCTGGGCTTTGTTTCATTACTTCGTTGCGATCTGGCCACCAGTTAAATCTTTTTGCGTTGCGCTTCTTTACGATCTTGGTCGCACCGAGGGCTGTGTAAGGTAACGCATCCTCTGACGTGAACGGTTCCTCAAACACGAAGGAAAAGACCGTATCAATTTTTGCCCGCAGCGGATCGAGCTTGTGAACGCTCGACAGCCAACGCTCCTTCGCCATAAGTGGCCGGTTTGAAATCATCGTGATACAGAGCTTCATACCTTTCTCCCAAATACCTGTAGAACAGTTATGCCAAGGCCACGCAGCATGTTACAGCAATCCTCCCGGTCCTCCAAGGCCAGCTTGATCTCCTGCTGTGGATTGATAAATCTCTTATTGATGAGGCCAAGCTTAATCTCCGGAGCCGGAAGAAACAACTCATCAGGCCGCATGAGCAGTTCATCAAGTGGGACCTGATGTAACAAACACCACCGGTTTGTCATCATGCGGAATTTTTCTGGACGGGCCGTTATTCCAATGATTGAATAGACAGACCGCAGTATGCGAATTATATCGACAACGTCATGCAGCGGTTCATCCCGCTCCGAAGCTAAATGATATTCATCCCAAGTCGAGTAGCCAATCATCGCGTCCCGCCAGAATGCGTTGGAGAGCGTATGGTCAATGTCTACTAGAATTGACTTCATTTTTGTTTGACACCGCTGCTTGTCATTGGGGGACGTGGACGTGGACGTGGTTTTTGATCTGGACAGATCCATTCACCATCGCGTGGACGGTCTGCCCGGTCGAGGATACATGGAGGTCGCAAATTGAAAAGCCGCAAAAACCAATTGCTATGGCTCGGTAGCTTACAACAGCGCCAGTTGTCTAGATGTTCACAATTAGGTGGTGGGATAATCAAGACTGCCCTCGCATTTGATCGACCAGCTTGATCATTTCGAGACGCTGGACGTTTGGAATGTCGAGGTTCTTGATGCGTTCATCGAGGTCCTTGGCTGCTGTCTCAAATGTGCGAGCGGTGAAGAGCCGGATCCACGGATGTACGCCCATCACTTCAATCTGCATCGCGTCTAGCACATTGCGGTATTCGTCCTGCGTGCGTGGCGAGGAGCGTTTGCGGACTAGCTCTACAAAGGTCCGCATGTTACACTTTGCTACGATGTTGGTTAAAATATTGGTTGGGAGAATGCCACGCGCATCTTCAATCTCAGCACCAGCCTCGATCAATTCATCATAGGTGTCTGCGATAACGGCCATGGCGCCATCATAGCTGTCCCTGATTGTTAGGTCCTCTCCGGTTTTTAATTTGCGGTTGTCAATCGAGGGACCGGACAGATAATCCCAACCCTCTACGTTCAACACGCGCATTGTTTGCTGCGCAAAGGAGAATTGCCGGGAGCGAACAAATTGATGCGTGAAGGCGCGGCTCACATCTCGAATTAGGAATGTGTAGTCAACAAATTCCCAAGAGGAAGGAATTGTGTTGGCCATGTAGCGCAATTCCTCTAGCACCTTCTGTTCTGGCCAGAACATAATTTCAGCGAACAAGTCTGGTTGCATCTCCAACCGTGTTGACTTGGTAAAGATCAAAATTCCGGCCGCATATTTGGCTGGGTCTTCACGACCTGCGCCGGTGTAGTCTATCAGATCGACTTTCATTTCATCCTCTCGCTGCTTTGTTTAGTACGTCGATGACCTCTTGCTTGGTACGTCCTGTGGCATCGTTCCATGACGTAACCTGAGTGTGCCTTATTGTCTTGCGGAGCCGGTTGGTAATTTCAAGTTCAACCGATAGTTCAGAACACCGGTTCACAGCGCGGATTGCGCCAAACAGGCAGACACGGCCTTTATATTGCATCGCGTGTTGGCACCAACCGTGCGTCTCTAGGTATTGCGCGGCATGACGCAATACTTCACTGGCTTTGAATTTCACTTCCCATTTTGGATCGACTAACATTTGGTAGCTCCTCTCATAGCCGCTGCAACTTGTTTGTTGGAAAGTTTTTTGCCAATGATTTGCTCTGGTTTTCCCATTTTACTAAGACTTTGGAATTGCCCACCAATCTTTCCAATATAGCCAAATGTACAATCGCGGAGCCTCTTACCATTCGGCATAAAGTGATCGAGGATCAGTGTTTTCTTAACAGCCTCAATAGCAACAGCAACTTTTTCCTTGGTTGCTTTTTCCTCCTCCGGAGTTGACCTTGGCTTTTTCCTCCTTCGCATCAAACCTTCAATGCTGCTACGGAAATTGGTATGACAATATTCCAAGCAAGCGTCTAACATCTCAGGATCATTTTTCATGGCATCAGCAAAAGGTCGAAAAGTTTGCCCTCCTGTTGCATTCGGCATCTCATCCATGATCCTTTTCAACACTTCATATGGGCTCACAGTCTTGCTTTTGTGGATACCAGGACCGCCGTAGATTGGATTGAGTTCAATCATAGTTCAACTCCTGTCTCTTTGAGGATTTGTTTAGCAAATTGGATGAGCTGTTTTTCTTTTTGCATTCTGATGGACATCTTTTTAGATGCTTGTTTTTTATATTCAGGATTAATCCACCTAGCACGTAGGGCTTTGCTTATTTTTTCTCTGTATTCAGGATTTTTCCATCGAGCACGAGATTGTTTACTTTGACGTTCTTTGTGAGCAGGAGTCTGTATAGAAGCAAGTACAGCTTTTTTGTGACGCTCTCTGTAAGCAGGATCAGTCCAGACAGCAAGCATAGTCTTACTCATCTTTTCTCTGCGTTCTGGATTAGCGCATCTAGCGCGCAATGATTTACTTATACGTTCTCGGACTGCTGGATCAGAAAATGTAACAAGCATAGCTTTGACCCGACGCTCTCTGTAAACAGGATCAGCCCAGATAGCAAGCATGGCCTTGCTTCGACGTTTTTTATTCTTAGGGTCGGCACATATGGCACGCATAATTTTACTTTGACGTTCTCGAACTACAGGATCAGATAATGCGAGACGTATAGATTTACTTAGACGTTCTTTGTAAACAGGATCAGCCCAGCGAGCGAACATTTCTTTGCTTCGACGTTTTCTGTACTCAGAAGTACGCAGTGCTTTGAGTCGCCGTTTTGTATAAGAAGTATCGGATAATTTTGCACGTATGGCTTTTAGTTGATTTGCTCTGTAAATAGGATCAGCCCATCTGGCACGTGCTGCTTTCGCTTGGTTTGAATTTTTCATTTCATCCTCTCTGGTTAAGATACTTTTGCGATCTCATATTTGTGGCCTTGTTGCGCCCAACGCTCGATGAGCCGTAGGTCATTGACAAGATCATCGAGGAGAAGGGAGGGACGCCAAGTGGCATAGCGTCCAAGGCTGTAGATGTTATGTGTGACGGTCGCCCAATGCATGAACCGCTTGCGGGCGTTGTCGTCGATTGGATTGATCTTGGAGAATTTTTGCGACTTGATCTTGACATCAAAGAATTCACTCATTGGTATTCCCAAAAGGTCCGCTGCTTGGGAAAGTACGATGGCGCCAGCTTTTGCGTTGTGCGTCTCGACAAACAATTCACTTCCTGTGATAGAGAGCCGGGAGAATTTGTAATCAGGATCAGAAACGAGCAGCGAGACATAGGCATCGCAGTCCTTGATCGTTGCGCGCAGCGTCTCGCCAGCGGCCCAAGTGAAGTTGATATCCGGTCCTGGATCGTATCCCAGAGCCTTCATAAGAAACGGCATGGGGATTGTTGAGATGATTGGCTTGTTGACCCTCGCATCAAATTTAAATTCAATATTGTAGGTAATGGTAACGTCCTTGGCCATTTGTGCGATCAAATCCGAAGGCGCGATGTATCTGATCTCAGCTGTGAGGCCGGATATTATGGAACGGTCTGAGCGCCGTGTTCCGGTGTTCTTATAAGAGTACATCAAGGCATCGGCCACAGGGTTGCGCCACGGCACCGCCGTCTTGATCATATTAATCTTCTTAAAAGGAATGCCGAGTGTGTCCCCGACTATCGAGGAGCGGAAGCGTAGCACGGCGCTATGGTTGTTTGGAATTGCTGCAGCCTTCTCGACTACAAGCGGCTTATAGCGTCGTAGCATATTCGCTGCGAGCAGCCCAGCCATCCCAGCCCCGATGATGATCATTCTTTCCCTTCCACTTGAACAATCGCACCCAATTCTTTTCGCAATTGCTTGTCATTAGCCAAGGCAGTCAGCACCCGCTTGGCAAGCCACACACCAATTTTAAATCGCCAACTGTGTCTGCCACCATTACGTCCTTTCAACTCAATCATTTCAAAGAAGTTTAATTTCATTCATACCACCTCCATAAATCCTTCGACCTCTCGCCAGAATTGGATTGGCCGCTCCTCCGAATAAATTGCCATTTCATAATGCTGTTCAATATGGTCAATCTCTGGACTAAGGCTGCTCGGAGCAAATTGCACACTCGCTCGACAGCTTTGTTTGATTTGTATCTCGACAAGCTCGCCAGATTTTAGCCTCACCCTTGCCATTCTGATGTTCATTGGCAAATTGAGAAAGCCGAAAATTTTCTGAGGCGTACAGCAACAACGCACCGCGTACCATTGCGTGTCGCTCATGGCGTTGGGTCCCCAACCGGTCCCGCCACTCCTCCCGGCTCCATTTGTTTCTTGGCGTGAAGATTTTCTAGCGCCACGATCCTACGCTCGATGTCGTCGAAGCGTCCCATAATCTCCCGCATCTTGCGTCCACCGGCAACCGCCTTCCTAGCAACGACCTTCTTCTTTGACTTCGGCATTTTGCTCTCCTAAAAATTGAGGGTTCCTAACCTACGTCACCCACAACCGCAGTCCCATCGGTAGGGACACCCTGCCGCTACGCATAACGGCAAATGACTGGTTATCCGTGCCACCAGTAAGGGTTTGACGACATTGCCCGCCTATCGCCAACCTTCCTTCTAGCAATCCTTGCCACACGGAAAAAACAGGACTGCGGTGCGGGGGAAAATGAGTGGCCCGTGCGTTTGGGGTTGCCCCAGAAATCGAAAGCGCTGCGTTTGGTGACCACAGCAGCCTGAAGGGCAGCGGAGAGGATGAGCCCAACGCAACCACCTCCAAGGGCATTGAACGCCACATGCCCATTCATTTCCAGACCACTTATTCATTTACATCTTTCCGTCATCGTCGTGGTCGCCATCATCGGCCACGCCTTGCTCAAACTTCATCTTGCCGGAGGCGAGTGAATCATACAGCGCCTTGCCCCGGTCAAAATCAGATGGCGTAGGTGCTACATAGCCAAGATGACTATTTTCTTCACTTGGTGTCGCAGCATCGGTGATATCGAAGATGTACCATGATTGGGTACCACGGACCTTGAGCCTTGTCCTTATTCGATAGTACACTGCCCATGAATCCACTCGTTGCCCTTCAAATATCTTTTGCGCCATGAGCGTATTCCAGCCCTTGGCAACCGTGTGGCCGGTCGAGGAGAAGGGGATCACAGCCGGCATTGGTGGTGCTTTTCCCTCTTCATCTATAATGAAGCCACCGTGATAGCGTGTCTCTACAAGCAGGTTACCATTCTCCTTATTCACAGTCAGCATCCGCTTTGGATTATTCGGATCAGGGACCTGTGTAGCTGTCTTTGGCATCTCTGGATACGTTCCAACGAAGCCGCCACCGCCACCGCCACCGGACTGCCGTGGTATCCATTCCACAACTGCCTTGTTGGCGTAGACCGGCTGAAACAAAATGCCCTTGTCCATATCAATGAGAGGATTAGGTGCATTCTTCAGTAAGCCCATTCCCGGCTCCGCTCCAGGCAGATAGCTTATGCCTTTCTTCTCAACCTCTGGCGAGAGTGCCTGGAGGATACGCAGCATAGGTATCAACATATCAGCTTGATCAGTTGATACACCAGCACCCTGCATCTTTTTGTCTTTAAGGTACGCTGGCAGTCCTGCTTCTTTTTTCGACACTTCCTTTGCCATCATTCTTTCCTTTCCTCAGGTTCAACGACAACCCCAATCGTGCCTCCGATCTTTTCCAAATCGGCTACGCTGGGAAATTTATGATGCTTCTCGACTAGCTCCCGAAGCCATGCTGATAAAGTACCAGAATGAATACCACGGGATATTTCCACCGTAACAGGTTTAGCAATTTTTTTCTTTCCAATCTTGATATTCACTTTCATCTTTTTAGCAAACGCAACAAGTTTCTTGGCTAGTGCTACACCACCCTTGGGGAACAGTACGACAACCTCTGTCTTGATTAGGTCCTCGGCACCCATACGCTTGACGTAGGCAAAACCCTGCTCGCGCTTCTCATCGTCCCATCTTGCGGCGATGTTGGCGCGGTAGAATTTCTTCAACTTGTAATCGTAACCCGCATAGTTGCCTTCCTTGGCGAGGCCAATATGATCAATCCCAACCTCCATCATCATCTGTGGAAGCGTCTCGATGTAGATAGTATTGAGACGTGAACGGTGCTCCTTAACTCTCGCCTCTAGTTCTGCAATGGTAAATTCTAGGTCCCTCGCTTTTTTGGCTTCCGCTTGGATGGCCTCTAGCTTATCGTTTGGAACTTCCGACTTACTGGCTTTGATTGCCGCTGCGACTGCTGGATCCATGTTTCATCCTCTCTCTGGGAATAGTCCGCCAATTTTTCTGAAAAAGAAAGCGGTTTAAAAATCAGAAAAAATGGAAGAGGCTCCGCGTCCTTAATTTCGGGGAATACGATGGCGAAGAAGAAACCACGCGGCGCACAGCCGCTTTTCCACAAAACCATCCCGGTCCTCTGCGCTTACATCGAGCGTGTGGGAGCGGAGGAGCTAAACTTTAAAAGATACATGGTCAAGGAGTACCACGGCACATACTACGCAGAACGGGCCATCATCCGCATCGACAAGGACGGTAACATAACATGTAACAACAAAGACTATGCGCCAACGAAGGAAGAAGCCGAAGCAATCAAGGCTGCGCTTGTTACCGAGAAATTCCCCCATTCAATCTTGGCAAGGAACATCGACGCATTGCGGCCGCTTGTTACTGGCGCATCGACCTTGTACGAATTTCATTCTCGCAAGGAGAGCGGGATCATCATGGTACAAGAGCGCCGCATTCTGCAAGATGGAACAAAAATCTATCCACCGTGGACGTATTGGAGTGATGGGGCATGGCGTTGTATGGAACCGGACGGTGCGCTGCCGTTCTGGAAGCCACATCCGCCCGCTAAGTTGAAGAAACCGCGCATCATGATCCATGAAGGCGCCAAGGCCGCAGAGTTCATAACCCGCAACCTACAGGAGAGTGAATGGAAACATCCTTGGCGCGAGGAGCTTGAAAAGTATGAGCATTGGGGAATGATTGGTGGCGCAATGGCGCCGCATCGAACGGACTATGATGAATTGAGGAGGGAGAAGCCGGTTGAGGTGATCTACGTCTGCGACAATGATCATCCGGGTAAGAGCGTGTTACAGGAAGTGTCGCGCATGTACGGAGGATCGTTAAAAGGAATTATGTTCGATGATAAGTGGCCTATGAGTTGGGACCTTGCGGATGAGATGCCGAAGAAGCTGTTCAAGAAAGATGGACGTTACGCAGGTCCAACGCTTCTAGAATTAACAACACCAGCAACACGGGCGACGGAGAAACTGCCCAACCCAGAGGGCAAAGGTGCACCACAAACAATCCTGCGACGGACATTTAAGGAGGAGTGGTATCACAGCGTAACACCTGAGGTGTTCATCCATAAGGACCGTCCGAATAGAATGCTCATCGCAAGTGAGTTCAATAACACCGTCTCGCCATTCTCCGACACAGACGATACTGCGAGGCTTTTAAAAAAGGATGCTGCTAGCAAGACTGGCATCATTAAATACTCTCCAGCAGATCCATCCGGTATCTACGGAGAGAGGGAAGGGCGCTACATCAACACGCACGTTCCAACTCCTATCAAGCCAGTGAAAGGTGATGCTAAACCTTTCCTCGATTTTATGGAGCATCTCATTCCTATCGAGACAGACCGTGTGGAGCTTATGCGATGGTGTGCCACACTGATTGCTCATCCAGAGATCAAAATGTCATATAGTGTGTTGCTGATATCAGAGACGCAAGGTGTAGGGAAAGGGACGCTTGGGGAAAGTATTTTAGTGCCACTTGTTGGAAGGGAAAATGTCTCAATACCAAATGAAGATGAAATAACAAATGAAAAATACAACTATTGGCAAACCCATAAACGACTAGCTGTGGTGCACGAAATATACGCTGGTAATTCCTTTCAGGCATACAATACATTGAAGAGCGCAATCACAGACCGCTACATAACAGTGTTGAAAAAATATCTAGCACCTTACCAGATTGAGAATTGGGTGCACATCTTTGCGTGTTCAAACTCCTCGCGTGCCTTGAAGCTGTCGATAGAGGACCGTCGCTGGTTTGTACCAAAGGTTACAGAAGAGACGAAGCCGAAGGAATGGTGGGATGAATTTTACACTTGGCTTGATGAAGGGAATGGTGTTGCCATAATTAAGGGATGGGCAAAGGATTTTCTGAAGAGCCACGCTGCTGTAACACGAAGCGACCGTGCGCCGTGGTCTACGTTGAAAGGAGACTTGATAAAAGAGAGCTACAGTCCAGGTATGGAGCTTGTTGCGCGGTTCTTGGAGCTTGTTGCGATATCAATGGAGGATCCAAAATGGGTCGAGGCATACAGCAAGCCTGCAGGCGCCAATGGTGAATGGAAGGCCAACGGTGTTGTCGTTGTTGATACTGACTTGGTAATGCTCATAAAGGAATTTATCTACAACGGAAAGCAAAGCGACAAGTTGGAACGTCCTATGACAATCAGAAAGGTTGCAAAGAACCTAGGTTGGTTCATAACTGATTATAAGGCACAGACAGAACGATGGAATACAAGAGGGCAAGCTTGTAGATTGATTTGCTCTACTAAGTCGCTCGCTGAAACAAGGCTCTTGGAGCTTGTAGATCAGATCAAGCCACTTGATGTAATCAAACTCGCACAAGAATGGAACCTACGATGAAAACATTTCTGGGGAAGAGCCAACGCACAAAGCCAATTAAATGTCCAAATTGCGGGACGGTCAATGATTCGGCAGCCTCTGTCAATGTGGAGAAGGCGAGTGTGAAACCAGGAGATGTGTCGATCTGTATCAAGTGCGGGCATCTTGCGGTCTTTACTGAGAGGCTAAAGTTGCGTGATCCGAATGACGATGAGATTAAAAATATGGCGGGTGATCCCCGGCTTGTTAGGGTTATGGAGGCGTTGCATTTTGTGAGGAAAAATCCATGAATAAAATCTTCACAGTCTATCCAATTTATGATTTTGAAAATGGTGAATGGTGGTGTCGTGAAATAAAGGTGAGAGGAAAAAGCTTGAAAGAATTTCGGAGAAAGCTTCCACCTAGGACCAAGGTCAATGATTATTACATGCATGAATATTGGGACCGGGAACGGAGGGAAAATCCATGAAAGTGATCCCGATTTATGACCCGGAAAAGGCCGAATGGTGGTGCGAAGAGGTGGACGTTAGGGCGCCAAATTTGAGAGATTTTGTGAGGCTCCTCCCGCCTCGGACGGAGGTTCTGGGGTGGCACCCCAAAGGGTGGAAAGGGACCACCTCGGACGGAGGCCAAAACAACCCAAAATGAAAAGTGCTTTAAAACTAGGCAATGGCCGTAACCGTTCTCCATTTTTTTGGCTTTTCTATACCGTATAGGAATAAAGGAGAGAGAAAATAATTAAGGTAGGGGTAGTTGGGATTTGTGGAAAAAATGGAGAACGGTTACGGACGAAATTTTATTTCGCGCTTCCGTTTTTTCCCATTTCGGCGTATCGCTCCTTCCCGTCAAAAACCTTTTGGGTGTGGTGTGTGGTCCGTCGCTTTTAGTCATCCACAACAAGAGCAAAAAGCTGTCAACAATGTCACGCAACTGGGGCTTGAAATCTTCTTCCCGCGAATTCAGACACGCAAATCTTTCCGTGGGAAGCGACAATGGATTGAAGAACCACTCTTCCCAAGATACTTTTTCGTCAGCTTGGTTGATCAGTGGCATTCTCTGTTGTCTACTGTTGGCGTGGCTGGCGTCATTATGACAAACGGCAAGCCAGCACGTGTTCCGGAAAAGATTGTTGATGATATCCGTCTCCGTTGTAACCGGGATGGAGTGTATGTGCCGTATCGCTTCCGCTTTCAAGTTGGTCAGCGTGTACGTGTAGAGCGTGGCGCGTTGAAAGGTCACTTCGGCATTTATCGCGGTATGAGGTCTGAGGATCGAGCGGATGTTTTGATACAAATGCTCGGTACAGTCGTTCATGCGAGCTTCTTAGAAGGCGATTTGATAGAGGCTTAAGGTTAGCAGCATATAGGCAATGGGCCTAGCGGAAGCTGCTAGCAGGTGGAAGGGTAAGAACCTCTCCACATGTATGGCGGAGCTACCTCTATGCGAAACTATTTGTATGATTCGCGTCGTTGGCGGAAGCTGGCTAAACAGCAATTACAAAATCATCCATTGTGCAAAATATGTCTACAGAATGGTTTGGTAGAACCTGCTACAGTTGTTGACCATGTCATTCCTCATAAGGGAAATAGAGAGTCATTCTTTCTTGGCGCGATACAGTCGCTGTGTAGACCGTGTCATGATGGTACAAAGCAAATGATTGAGAAGAGGGGATATGATACCACAATAGGGTTTGATGGGTGGCCAATTGATCCAAAGCATCCAGCAAATAAAATTGTGCCAATAAAATGAAACAAAGCATGCACATTTTCGCGGGGTGGGGGG
>Ga0207701_10001069_pt1 | contig 29007 bp, 24 predicted proteins | sample KBSSwiSSwithPhiX_FD_184294 | JGI IMG/M metagenome (GOLD analysis project Ga0207701, IMG submission 184294) | Switchgrass rhizosphere bulk soil microbial communities from Kellogg Biological Station, Michigan, USA, with PhiX - S5 (SPAdes) (version 2) | ecosystem: Environmental > Terrestrial >... | reverse complement strand
TCAGACCGATACTTACGACGAACTTAGTGTCGATTGCGTCGTCGAAGGTCGAAGCGAGTCTGCCGACACACTCGAACTATTCCGCAAAGCGATCCAGGGCGAAGAACTGCCGCGCCGCCTCGACGTCAAACATCCCGTCGAACGAGACGCGATTCTGTTTCCCGACACGCGAACGACGTTTGGCGTCGTCGAAATGACCACCGGCTGCGGCCGGCGCTGTCAGTTCTGCGTGCCCGATCTGAATCCGCAGATCGATCTGCCGAAGGACAAGATTCTCGGGGCCGTGCGCGCCAACGTGCGGGAAGGAAACAAGCAGATTTCGCTGGCCACTGAGGACATGTTCATCTGGGGCCAGGTCCATACGAATACGCCCTTCTACTTCCCGAATCGCGAAGCGCTGCTGGACCTCTACTCGCAGGTTGTGGATACGCCGGGCGTCGAGCAGCACGTGCTCAGCCATGCCACGATCGCACCCGCGGTGGTCGATCCGATTCTGATCCGCGATTTGACGGACAAAATCATCGACAAGAGTCCGATCCACCTGCCGGTTCTCAGCAGCCATCCGAAGAAGAAGGCGCTGGTGCCGCTGATCGGCCTGGAAACCGGATCCATCCGGCTCGCCAAGCAGGTGATGCCGAGCAAGGCCGTGCCGTTTCCGATCGACGAGTGGCAGAGCGTCGTGATCCGCGGGCTGGAAGTCCTCAACAAGAACAACTGGTTCCCCGCCATGACGCTGATCGTCGGCAATCCCGGCGAGACGGACGACGATGTCAAGGCGACGCTGGATCTGATTTATGAGGTGGAGCGGCGCGGTCTGTTCGCGTTCTTCATCCCGTCGATCTTCACGCCGCTCCATGACACGCGGATGGAGAAGAAGCGCGGCGTGGCCGAGACCGCGGAGCTGAGCCCGCTCCAGTGGCAGCTGATGATGAAGTGCTGGAAGATGAACCTGCGTCCCGGTCAGGCCAGCTGGTGGGGGCCGGCGGCGTGGCGCATTGGCGCGATCATCCTCTGGGCGTGGAAGCTGCGGAAGCTGAATGGGCCGGGCTTCAAGTGGCCGATGTTCATGTTTGCCGGCGCGCTCCCGGAATCGCTCATGGGGCGGATGGGCAAGATCTACATCGGGAAACCGGTGCAGGTGAAGACGCGTAAGGAGCTCCTGGCGACAGTGAAGCCGTCGATGCGTCAGCATCTGCGGCCAGACACCGGCGACATGCCCGAGGGCGAGATTCCGAAGCCGCCGGCACCGTCACCGTTCATTCCACTTGTTCCGCAGACTGTATGAGGTCTAAGGCCGAAGGGCGAAGGCCCAAGGCCTAAGTGAAGAACGAAGCGATCCGATTAGTCGGATCGCCGGGATTCAAGAGACCGGATACGGTGAACGCGATGCGAGCTCACGCGCCGAAATACATTGGTTTTTGGCGGTCGCGAGCGGGCACGAGACATGCTCCCTATAGGAGTACCGCCGAAGCCGGGCTCTGACAGGTGAGGTGAAAGCGGATTACGGAATTGGCGGAGTCTGCGTGGCTCCGCCGGTTCTGCCTTCCTTCCGAACGTCCAACTCCCAACCGCCAACTTCGAAAGCAGCACGCAGGAGATGGACTTCGCCTGCAGTTTCTGGGAGTTGGAAGTTGGTCGTTGGGGGTTGTTACCTGTTCGTCCTTTCTGCGATCACCGCGCATTCCTCTGCACGTGTCCGAGTAACATGCGTCGCGCATGGACCCGTTCTTTCTCTCGATTGAGAACTCGGCCCTGAGCGTATGGCTCCGCGAGTCGACCACCACCTGGGCGTTTCCGTTCGTTCTCATCCTGCACACCGTCGGCTTGGCGTTTCTGGTTGGCGTGAACGTCGCGATTGACTTGAGGGCGCTGGGTGGCGCGATGGGCGTGCCGCTGATCGCGCTGCGGCGCTACTACCGGTGGATGTGGGCCGGGTTCTGGGTGAACGCTTTCTCCGGCGTTCTGCTGCTGATTGCGTACCCCACCAAGGCGCTGACGAACCCGTTGTTCTACCTGAAGTTGACGCTCATCGGCGTCGGCCTGGTGCTGGCGGTGAAGATCCGCGTCTATGTGACGAGCGGGGCCGTCGGTGCCACGGACGTGGCGCCTGGCCCGCTGCGACGACTGGCGTCTGTCTCGTTGCTGGTCTGGGTGGCAAGCATCACCGCAGGCCGGCTGCTCGCGTATACGTGTTCGCGTTTGACGGTGGAGACGTCGTGCCGGTGAGCCTGTTCGACGTGTGGACGACGATCAACCAGTTTATCTACGACATCTGGATGAGCGTCATGCAATGGGACTGGCTGAACGACCACCTGCGCGCCGTTCTCAACACCCTGTACTACACGCCGATGGGCGAGTTTCTGCGCACGTCAACGTGGGGCTGGCCGCTCTTCGAATCGCTGCACTTCACCGGGATGTCGGTGCTGGCAGGCACCATTGTGATGTTCGACCTGCGGCTGCTCGGGTTTGCCCGCGCGGTGCCGGTGCGGGCGATGCACAAGCTGATTCCGTTCGGCATCGGCGGGTTCCTGGTCAACATGTCCACCGGCATCTGTTTCATCTGCGCGACGCCCGATCAGTACCTCTTCAACGCTGCGTTCCGCTGGAAGGTGATCTTTATCACCACGGCCGGCCTGAACGTGCTGTTCTTCTATACCCGCGTCTTCCGCCGGCTCGAGGCATTCAGCGACGAGCACCACACACCGCCGATCGCCGCGCGGCTCGTTGGTGGGGTATCGCTGTTCGCGTGGGTGGGCGTCATGACCGCCGGGCGGCTGCTGACGTTCTTCAGGCCTTAGCAACTACCAACTACGAACTACCAACTGATCCCGGCCGCTCGGTTACGGGTATGTCGGCCAGCGCTCGAAGCGGCGTCTTCGTGCTGGCCCCGCGGCTTTCGGCATCGATTAGCGCAGCCAGATCTGGATAGGCGTAAATCGTCGTCCCGCCCGTCTGTGCCAGCCCCCCGGTATCGGCCGTCGGACCGTAGGTGCTGTGCAGCGAGCGACCGAGCACGCGCAGGATCGCCGTCTGCTGCCCTCGATGATGTGCGGTGTGCGCGATGCGACGCGTCATGATCCAGGCGCGCGAACGCGGGACGCCAAAGAACATGGCGAACGATTCCCACCAGGAATCATCAGTGGCGCGCAGGCTTACCAGGCGTCGTCCGCTGTCCTCGGCGTAGCGTCGGATGAACTCAATCCGCGTTTCGATGTCCGGCAGCGGCGGGGCATCGACGTCGATACCCAGCATCCCGTGAAACCAGTTGTTCTCACTGACGCACTGGTGAACCAGGTGCTCGAGCACACTGCGGCCGCGCGGATCGTCCTGCCTCGGACGGACGTTCATGTCGTCGTCTCGAAACTCACTCCAGACGCTCAGGGTCTTGATCCGCTCGCTGTCGTAGCTGTCGATTAGGAACTCGTATCTCATAAGCAGGGTCCTTCGCGAGGGCTTTTTTAACAATGATTTAACGATGTTTTAACAATCTTATTGACAATCTAGCTCTGCAGACCCTAAATACCCCCGCTGGCGGGGTGGGTGGGGCTTCCAACTGAAAAACGACGTCAGGTCGCGCTGGTCATAGCCGTCCTGATCCTTGCGGCGTTCAATCTGACATTTCGCCTGACCAGCGAAAGCGTCACCCAGTGGGACGAGTCGCTGTACGCGAACAGCGCGCTCGACATGCTCGACGGCGGCAGTGTGGTCGTCACCACCATCGGGGGCGAAGTTGATTACTTCAACGCCAAGCCACCGCTCAACGTGTGGTTGATTGCGGGCTCGCTCCGGGTGTTCGGTCGCAGTCTTCTGGCGCTGCGAGTGACCGCGGTCGCGGCGGCGTGGTTGACCGTCGCCGTGCTGCTGCTGTGGGCGCGGCGTCGCATCGGGCACGATGCCGGCCTGTTCGGTGCCCTCGTCCTGTCGACCTCGTTCGGATTCCTGCACGTCCATTCCTCACGCTCCGCGAATCCTGACGCCCTACTGGCGCTGTTGCTGCTCCTGACCGTGATCACGCTTGATGGCGCAGCCGCACGTCCGTGGCGCCGCGTGTGGCTCGGGCCGCTGCTGACGGGTGTCTTCTTTCTCAAGGGGATGGCGGTCCTGCTGCCGCTCCTTTTGATTGCGGTGCTCGAAATCCGGCGTCGCGTGCCGGCACGCGAGCGGTGGGTCCCGTTAGGCGTGGCGACGGCGCTTGCCGCTGTTCCGATCGCTCTGTGGGCCGTTGCACGTTGGCGGGTGGACGGGTCGCTGTTCTTCCAGCGGATGTTCTTTCAGGACTTCATCGACCTCAGTCTCCGAACCCCACCCGACCAAAGCGGCTCGCCGTTGTTCTACCTGAGCGTTCTATTGAAGCATCAGTATGACTGGCTGATCGCAGGGATTGCAGTGGGTCTGCTGTACCCACCCGCGTCCTGGCGATCGTTTGCCCAGCGACTGGCGTTCTGGCGTGCCCGGGACGAGTACGTTGTGGTCCTCGGCTGGTGGACAGCGCTGGCATTCATCGTCCCGACGATCATGCAGACGAAGGCGGCCTGGTACATCAACCCGTTCTATCCGACATTTGCGCTTGCGGTCGGTGCCCTGCTCCAATACGGTTCCTCGCACGTTCACGGCCCCCGCGATCGGCGGCTGCTGTTGACGGCGGCCGTCGTGATGGCCGCCGTAGTCTCCGAATCCAGAGTGTTTTGGTACTCGGATCACTATCGTGCGCTCGACCGCACCACCCAGGGAGTCCTCCTGGCGGAAGCCGACCGGCTGAAGGGTGCTCGTGTCTACAACACATCGTGGGACCTTGCGGAGCTATTCGTTGTCCGTGGACTGGTGCAGGCCGACCCATCGACAATTACGATCGAAGAGTTCGTTTCACGGGCCGATCCGATGGATTTTCTCGTGCTTCCCGCCAATGTGAACCATCCCTCGCTCAGGCGCGTTGCCGTCCGCGGAGGGTATGGCCTTTATCAGCGACAACCGTATTGATGAGGCTTCCAGGCAATGAAGTCAGAACGATGCTGCGCGGTACAATGCGGCGCATCCGATGACGAGAATGGCCAATTGGTGGATCGCGATCGCCCTGGTCGGATTTTCAGCCTCACTGTCCGGGATGCGACAAGCACCGGCCCCGCCGCCGCCGGCCGCAGCCTCCCAGCCTCCAAACGGACGGACCTACGTTGGCTCGCAGGCCTGCGCTGGCTGCCACCGCGCCACCTACGAGCGCTGGTCGAAAACCCGCATGGCGAACGTCGTGACCGATCCGAAGGCCCACCCTGAAGTGGTGCTCGGGGACTTCGCGGCGAAAGATCCCGCCGTGACGTTTACGCTCGCACAGGTCGCGTTCGTCTATGGAACCAAGTGGAAGCAGCGCTACTTCACGAAAGTGGGGGACGACTACTTTCCGTTAGGCGCGCAGTGGGACGTGTCGCACAAACAATGGCGGCCGTACCTTGTGGCCAACAACGCTGATTGGTGGGTGCCGTTTTATGGCCCGACCAACGCCGATCGACCAACCGGACCGTTGTGTGATGGCTGCCATTCGGTGAACTACAACATCCGGACGAAGACCGTGACGGAATGGAACGTTGGCTGTGAACGCTGCCACGGGCCAGGCAGCGAACACGTGACACGACCGGCGGCGACGACCATCATCAATCCCGCGAAGCTCGACTCGGTGCGCGCGAACGACACGTGCATTCAGTGCCATTCGCAGGGACAGCCGCTCACGAATCCGATCAACGGCAAGTACTACGATTGGCCAGTCGGATTCCACCAGGGCGGGCAGCTCAAGGATTTCTGGCGCCTGGAAGAGCATCGTCTCGGCGAACAGTCGTTCACGCATTTCGCCGACGGCACCGGTCACAAGAACCGGATGCAGGGCAACGACTTCGTCCAGAGTCAGATGTACAAGCGAGGCGTGACCTGCTTCAGCTGCCACGACGTCCACGGCACCGCCAACAACGCTGACCTGATCAAGCCGGTCGGACAGGTGTGTCTGACCTGTCACGGGCCGTCATCGCCCAACGGCCCGAAGGGCCCGACCCTCGAGTCGCACACGCATCACACGCCAGGGACGCCAGGCGCCGAATGCGTGTCCTGTCACATGCCGAAGATCGAGCAGACGATCGCCGACATCAACGTGCGGAGTCATACGTTCGCCTTCATCACGCCAACCACGACGGACCAGCTGAAGGTGCCGAACGCCTGCACCGACTGCCATCGAGACAAGTCGACGGCATGGGCGCGGGACGCGTTGAAGTCCTGGAGCAGCGTCTCGCCCTGGCGAGTGGAGTGATGGACGCGTCAAAACTGTACGCGCGCGGTCAGTGCCACGAGGCGCGGAATCGAATATTGCGCGGGTGAGAACGCGCTGTCCTGCGCGATCACGAACATCTTGTTTGTGATGTTCTCGACATCGAGGCGCAACGCGAGTCGCGACCGTCGATTCGTATCCCTGAGCAGATCGATCCCGACAGAGACTCCGGCCATGAAGTGGCCGGGCACCCGGCCGCCTTCTGCTTCTGCCGCCGTCACATCGGCGTGATCCTCCTCACCGGCCGCGTGCTCGTGAGCGCCGCCGTGTCCGATGGGTGTGCCACTGCCATACTCCATCGTCACGCCACTCAGAAAGCCGCTCGTCGCGTGGCGCCAGGTCGCTCCCGCCGTGAGCGTGTGCGTCTGATCCATCGGAGCAGCGAACCGCTCGATTTCCGTGAGGTGCTCGCCCTCGGTGATGAAGCCGCCGGTCACCGGGTTGTAGAAGTTCACGCGCCCGAGCGCGTAGTTCAAATAACCCGTCACGCCGCGTTCGCGCAGTCCCGTGAGCTCCGCCTTCGCCTCGAGTCCATACGCGCGTGCGCGGTCGAAGCTGGCGTACGAGTAGATACGCGAGTCTGGCCACACGGTCGTGTGAACGGGGTTGTCCGTCGCACGGACGTAGCCGGTGAGGGCGAGCTGTACGGGACCCGCTGGCATGGACCCGCCGGCCTCGAACTGGTTCTCAGTGGTCGGTTGCAGCGCCGGCAGGGCGATTCCGATCTCGCGAATGAAGGAGGTGAGTCCAGCGCTGCTGGACAGTACGCCCTCGACGGCTGGCGGAACGAAAAAGTGGTTGTAGGACGCGTGCAGCACCGCACCGCCGCCGGCGCGCACGGCGAGGTTGAGGCGCGGGCTGACATGCGCGTCGGAGACGACGAGGCTGTAGCGATCGAGCCGGACGCCGGCATCGAGCGTGATGCGCGAGGACAATTGCACGTTGTCCTGCGCATAGGTGCTCACCTGGCCGCCGCTGTCAGAACCGGCAAACTGAATGACCTGATCAGTGATGTGAATGTGCGGCAGGTCGAGGATGTGCGAGAGCGCACGGTAGCCGTCGTAGTTGTAGAAGAGGTTCTCGTCGGGACGGAGATTGACCGCGTCAACGCCGAACTTGACCGTGTGGCGTCCGGCGAGCCGCGTCACATCGAGCTTGCCGCCGATGGTCCCGAGCTCGCGGGTCAGATCCGCCTGCGCCGTCAGTGGTCCCGCCGCCGGCGACAGTCTCAGTCGCGACCATCGCTCGTAGACGGAGGCGCTCACAACCGTGTGTGACCACGCGCGCGTCCACCCGAACGTTGCGGTCTGCTGCCGCGTGCGCTGTGCTGCCTGCGCCAGTGGCCTCAATTCGACGTCGAGCCGTGTAATGGGGATTTCGTGGTTTGCGCCGTCGGCCATGACGATGAGGTTGAATGCGCCGGCATGTTCGCGATTGGTGTCGAGCCGCGCAAAGAAGTGACCGCCGCGCGCGGAATCGTGGATCGCCTGCGGATCCGGCGGGCTCAAAAACCGATCGGATTCGAACGTGTCACCAAACAGGTAGTAGCCGAACGCTCCCCGATGACCGCCGACATCGCCCACCAGCTGCCGCCGTCCTGCGCTCCCACCGCTGAAGGCCACGGAGCCGCGCTCGCTCATCCGGAGCCCGGATTTGGTCACGATATCGACGACGCCGCCGAAGCGGTTACCGTACTCGGCGGGGAAGCCGCCGGTCATGACGTTGGCGGTGTCCACGATTTCCGGACTGAGACCCGCGGAGAACACCGCATGCGCGTTCTCCCAGAACGAGACGCCGTTGATCAGTGGATTCAGCGCGATTTCGTGTCCGCGAATGTGCACGAAGTCGTCGTGCCCGCGAATCATTCCCGGCGCCGAGGTGACGATCGCGTCCGTCAGGCTCACCCGCTGAAACGCCGGGAGGTCGCCAATCCGTTCTGACGTCAGGATCGTCGAGCTCGGTGAGTGCGTGCCCGTGAGCGTTGAGGTGTCGGCCGTGACATCAACCGAGACGTTGACGCGGCCGACCTGCAGGGACAGCGCGACCGTCCTCACCTCGCGCGGTTCGATCATCACTCGCACCGATCGGGTTTCGAATCCGGTGAGTCCGGCCGAGAGGACGTAGGTCCCGGGTTCAACTCGAGCAAAGACGAACCGGCCGTCCCCGTCGGTCGTCACCTGACGGGCCTGCTCTGAGCGACCGGGATCCAACGTGATGGTTGCGCCCGGAAGCGCCGAGCCGTCGCCAGCCCGCAACTGCCCTTGAATGATCGCATCGCTCTGGGCAAACGACGGTGTTGTCCACAGGAGGACACTCGCGACCAACACATAGATGTGCGAATGAAAGGATGCCGCCATAAGACACTCCACGACCCTGGGACTCACTCGGTACGTCACAGGTGGGGGGGCCGATGGCCGAGGCCTCCGGCGGAACCCCACCCCACAACGGTTCGATCTGCCGCCGTGGGTATGCAGCTGCGACGCGGTTGTTACGCGATGAGCGGGCGGGGCGGTGGCGTGAGCGGAGCCGAGGATTGTTCGCGTGGCGTCGTCGGCTGCTGAGAAGCGGTCAGCGACGTCGTCATCGGCCGTGCGATCGAGATCGGTTCGGCAATGACGCCAGGGCTGGCGACGAGAAACGCGGGAAGGCTCGCGGAGCATCCGCACGCGAGCTGCGCACCGGCATCAGTGGCCGGTTCCGAATGATGGTGGTGTTGATGGCCCGCTGGCTGTGACGCCGGTGCGTCATGACCGTGGTGCATCGGACAGTCGGGTGCAGGGCGGCCGTTGTGCGTGTGCTGCCTGTTCGCGCACACGACGAGGGCTCCCGAGGCCGTGAGCGTGAACTGCACAGCGATCGTGAGCAGCGCGGCAACGGTGGTGAACCTGCGGGCAGCCATCGAACGTTCGAGTTTACTCCGCTGTGGCCTGCATCGTCGTCGAGCCCTTACCGGCGGGACCGTCCCACTCGAGCTTGAGCTGCCAGCCCCCGGACATGCTCAAGTCGGTGTCGGCCTTGTAACGACCGGGCACGTCCCCGCGTTCAAGGAACACGCTGCCCAGCATCGGTGGCATTCCTGCCATGATCATCGCCGCGCCGACTTTCACCGTTCCGACATCGACGAGGTCATTCCCGCGTCTGAATTCCAGCGTCACCGCGTCTTTGCCGTGGGTCAGATTCCCATCGCTGGAGAGCAACACAACGTCGAGGTCACCGGAGTGGACGCGTCGCAGTTCCTTCAGGTCGGAGGCGGGACTCTTGCCACTGCAGGCCGCGCCCGCCAGGACGACGGCAACGATGAGAGGAACGGAAACGAGTTTCACGTTTCAATTGTAGTGTCGATCAGGCAATCGCCTCGACGGCGCGGGCGCGCCGTCGCGCCCACCACCGCCGTATGTCGTCGGAGATGACGAACAGGCACGGCGTCATGAACAGCACGTGGAGCGTCGAGGTAATCATGCCGCCGATGCTCGGCGCGGCAATAGGCTTCATGATCTCCATCCCCGGGCCGGACGACAGAGGGATGAGCGAGAGCGACAGGATGATCGTCGCCACCGTCATCAGCTTTGGCCGCAGCCGTGCGGTGGAACCCGCGATGACGGCATCGACGAGCGACTGATCGGCCGGCTTCGCGTCGAGCGCTTCGCGGATGAAGATCACCATGATGATCCCGGTCTGCACGGCGACGGCAAAGACCGAGATGTAGCCGATGATCACGGCGGTGGTCATCGCATAGCCGAGCGCCCACTGCAGCAGCACACCGCCCGCCATGGCGAAGGGCACAGACATGGCCACGAGAATGGCTTCGCTCACCGACTTGAAGGCCATCACCAGCAGCCCGAAGATGATGATCAGAGTCAGCGGGACGATGAAGTTCAGGCGCGCGCTCGCCGCCGTGGTGTATTCATACAGGCCGGTCCATTCGAGCGCGTAGCCGGTCGGCAGGGAAATGCCTTTCAACGCCTGCTGGGCGCGTTCGACATAGTCCGTCGCCGTGACACCCTGGATGTCGACGTAGATATAGCCGGACAGGGCGCCGTTGTCGTTGCGAATCATCTCCGGCATCTTTCGCACGGAGACGTTGCCAAGCTCGCCGAGCGGGACCGACCCGTTGGCACCGACCACCGGCGTGTTGCGCACTTTCTCCAGCGTGTCGAGGTACTCCGCCGAATACTGGATCGCCAGCGGCACCACGGTGCCGTCGGTCTGCTTGATACCAAGCAGGTTGTCGCCGCCGATGCCATAACGCACTGCGAGCATCGCTTCGTCGGCGGTGATTCCGTGTTCACCCAGTCGCGCGAGCTGGAACTGGACGTCGGTGTAGTAGCCCTCCGAGATGCGCTCGGCCAGCACGTACTTCGTGCCCGGCACCTCGTGCAACGCCTGTTCGAGCTGCTTCGAGATCTTCTCGATCTCGGCGACATCGGTGCCCTTCACCTTGATCCCCACCGGTGTCTGGATGCCGGTCGTCTGCATCATCACGCGGGCGCGAATCGGCTGCACCCAGGTATTGACGTAGCCGACAATCTGCATCGCCTTGTCCATCTCCGCGACCAGCGAGTCTTTCGTGGTCCCCGGACGCCAGGCTGCCTTTGGCTTCAGAGTGATCGTCGTCTCGATCATGGACACCGGCGCCGGATCGGTGGAAGTGTCCGCTCGTCCGAGCTTGGCGAAGACGCGGTCGACTTCCGGGATCGCCTTCAGCTTGCGGTCCATCTGCTGCACGATCCAGCCGGCTTCGCGCGTCGGCAGACCGGGGAGCGTCGTCGGCATGTACAAGACCGCGCCTTCATCCACATCGGGCAGGAAGTCGCGCTGGAAGTTTCGCAGCATCAGCGCCGCGACGATGACGACGAGGGCGCCGGCGGCCGTGAACGCGTAGCGATGCTTGATCGTCCAGCGCAGGATCGCTGCGTACACCCGCACCGGACGGGTGCCCTGAATCGAGTGGGGCTCGCCCGCGCCGCGTTTCATCAGCGCCCACACGGTGACGATGGCGGACAGGAACGCGATCAGCTCGTAGACCTCGACGCGGAACTCCAAGTCGACTGCACGGGCGACGGCGGCGCCGGCGATCACAATGCCCGCCACGATGATTCCGGCAAGGGCGAACCGATGGTTCGACAGGCGCTGCACTCTTTCAAGGCCGAGTCGGCGCACTGACGAGGTGACGCGCGCCGCCAGCGCATCCCGCTCGAAGACCCACACCATGATGATCGGCAGGAGCACGATCGTCAGGATGGTTGACAGCGCCACCGCGAAGGTCTTGCTGTAGGCGAGGGGATCGAAGAGTCGTGCTTCGCGCGCCTCGAGGAAGAACACTGGAATGAATGACGCGACGATGATGACAAGTGAGTAGAGCAGCGGACGGGCGACGCGGGCGATCGAATGCAGGATGATCGGCCGCCGCGCACGGCCGCGGACAAGTGGCTGCAGCGCCAGCTCCGACACGCAGTTCTCCACGATGACGATCGTCGCGTCCTCGATCGCGCCGATGGCGATGCAGAGACCCGCCAGCGAAAAGAGGTTGATCGTCTGGCCGAAACCGGCCAGCGGCAGTACCGTGAAGAGCGTGCTCAGCAGCAGAATCGCAATCGGACCAACCGCGGACCGGAAATTCCCCAGGAACAGGACCGTGACCAGAATGAGCACGACCAGCTCGGACAGCAGCGTTCCGATGAACTGTTTGAGCGTGGCCCAGATCCACGCCGCGCGATCGTAGGTGGTGACGATCTCGACGCCCTTTGGCAGCGACGACCGGAGCATCGCCAGCCGCTGGTTGAGGCTTCGTGTGATGGCCAGGACGTTCTGATCCTGCTCCATGACGACAATGCCGCCGACGACTTCGCCGGCGCCATCGAGGTCTGCCGTACTGCGGCGCAAGTCATATCCCACTTGCACGTAGCCGACGTCCTTCAAGGCGATCGGCCGGCCCTCCGGGTCGCGCCCCAGAATCAGATGTTCGAGCTGCTCGATGTCGCCGCTGTCGAGCACGGCGCGGAGTTGGTACTCGCGATTGGTCACCTCGATCGTGCGCCCGCCGACCTCCTGATAGGCCGTGCCAAGCGCATCGACCACATTGCGCAGCGACAGGCCGAAACTGGCCAGCAGCGGCGGGAACAGCTTCACCTGATACTGCTTTTCCAGACCGCCGACAGACGCCACTTCCGCGATGCCCGACACCGCCTGCAGCGCCGGTTTGACCTGGCTCTCGTTCAGCAGCCGCAATTCACGCAGATCACGCACGCCTTCGCGGTCCACGAGCGCGTACTGATAGACCCAGCCCATGCTGCTGGCATTGGGTCCCAGCGACACGAGCGCATCCGCGGGCAGCTGTGGTCGCAGCGCGTTGACACGGGTGTTGACCAGATCACGGACCCGGGCGCGATTGGCGCCATTTTCGAGGATGACATAGATGAACGAGTACCCCATGTGCGAGGTACCGCGGATCGACTGCACGCCGGGCGCGCCGACGAGGGCGCGAATGATCGGCTCGTTGACGTTCGACTCGAGCAGTTGCGGACTTCGCGGCCACTTCACGTAGACGACAACTTGCGGATCGGAGATGTCTGGAATGGCGTCGAGTGGAGCACGGGTGAGCATGAACGCGCTGGCAGCGACGGCCGCTGCCACCAGTGCCCAGATGACGGTTTTGAAGCGGAGAACAAATCCGAGCAGCCGGACGATCATTGACTCTGCGTCCCTCCCTTCAGCTTGTATTCAGAATCGATGAAGAAGCTGCCGAAGGTGACCACCTGGTCACCGTCCTTGACCCCGCCGGTAATCTGCGTATAGAGCTCGCCTTGCAGCCCGGCCGTGATCGTCTGCGGCTCGTAGTGGCCTTCGTCGCGCTGAACGTAGACGATGCGCGCGTGGCCTTCCTCGATGATGGCTTCATTGGGGACCGACAAGTAGTCGCCGCGGTCGGTGATGATTTCCGCCACGTAGCGGCGTGCGCCGTCGCGTCCCGGACCGTTCAGCGTGATTCGCACGGTCGCCGCGCCGCCCGCGGCCGGCGTGACACGCGTGACGAACGCCTGAAACATCGAGGAGCGCGATTCGACAGGGAACGTCCGCACGCGCTGACCAACTTTCACGAACGGTGCGTCGCGCGCCGGCACAGTCGTCTCGAGCGTCCGCGAATCCGTACCGACGAGGGCCGCCGTCCGGACCCAGACCTGAATCGGGCGCGTCGCCACTGGCGTGACGGTGAGTGTGAGATCGACGGCCTGATCTTTGGTGATCGGCGTGCGTTTATCAGGACTGAGCCGAATGCGGTCGCGAATACCCTGGGCCGTCGCGCCGGTCGCTAAGAGGAGGGTCAGAAGAACGATGGCGGCGCGTCGGGTTCCCTGCATGTTCAACGGCACTCCTGAAGGAGTGCCCTACGATCGGCACCCGTGAAGGGGTGCCCTACGAGGAGCTGCTGCGGAAAATTCCGCAGCAGCCCTGCGTCACTCCGATCTCAGTGACAGTAATTATCCTTGCTATCCATGATGTGCGTACCCCACGGATACAGCCCGACGTTCTTGACGCGCTCGATCGAGTTGTCCTTCGAGTCGATGATGACCACTTCGTGGTTCGTCGATTCGGCAAGGTAGATCTTGCGATCCTCCGTGTCCGTCGTTGCCGTTTCGAGCTGGATGTTCGTGCCGACCTTGATCCGCCCGGCTGATTTCAGGCTCGACATGTCGTAGACGTAGACCATGCCGCTGGTCGAGCTGATGACATACGCCTTGCCGCCCGCGTAGTTGACGCCAGTCATGTTCGGGCCGGCCTCGAGCGTCGCCTCCACGCAGTTGCACTTGGTCCCGATGATCGAGATCGTCTGGTCGCCGTTGTTGGGGGTGATGCCGTACTTGCCGTCGTGGCTCATGTAGATGCGCCACGGATCCTTGCCGACGCGGATCGTCTTGATCACCTTGTCTTCGCGCGTGTCGATGACGCCGACGATACCCAGGTCGCCGTCTGCGGCGTAGAGATACTTGCCGTCGACCGATGGGGCCGCGATGTTGATGCCCTTGATCTCGCCAAGGTACTTGGACGGATCGAGCTTGGCGACCGACGGCACGCTGCCGACCTGAATCTTCTTCAGCAGCTCATGCCGGCGCACGTCGACGACGCCGACCCAGTGCGCACCGTAGTTGCCGACGTAGGCCTTCGAGCCGTCTGGCGTGAAGGTGACGTTCAGTGGCTCAACGAAGCCCGGAATCGTCTTGACCTTGCTGAGCGACTGCATGTCGATCACCGAGATCGAGTCACCTTCGGGGTTGCCCTGGTAGTACCAGCGGCTGTCGGGAGAAAACGCCAGGTGCTCCGGCGCGATGTCAACCGGGATCACCTTCACCAGCTGCAGCGTCTTGGTGTCGATGATGAACGCCTTGTTGGCGCGCGTGCCGCCGGTGACGACGTAGCGGCCGTCGGGCGACATCATCACCATATGCGGGTTCACGTTGTTCCCCAGGAAGACGTTCTTGATGATCTTGTGGGTGGCGATATCCATGAACCCGATGTCGTTCGAATCGCGGTTCACGATCATCACCACCTTGGTGGGGTCCGGAACCAGGACGCCCTGTGCGTCGAGGGTAGTGCCGCGGCCGGTGAGGCCTGCGGCGGCAAGTGCAAGCGTGCCGATGAGGATGCGACGTGCGCTGTTGAACATGACGAATGCCCCCTGACGATTAGAACGCGGCCTGTATCTTGATGCCCGGCAGCAGGTAGCCGTATTTCTCGCTGCCCACCGGTGTCTCGAGCGCATGGATCACGTTGAACGTCATGCGCAGCCGATCAGTGAGGAGCAGGTTGTAGTACCCCTCCACCAGCTTCTCACGCTGACCGTCGAAAAGCTTGGTCTCGGCGTAGCCGATGCCCCAGGTGTCCTGGGGATTGAGGACGTGGCGGTTTTGCACGCCCACGCCGGCGCTCCAGAAATGATCGCGCTGGTCGAATTCGAAACCTTGCGTGCCGTAACGCCCGAAGAGTCCGAAGGCGTTGGTGAGCTTCTGATCGATGCTGACGCCGACCGCCTTCTCCAGGATCTGTTCCGAGGCGTTGTTCGTCCGGAACCACAGCCGATAGGTGCCCTCTGGCAGAGAAAACGGCGTGAAGGTGTAACCGACCTCGCTCAACGTGAAGAGCGATTCGGAGAGGTTGGTCGCGTTGTCGTTGCTCTGCTGCAGGCCGAACTTGGCTCGGAAGCCGTTCTTCGGATCGAACTCGGCGGCAACGCCGGTGCCGTTGCTCTCCAGTCCGAGCATCTGGTTGTTGACCAGCGCGTCGGCGAGGAACTGGGTGCTCTCGTCGTTCGCAAACGCGTTGTTGTCGAAGTAGTTGGTGAGGTCGAGACGCCCGGTCGTGAGCGCGAGACGGTTGCTAAACAGTTCCGTCCGCAGCCAGACCTCGCGCAGGTTCAGCTGGTTTTGCGCGACCAGGCGTGCCGTGTAACCGTTCAGCAGCGTCAGGGTGTCGATCTCGGCGTTCGGCGCCGTTCCGGACAGCGCGACGATGTCAGCAAAGAAGATGGTGTTCTGGGCGATGCCGGCGGTGAAGAACAGGTCAGCGGAAGCCAGCCCGTACGCGTGCTGGTTGATCGGCGCAACCTCGTCGTTCCCTTTGGTTCGCTGCGCGTACTGCGTCATGACGGCGGCGTCAACGCCGATCTTGACGTTGTGCTCTTCGGCCGCGGCGATCGCCTCTTCAACCTTCTCGTTGATCGTTTGTCGGCGGTAGACGCGCTCGCGACGATAGGTGATGGCTTTCTTCGCGCCCGGCACCGGTTCGTCATGCTCGTTGCCGTTCTTGTCGACGTACACCTCGACCCGCTTCACCCGAGTCTCCGGCTCCGACAGCACGGCACTCGATTCGAGATCGGTGACGCGCTGTCTGAGCTCGGACAACTCCTGGAGCAGTATTTGACGTTCCGCATCGGCGGCTTGCTGCGCCGAGGCCGCGTCGAGGCTGATGTCCAGTGTCACGTTCTGATCAGCGGTGACCTGCACGCCCTGCCGGCGGAACGCTGTCAGCCCTTCCGACACCACGGTGACGTTATAGGTCGCAACCGGCAGCGCGCCGAACGAGTACGCACCCTGGGCGTCGGTCGTCGCCTCGAATCTTGCGCCGTTGGTCGCGTTCACCGCGATCACGATCGTGTCCGGGACCCCTGCCTTGTCGGCATTGCGCACAGTGCCGCGAATGCCGCCGCGCATATCCATGCCCGGCATGTTCGGCATCGGCGCCTGTGCCGGCGCCTGCTGTGCGAGCGCACCGACCGCGGAGCCGAGAACCATGAACGCGACGGCGGCGACACGCGCCAGCCGGTACCTCTGCAAACTCATGCAACGCCCTCCAAAGGGCGCCGCATCTGCATAGCGCGCCCACATCCCGCGATTCTAGGAGTCGCGCTGGGGCGCCGGATCTGAAGAGTTCCTGAAACTTTCGTCAGGAAAGCGAGCGATGTACGCCTCGCGTCGTAGGGCACCCCTTCAAGGGGTGCCCTACAACGGGCTAGGAAAGCAGCACGAGAACGGCATCGCGAGGCACGCCCTTGATCACCGTACCGGCGGGCAGCCGCAATCGCGTGCGGAGGAGGAACGGGTGCGCGTAGCGAGGGTCATAGCCGTGCAACCAGAGGAGCGGTTCCACGTGGCCCTCCGGCAGCACCGCAACCACCTGAAACGACTGTCCCGGCTGGACCTGCTCAGGAAACAGGCCGTCAAGGAGCACGCTTCGATCGAGCGTGACCGTGCCGCTGACTCGAATGCCGCCTCTGGTGGGAGCCTCAGGAACCGGTTTGAATTCAAACGGCTTCGGGAGCATGCCCGGGTTGTTGCCGCGCCTGATACCGCCATCCACCCATTTCGTAATCAGCTCGATCTGCTCCTGCGACAGGCTCTGATCGTTGCGGAAGTTGCCAAATCCTTTGACCGCGCCCCAGGGCGGCATCGTTCGCGCGAGCGCTGAGGCTTTGATGGCCGTGGCGTGCGGCTGCACGTCCTTGTACGTCAGAAGGGGAAACGCTGAGCCATCGGGCCGATGACATGACGCACATTTGTCGAGCACGAGCCGCGAGATCTCCCGGTTCCAGGTGATCGCGTCCCCGCTGCCGTGTGCTGAGAGCACGGCGCCAACGTACGCCAGCGACGCGGCGACGATCAGCACATGCCTCATCTCGTCACAGCCTAGCAGCACGAGGTCGCGCCGCGCGAATGCGGTTGGTGATACAAAGGAAGAAGGAAATGGTGGCGCGCACGCTGGCGCTCATTGCGGTGCTCGGCTGGTCGGCGATGGCGCGATCGGATCCGACGCTCGTCATCGAGCCTGTGTCTGCCGCGCCAATCGCGACCAGTAACGTCCCTGCTGATCCGACGCAGCAGGCCGTCTACATCTGTCCGATGGATCCGGATGTGCGCTCGGATCGCGCAGGCAAATGCCGCCGCTGCGGCATGACGCTGATCACGGGTGTTCCGGAGCCGACGGAATTTCACGTTGACGTCACGTCGATCCCGCTCTCGCCAGAGCCCGGTCGTCCGGCGGTGCTGCAGTATGCGGTACACGATCCCTGGAAGAACAGGCCGGTAGCCTCGTTCAACATCGTCCACGAGAAGCTGTTTCACACGTTCGTGGTCAGCCAGGATCTCGAGTTCTTCGTCCACGGCCATCCGTCGCTGATCGCCAACGGCCTATTCCAGTTCCCGCTGACCTTTCCCAAGCCCGGCGTCTACCGCGTGCTCGGTGACTTCTATCCGCTGGGCAGCCTGCCGCAGCTCGCAAGCGAGACCGTCATTGTGCCGGGCGAGCCGCCTGCGCCAGTGACGCTGGGCCGCGACTATTCGCCCAAGGACGGATCGAACGTTCACGTGTCGATGGAGACGATTCCGGATCAACCCACGGCCACCAACCGCACGCAGCTGCGCTTCGTCGTCAACGGGGCACATCCACTCGAGAAGTACCTCGGTGCCTGGGGTCATATGTTGGTGGCCAGCAACGATCTGATCGACATGATGCACGAGCACCCGTTCCTGGCCGACGGCGGTCCACGAGTCGAGTACGAAGTGGTCTTTCCGCGCGCTGGTGCGTACCGCATCTGGGTGCAGTTTCAGAGTGCCGGTGTGGTGAACACCGTCCGATTCGACGTACCGGTCGCCCCAGCGCCGGAAGATCCGCCCGACTAGCTCCGCCGTAGGGACCTTACAGCCGCGCTCCAAGCGGTACAGATCATGAAGCTCTCCGCCTTCGGTGCGCGTGCACCAACTGGAGAGTTTCATGAAGGTCAGCCGAATTGTCATCGTCGCGGCGTTGGTGGCGTCGTGTGGCCGCGGAACGCCGTCGGACCGCTCGGAGAAGCCACGCAACGAGGCTCCGCCTGTCGCCACGTCGGGTGAAGCCGCGGAACCGCAAGTGCCGGCATCCCCGTCCGAGCAGCCGCGCGAGCCCAGGAAGGTGGTGCAAACCGCCCCCGTGGCCGACCACGCCAAGGCCACCGGCGTGAATCCGAATGCAGCGGTGCTCGCCGACTTCAAATCGCGTGTCGATGCCTATATGAAGCTGCGCAAGAGCGCGGTGAAGGACGCGCCCGCGCTGAAGGAGACGAAGGACCCGGCGAAGATCAAGGCGGCCCAGGACGGGATGTCCACGCAGATTCGCGCCGCGCGTGTCAATGCGAAACACGGTGACGTGTTTACCCCCGAGATCATCACGGCCTTCAGGCGCCTGCTCAATCCCGAATTGAAGGGCGACGATGGCCACGACGCGAAGGAAATCATCAAAGACGACGCGCCGACGAATATCACGTTCAAGGTGAACGCGAAGTATCCCGAGGGCGCGCCGGTCCCGACGGTGCCGGCCAACCTGCTGGTCAACCTGCCGACGCTGCCGGAGCCGCTGCAATTCCGAATCATCGACAAGCATCTGATCCTGCTGGATGAGGATGCCGACGTCATCGTCGACTATGCGCTGAACATCATCAGGTAGGCGGAGGAATGCCATGCGACGACTGCTCTTCATTGCCGTACTGATTGCCACGCTGCCGCTGCCGATCGCAGGGCAGGAACTCCGTCTGCCGAATAAGCCCGGGTCGGTCAAATTTGCGGTGATCGGCGACACCGGCACCGGCGACAAGCATCAGGTCGCCATCGCCAACGAGCTGGCGTCGTGGCGCACCCGGTATGCCTTCGACTTCGTCGTGATGATGGGGGACAACCTCTATGGCGGCGAGAATCCGAAGGACTTTGACAAGAAGTTCGGGGCTCCCTACAAGCCGATTCTGGGCGCCGGCGTGAAGTTCTACGCCGCCCTCGGCAACCACGACGATGCGGCGCTGCAGAGGAACTACAAGCCGTTCAACATGAATGGCGAGCGCTTCTACAGTTTCAAGCCGCAGAGTGGCGTGCGGTTCTTCGCGCTCGACAGCAACTACGTGGACAAGGCACAGCTCGATTGGCTCGAGAAGGAGCTGGCGGCGAGCGGCTCGGAGTGGAAGATCATGTACTTCCATCACCCGCTGTATTCCTCAGGTGAGACACACGGATCGGCCGAACTTCAGCGCGGATTGCTCGAGCCGGTGTTCCTCAAGCACGGCGTCAACGTCGTGCTCTCGGGGCACGAGCACTTCTACGAGCGGATCAAGCCGCAGAAGGGGATCGCCTATTTCATCATCGGATCGTCGGCGAAGCTGCGCACGGGCGACCTGTCGAAAAGCGACCTCACGGCGTACGGAAACGATCAGGAATACGCGTTCATGCTGATGGAGATCGTCGGAGACGAGCTGTATTTCCAGACGATCAATCAGAGCGGCAAGACCATCGACACGGGCAGTATCAGACGCGTTGGCAAGGTCGAGCAGACGCCCGGCCGCAGCACACAGCCAGTCGTGCCGCAGGCCAAGCCGTCGCCGGCTCAGCCGGGACCGAGGCAGAGTAAGTAGAAGAACTTTCAACGCCGAACTCCCAACTGCCAAGTCCCAACTCCCAAAACGCGTGTTTGGGAATCGGGAATTGGAAGTTGGGAGTTAGAATCCGGGCCATGCGCAGGCTCTTGATTGCCAGCATGGCCCTCCTGCTTCTCGCCTCGTGTTCGCGCGGGCAGCAACCCGCAGAATCCGCGACTCCCGCACCCGCACCCGCGCCTGCCCCTCCAGCCGCAGGACGTCTGTTCGTCACCAACGAGCAGGGGGGCGATATCTCTGTCGTGGATGTGGCCGCGGCGAAGGTCATCGCGACCATCCCGGTCGGCAAGCGGCCGCGCGGCATTCGCCTGAGCCCGGATGGGTCGACGCTGTTTGTGGCGCTGAGCGGCTCGCCGGCCGCAGGGCCGGGCGTCGATGAAAGCAAGCTCCCTCCGCCAGACAAGAAAGCCGATGGCATCGGAGTCGTCAGCGTCCGCGAGCAGAAGCTGATCCGCGTGATTCGTGCTGGCTCCGACCCGGAGCAGACAGCGATCAGCAAGGACGGGACACGGCTGTTCGTCGCGAACGAGGACGCGGGCGAGTTGACCGTCGTCAGCGTTGAGGACGGGCACGTGCTGGCCACGTTCAAGGTCGGTGAAGAACCTGAGGGGGTCGAGCTCAGACCCGACGGGAAAGTGGTGTACGTCACCTCGGAAGAAGATGCCCAGGTCACCGCCATTGACGCGGTTGGTCTGAAGCCGATCAAGACCTTCAAGGTGGGTAAGCGGCCGCGCTCAACGGCGTTCCTTCCCGACAGCACGCGCGCCTACGTGACCGCGGAAAACGGCTCGAGCGTGTCGGTGGTGGACGCCATGAAGCACACGGTCCTCAGCACCATCATGCTGACCGGCGACATGGTGAAGCCGATGGGCTCAGTCGTGGCGCCCGATGGATCGAAGGTGTTCATCACCACCGGACGTGGCAAGCACGTCTTCGTCATCGACACAAAAACCAATCAGCCGCTGGCGTCGATCGAGGCAGGAGACCGCCCCTGGGGAATTGCAGTCACACCCGATGGCAAGACCGTGTTTACCGCGAACGGACCGGCGAATGACGTCTCGATCATCGATGTCGAGGGCCGGGCGGTGAAATCGAAAGTCAAGGTGGGCGACCGGCCCTGGGGAGTGGTGTTCGTGCCGTAGCGTAGTGTCCGGCTTTAGCCGGACTTGGCGTAGTGTCCGGCTTTAGCCGGACTTGACGTGGTGTCCGGCTTTAGCCGGACCTATTTCCCGTACGTGACTTTCTTCTTCTGATCCGCCAGCACCGCCTCCTTGTCGCCTGGATACCAGAACTCCAGGTGGCAGTTCTCGCACGTCTTGTCGATGTCGCTGCCGATCTTGAACAGCCCGTCAACGTTGCGTGCCCTGGCGACGGTGAGCGAGGCGAGAGCGACGGTGCGCAGTTCGTCGGCGTGCTTGTTCCACAGGTCGCGGTTCGCGTTCACCTTGGCTTCGATTTCCGCTGGCGAGAGTTCTGGCGATGGCTCGCCGGGCTTGAGCGGCGTGCTTCCCGCCGCGCCGGCTGGCGCCATCGCCCGCGGCATCTTCAGCAGGTTCGACGCCTCGGCCAGCAGCATGGCCCCGCGCTCGACGCGCAGCCAGTCCTCGTCGCTCCTGGGCACGGTCTCTTTGATGCCGGTGGCCGTGACGTCCACGACGGCGGCGTCGAAGATCCAGTCCGCGGTGGGATCGACGATGTGCTCCATCAATTCCTTCACGGAGAGCACAGGTGTGAGCGGGGATGTCGCCGAGGTGGTGTTCGCGGGAGGAACTGGCGCAGGTCCGGATGAACACTGCGCCAGCAACAGGATGCTGACAGCGAGCGCCGGCAGAGCACGCACGCTGCGGCGGTCGATCATTTCGCGACCGGCAGTTCCGGGATCTTCTCGTTGGGGTACCAGTAGTTCCGGTGGCAGTTCTCGCAGGCATGATCGATGTTCTCGCCGACTTCGAACACCTTGTCGGCGTCTCTCTTGTCTATCGCGTCGACGGCCAGCATCGCCGCGTCGTACAGCGCCTTGGCGTGTTTGTAGAAGGCCGGCCGGTCCTTGTTGATCAGCTCTTCCATCTCCGACGGCTCCAGCTCCACGCCTGGGGTCTCGGATTTCTCGCCTGGACGCGCGACGTGGCGTCCGGGAATCATGAGCAGGTTGGCGGCTTCGGCAAGTGTCACGGCGCCCTGCCTCACCCGCATCCACTCGGCGTCATTCTTCGGTCGTGTTTCGACGAGTCCCTTTTCGCTGGCGGTCGTCGTCACGGACAACCACACGACGTCGGCGTTGGTGTCGACGACGTTCAACATCAAGTCCTTGATCGTGTGATCCGGGATGAACGGCGGCATCGCGGCCTCGGCGGGCGCCGGCGCTGCCTCCGTTGCGCGTTTACAACCTGCTGCCGTCAGGGCGAGCAGCAGGGCAAGGCTGTAGACAAGGAACGGAAACGCTCTTCGCATAATCCGCCAATCTTAGGTCAGGCGCCGCGCAGCGGTTTCTGAACTATTCGTGAATTCTTTGTCAGGTTCGCTCGGGCTTTGAACCTGAAGTACACTGCCATCGCTTCCGGGCGATTTGGGCGCCCGATCATAGAGGACTGTCACGACGATGCGTTGGGTTGCGGCTCTTTTTTCTCTGGTATTTGCGGTGGCGCTGGCGACCACGGTGGTCGACGCGCAGAAGCGAGGCGGCGATCCGAAGCTGGCCGCGCGGAAGAATCCGGTTCCGTCCAGTCCGGCGTCCATCAACCTTGGCCGGGCGCTCTATATGAAGAACTGCCGTCATTGCCATGGCCTTCGCGCCAAGGGCGACGGTCCGCTCGCGCCGAAGAACCCGTCGCCGGCGGATCTCACCGACGCCAAGTGGGACCACGGCAGCAGCGACGGCGAGATATTCGCCGTCATCTGGAATGGCGCTCCGACGCCTGCCGCGGGCAAGAAGGAGTCCGAGATGAAAGGCATGAAGGGGACCCTGACGGAGAAGGACGTCTGGCAGGTCGTCAACTACATCCGCAGTATCGGACCGGCTCCGGCCCCAGCCGCGAAGGCGGCGGCCAAAAAATAGTCGAGTGCGCAGCGCTCTCGTCGTCAGCGCACTCATCCTCTCCGGCAGCCTTGGCTGCCGGATGCTCGACACAAGTCGCCAGTCGGCACCGTCTGGAGGGCCAGTACTCCCCGGCCAGAGCACCGCGGTGTTCACCACCGCCCGTGCGAGCGTTGGCGACGCGCTCGACGATTTCCTCGGCCGTCATCCGAACAAGCCGGAACAGCCGGTCGAGTTTCCTCACAAGACTCACTACGCCAAGAAGATCGGCTGCACGGAGTATTGTCACGAGGCCGTCGTGTCCGGACCGGTGGCCGGACTCCCGAGCGTGCGCACGTGCATGGTCTGCCACAATGCGATTGCCACCGATCGTCCACGCATCAAGCAGATCACGGCGATGCGCGACCGCGGCGAGGACTTCGTCTGGCATCGCGTCTTCAACTACACACCACAGGCACACGTGAAGTTCAATCACGCGCCGCACATCCGCGCCAAGGTCAACTGCACCACGTGCCATGGTCCGATCCATGAGGGAACCGTCGCGCAGAGGAACGTCGACATGAACATGGGCTTCTGCGTGAACTGCCATAACGAGCGCAAGGCTCCAGTGGATTGCCTCACATGCCATTTCTAGTGGGGCGTTAGATGGATCGCCGCTCCTTCATCAAACTCACGGCCGTGTCAGGAACGTCCGCCGCGCTTGCGAGCTGCGGCAATCCCGAGCATCAACTGATCCGGTTTGTGCCCGACGAGGACATCGTGCCGGGCCAGGCCGTCTGGAAGCCGAGCGTGTGCCCGCTCTGCCCGTCGGCGTGCGGCCTCACCGTTCGCGTGATGGGCGCCGAGGCGGATGTGGTCCGCAACGGGAAGGCCGGTGTCGTCCAAATCCTGGCGGCGAAGAAGCTGGAAGGAAATCCGGAGCATCCGGTCAACCACGGCGGCCTCTGCGCACGAGGGCAGGCGGCGATTCAGGTCACCTATCACCCTGATCGCATTGCGCAGCCATTGAAGCGTTCAGGTAAACGCGGCGACGGCAGCTACCAAGCGATCACATGGGACGCGGCGATTGCCGAAGTCGTCGCGAAACTGAACGAGATTGCTGCGTCGGGCAAGGCCGGTTCCCTGGCGTTCTTCGGACGGTCCGGCTCGAGCTACCGCAACGCGCTCATCGGCGAGTTCCTGGCGAGGTTCGGTGCACCGGCTCCGATGAGCTACGACCTGTTTGGAGACGACGTCCTTCGTCGAGCCAACGCCGTGAGCTTCGGGGTCGCACAGCTGCCGACGTTCGACTTTGCCCAGAGCCGTTACGTCCTGAACTTCGGATCAGATTTCCTTGGCACCTGGAACGCGCCGGTCTCCCAGTCGCGTGCGTACGGCGACATGCGGCAGGGCCGGCGCGGTGTACGCGGCCACTTCGTCCATGTCGACTCGCGCCTGTCGCAGACCGGTGCCAGCGCCGACGAATGGGTGCCGATCCGCCCGGGCACGGAAGGCATTCTCGCCCTCGGCATCGCGCATGTGGTGATTCGCGACAAGGTGCGTCCTGCTGTTGCCGATCGCGCGACCGCTGCGATCGCCGGCTGGAAAGACGGGCTGCCGGACTACGCGCCCGAACGTGTCGAAGAAATGACGGGCGTCAAGGCGAACCGCGTCGAACGGCTGGCGCGCGAGTTCGCAGGTGGTCCGTCGGTGCTTCCGCAGGTGCGCACGCAGCCAGGCGTGGCGGTGATCGGCGGGGCCGCGCTTGCGCACACCAACGGACTGTTCAACGCTCTGGCGATCAATGCGCTCAACGCGCTGGTTGGAAGCGTCGGCGTGCCGGGCGGACTTGCGTTCACGCCCCGGCTGGACATCTTTGCCGCGGCGAAGATGACCGGGCGACCGACACCGGCTGCGTCACTGCGGCAGTGGGCCGCCGATGCTCTGAGCAGCGCATCGTCTGTTCAGGCGTTGCTGGTGGACGGGGTCAATCCGGTGTTCACGGCGCCTCGCGCCTGGAAGCTGCACGACGCTCTCGCCAACGTTCCCTTCATCGTCAGCTTTGGCAGCTTCCTGGACGAGACGAGCGTCATGGCCGATCTGATTCTGCCGGACCACTCGTTCCTCGAATCGTTTACTGGCGCGGTGCCGGAATCCGGGTCGGCGATGGCTGTCGTCAGCGCGGCAGGGCCGGTGATGAAGCCGCTGCACCAGACGCGGGCGACAACCGACGTGCTGCTCGACGTCGGCCGCCAGCTCGAGAAGCCAATCGAGCTGCCGTGGCAGACGTTCGAAGAGATGCTGACGGCGAGCTTCGCGGCATTGCCCGCGATGACTGAAGGCAGCGATGCGTGGACCGACGCGCAGGAAAAGGGCGGGTGGTGGGGAGAGGTACCAGCGGCGGTCCGGCTGAAGCCGGACACTACGAGTGTAGTGTCCGGCTTTAGCCGGACCCAACCGGAATTCGACGGCGATGCCGCCCAGTATCCGTTCCATTTCCTGCCGTATTCTTCGAACCAGTTTCTCGATGGTTCGACGGCGCATCTGCCGTGGCTGCAGGAGATGCCGGACCCGCTCACGTCCGCCATGTGGAGCAGCTGGGTCGAGATCAATCCCGCAACCGCAGCAAAGCTTGGTATCGCTCAAGGCGATGTTGTGGACGTCACCTCGGCCCACGGCACCGTCCAGACGGCTGCGTTTCTCTCGCCGGGAATTGCGCCAGACGTACTGGCGATGCCCGCGGGTCAGGGACATACCACGTTTACGCGCTATGCCAGCGGTCGCGGCGCAAACCCGGTGGATCTGCTGGCGCCGGTCACCGAGGAAACCACCGGCGCAGTGGCGTGGGCAGCCACGCGGGTGAAGATTGCGCGCGCCGGCGACGGAGACGGGCGCTTGATTCTGTTTGCCGGCGAATTCCGCGAACACCAGGAGCACGGACGGTAATGCCGAACTGGGGAATGGCCGTCGATCTCGATCGCTGCACCGGATGTGGTGCGTGTGTGACGGCCTGCCACGCCGAGAACAACATCTCGACCGTCGGCGCCGAACAGGCGGCGCGCGGCCGCGCCAAGCACTGGATCCGCGTCGAGCGCTACTGGGAAGGCGACTTTCCAGACGTCACGCTCAAGTTCCGCCCGGTGATGTGCCAGCAGTGCGACAACGCGCCGTGCGAGCCGGTGTGTCCCACCTACGCCAGCCATCACACGCCGGACGGCTTGAATGCGCAGGTCTACAACCGCTGTATCGGCACGCGCTACTGCGCCAACGCCTGTCCGTACAACGTTCGCTTCTTCGATTTCTTCAACCCGTCGTGGGACAAACCACTGCACCTGCAGTTGAACCCCGACGTCTCGCTGCGGGAAGTCGGCGTGATGGAGAAGTGCACGTTCTGCGTGCAGCGCATCAAGGCCACGACCATTGCGGCGAAGGCGGAGGACCGCGAGTTGAAAGACGGCGACATCCAGACCGCGTGCGCGCAGGCGTGTCCGTCACGCGCGCTCGTGTTTGGCGACCTCAGCGATCCCGAAAGCGAAGTGTCGCGCCTGTCGCGGTCGCCGCGTGGCAGCAAGCTGCTCGAGGACCTCGGGACGAAGCCGAAAGTCGCGTACTTGTCAAAAGACGCGTAGACAGAAATGCAAAATTCAAAATTCAACATGCAAAAGAACCCAGCCCGCGAGCACTGTTTGCATTTTGCATTTTGCATCTTGCATGACACGCGAACACTCTGATGGCCCATCCCCCGCATCAGCAGATCAACCGCGACCTGCTTCGGCCGCTGATACAGACGTCGTGGCGCTTCTATGTGCTGGTGGCGCTGCCGGCGGCCGTGGTGCTGACCGGGCTGGTCAGCTGGTTCAGCCAGATGTACTTCGGCTTCGGTATTTCAGGAATCCGCTGGCCGATCTTCTGGGGCTTCTACGTCACCAACTTCGTCTTCTGGATCGGCATCAGCCACGCCGGCACGCTGATATCCGCCATCCTTCGCCTGGTCAACGCGGGCTGGCGCCGGCCGGTGACGCGGTGCGCCGAAGTCATCACCGTGTTCGCGCTGATGATCGGCGCGATGTTTCCGATCATCCATCTTGGGCGTCCATGGCTGGCGTTCTGGCTCTTTCCCTATCCAAGCGAGCGGCTGATCTGGCCGAACTTCCGGTCGCCGCTGGTGTGGGACTTCTTCGCGATCAACACGTATCTGACCGGCAGCGTGCTCTTTCTGTTCCTGCCAATCATTCCGGACTTTGCCGTCGTCCGGGATCGCGCCACGGGCATCCGTCAGCGGATCTACCGCGTGCTGGCGCTTGGCTGGCGCGGGACGCCGAAGCAGTGGCATCGCCTCGAGACGGCGATGCAGATCATGGCGATTGCCATCATCCCGGTGGCGGTGTCGGTCCACACGATCGTCTCGTTCGACTTCTCGATGGCCCCGGTGCCGATGTGGCAGACGACGATCTTCGGACCGTACTTCGTTGCCGGCGCGATCTTCAGCGGCATCGCGGCGCTGCTGATCGCCATGGCGGTGCTCCGGAAGGTGCTGCACCTCGAGGCCTACCTGCACCCGCTGCACTTCCAGAACCTTGGCAAGCTGCTGCTGGTGATGGCGCTGTTGTGGGGCTACTTCGTCTTCAACGAGCGGCTCGTGACCTACTACGGCAACGGACCGTCGGAGATGGCGGTGTTCTGGCGCACGCAGCGCGAGTCGTTCGCGCCGCTGTATTGGACGATGGTGGTCTGCAACTTCGTGCTGCCGCTGATCCTGATGGGCATTCGCCGGTTCCGCACGATTACCGGCTGCGTCATCGCCTCGATCGGGGTGGTCATCGGCATGTGGCTCGAGCGGTTCCTGATCATCGTTCCGGCGCTCGGGCACAAGTACCTGCCCAACAGCTTCGCGACCTATCGCCCGAGGCCGGTCGAGATCATCATCACGGCCGCGACGTTTGCCGCGATGATGCTGCTCTATGCGCTCTTCTCGAAGGTGGTGCCGATCATCTCCATCTGGGAGCTGAAGGCGGGTGAGCACACGCCGCCGGAGTTGATTCCGCCGGCGACTGAAGAGCATCCGCTCGGGGAGCTGCGGCTGTGAAGCGGCGAGACGCGGCTCGGAGTCCTGCCGTCTATGGGCTGTATGCCGACGGGCAGTCCGCGCAACAGGCAGTGAACCGCCTGCGCGCTGCAGGTCTGCCGGACCGCGACATCACGATCCTGTCCGCGCAGCCGATGGAGGACTTCGAGTTCGGCCACATCGACAAGGCCAGCTGGATGTGGTGGATCGCGTGCGCCGGCGGGCTGCTGGGAATGGCCACCGGCTTCGGTCTGACGTGGCTCACGGAGACATCGTGGCCGATCGACGTCGGCGGTCTGCCGATCTACGCGTGGTGGCCGAATCTGATCATCATCTTCGAGCTGACGATGCTCGGTGCGATCCTCGCGACGGTCACTTCGCTCGTGGTCACCGCGGGCCTCGGGCGTGGCGGCGGCAAACTCTACGATCCCGAGGTGACTGACGGGAGCATCCTCGTCGGCGTCGAGAACCCCGCCGCTGACCGCGTCGGCGAGCTGCAGAAGGCGCTCGAAAGCGCGCCAGGCGCCCGCATCAAGACCGTTTAGAGGAATCGGAGACGACGGAGGAAACGGTCTCACAGGAGGAACGGAGAAACGGAGACGAACGGAGTGTTCTGGCTACGAAGGCCACGGAGAGCACGAAGCGGCGAGGCGGTTCGATTGGGCCGCCGAAGGCGGCCTGCC
>Ga0207701_10001068_pt1 | contig 29008 bp, 21 predicted proteins | sample KBSSwiSSwithPhiX_FD_184294 | JGI IMG/M metagenome (GOLD analysis project Ga0207701, IMG submission 184294) | Switchgrass rhizosphere bulk soil microbial communities from Kellogg Biological Station, Michigan, USA, with PhiX - S5 (SPAdes) (version 2) | ecosystem: Environmental > Terrestrial >... | reverse complement strand
CGGCGTGAATTGCGTGGTCGCGCTCAGGTTGCTGTTCTGGTTGAACCAGAACGCCGTGCCGTGAAGCTGGTTCGTGCCGCTGCGGCTCGTCGTGGTGATGTCGGTGACCTGCATGAACTCCGCGTTGTTGTTCGCGGTGGTCACCTTGAACTCCTCGATGGACTCGACCGACGGGAACAGCTCTCTCGACGGGCCGCCGTAGCGGACGCGCTGCGTCGAGATGCCGTCAACCGAGAACGACGTCATGAACGGCATCGCGCCGGCGAGCGAGATCTGGCCGCTCGAGTCCTGCTGCACGCCCTGCGCCAGCGTCGCGACGACGATGGGGCTCGTGTTGTTGGTGGCGCGGAAGTTCAGCGCCAGCTTGCTGATGTCCTGGCCGGAGATGGAGCTGTCGATCGTGGAGCGCTCCCGTTCGATCACGGGACGGACGGCGGTGACCTCGATCTTCTCGCTCGCGCTGGCGATCTGCAGCTCGGTGTCGGCGCGCACGATCTGGCGCGCGAGCAGCTCGACATTCCGCGTGGCATCGGCGAACCCCTGGAGGCGGACCACCATCACGTACGTGCCCGCGTCGACGTTCGGCAGGCTGAACTCGCCGGCTCCTCCCGTCACGGCCGTGCGTTCCGCGCCGGTTGCCGTGTTGGTGAGCGTGACGGTGGCGCCTGGCAGAGCAGCGTGGGACTGGTCGGTGACGCCGCCGCTCACGGTGGCGAGCGTCGATTGTGCCGAGGTGATGCCTGGCGCCAGTGCCGCGCCCAGTGAGATGAAAACCGCCAACGCTCTCCATGCCGCATGACGTCGAAATGCCATCGCCCCCCCTTGCGGAGACGACTCTAGGGCGGGCCGGTCACGCGACCGTGTCGGAAACGTATCGATGCGGTAACGATTGATCGCTCGATCGTGTGACGCCGCGGAGAGGCGATGTCAGGAATCCTGTTTGGCAGCGAACCTGCCGACGCCAAGAGCCCAGCCGGCGATCAATGCCAGCGGCAGGCCTGCGAGGCTCAGCAACACGCCCACGTTGATCTCGGATCGCAACTGGCCCGGAGGGAGGAGCGCCGTCGAAAAAAAGAGTCCTACGCTGAAGCCGATGGCGGCAATGAAACCGACCGCGACCAGGTCCCGCCACCCGACGCGATGCGGCAGATGGAGGCCTGCGACTACGGCGAGACCCGCGCCGAAGAGGATGCCGACGGGCTTCCCCACGAGGACGGCCACAGGCAACGCCCAGGTGCCCTCCTCCAACGCGCCGAACTGCACTCCGGCATTCACGAGCCCGAAGAAGAACAGGGCCGCCTGCGCCGGATATCGCCAGAAGAGCTCGAACCGGCTCAGCGTGTCGCGCGATCCTGGAGAGGCGTCCACGAAGAAGCCTGGATCGCGTGCGGCCTGCGGAAGAAAGGGCAGGATCGGCAAGAGCGCCAGCGCCGGGTGCAGGCCGCTCCAGTACAAGCCGAACCACGAGAGCGCGCCCGGTCCCGCGACGTACGGCCAGAACGACTTCACGCGGGCCCGCCGCAGGCCGCTCGCCACGCTCATCGCGGTCGCGAGCACCAGCACGCCGCCGGCCAGATGCAGGTCTCGAGTTGGATTGAACAGGCCGATGGCAACAAACCCCGCGGCATCACACGTGATAGCCAGCAGAATCACGAACGGGATCGCCGGGTGGTGCTTGCCGAAGATCAGCCGCGCGGCGAAGTAACCCAGCGCCAGATCCGTTCCGAACGTGACCGGCCAAGCCGAGGCCAGCATCGGCTCGTCGAGGGGGGCGACCAGGTACGTGTGTATGAGAGTGGGCACGAGCGTCACGCCGATGGAGGCAATCACCGGGAGCAGCGCGCGCCGCCAGGGATGCAGCACTCCGCCCGGGGCGGTCGCCTGCACGACCTCCTTCGTCATCAGGCCGAAGAAGAACACCATGGCCACGTCGTTGACGACGAACGCAGCCGCGTAGCTGAACCGGAAATAGCTCTCCGGACCGGTGTTCGCCCACACGAGGGCAATAGCCGCGCCGAGCGGCAGCAGCAGCAGGTGCTCGGCCGCGAACAGCGACAGCCGTGGAACGGCAGCCCCCCACAATCGGCGGCGCCGGCCCGTGGTCTCATCCGCCATGATTCATCATCCCTTCGCCTGACGATGGATCACACCCGAATCGACGGTCTTGCCCGTCCGTGAGATCACCTGGAAGAACATGTCATCCCCCGACACCTCGAGGAGCATGAAGCTCTGGTCCTGGTCGAAGTACGCGGCGGTCTCATCGTCGGGCCGCATGTTGCCTTTGCGCAGCTGGCCCGCCGAGCCGGACACGAAGTAGTAGATCCCCTTCTGCGGCTTGATGCGCTCGTACACGTGATCGTGGCCGGAGAAGACGACGTTCACGCCGTACTTCGTGAAGAGCGGCTCCAGCAGGACCCGGAGATCGACCGACGATCCGTGGCGCGCCGCGTCGGAATAGAGCGGGTGATGGAAGTACGGGATCTTCCAGTCTTCCTTCGCGTCGCGCAGCGCGCCCTCCAGCCACTCCAACTGTTTCGGATCCACCTGCGTGCTGTCGATGACAAAAAAGCGGACGTTGTTGCGCGAGTACGTGTAGTACCGCTGCCCGCCCATGTTGTAGAACTTGTATGACACGTTTTCCGGGCGGTCGTGATTGCCTAGCGACGCCTGGAACTTCACACCTGCCGCGAGCAGTTCGGCGTACGGCTTTTCGAACTTCTGGACGAAATCCTGCGGCGATTGGCCGCCGTACATGTTGTCGCCGAGCATGATGACGAGGTCGTACGCGAAGCTGGCGTGAAATGCGACCATCTGCTGCGCGATGTCGTACTGCGGCGTATCGCCCGTGCCGTTGTCGCCGATTGCCGCAAACTTCAGGGATCCCGGCTTGTTCGGAAGAGGCGCCGCCTGTCCGAAAACGGCAGTAATCGCGATCGCCGCCAGGAGAGCGCTCAGCGGTGCGGTTCGGCGTCGAGGCGGAGGCATGAGTCCATTGGAGGAGCGGGTTCGCCGTGGCACGCGCAAGTCTCGTGGCGATGATATCCGGTCTGCGCGACAGAGGACAGTGACCTCGGCCTCAACGGGGAGGCCGGGGCTGACTGTCTTTACTTTCCGCGCACCAGGGGCTACGCTCGGCTTCCGCCATGATGAGACGCGGCATGCGCCAACTCGTGGCCTTCGTGGTCTGCGGCGTGACCGTGGCCATAGGTCACACGTTTCGCGCGCGGGCGGAAGACCGCGTCGATTTCCAGCGCGACGTCCAGCCCATCCTCAGCGAGCACTGCTACGAGTGCCACGGTTCCGAGAAACAGTCGAACGGCTACCGGCTGGACCGCCGTCGTGATGCACTCGTCGGCGGCACAATCACCGTCATCGCGCCAGGCTCCGCGGAAGCCAGCCGTCTCTATCTGCGGCTCATCGGCACGCGGTTCGGGCGTCAGATGCCGCTCGAAGGCCGGCTCACGGCCGCCGAGATCGAGGTCATCAAGCGCTGGATCGATCAGGGCGCCGAGTGGCCCGACAGCGCGTCCGGCGAGACACCCGCGGCGCCGCTCGACCAGCTGGCGGTGAGCGCCTTCGACGCGCTTCGTGCAGGACATCGCTCGGCATTTCTCGACGCCGTGCGCGGCAACGCCAACCTGTCGCGGATGCGCGGCCCCGGCGGCGCGACGCCGCTCATGATGGCTGCCCTCTACGGTGACGTGGCGCTCGTGAGGGATCTGCTCGATGCGGGCGCCGATCCGAACATCGCCAACGACGCAGGGGCGACCGCTCTGATGTGGGCGGTGGATGACCTCGAGAAGACGCGCGCGCTCGTCGAGCATGGGGCCGACGTCAACGCCATCTCCGCGAATCGGCGAAGGGCAATTCTGGCAGCCTGCACGATCCGTCGAAACCGCGACGTCGTCGCGTACCTTCTCGACCACGGAGCGAACCCCTCGGAGAAGGGGCCGGGTCTGAACGACGGTACGGCTCCACTGACCGAGGCGGCACTGCTGGGCGACGAGGACCTGATTCGTCTGCTGCTCGACCGAGGGGCAAACGCGCAGGCGGCGGGCTTCCTGCCGCTGGCGCTGTCGATGCGCGCCCGCTGCAATGGCTGCGTCGACGCGCTCATGCCGAAGCTCCGCCCCGAGCAGGTCTTGACGCCGCTCATGCTGATGGGAGCGCCTCCGCGAGGCCCGGCGCTTTCGGCGGCGTCCCTGCTCGCCCGCGGTGCCGATGCCAACGCCAGGGGGGCGAACGGCTACCCCATGCTTTTGCTCGCGGCGGCTTCCAATATCAAGTCTGTCGATGCCGTGAAAGCGCTGCTCGACAAAGGGGCGGACGTCAACGCGACGGGTCCGCACGGGGAGACGGCCCTGCGCTTCGCGCGTCTCCAGGGCGCGTCTCCGCTGGTCGACGTGCTCCTGAAGGCCGGCGCGAAAGTGGACGACCCGCCGCTGCCGGTGGTGACGTTCGCGCCCGCGCCGTCCCCGGCCGAGGCCATTCAGCGAAGCCTGCCGTTGCTGCAGAAAAGCGACGCGACCTTCCTGCGCATAGCTGGCTGCGTCTCGTGCCACAACAACTCGATGACGGCGGAAACAGTCGCCGCGGCGCGACGCCACGGGTTTGCCGTCAACGAGGAGATTGCGACGCGGCAACTCAGGAGGATTTCGGAGTACATCGAAGACTGGCGGGAGCGAAACCTGCAGGGCGTCGGGATTCCCGGCCTGCACGACACGATGAGCCCGATCCTCATCGGCCTGGCGGCCGAGCGGCACCCGCCCGATGGCGCCACCGACGCGATGGCCCGATTCATCGACCGGCAGCAGGATCCCGACGGCCACTGGGCGACCTTCGCCTACCGCCCTCCGCTCGAGTACGGCGACATTCAGATGACTGCCACGGCCGTTCGCGCGCTGAAGGACTACGCGCCGGTGCAGCTGCGCAGCCGGATCGACGCCGACATTGCGCGCGCAGCCGCGTGGCTGAAGCAGGCGCAGCCCGACTCCACGCAGGAGCGCGTTTACCAGCTATTGGGTCTGCGCTGGACGGACACCGACAGGAGCGTCATCACGGCGGCGGGCCGGGCTCTCATGCACGAGCAACGCCGCGACGGTGGCTGGGCGCAGCTGCCGACGCTCGAGAGCGATGCCTACGCGACCGGTGAAGTCCTCGTCGCGCTGCTGCAGAGCGGGGTGTTGTCGCCGAAGGACACCGTCGTCCGTCGCGGAGTGCAGTTCCTGCTGAGCACGCAGCTCGCGGACGGATCATGGTTTGTCCAGACCCGGGCGATTCCGATTCAACCGTACTTCGACGCCGGCTTCCCTCACGGCAGCAGCCAGTTCATCTCGGCGGCTGCGACGAACTGGGCAGCGCTGGCGCTCATCGAAGCCAGCGCCGCCCGCAAACCGTCTCACTGATTCGCGACGACGTTGTGTCCGAGGATGTCGAGCGCCGAGCGCACGCCCTCGGCCAGCTGCTTCCCCGATCCTGTGCCGTAGTAGTGCAGGAAGATGATGACGGGATTCACCGCCGTCATGTGGTGGTGGATCGCCACCACCTCGATGCCGTGCGCGCGGAGGGCTTTGAGGACCGGCGTCACCTCGGGCTCGAGCATCGCCACGTCGCCGGCAACCATCGCGTCGGCGTCCGTTCCCGCGAAGGCGGCCCACGTGTTGAGTCCCATCCGCGCCGTGATGGCGGCGCCATGCTCGCGGAGGGCGATGTCGGTCCGGCCGATGGTGATTTTGTAGACCGGCCCTGACTGCTCACCCTGGTGCCCGATGATCGCCGCCAGGGAGGCGACGTCCAGCGTCATGAGCGGGGCCGGCCCGCCGGCCACCGGTGCGGCTGCGGAGGCCGCCCGATCGATCAGGTCGACGGCCGGCTTCACGCGGCGAGCGAGATCCGCCGGATCGCCCATGCCGTGCACGTGCATGTAGAAGACGCGCGGCTGCTCGTGGAAGAAATGGTTGTGGAGCGCGGTGACGTCGATGCCGTTCTGGAGCAGCGCGGACATCACCGGGTTGACCTCGTCTTCGGTCAGGACGAGGTCGCCCATCATGACGTGCATCCCGGCATCGCCCTTCGCGAGCGCAAGCCATCCGCCAAAGCCAAACGGCGTCGGCGCCGCCCGCCCGCCGATCGTCACGTGGAGGTCGGCGCGCGGGATGTTGACCTTCAGCACGCCATCCTTGAAGTCGCCCTTCTTGTTGAGCGACGTCAGCACCCCCTGATATTCCGCCGGCATGTCCTGCGCGCGCACGGTCCCGGTGGATGGGCCGACGACCGCCATGAGGGCGAGCGCGAGGTACCCCGTCAGTCGCATGGCATTCTCCAGGTGTAAAGTGATTCCGAAAGATGACTTCATACCCTGAAGTGTATTCCCGCGGGGGGCACTGGTGATCGTCACGCGAATCGCCAGTGCCCTTCTGGTTGCGATGTTCGTCGCCGGTGCATCCGCTGATTCACCGCCGGCGCTGCGGAGCGTGGCCACGGTCCCGCTGCCGGGCGTGTCCGGGCGCATCGACCATCTGGCGTTCGACCCGGCGACCAGGCGCCTGTTCGTGGCCGCGCTCGGAAACAACACGGTCGAGGTCATCGATGCCGCCGGCAATCTGCACGTCCGCTCCCTGTCCGGGTTCCACGAGCCTCAGGGCATCGCGGTCGTACCCGACATGAAAGCCGTGGCCATCGCCAACGGCGCCACCGGCACGCTGCAGCTCGTCGAAGCGGATTCCCTGAAGACGCGATGGACGGCGGCCGTGGGCGAAGACGCCGACAACGTCCGATACGATGCGGCGCGCAAGGAGTTGTTCGTGGCCGCCGATGGCCTGGCCGTTGTCGATCCGCGATCGGGCCAGGTGGTGGGCCGACTCGACGTCGGCGGCCATCCGGAGTCGTTCCAGCTCGAGTCGCAGTCGACGCGCCTGTTCGCCAACGTGCCTGCAGCACGCCAGGTGATCGCCGCCGATCGCGCGCCCCTTCGCGTGACCGCTCGCTGGACCGTCACCGCCCAGGCCAACTACCCGATGGCGCTGGACGAGGCGGGCGGCCGGCTGTTCATCGGGTGCCGGCGTCCGGCCCACCTGGCAGTGCTGGATACGGGGAGCGGCCGCGCCGTGGGCTCGACCGCCATCGTTGGCGACACCGATGACCTGTTCTATGACAGGACCCGCCAGAGGCTCTACGTGATCGGCGGCGAGGGCTTCATCGACGTGATCCAGCGCGATGGCGACACCCTGCAGCGGATCGACCGTGTGGCCACGCGCGACGGTGCGCGCACGGGCCTCTGGGTGCCCAGCGAAAGCCGCTTGTATCTTGCGGTTCCAGCACGCGGCGGCCAACCTGCAGAAATTCGCGTTTTCGATCGGCCGAACTGAAGTTCGGCCCTACGCACGACATTCACGAAGCTGGCAACGACGTACGCAGGGCGCAGCTTCAGCAGCGCCGCGGGGCCGATCTACACTCTAGCCACTCCTTGCCCCTGCCAACCCTGTGATCTGGAGGTACTGATGGCCCGCTTGCGCGTACGCCCTTCGCTGACGATGGCCGGACTGACGGCGTTCGCGATAGTGGCCTGGGCGCCCGCCCGCGCGGCCACGGATATCGGCTACTTCGACGCGAGCGGCGACGTTGGCAGTCCCGCGATCGCCGGCACAACATCGTACGACGTCGCCGCGCAGACGTACACCATGGTCGGCTCCGGCACCAACATGTGGGCCACGCGCGACGAGTTCCAGTTCGCGTGGCGCAAGCTGTCCGGCGACTTCATCCTGCGCACGCACGCCGCCTTTCCCGGGCAGGGCGTCGAGGAGCATCGCAAGCTGGGATGGATCATCCGCACGAGCCTGGACGCCGACGCCACCTACGTGGACGCCGCGATCCACGGCAACGGCCTCACGTCGCTGCAGTACCGTGCGGTCAGGGGCGGCCCGACCATGCAACTGCCCTCGGCAGTCGTTGCGCCTGACGTGATTCAGCTCGAGCGCAAGGGGAAGATGTTCATCATGTCGGTCGCGCGTTACGGCGAGCCGTTCACGCGCACCGAGCTCACCGAGCTCGATCTGGGTGACGCGGTGTACGTCGGGCTCTTCGTCTGCGCCCACAACCCGAAGGTCTCCGAGCGCGCCGTCTTCAGCAACGTCCGCATCGTCGTGCCTCCGCCTGCCGGGTGGCGCCCCTATCGCGACTACATCGGCAGCAACCTCGAGGTGATGAAGATCGGCAGTCCCGCGTTGAAGGTGCTGTACACCGCGCCCGGATCCTTCCAGGCACCGAACTGGACGCGCGACGGCAAGTCGCTCATCTACAACGCAGACGGCAAGCTCTACCGGTTCGACCTGGGGACGAAGACGCCGACGCTCATCGACACCGCCACGGTCACGCGGAACAACAACGATCACGTGCTGAACTTCGCCGGCGACATGCTCGGCATCAGCAGCAGCGCCGGAGACAGCGACGGCTCCGTTGTCTTCACGATGCCGACGACGGGTGGCGTGCCGACGCGCATCACGAAAGCCTCGCCATCCTACTTCCACGGCTGGTCGCCTGACGGCACGCTCCTCTTCTACACCGCGCAGCGGAACGACGAGTTCGACATCTACAAGATCCCCGCCGGGGGCGGCGACGAGATCCGGCTCACCACCGCGAAGGGTCTGGACGATGGGCCCGAGTCCACGCCCGACGGGCGCTGGATCTTCTTCAACTCCGCGCGGACCGGCCGCATGCAGATCTGGAAGATGCGGCCCGACGGCACCGAGCAGCAGCAGATCACCGGCGACGAGTTCAACAACTGGTTCCCGCACATCGCGCCGGACGGCAAGTCGATGGTCGTGCTGTCGTTCCTCTCGGACGTCGATCCGTCCGATCACCCGTTCTACAAGCAGGTCTACATCCGCCAGATGAACCTGGAAGGCGCCGAGGCGAAGGTGATTGCGTACGTCTACGGCGGACAGGGGACTATCAACGTGCCCTCGTGGTCGCCCGACAGCACGTCGATCGCGTTCGTGAGCAACTCAGCGCTGACGGCGCCACACTGATCGGTTCTTCGGCGGGTGTCTCATTTCAGCACACAAAACTCATTTGGGGACAGTCCCCGATTTAGCTGAGCTTCCGCACGCGGTCGAGCCAGTCGTGGTTACAGCGTAGAATGCGCGTTTTGGAGAGCCAGCTCGGCACGTTTGCCGACTGGTGGGAGACCCTCATTTGCGATCCCGACGAGTGCTGGTCCACCTCGCCCTGGCTCTGGGAACGCTTCAAGCGGTTTCCGGCGCCGGCAACCCACAGGCCCAACCCGCCGCCGGCCAGCCCCCCGTCCGGTTCGGGGGCGCCTACTCCGGCCTCGATGCTCGCCGCCAGCAGCTGGTCAAGGACTGGGTCGCCCGCTTCAGCGAGGTGATCGGACGACCACTGGAACCTGGTCCCTTCTACGACGAACAGATCACGCTCTCCCAGAAGACGACGTTCGACGCCATCACCTATGCGCTCATGATGACGCCGCTCACGGACGAGTCGGGCACGAAGTACGGTGACGGATTGTCAATCATCGAGCGGGTGGATTCGGTCAGGGGACAAGTCCTCGGCGCCGCGGGGGATCGACAGTTCCGCATGTACGTCCGCCTCGAGCCGGACGCGGTGAAGATGATGGAACGATCGAAGGAATTCCAGCGCGGGATGGACAACACCATCTACCACAGGGGCTATCCGACGAACTACCGCGAGCAGGGGGGCACGCCGTCGATTCAGGTGTCGGTGGCGCCGGACGGTGCCCGCGCCGACATCGACGTGGACTACAAGTCGTCGAGCTTCCCCGCGGCGATGTTCAACGGCCACCTGACTGCCTCGAATTCCGACGTGCGCGCAGGGAACAACTACGAACGCCACGTCAACCGCTGGGCCGGCTTCCAGAACTGGTGGGGAAGCTTCTTCGGCATCCGCACGCGAGACACGAACGACGAGACGCCGGAAGAACGCTCGAGCCGCGTTTCGTTCACACCGCGCGCCGGCAAGGCGCCGATCGACGCGATGATGAACGACTTCATGAAGGCGTGGCTCATCGAAGGCGACACGCTGGCGGCCATGAGCTACATCTCGGAGCGCGCCTACGCCTGCATGGCACAGGACCTCGAGGATCCGACGACATTCGATCGCGGCATGGCGCCGTTTCGCCTCATGCGGCGGCTGAAGGTGACGCACGACGCGCTCGGATCTCAAAAATCGCTCGAAGGACTCAGCATCGGCGTGCGCCTCGCCTTTTCGGCGCTGAAGGTCGTGCAGCAGCCGCACCACGCGCAGTTCGTCATCTACTCGGTGCCCGACGACATCGCCGCCAGATTCGACTGCGAGAGCCATCTGACGATCGGCGTGCCGAAGCCCGCGGGGCGCGTCTACGGCCACTACTACGGCGCGGCGTTCTACGTGAACGCGACGAACGGAGGGAAGGATCATTCGATGGCCCTGCTCTGGGCCAAGGACGGCGGCTACTGGAAGATCGTGTCGTGGCAGGCGGAACCGATTGGCGAGCCGGGCGCCGAACCTGACGCGGCGCCGGCCTCGACGCCGGCCCCGACGGTAGCGAGCATGAAGGCCGACCCGACTTTCGTGACAGCGACAAGAGGCTTCCTTGAAGACTGGCTGATCAAGAAGGATTACGACACGGCGTTCGCCTATCTCTCGCCGAAGAGCTACTCGTGTTACGACCTGACGCGGAGCCCGGATGCGCCCGCGTCTACGTCGCCAGACGATGCCGGCCGGAAGATCCGGGCCGCCCTCGAGCGCTCGGGCGGCACGGTCGGCAAGGCCGCCTCGCTGAGCGCGCTGATCGCGCCCGTCCGTCCGTTTCACCAGGCGATTCGCGAGATGGACCACACGTATGCCGGCGCCTTCACCCTGACGAGCGTGCCGAACGTGCTCATCGACGCCGCCGATTGTGCGGCACGCGCCCGCGGCCAGCGCTTCGAGGGAGAGCTGACCGGTGAGTACGGCAAGGCCTTTGGCCTGAGCTTCCGCTTTCAGACCGGCAGCGGCGACGCGCCGGTGCTGCGCATGATCTGGGTGAAAGAGGACGGCGCCTGGCGCATCACGGCCTACGACGTCGAGCAGCCGTAGCTTAGAGACATGAAGCTGTCAGCTGGTAGCTGACAGCTAACTACCCGCTACCCGCTACTCGCTGCCAGCTACCCGCTACCCGCTACCCGCTACCCGCTGCCCGCTGCCCGCTACCCGCTGCACTCATCGCATCGGCACGATCCACTCGAGCGGCGTCTGAACCGTGGCGCCAGTCGGGCGGAAACTCGCTGACGTGGCGACGTCACCAAGCGTCAGCGGTCCGTTCACGCCATGCGGAATCAGGCGGATTCGATGCGCCGACGGCTCCACCTTCACCTCGATGAAGCTCTGGAAGAACGGCTCGACGTTGTAGTCGAACATCGCCGACAGCCACTCGGCCGTCGTCGGCCAGCCGCCGAACTGCCTGGTCCACCACCAGGCCGGCCGCTTCCACCACGGCGTCAGCGCCTCGATTTTTGCCGCCACCGCATCGTAGGTCGGATAGTGGGCCCAGTCGGAGGTCGGCGGCTGCAAGGGCCACTGCAGCGCCGTACCGAAGCTGAGGTACGCGCCTCCCCCGCCGTTGACGAAGTAGTGCACGGTGGACGCCGGCGTGCCGCCAGGCTCGCTGTAGTACTCGAGATCGTGGGTATCGCCCGCCATCATGATCGTCACGTTGTGCCGCAGTAGTGTTTGCTTGAGACGCGAAAACCCCTCATCGTCCAGCGTGGTGTCGTGGCCGCCTGCATAGAACGGATGGCCCACGATCGCCATCGTCATCTTGCCCGAGGCGCGCGTCAGCGCCGCCTCGAGCCATGCGCTCTGGGCGGGATCGATCGTCCGGAGCACGCCTGTGTCGATGGCCACCAGCGCGAATCGATCCGTCTGCAGCTCGAAGAAGGGCGCACGCTGGAAGCCCGTCGGGACGCGGTAGAACCGGCGCAGGCGATCCGCCTCGCCGACGAGATCCTCGATTCGCCCGTCGGTCGTGCTCGTCAGGCGAAGGTCCGTCTCGACCCGCGCTCTCAAGCTGGCGCGCGCCGCGTCGGGCCGCAGGAACGTGACGTTGAACGCCTCGAGCGCGTCGTACCAGTCGTGGTTCCCCGGAATCGCATAGACCGGTTTGTGGACACCCTTGAACGGCAGCCAGAACTTCGCTTCGTAGTCGCGCATGGCGCCGGTCGGATAGACGACGTCGGAAGAGATGACGAGGAACCGCAGGTCGGGCTGGTTCGACACCGCGAGGAGCTGGTCGCGCAGCACGTGCTGCGACGCGTCGCCTTCGCCGGTGTCGCCGATGACGATGAAGGAGAAGTCGCCGGAGACGCCCTCGGGCCGCACCGCGAAGGCGGATGGCGCGTCGCGGCCGCCCTCGGATGCGAGCACCGCACGGATCATCGCTTCGCGCCACGTGTCGGTGCGCGACGACGCCCAGGAGTTCCAGATGCCGGCGGCCCAGTTCTCGGTGTCGAAGTACCAGCTCATGCCCCAGACCGGCACGGTGGCAGCGAGGACCGCCGCGAGCGGAAGCCCCACCTGGAGTCCCCGGCTGATCGCAGCCGGCACCGAGAAGCGGCACGCCCGCATCCGGATCGCGAAGTCGAGTCTCCAACGCAGCCATGCGCCGGTGATGCGCTCGGGCCAGGACACGCCTTCGGTCCGCAGATCCTGCAGGTGCCGGCGCCAGGCCCAGCGTTCAATCCAGCGCGTGGGCTTCCGCCATCCCAGATACAGCGGGTCGATCACCAGCAGCGTCAGGATCACGGCGATGAACATGTCGCCGAGTACTGCGACGCCGGGCGAGATGAGGCCGAGCAGCGTGCCGTCCGTGCCCATGCGCCCGATGTGGATCGCGAACAGCACGGCGATGAAGGAGAACGTCCAGCCGCGATCGATGGGCGCACGCGCCTGCTGCGCCGCTTCGATCTCTGCCGCCAGGGCGACGGCCTCCGGCTCGTCGTCGAGCCCGAGCTCGCTGATCACCGACTCGTGGGCATCGCCGGTGGCGTAGATCGGCGCCACCATGATGTTCCAGGCGATGCCGGCGATCCGCAGAGCGCCGGCGATGGCGACGACCCACGTGAGCACCCAGCCGCGCGTGAGCAGCAGCAGTATCAGCACCGCGGCGTTGCCGAGCGCGGACAGGATCGACAGCCGCCGCTCCTCGCGGCGCGGCTGACGGACCGCACCGATCGCGTTGCGGAGCGCATCCAGGCCGAACCATCCGGCGATCAGAAGCCGGAGCGCGTACGCGGCCACGAAGGGCGCGTTGATCAGGAAGAGCGCGATCATCATGCTGATGACCGCGCCGGAAGTGCCCTGCCGCCGGCTGGCGGCAGTGGAACGGCGCAGGCTGTGCAGGGCTTCGATGGCCGCCACGATGCCGAGCAGCCAGCCGACGTTGGAGAGCGGGTACTCCGACGCGCCGAACGGCATGAGCAGGGCAAGCAGCGCCAAGCTCATCGTCACGATGGCCAGCGTGGTGATGCGTCGCGCCCGTTCTGTCATTCCCTTGTGTTTTCTATTTCTGGCCTTGTCGATCAGCGAACTATAGCAGGGACGCACCCAGCTCATGCGTTGCGCGACTTGACCTCTTCCCCTCAACTCTCGAAAGATGCGCGGATGGATCTGGCAGTCCACGTCGATCGAGACGGGCAGCGGGGGCACATGGCGCCAACTGGTCCATTCGATCTCGCGCACGCGACGGCCGTCGTCCAGGCGGTTGAGAGTGTCAGCGCCAGGCTCGACGGGTGCACTTCCGTCGACGTTGATCTGAAGGGGCTCGATCGCATCGACGGCGCCGGCGCGGTCCTTCTGGCGCGCCTGTTCGATCGATTCGAGGCCGATGGCCGCCGCACGCGAATCCTGGACAAGAGCAATCCGGAAGCCTCGCGCCTGATCGCCTTGTATCGCGCGCGGCGTATGGTGACACCTGCCGTTCAGGCACGCGCGAGGAGCAGGCTCGGCAGGATCGGCGCGATGGCATCGGACCTGCCAACCAAGGCTACCGACGCGCTCGACTTCACCGGTCGATTCGCGGCTGCCCTGCCGAAGACCGTCGCGACACCAGGCTCGGTGGACTGGCACTCGCTGCCGAGGTTGATTCAGGAGATCGGCGCGGACGCCCTGCCCGTCACCAGCGCCGCCAATCTGCTGGTCGGCATCATCATCGGCTTTCTCGGCGTCTCACAGCTCGGGCGCTTCGGCGCCACGGTCTACGTGCCCGAGCTGGTCGTCGTCGCGCACTTCCGCGAGCTGGGGCCGCTGGTGACCGCCATCGTGGTGGCAGGCAGGTCGGGCGCGGGCCTGGCCTCCGAGATCGCCACGATGAAAGTCTCCGAGGAAGTCGACGCGCTGCGATCGATGGGATTCGACCCCGTCAGATGGCTCGTCGTGCCGCGCTGTCTTGCGCTGGCCGTCACCGTGCCGCTGCTCACCTGGGTCGGCGACGTGCTCGCGCTCATTGGCGGGCTCGCGGCCACGACGGCGATCACGGACATGACGGCGCGCGCATACATCACGTCCACGAGCAACGCCATCACGGCCGACCTCTTCTTCTCCGGCATCGTCAAGAGCCCGTTTCTGGCGCTCGCGATCGGGATGATTGCCTGTGCGCAGGGGCTGGCCACGCGTGGAGGCGCCGCCGCCGTCGGCACGCGCACGACCACGGCCGTGGTGCTGTCCATCTTCGGCGTGATCGTGATCAACGCGCTGTTCACGCTTTTCTTCACGTTGATGGGCGTCTGACCGTGGCTCCCTCCCGCCCGCACATCATCGTCGAGGATCTCCGCATCGGCTGGGGCCGGACGATCCTCATGGAGCACGTCACGTTCCAGGTGCAGCGCGGCTCGACCTTCGCGATACTCGGCGGTTCGGGCTGCGGGAAGAGCACGCTGTTGCGCTACATGATCGGCCTGGAGCGGCCGATGGCGGGCAGCATCGACATCGATGGTGTCGGCGAGGCGCACCGTCACGAAGGCGTTCCGCCCTTCGGCGTGCTGTTTCAATCGGGCGCGCTCTTCAGCTCCATGACGCTGGCCGAAAACCTGGCACTGCCTCTGACGACGTGGACGCCCGTCCGCGGCGCGACCGCGCGCGAGCTCGTCCAGGCAAAGCTCGAACTGGTTGGCCTCGGTCCGTTCGCGGAGCATTTGCCCGGCGAGATCTCGGGCGGCATGAAGAAGCGCGCCGGCATCGCCCGCGCCCTGATGCTTGAACCCGATCTGCTGTTCTTCGATGAGCCATCCGCCGGCCTCGACCCGATCTCGGCCGTCGAGCTCGACGAGCTCATCATCATGCTCAGCCGCGACCTGGGCATCACGATCGTCATCGTGACTCACGAACTGCCCAGCATCTTCCTCGTCGCCAACGACTGCATCGTCCTTGACAAGGTGGCGAAGGGGATCGTGGCACGCGGCGACCCGCGGAAACTCCGGGACGAATCGGAGATCGCCTTCGTGCGCGGCTTCTTCACGCGGTCGTCGTCCGGCGTATCGGCATCCTGAGGAGTGGACTATGGCCGTCGAGAAAAGCTACGCGCGGCTCGGCCTCTTTCTGGTGATCACCCTGGTCGTCGTGCTTGCGACGGCACTGCTCTTCATTCAGCGGCTGAGAAGCCACAGCGTGATCGCGATGGTCACCTACACGACCGGGAACGTCAGCGGTCTGGACATCTCCAGCCCGGTGAGGTACCGCGGTGTGCATATCGGGCAGGTCACCGACGTGCGGGTGGACCCGCGCGGCAACCTCGTCGAGATCGACTTCGAGGTGTTTCTCGATCGCCTCAACACGCTCGGCATGGACGTCAAGCGAATCCAGAAAATTACCGACATTGGCGGGATGCTTCCCCGCCTTCGAGCGCAGGTGGTGGGCAACCCGGTGACCGGTGAGGCGTACCTGCTGCTCGATTCGCCGCAGAATCCGCCCCCGGCGATGACGCTGGGGTTCACGCCCACTCTGCCGTACGTGCCATCGATGCCGTCGATTTTCTCCACGGTGCAGGATCGGCTGCCGGAGCTGATCGATCGCGCGGAGACGACGCTGAACACCGTGGCGGCTATCGTCAGCAGAATTCCCGACAGCCTCGACAAGAGCGATCGGTTCTTCACCAACGTCGAGCGCATCGTGCAGGAGAGCAACATTCCGGCGCTGAGCGCCGACTCACGGAAGTTCCTGTCCACGACGAGCGTGCAACTGGACCGGATCTCTTCGGACCTGAACAAGCAGATCGGCCCGGATGGGACGTTCTCGAAGGCCGTCGACGACGCGCGCACGGCGATCAACGACGCGGAGCTGCCGGCGACGACTCGCTCGGCACGCGACTCCTTCGACCGGGCGAGCCTGGCCGCGGACGATATGCGACGTTCCCTGCCGGCCATACGTGAATCGCTCGACCAGTTGCGTGAGCTGGCGCGGATGCTCGAGGAGCAGCCCGAGTCGGTGGTTTACGGGCCGCGCCCGCCGCAGGAGAAACCGCGATGACCGGTGCCGTCAGGTCGGCCGGGCTGACCCTCGCCACGGCAGCCGTCACCATGGGGATGGGCTGCGCGCTGCCACGGCCCACCACAGTCCCCGGCCGCATGATCGAGCCGCAGCTGGTCGAGCCGGCGCGCGACGCCCCGGTCGCGGCCACCCCGATGCTGGTCCGCCTGCTCGAGACGCAGTCGCGCGCCCACATTGGCCGCCGCCTGCTGCACCGGCAACCCGACGGCGAGCTGACCGAGGACCCTGTCTGGCACTGGTCCTCGGCGCCAGACCGCTATCTCGACACGGCGCTGCGCCTCGAGATGGGGGCAAGCCCCAACGTGCGCCTCGTGGACGCCGCGAGCGCGCCGGTGATGGTGGCGACACTGCTCGAATGGCAGGTCGAGTACGGGTCGGAGACGAAGCTGGTTGGGGCCGTCGAAGTGCGGTTCACGGGAACCGATCACGCCGTCCGCACGCAGGTGGTCCGGGCAACCGAGCCGGTCTCCGGCGAGCTGCCGGGGACGCTGGCGGCCGCCGCGGGCCGCCTGCTGCGTCGCCTTGCGTCAGACGCCCTGACGAGCGTGGTTCAGAATCGCTGACGACGGCGGTACCGTCACCGCGGCTGCTTCGGGTCGCACTGGCCGACAGCGGCCTCTACTTCCCTGATGCCGGTGCGAATCCGCTCGCAAGCTCGTGCAAAGCCCGGTTGGCGGCCTTCAGGTCAGCCGTGTCATGGCCCTCCTCGAACCACGTGTACGTCTCCTGGATCAGCATGCGAGCCGCCTTTCGTCTGCCCTGTCTTGTGTAGAGACCCGCCAGGCTCGTGACTGCCCTCAGCTCCCAGGATCGCGCCTTCTGATCTCGAGCGATGGTCAGCGCCTGTGCCAGGCATTCCTCCGCCAGAGCGACAGAGGGCGCCTCGATGTCAGCTGCGGACCGCAGGAGCAACTCGCCCTTGAGGCGATACAGCTCGGCGATGAAATAGTGCTCTGAGGTTTCGCGTGCAAGCGTCAGCCCCTGGTCAACCAGACCCAGAGCCTCGTCAATGCGATCGGCACCCGCCAAGGCTCCGGCGAACAGGCCAAGAAAGTGAGGTCGCCATACTCGAGCGCCAGTGGCTTCGTACGCGTTGAGCTCGAGCGGCAGTTGTCGCAGGGCGTGCGCGGCGTCACCGAGCATCCCCGCCGCCCAGGCTTGATGAATTCGTCCCACTGCGGCCCAGAGCTCCAGGCCCTGCTCCTCCCCGAGCCCGACGGCTATGGCCGCGCAGTCCCGCGTGGACAGCGGCTCACCGCGCAGGTGATGAATGTGCGCCGCGTAGTAGGCGGCGGTCACCACACTCTGCACGTGTACGAGCTCCTGCGCGAATCTCAACGCACGAGTCACCTTCTCGAGAGCCTGATCGGGGTAGCCGAGCGCCCAGAGCGCCCTCGCGGCCGCGCACTCGCTCACCACCTTGGGGTCATGCCCCGTGAATGCCACATAGCGCGCATGCCGATCGGCTTCGTACTGACTCGAGGCCTCTTCGAGATGGCCCAGCGCGTCACTCAGCCTTCCCAGCTCCAGGCAGGTTCCTCCAAGCGCGCGATGCGCTTCCATGGTCAGCGCTGGATCGTCCGATTCTTCTGCCATGTCCGCCAGCTTCTCGGCAATTCCATGAGCGGTCGCGAGCTCCGCGCGGAACATGTGCGAGAGGCCCATCAGCCGCAATACCCTGAAAGCGTCCGGGATGGGGCATCCCCCGCGACAGAGGTCCCACGCGCGCCCATAGACGTCCTCAAGGTCAGTCGCCGCGAAGCCCTTTGTCACCACCAGCGAGACGCTGAGAATCATGCGGAGCCTCAACTCCCGTTGATCGCGCTCGGCCGACGCCGGCAATCCCTGGAGGGCTCGCAGGCCACGCCGGGCGAGCGCAGCGGCCTCGTGATGAGCGGACCGTTGGAGGGCGTTCTCGGCCGCTCGAGCCAGGTATCTGAGTGCACGGACACTGTCCTGCCCCTGCTCGAAGTGCATGGCCAGTTCCGCCACGATCTCGTCGATCCGATCCTTGTAGATCACCTCTCCGACGGCGCCGATTTGCCGGTGCATCTGCGCGCGGCGCATCAGCGGAATGCACTGATACAACACGTCCAGATAGAGCACATGGCCGAATGTGTAGCGCGGCGTCAACGTGCCGTCCGGCAATGTCACGAGGCGGGCTGGAGTCAGGAATCGGTGGCGAGTCACCAACGCTTCACAAATCGGCTCGACCCATTCGCTCGCGACGGCCAGGCCCGCGGCGATGGCCCTCGACGAGCACTCCATGCCGACGACGCTCGCGGCCTCCAGGACCCGGCGCTCGTCATCGCTAAGACGCTCGATTTGGGTTTCGATGACCTGTCTGATGCTCTGGGGTATACCGGATTCCACCTCCGTCAAGTCCCCGCGCAGTCGCCACTGCCCCTGCTCTTCGACGATCGCCTCCTCATCGATCAGGTGTTCCACGACGTTGACCATGAACAGCGGATTGCCCTCCGTGCGGTGATGAATCATCCGCGTCAGCCTTCCCGGAAACTGGTGACCGGGACATCGCTCCGCCAGGTACCCGGCCACCACCCCTTCGGGCACGCGCGCCAGCGGCAGTTCGTAGCAATTTCCATGCGCCTGCAGCTCCCGCTTGACGTCCTTCAGCGGATGATCGCCCACGATGACGTCCACGGGGCGGTAGGTGCCCACCACCAGCAATAGGGCCGGATCGCGTCGCCGTCCCAGGTAGCTGATCAAGTCCAGCGTCGAGTAGTCGCTCCACTGCAGATCTTCGAGGACGACGAGGAGCAGCGCGTCCGCCGCCATCGCCTCGATTGCTTCGGCCATCTCTCGGAGCATTCGCTCGCGGGTGGATCCATGGAAGGCCGAGGGAAGCTGTTCCTTGTCCGCCGCAGAGAGGAGCGAGCCGAGTTGCGGGAGCCACGAGGGGGCGTACCGTCGCAACAGCTCGATGAGGTCCGCCCCGGCAGGCCCGTGGCCGCTCTGCGTCAGCGCTTCCAGCACGGGCAGGTAAGCTTCGGCATGCCCATAGTGCTGGAGGCACTGCCCGCGCAGAATGTGAATTCCTGGGACGCTCTCTATCTCTTCCAGTAAGGCATTCAGGAGCGTGGTCTTGCCGATGCCTGCCTCGCCGGTGATGAAGGCGACCTTACGCTCGCCTCGCAGCGCACGCTCGCACCACCCGCGGATCGTCGCCAGCTCGGTGTCGCGACCAGGGACGCGAGCCGCAGAGCGTGTGGCCTCGGGCCGAGCCAGCTGACCAACTCCCGATGTGACGGTACCGGTTGCCGGATCCACGGCCGTCTCCGAAAGGTGGGCTACGAAGCGATACCCCCGCCGGTGCGACGTGGCAATGTATCTGGGCGAGGCCGCATCATCGCCCAGCGCCTCGCGTAGCTGCCTGATGCAGTCCTTCAGTACGGCGTCGCCGACGAATGTCGCCGGCCAGACCGCCTCGAGCAGCTGTTGTTTCGTGACGAGCTGGCCGGCGTGATCGATGAGGTGCTTGAGAACCGCACATGGTTTTGGCCTCAGCGGGATCGCCGTCGCCCCTTGCCAGACGCATCCGTTGGCAGCATCGAAACGAAACCGACCAAACGCGATCCGCGGTGCGGGCTCCATCACCGGAAGGCCTCCCAATGTCAGCGAAGCAGGATGACCCCCGGAGGATACCCGTGTACTGGCGCGTGCCCTGGAACGTCAGGAGCTGCCATGCCGCCCCTCGGGCGAGCGAAGGCGTGGCCGGCGGCGGCGCCTGCGCGAGGCCACCGCCGATTGCGGGCAACGCTGATGCGGTGATCAGCACGCCGTCGGTCCCTCATCGCGGCTGCTTCGGATCGCACTGGTTGGGACCGCTGTCGTTCGGGGCCCAGACGCACCGGCCGCCCTCTTTCTTGAAGCGGCCGTTCGCGGGTTTGCACTGGTCGGGACCCGAGTCCTCAGCTTCCCACACGCACTTGTTGCCGTCTTTCTTGAACCGGCCCTTCAACGGCGGCTCGCACTGGTTGGGACCCGAGTCATTGGCGACGTAGACGCATTTGTCGCCTTCCTTCTTCCAGCGGCCCTTTTTCTGAATGGCCGACGCGCCCGTGGACAGGGTGAGGACACCCACCATCGCGATGGAAATGACGCTGACGATCGATGGACGCATGCGGAACCTCCTCGAAGTGCCAAGTGAGAAGTGCTGAGTGCTAAGTGAAGAGCAAAGCGAATATTACTACTCCTCCTCGGGCAGTATCTCGATGCGTCCGGCGCGCACGGCCTTCACGAGCGCCGCGTGATCGCGTTCCGTTTGATCCGCGTAGGCCAGGGCGAACTTGGCGAGCGCGCGGTCGAAGTTGTCACCAGTGCCGAGGTAGCCGCTGATCGCGGCCGCGTCGCCAGACTTGGCATGCGCGCGCGCCAGCGTCCTGCCGCAGATCCTGCCGTATTCTCTGAACCGTAGGGTGCTGATTCCCTCGAGCGGCACCGACATCTTCATGTCACGCAGTTGCCGCACGTAGAAGTCCCTGCCGTGCCTGCCCCGGACCCACCCGAGGAAAATATCGCTCGACGACTGCATCAGACGCTGTCCCACGACAACCCGCTGGCCCTGGTTGTCATAGACGCTCTTGCCCATGTAGGGCTCGAGAACCGATCGGCCCGTTTCCTTGAACTGCAGCAGCAACGGGTGGTTCTCGTCGGAGATCATGAGCGCGATGTAGCAGCGGGTGCCGACGCTGCCGATGCCGACGACCTTCAGGGCGGAATCCGCGAGCTGGTATCTGTCCAGCAGGACGCGGCGATCGTCTGACAGGCACTGCCGGTAGTCGGCGAGCCCCTGCCGAACTCGGTCCATGAAGTCCGCTTCCGGGACGTGATACAGAATCGGTGGCTGGTCGACTAGTCGAAAACGGTCGCCCTCCGAACGCGTGATTTTCGGAAACAGATGCTCGACGACGCGGCGCCTAGCCTTTTCCGCGATGGCACTGCGGAACTTTCGCGCCTCGGCGTCGGGCGCTTCCTCAATCAGCTGCTGCGCGGTGATGTGCTGGTACCACACCTCCAAAGGAGTCATGCGCTCGCAGTCGCGCATCTGGCGACGATACGCCCGCACGCACGACAGAACGGCGTCCTTGATTTTGGCGTCGGCAAACTGGGCGTCACGGCCAGCGACCGCGAAGCTGGCAACCAGCCGCTTGAGGTCCCACTCCCAGGGCGCCGGGTGCGTCTCGTCGAAATCGTTGACGTCGAACACCAGGTGCCGCTCGGGGGTGGCGAACAATCCGAAATTCAGCAGGTGGCAGTCCCCACAGGCCTGGACGCGCATGTCCGTCGTCGGCGCTTTCGACAGGTCGTACGCCATGATGGCCGCCGCACCGCGGAGGAACGTGAACGGGCTCTGCACCATGCGGCCGAACCTGATGGGCAGCAGATGCTTCAGGCGGCCCTCGTTGGATTTCTGCAGAAGCGCGATCGGATCACGCCGCTTGCGGGGCAGCTTCCACTCGGCGTGCGCGCTACGGGGCACGCGCGCGCGAAGGGCCTGACCGGCTGAGCTTCGCTCGGCGCGTGTCGGCGTTACCGTCTGTTTTGAGGAGAGGTGCCGGGCTTTGGAGGTCTTGGCCACGGCGACATCCTACCGCCACTCCCCATACGTGTGCGGACAGTCCCCTGAATGATCACGGGGGACAGTCCCCATAGCAGAATGGCGCCATGCGACAGACCATCACCGTTGCGGCATGCATGTCGGCCCTGGCGCTGCTGGCGCCGCCCGTGATCGACGGGCGCGGCCGGCAGGCCACGACGCCCAAGAACGTGAAGGTCCTTACCGACCTCACCGAACAGCAGTTCGACGACGCGATGATGTACATGCGCGGGTCGCTGGGCGTGCAGTGCGAGCACTGTCACAACGAGAAGGACTGGAGCAGCGACGAAAAGGACCCCAAGCGGACTGCGCGGAAGATGATTCAGATGGTCCGCGACGTCAATCGCACGCTCGGCGACGACCTGGCCGTGAGCTGCTATAGCTGTCACCGTGGGAAGCTGCGCCCGGCGACGTCGCTGCCGCTGCTGACGGAGCGCCCGGCGGCCCCATCAACGGCGGTCAACCCGACGCCGGCGTCGAAGGCGATTCGCGCCGACGACGTCGTCAAGCAGTACCTGGAGGCGAGCGGCGGCCCGGCGTGGTCGCGTCTGACCACGCGTGTGGTCAAGGGGCGGCTGGTGACGTCGGAGCCTGCCGTCTACCCGGCGGAGATCAGCTACAAGGCGCCCGACGCCTTCCGCAGCCGCATTCTCGTTGACGGCGCGCCGTTCACGAAGATCTTCGACGGCACGCGCGGCTGGAGCGCGGACAACCGCGGGTCGAACGATGCGCACGGGCCGGAGCTCGAGCGTCTGAAACGCCAGGCGGTCTTCTCGCTGCCGATCGCGCTTCCGACGTTGTATCCCTCGCTGGCGGTCGAGGGCGAATCGGCGATCGGCGGCGCGCGCGTGCTCGTCCTGAAAGCCGCGCCCCGCAGCCCGGAGCCCGAGGGCGATCGCCTCTTCTTCAACGCCGCATCCGGCCTGCTCGTGCGGATCGAGTCGACGTCGGTAAGCCCGCTCGGCGCCCTGCCCCGCCGATGGGACTACGAGGACTACCGGAAGGTGGACGGCGTCCGAATGCCGTTCAGGGTGCGCGAAACGGATCCGGACTACACGTACTTGTGGGAGTTCTCGAGCGTGCGCCACAACGTACCCGTGGACGCCGCGGTGTTCAAGCCCTAGACGGCGCATGAGGAGCCGCTAAATGAAAACGTCCGTCTACATTGGCACCAGCCTCGACGGCTTCATCGCACGAGCCAATGGTGACCTCGACTTCCTACCCGCGGGCGGTGGCGAGCTCCACGGTTACGATGAGTTCATGTCGACAGTGGATGCCCTGGTCATCGGCCGCAAGACTTTCGACACGGTCTTGTCCTTTTGACAAACCGGTGCTCATCGGTGCCGGGATTCCGCTCTTTGGACCCGTGCCGCGCGACATCGTTTTCCGGCAGTCGGAACGCGGCAGTACGCCAGCGGCCTCGTCCAAAGTGAGTATGAGGTTGTCGTCTAGCAGCGCTTCGACAGGCTGTCGTTGAAGGCTCGCCACCACTCGCCCGACAGTCGCCGCGGTGCTACACGACTGACTTACACGGCCGCTATGGATACACTGGCCTTTCATCGGAGGCATCATGAGCGATTGGACGGTGCTGATCACGGGAGTGACGGGTAACCAGGGGGGCGCGACAGCGCGCGCACTGGCGGGACAGGGGCTTCGGCTGCGCGGCATGACACGCCGGCCGCACGGCGACGCGGCACGCGCGCTCAAGGACCTGGGCGTCGAGATCATCGAAGGCGATCTCGACGACGAAGACTCGCTGAAGCGCGCGGTGGAGGGCGCCTGGGGCGTCTACGCGGTGCAGAACACGTGGGAGGGCGGCGTCGAGAAGGAAGAGACGCAGGGGCATCGCCTGGCGCGCCTCGCGCACGCCGCTGGCGTCGAGCGCTATGTATACGCGTCGGTGGGATCGGCACACCGCAACACCGGAATTCCCCATTTCGACAACAAGCACCGCGTCGAAGAGACCGTGCGGGCCCGGGGCTTCCCCTCCTACGCGATCATCCGGCCCGTGTTCTTCATGGAGAACCTGACGAGCCCCTGGTTCCTGACCGGCGACACGCTGCACGCAGCGATGAAGCCCACCACCTTGCTTCAGATGATCGCGGTGGACGACATCGGCAAGTACGGCGCGCTCGCGTTCACCGAACCCTTGCGCATGAAGAACCGCGCGATCGACATCGCCGGCGACGCGGTGACGATGCCCACGGCAGCCCGTGTCCTCAGCAAGGCGCTCGGCCGGACGATCAACTTCGTGGAGCTCCCGATCGAGGAGGTCAGGAAGAACAGCGAGGACTTCGCGATCATGCTGCAGTGGTTCGGCGACGTCGGCTACGACGCGGACATCGCGGGCCACGCGCGCGAGTTCGGCATCACGCCGACGACGTTCGAGCAGTGGGCGCGGAGACTGTCGTGAGCGTGCTACCATCCGCTCCGGACCGGGAGGAGGGCTCGATGAACCGCCGCACATTCCTGTCGAAGACCGCCGCGGCCACCGTTGGCCTGGCGGCGCTCCCGGCGCGCGCGTACGCGCGTCGAAGCCCGAACGAGACGGTGAACGTCGCCATCATAGGGCTGCGCGGTCAGAACACGGGCCATCCCACCTGGACCGAGCGCGGCCGCGGGCTCGATCACTACGAGCATCTGTCAGGCATCAAGAACGTCCGAATCACGCACGTCGTCGACATCGACGAACGCCACTTCGGCACGTCACTGCCCTACGCGAAGGACAAGTGGGGCGGGGATCCGAAGACGGAGACGGACTTCCGGCGCGTGCTCGACGACCGCGACGTCGATGCCGTGACGATCGCGGCGCCGGACCATTGGCACGCGCTCATGACCATCCTGGCCTGCCAGGCCGGCAAGGACGTCTATGTCGAGAAGCCCATCAGCCACAACATCCTCGAAGGCCGGCGGATGATCGAGGCGGCGCGCCGGGGCAATCGGATCGTGCAGGTGGGCACGCAGGCGCGCAGCGGTCGGCTGCTGGCCAAAGCCGTCCAGTTCGTGCGCGATGGCGGACTTGGCACCATCCACATGGGCAAGACCGTGATCAATCGGCCCCGGGATCCGATCGGTGTCGCCGCGGACGGCCAGGTGCCGCCCGGCGTGCACTACGACCTGTGGATGGGGCCGGCGCCGGAGCACCCGTTCAACGAGCACCGCTTTCACTACTACTGGCACTGGTTCTGGGACTACGGCACGGGCGATCTCGGGAACACCGCCGTGCACACCCTGGACGCGACGCGCTGGCTGCTTGGCAAGCAGGAGCATCCTCGAACGGTGTACTGCAGTGGCGGCACGTACGAAGACGGCGCGCCGACCGATCAGCAGACGCCGAACACGCAATCCGCCACGTATCAGTATGCGGACGGGACGGAGCTGCACTGCGACCTGCGAAACTGGTTCAGTGGACCGCCGGAGGCGCGGGGTGTGTTCGTCTACGGCTCCAAGGGCTGGTTGAAGGTCGGCAGCGACAAGGTCGAGGTGTTCTTCGGACGCAAGAACGAGCCGGGGCCGACGCTGACCAGCGACGAGAAGCCCGATTCTGAACTGGATCTCGAGGGACAGGCGCACTTCGAGAATTTCATCGCCGCCGTCCGGTCGCGTCAGTCGGACAGTCTGCATGCCCCGCTCGAGGAGGGCCACCTGTCGTCGACCCTCTGCCACCTGGGCAACATCTCGTATCGAGTGGGACGTTCGTTGAAGTTCGACGGCGGGAGCGAGCGGTTCGTGGACGACGAGCAGGCAAACGCCCTTCTCGGCCGCACGTATCGCGCTCCGTATTCGCTGCCCGTCAAGTCATGACGGCTGCGACTGCGCGCGGATGCGACGGGGTCCGGCGCTCGATCGTCATCGGCATCCCGAACCGGGGCCTGAGGGTGATGAGAGGCCACGGCTCGACCCTGTGCCCCGGCACGAGCCGAAGCCGGTAGCGTTGCGCGAGCGTCGCCATGACGAGTTGCGCCTCGATGAGCGCGAAATGGCTGCCGATGCACTGACGCGGCCCCGCGCCAAACGGCAGGTACACAAATTTCGGCCGGGCCGCGGTTGCCTCAGGCAGGAAGCGATCCGGATCGAACGCCTCCGGGTCCGCCCAGACGCCGGGAAGCCGGTGCAGGACGTAGGGGACGATGAACGCCAGCCATCCCCGCGGAAGACGGAAGCCGCCCAGCTCATCGTCTGCCAACGCCTGCCGCGAGAAGCCCCACGCAGGCGGGTACAGCCGCATGGCTTCGTCGATCACCATGCGGGTGTACGGCAGACTCGCGAGATCGTCGTACTCGGGTGAACGCCCGTCGAGCACGACGTCGATTTCTTCCTCGAGCCGCCGTTGTGCGTCCGGATGCTGCGACAGCAGGTACCAGGTCCACGTCAACGCCAACGACGTCGTCTCCTGACCTGCCAGCAGAAACGTGGTGACCTCGACGCGCAGCTGCTCGTCCGTCATCGCCTCCCCGGTCTCCTCATCGCGCGCGGACAACAGGAGCGACAGCAGGTCGGCACTGTCAGTCTGGCTGCGGCGGCGCTGGCTGATCGCGTGATCGACCGCGCCCCTGAGCACCGCCTGCGCGGCCCGGAACCGCCGGTACTTCGGAGTCGGAAGCCGGTCGGTGAGCCCGAGTGACCAGAAGCTCTCGCCGACGCGCTCGTTGATGATGGTCCAGGCCTGGTCGACTCCGGCCGTGAACGGACCGAGGTCGGCGCCCAGAAGTGCGCGCAGCACGATCGTGCGCGTGAGCCGCATCATCTCCTGAGCTACGTCCACGGGCTCTCCGTTCGAGGCGATCGTCTGCCATTCGGATGCGGCATCCCGGGCCGCGTCCGCCATCACGCCGGCCAGCATCGCGAGCCGCTCGCGATGAAAGGCCGGCTGGGCGATGCGCCGCTGGCGGAGCCAGAATTCGCCCTCGCTCGTCAACAGGCCGTTGCCGAGCGTCATGCGCAGTTTGTCGTAGAGCGGGCTCTTGTGATAGTTGCGCGCGTTGTCCTGCAGGACGTGGCGAACGTCGGCCGGGTTCGTGATGAGGTAACCACGTCGCGAACCGATCCGGAAGTACACCACATCGCCGAAACGGCGGGCGGCGCTCAGGAACACCTCCGTCGGATTGCTTCTGAGCGCCGGCAGCATGCCGAGGATGGGAAGCCCGTGCGGGCCCGGTGGAAGCGATTGTGCGGAGCGTCGGGCGTCTCTCATTCCACGACAGGGACTATATCGCTATCGCCGAACACGACGCCCTTCAGGGCGGCAGTGGCAGAGCTGCATGAACACTCTTCGCGGTTCGTTAACGCCTTACGAGGCGCGTAACGACCGATCGAAGTGGTGGCCGGATATTGGCCGGTAATCCGTGCGCGGATCGGTTGCCCAATCTGGCGTCCTTATTGCCCTGCCGTCCTCCCAGCGGCCTGTTACGTCGTCGTCCGCCGACTGTGACGCGATTCCCCCGGGTGACGAGCTGAACGCATTCACCGGAGGACCATGTCATGAGCCTGTTCGGCACGAAGCCACCTGATGTCAATCGGCGCCGGTTCCTGGAGCGGAGCCTTGCGGTGGGAGCCGCCACCGCCGGAACTCACTTCCTGTCGGCTGAGGCGTCGGCCGCCGATCGCGAGGATCCCGGCGCCCGGCGCCCCCTCACGAAAGGCGACGTCGCGATTCTCCGGTTTCTGGCGGCCGCGGAGATTCTCGAGACGGATCTCTGGCAGCAATACAACGAGCTGGCCGGAGTCGACGCGGCCAGTTCCGGATACCTGGCCGCGCTCAGCGTCCTCGACGAAGACATGAATCAGTACGTGTCGGACAACACCGACGACGAGATCAGCCACGAGACGTTTCTGAATGCCTACCTCGAGTCAAGGGGCGCGCCGCCGGTGAACCTGGACGCGTTCCGCACCCTTCCAAGCAGTGCGGCGACCGGCGTGCCGCAGATCGGCCGGCTGACCAACCTGATGCAGCTCACGGTGGATACGAGCTGGTGGACGCGATATCGCAGCCAGAGAAACCCGGACCTCGGCGCCACCTTTCCGCAAGCCATCCCGAGCCTGAGCGTCGGGCAGCACCCTGCGATTCCGCGCAACGACGCGGAGCTCGGCGATCCGAACGGCGTGACTCCGCACATCCAGGCGATCGCGAACACTGCGGCGTTTCACTTTGCATTCATCGAGCAGGGCGGCAGCAGCCTCTATGCCGCGATGGCGCAGAAGGCAACCAACCTCGAGGCGCTCAGGATCATCGTCAGCATCGGGCCCACCGAGACGGCGCACTTCCAGACGTGGCACGACAAGGCCGGGAACGCGCCGGCCGTGACCGACGGCGCGCTGGTCTTTCCGGATCTCGAGGCGGGGCCTTTCGAATCGGACGAGCTGTTCAAGAAGAACCTGATCATGCCCGAGCCCTGCGAGTTCCTGAGCCCCTCGCTGCCGAGATGTTCCATCGTTCGGCCGACGGCGACGGCGCACGCCGCCATGAATACTGTCGTGGCTTTCGCGCGCGATGGCCTGTTCATCGGCCAGTCGAGGGAGTTCTTCGAGACCTTGCGCACCCTCGCCGAGCAGGCCGACGCGGCCAGGCGATTGGGATAGGACCCGTGTGGGGCGGTACGCACGGCCGAACTTCAGTTCGGCCGTGCTTGACTCGCGCGCGAGTCTACGACCCGGTACCAGGAGGCGTGTGCGATGAGATCCCGTGTATAATTGGGGTTTCGTCGCACGCGGCCACGCGGCTCGGGGGGCATTCCCGAACCAGCCCTCATCGCGGAGAGGTACCGAAGTGGTCGTAACGGGGGCGCCTCGAAAGCGTCTTGTCGCGTAAGCGGCACGTGGGTTCGAATCCCACCCTCTCCGCCACCGTTATGCTGT
>Ga0207701_10001067_pt1 | contig 29012 bp, 23 predicted proteins | sample KBSSwiSSwithPhiX_FD_184294 | JGI IMG/M metagenome (GOLD analysis project Ga0207701, IMG submission 184294) | Switchgrass rhizosphere bulk soil microbial communities from Kellogg Biological Station, Michigan, USA, with PhiX - S5 (SPAdes) (version 2) | ecosystem: Environmental > Terrestrial >... | reverse complement strand
GAGTTCAGACAATTGCTGATCGGGATATCCACGATGCGATATTTGCCCCCGAGCGGCACAGCCGGTTTGGCGCGGTCTTTCGTTAATGGGAACAAACGAGTGCCGGCGCCACCGCCCATGACGATGGCGAGCGTTTGCTGGGTCGTGTCTGGTGGCAATGCTCCGAATGCCCGCGGATTTTTCGGAACCGAATCGTTCTGGGGCTGGTGTTGCATTGGTTATCAATCAATCGGGGACGGTTATGTGGTCAATAACGTTGCGACTACCTTATAAATGACGAATGACGAATGACGAAACAAGCTCCAACTCCCCAAATAACGAAGAGGCGTGTCAACGTTCTTTGTCATTCCGATTTCGTCATTCTTTCGGGCATCGTTATTCGTCATTCGTGCTTCGCCATTGTCCCGGTACTGTGTGATCCAGCCTGCTCTGTTGAGGCGAATCTTGCGACTGGGTGCAGGCGCCATTACACTCTGCCCAAATGTGTGGGATTGTCGGATACGTTGGGCGCGCGGAAGCGGCGCCCATTTTACTGGATGGGCTGCGTCGTCTTGAATATCGAGGCTACGACTCAGCCGGTATCGCTATTGTAGACGGGGGCCGTCTGGAAACGCGCAAATGTGCAGGTCGGATCGCGGAGCTCGCACAACTAATGAGGAAGGAACCGGTCTCCGGCTCGCTTGGCGTCAGTCACACACGCTGGGCCACGCATGGCAAAGTCACCGACCAAAACGCGCACCCGCACTTCGACGCCAGCGGCAAACTGGCGCTCGTCCACAACGGCGTGATTGAGAATTATCAGACGCTTAAAGATGAGCTGATCCGCGGCGGCGACACGAACTTTCGCTCCGAAACCGATACCGAAGTGCTCGCGCATTTGATTGGGAAACTCTACGACGAATCATGCGCCAACACTGTGGATGTCCCGGAAAAAAAGACGCGACTGCTTGCAGCCGTTCGCGCGGCGCTGCGTCAGGTGATCGGCACGTATGGTATCGCTCTGGTCCATGCGGATATCCCGGATTTCATGATCGGCGCGCGACGCGGAAGCCCGCTGGTGCTCGGAGTAGGCAAAGGCGAACACTTCCTCGCCAGTGATGTGAGCGCAATCGTCGCCTATACCCGCGACGCCGTTTATTTAAACGACTTCGATGTGGTCGCGGCGGGGCGAGACAAGTTCGAGATCACCTCGCTCGCAGGCGACAGCAGCGAGCATCCAGTCAGCAAAGTCGAATTCACCGCCGAAGATATCGGGAAAGGTGATTATCCGCATTACATGCTCAAGGAAATTTTTGAGCAACCTGACACGGTGCGCGACGCAATGCGCGGCCGCCTCAACCCGGACGAATGCACCGCGAAGCTGGGCGGCTTGAATATGACGCCTCCGCAGCTTCGCGACGTCGGCCGTATCGTTCTAACAGGATGTGGCACAGCTCTTCATGCCGGAATAGTCGGCGAATATTTGATCGAGCGACTTGCCAACATCCCATGCGAAGTCGAATACGCCAGCGAGTTTCGCCATCGCAACACGCCGATGACTCCTGAGACACTAGTTTTCGCCATCAGCCAGAGCGGCGAAACCGCGGACACCCTCGGCGCGCTGCGTGAAAGCCGGCGCAAAGGTTTTCGCACCCTGGGAATTTGTAACAACGTCGCGAGCACGATCGCGCGCGAGAGTGATGGAGGAGTTTACATGCACGCCGGACCCGAAATCGGTGTGGCGGCAACGAAATCGTTTACGTCGCAACTTGCCATTCTAACACTCCTGGGCCTGCTGTTTGGACGGATGCGAAGTCTTTCCGCGACGGATGGAAGCCGCGTGATTGAAGCGCTCGAAGCGTTGCCAGGCCAGATCGAGGCGGTTTTGGGACTGAGCGACCAGATTAAGGAAATTGCGAAAAAGTATGTCGATGTGAACGGCATGCTTTTCTTCGGCCGGCAATTCAACTTCCCGGTAGCACTCGAAGGCGCTCTCAAAATGAAAGAGATCACCTACCTCTTTGCCGACGGGCACCCCAGCGCCGAACTCAAGCATGGCATTATCGCGCTGATCCGTCCTGACCTGCCCTCGGTATTCGTTGCACCGGACGATTCCGTTTTCTCGAAAAACGTGAACAACATCGAACAGGTGAAAGCCCGCAAGGGGCCCATTATTGCCGTGACCAGCGGAAACGGTCCCAAGCACCTCAAACAGATCGCCAATGAAATCATCGTGCTGCCGGAAGCGCCCGAGTACGTAATGCCCATCCTGACCGTCGTCCCTCTTCAACTTCTCGCCTATCACCTCGCAGTCGAACTCGGCCGAGATGTCGATAAGCCACGGAACCTCGCCAAAAGCGTAACCGTGGAATGATCTTGTGCTGGTAGGGACAGCGCGGCATCCCATATCGATTTCCTGCCACTGGAAATTTAGCGGTTTTGCGGTAAGCTGCGCACCCAGGCATCCCTTCCTCCGGTGCAACACAACGAAGAGTACGTGCTCAAAGCCCTCGAGGAGGGCGGACTCATCACGCGCCCGCAGATCGACGGCGCGCGATCACTTCTAAACGGCGAGCCTGGCGTAGTCGATGTCCTGATCAACGACGGAGTGGTCTCCGACGTGGACGTCTCGCGCACGCTCGCGGCGCAAGCGCACATGGATTGGATCGATATCTCTTCCATGGTGATTCCGCCACAAATCATCAATCAAATCCGGGGCGAAGACGCGCGCCGTTTCAGGGTGATCCCGGTCGCTTTCGGCGAGACCGGCCTGGTGGTGGCAGTTGGCAATCCACTCGACATCGACACGATCGATAGCCTCAGTTTTCTCCTGCAACGCGAGCTGGAACTGGTATGCACCAGTCCCCAGAAAATTCGCGACGCACTGATCAAATACTACGGGACTGCCGACGAAGCGGCCGATGTCTTGCAGAAAAAAATCGGTGAAGACATCGATCTTGGATTGGAAATTGGCGATGGCGCGGAAGCGACCGCAATCGATGAAGCCGATGCGCCAATTATCCGGCTGGTCTCCATGCTGCTGACCGAGGCACACCGCGCCGGCGCAAGCGATATTCATCTCGAACCGCTGGACAAAAAATTTCGAGTCCGATTTCGGATCGACGGCGTTCTGCAGGAGATGCAAGCGCCACCGAAACGTTTGCAATCCGCAATCATCAGCCGGCTCAAGATCATGACCGGTTCGATGAGCATCGCAGAAAAACGCCTGCCACAGGACGGTCGCATCCAGGTAAAGATCAAAAAGAAGCCAATCGATCTTCGCGTCTCGACGATTCCCAGCAATCACGGTGAGAGCGTGGTGATGCGTCTACTGGACAAATCCAGTCTAAAGCTCGGCTTGCCCGAGCTTGGATTTTTTTCCGACGATCAGGATACCTTCGAACGCCTGATCAAACTGCCGGACGGCATTTTACTCGTTACGGGCCCTACCGGGTCCGGAAAAACCACCACCCTGTACTCCTGTCTTAATTACATCAACAAACCAGACCGCAAGATCATCACAGTGGAAGAGCCGGTTGAGTATCAAATGACGGGCATCAATCAGGTCCAGGTGAATACCGAGGTTGGGATGACTTTTCCGGCAGCCTTGCGTTCCATTCTGCGCCAGGCGCCGAACATCATTATGATTGGTGAAATTCGAGACCTCGAGACAGCTGGCATTGCTACGAACGCAAGTCTCACTGGTCACCTTGTTTTCAGTACGTTGCACACGAACGACGCGCCTTCTGCGGTGGCGCGCTTAATCGATCTCGGTGTTCAGCCGTTTCTCGTGGCTTCCTCCGTCCGAGCGATCGTGGCGCAAAGGCTTGTCCGCCGATTATGTGCAAACTGCAAAAAACCCGCAGACCTCAGTGAGACCGAATTGCGCGCATTACGAATCGAGCCCGGGCAGTTGTCCGAGTCTCAAGTCATGAAGCCGATAGGATGCGACCGATGTCGTCAAATCGGCTACAAGGGTCGAATGGGCATCTTCGAGATTTTTGTGATCGACGACGATGTGCGCCACATGATCAACAAACGCAGCCCAACTTTGTTGCTGCGCCAACGAGCGCGCGAGCTCGGCATGCGCACACTCCGGGAGGACGGTATCCGTAAGGTGCTTGCGGGCCTCACCTCTGCGGAAGAAATAATCTCCATTACCGTGGGAGATGTGAGCTGATGAAGGAAAAGCAGCTTACCGAATTTTTTGTCGAGCACGGAGTGCTCCAAGCTTCGCAGGCAGAAGACGTCCTGGACGAGGTGGAACTGAATGGCAAGACGGTTCCGCAGGCGATGATCGATGGCGGCTTCATCGACGAGCTTGGTTTTTATCAGACAATCGCAAACGGGCTAGGCACCGACTTGATCGACCTGAACGAACGCGACATTCGCCCGGAGATTTTACGTTTGATTCCCAGTGGGCTGGCTCGGTTACACGGCGCTCTTCCGGTTGAGATGAGCGGAACCACATTGCGCGTGGCACTTGTTGATCCATTCGATCTTCATGCCGCGGAAGATCTTCGCTTCGCGCTCGGGAAGGATATCCACGTCATCGTTTCGCCGGCGGACCAGATCGAAGACCTGATTAAGCAGCATTACGGCAGCGATACGACGAGCATGGAGGACGTTCTCAAGCAGCTCGGCGAAGCTGGCGAGGCGCTTCAATTGCGCGAAGGAGACGGCGAGGCGGCAGTGGAAGCTGAAGCAAACGCAACTCCCATCATTCGCTTTGTCGATCTGATTCTCTACCAGGCGATCCAGGACCGAGCGAGCGACATTCATTTCGAGCCATTCGAAAATGAATTCAAAATTCGTTATCGAGTCGATGGGGCGCTCTACGAAATGTCGCCGCCGCCGCGTCATCTTGCCCTGCCTGTGATCTCGCGAGTGAAAGTGATGGCAAACATGAACATTGCAGAAAGACGATTGCCTCAGGACGGCCGCATCCAAAAACAGATCGCCGGACGCAACGTCGATCTTCGAGTTTCAACTTTACCAACTCAGTTTGGTGAAAGCCTGGTGCTGCGGGTTCTCGACCGCAGCATTGTAAATCTCGACCTCGAAGTGCTCGGAATGCCCGATTACATCTACAACTTTTTGCTGGAGATGATCGAGCATCCGAATGGCATCTTCATTGCCACTGGACCGACCGGCTCTGGAAAGACAACGACGCTTTACTCCTGCCTGCGTAGAATCAATACGATCGATTCGAAGCTACTCACGGCGGAGGAGCCGGTCGAATACGACCTGGAAGGGATCGTGCAAGTGCCGGTGAACGAAGCCATCGGCCTGACCTTCGCGCGCGTTTTGCGTTCGTTTCTCCGCCAGGACCCGGATCGCATTATGGTAGGCGAGACCCGTGACCTTGAGACCGCGCAGATTGCCATTCAGGCGTCTCTGACCGGGCACCTTGTTTTCACTACACTTCATACAAACGACGCGCCCGGGGCCATCACCCGTCTGATCGACATGGGTGTGGAGCCCTTTCTGATTTCCTCCACGCTGGAAGCAGTTCTCGGTCAGCGTCTATTGCGCAGCATCTGCCGCCACTGCCGTACCACGTATGAGCCAGGCAACCCCTTATTGACTGAGCTAGGGATCTCGCGGCAGGACATTGGCGAAAAACAATTCTTTTATGGCAAAGGGTGTAATGGCTGTAACAACACTGGCTACAAAGGACGAAAAGGAATCTACGAGCTTCTCAAAATCACTGATCCGATTCGTGAACTCATCAATGAGCGCGCGCCAACGGTTACCTTGAAACAAAAAGCTGTGGAGCTTGGAATGATAACACTGCGCCAGGACGGCTTGCGCAGCATCTTCGCTGGCGACACCACCGTCGAAGAAGTGCTGAGATACACCTAAAGAATGACGAAGCACTAATGACAAAATAACGAAGGAAAACAAAATGATCGAATTACACAAAGAACGACCGGCGACTTCACGCCCCTTAGGTTTTGGTCATTCGTCGTTCGTCATTCGGATTTCGTCATTTCAGCGACGCTCGACACAGCATTCCGACCTAACTAAAATCGCTCGCCATGCCGCGCTTTAATTACGTAGCTCTGGACTCCCGCGGACAGGAAGCGACCGGGTTAGTGGAAGCCACCTCAACCAATGATGCAATCGGCCGGCTGCGCCAGGCTGGGTACTTTCCTACAAGCGTCTATGAGGAGGCCGTCGCCCGTACTGAGGACAAGGCAGCTCGGCGTCGCACGGCGAAGATGGCACGGATGACGAAGCCACGCGCGAAAGGCAGCATTGTCCTTTTCCAGCGCACGAAAGTTAAGCCAAAAATCCTGATGATTTTCACGCGTCAATTGGCGACTCTGATTGATTCCGGTTTGCCATTGTTACGAAGTCTCACCGTTCTGGCAAAACAGGAGCGCGACAAGGTATTGAAAAAGACCATCAACAAACTTGCTGACTCCGTTCAAAGCGGTAACACATTTTCCGACGCGCTGGCGCTACATCCGCGGATCTTTAACAATTTGTACGTTAACATGGTCAGAGCCGGCGAGGTCGGCGGCGTGCTCGAGACGGTGCTCAACCGGCTCTCGGAATTTCAGGAGAAAGCCAACAAGATTAAGAACAAGGTCGTGTCGGCAATGGTTTACCCGATCATTGTGATGACGATGGCAGTAGGCATCATGGCTTTTCTCCTTGTCTTCATTGTGCCGAAATTCGAAACGATCTTTCACGACATGCTTGGCGATAAACCGCTGCCAGCCGTCACCACGTTTGTGATCGGAACCAGTAACCTCGTAAAGGATCATGGTCTTGTTCTGCTCGGAGGGGTAATCGTCGCCGTGATGGCTTACAAATTTATTGGCCGCACGCGAGGCGGACGATTCGTGATTGACAGTTTCAAACTGCGCATGCCGCTCTTTGGTGATTTGAATCGTAAAACGGCAATCTCACGGTTTGCGCGCACACTGGGAACGCTGGTCACGAGTGGTGTGCCGATTTTGCAGGCATTAAATATCACCCGAGAAACCGCCGGCAACGCCGCCATTGCCGCCGCGATCTCACAAGTGCACGACAGCGTGAAGGAAGGCGAATCGATCGTTCAACCGCTGGAGACCAGTCGCGCGTTTCCGCCGATGGTGATTAGCATGATCGATGTCGGCGAAGAAACCGGTAAGCTTCCAGAGATGCTCTTGAAGATTGCCGATGTGTATGACGACGAAGTCGATAACTCAGTCGCAGCCCTTACATCGATGCTCGAGCCCATTATGATCGTGTTTCTGGCGGTCATTGTCGGCACGATCGTGCTCGCTCTCTTTACGCCGCTGATTAGCATCATCACCGGCTTGCAGGAGCAAACGTGACGCGCCTGCGGCGGGAATGACGAAACGCGATGACGAATGACGAACTTTGTAGCGGCGTTCACCGCGAAGAACGCCGCTACAACGCAGCTTTCACGCTCATTGAACTGATCGTCACCACCACCGTTATCATCATCCTGACCGGGTTGGTTCTAAGCACAGTCGGCTACGTTCAAAAGAAAGGTGCCCGGGCGCGTGCCGAAACCGAAATCGCCGCCATGTCTGCGGCTTGCGAGAGCTACAAGGCGGATAATGGGGTTTATCCTACTGACGCCTCGACAACCGAACAGCTCGATTCGACCGCATCATTCAATCCTGTAAACTACCAATCAGCGAGCCTTTACCTTTATAAAAGGCTCAGTGGCGATACGAGTGCCAATCGCCAGCCATCCGGCAAAAGCTACATGACCTTTAAGCCGAACATGTTGTTACCCGCGCCGCCATCAACTGCCACTGTGATCGCGATTGCCGACCCGTTTGGAAACTCGTATGGCTACTCTACGCGAATGGCCGCGACGGGAAGTGGTGGGTACAACCCGACGTTCGACCTGTGGAGCACGGCTGGTGGCACAACCTCGAGCGGTGTCCCGCAATGGATCAAAAACTGGTAGGGTGCGACCGCCAGGCGAGCCGCTCACCCTTCGCTCGTATGCACCACGACTTCCACGCGGCGGTTGGGACTCTGCTCTTCAATTGACCCGTTCGGCGACGCTCGGAATTTCGCCGAACCGTAACCGCGTGTTCCGATTTGCGCAGGATTAATACGCATTGCCTCTACCAAATAGCGCTTCACGCTGTCCGCACGGCGCTGACTTAGATCGAGATTGTATTCATATGTGCCGAATGAATCGGTGTAACCTTCGACCGAAAACGTCGCCTTCGGATTGCGCTGGATGAGAGTGCCCAGTTTTTGCAATTGAGTGATGGCGCTCGCTTGCAGCACATCGCTGTCATATTGGAAGAGCTGATCATCCGGCAGTCGTAATTTCGTACCGGATCCGAGCGGACCTTTTTGCGCGAGTAGTTGATCCAAATCGCTGAAACCAGGGCTGCGCCCTTTATTTGGTCCAGCGCTGTCACCCGGCATCTTGCTGGTAAAGGTGTTGGGGCGCTTGATCGTGGTACTGGTCGCCAGTTCCGTTCCACTGAGCGCAGGCTGTGGACGGCCTGACTGCGAATTATTGTTCAGCAGCGATTGTTCGTGCAGCGCATTAGGATCGCTGGCGAGACTTTGCGCAGTCGAACGCTCAATTTCGGTTAGCACAGAATTTACTTCTGGCTGGTCTACTTTGGGTTGATCAGGCAAAACGTCCCGCATCTCGTCGGGAAGCGCCGCGCTGGCCTGAACGTCCTGCAATAGCTTGTCGAACGATTTCTTTTCGTCCGGCAACTGCACATCAGTGTTGTCGGGGTTTGGTTTCGCGGCTGGATTTGTCTGATCGGCGCTGCTCTTGCCGAGGTCCGACGCGTTGATGCTCTTGACCTTAAACGTGGGTGTCTGCTCACTTTGAGCAACAAAGGTTTCCACCGATTGAAAACGCGTCCGGTAGAAGTAAGCGCAGAGCGCGAAATGGATCGCCAGCGAAACGACCAACCCAAACCAGAGCCAGCTGCGCTCTTTGCTGCCCGTGAGGAGTCCTTCAGTCTCGAACCGGTCAATATCGTCGAAATCGGAAACTCTCATTGCCGTTGAAACATATCACATTTGAAGAGGCGAGCTACACCGCGATCCGAATGACAAAAGGCGAGATTTGCCGAGCTAAAAGTTACAAAGTTAAAAGATTACAAGGCTGATCATCTCTGAACTGCACCGCTTATGGGTTGTCGCTTTCTTGACCCTTTAAGTTTTCAACTGTTCCGCGTTTGGTCGATAAAGGCGCTTGCAGCGCGCCGGATTTCATCTGCCACGCGCGCCTCGGGCGAAACAAATTTCGGTGTGAACCATGGAAAGAGCCCGATCAAATCGTGCGTGACCAGAATTTGTCCGTCGCAATGCTTGCCGGATCCGATACCAATGGTCGGAATGCCGATTACCTTGGTGATCTGCTTTGCAATTTCCGCGACCACAATCTCGAGCACGATAGAAAACGCACCGGCTTCTTCCACGGCGCGTGCGTCGGCAACCAGCGCTTCTGCTTCAGACTGAGTACGACCCTTGATCCGGTAGCCGCCTTCCTCGCGCACGTTTTGCGGTAGCATGCCGATGTGCCCCATGAACGGGATGCCTGCTTTGGTAATTGCTTCGATTTGCGCGACTTGGCTCACGCCGCCTTCGAGCTTCACTGCTTGCGCGCCAACGTCGACAAACTTCCTGGCCGTCTCCACGGCTTGCTTGGGTGTGTCGTAAGTGTGGATCGGCATGTCCGCCACGAGTAACGCCCGCTTAACCCCGCGAGCTACCGCGCGGGTGTGATGCAGCATTTCCTCAATCGTTACACCAGTCGTATCCTGGCAACCTAGCACTACCATGCCTAACGAGTCGCCCACCAGAATGATGTCGATGCCGCTTTCGTCGAGCAAACGTCCCGTCGGATAATCGTAAGCCGTTAACGCGGTGATCTTTTCGCCGCGTTGCTTCATTTGGCGAAAATCTTTCATCGGATTTGTCCCAAGATCACGCGCTGGCATAGGAACGCAAGCTCACCAGTTGTCCATCAATCGAACACCTTCTTCAGATCCCTCAAGTTCGGCGAGCAATTGTCGGATAGTTTTTCTCTGGCCAGGCAAAATCAGATCCGGCCGGATGTCGGTCAGTGGCTGGAGGACAAATTTTCTCAAGTGCATCCGCGGGTGCGGCAATTGCAGCCGTTCGTTGTCGATCTGGCGATCGCCGCAGTACAGGAGGTCGATGTCTATTGTACGCGAGACGTTTTTCTGATGATTGCGTTTTCGGCCTAACGACTCCTCAATTCGAGCCACTTGTTCAAGCAGCGGCGCAGGATCGCCGTCATAGTCAAATTCGACCACTGCGTTTAAGAATTTTGACGCGTCACGTTCGCAATTGATCGGTTCGGTCTCGTAAATCCGCGAAGAGAGGATGGGCGGGTGGACCTCATCAAGCTGGAGGATCTGTCGTCGCGCTACCTGCAAATTCTCGAGCCGATCCCCAAGATTCGATCCGAGGGCGACGGCAGTTCTCATTTTATTGTAGCCGCGGGCGTTGACGGTGGCCGGGGTCGGCGACCGCGGCTACAGACTTATAGTCCCAGCACATCCTGCATGCTATAGAGGCGGGGCGGCTTGCCGATAACCCATTTCGCCGCTCGCAAGGCCCCTCGCGCAAAAATTTCGCGGCTCACCGCGCGATGCGTGAGTTCAAGACGCTCGCTCGGTCCGCTAAAAATGACCGAATGTTCGCCGACGACATCGCCTTCGCGAATCGATCGAATCGGAATTTCGCTCTGGATTTCCCGAGCCGCCTTCAAAACCTCAGCAAGTGTTTTGGCTGTCCCGCTAGGCGCATCTTTTTTCATTTTGTGATGCGTTTCGATAATCTCGGTCTCAAAATCGCCGCCGAGCTGATCGGCAGCTTTGCGCGTCAGCCAGAAGAGTACATTGACTCCGATGCTGAAATTGGATGCAAACACGATCGGCACCGATCGCGCAGTCTCTTCAATGATTCTGCGTTGCTCCTGAGAGTGACCGGTCGTTCCAATGACCAATGGCTTACTGTGCTCCGAGGCAACGCGACAAATTTCAGCGGTGGCGTCAGCCTGGCTAAAATCGATGGCCACATCGCAATTTTTCATCGACGGTTCGATCGAATCGCCAAGATCGCAGCGCGCGGTAATGTCGATGTTCAGATCGCCATTCGCTAAAGCGTTGATTGTTTTTCCCATGCGCCCGGCCGCTCCAATCAGCAACACGCGGATTCTAGAGTTCTTCATCTGCGAAAGCCTTCACTCCGTAGGGCCAGGACTGAGATGAGGCGAAATCCGAAAATCATTTGTCCCGCTCGAAAGCCTCAAGGGTCCGACGCAGCTGCGCCTGATGTGCGTCGCTCATCCCGCATAACGGCAAACGCACGTCGCCGGACATTGCCCCACGCCAGGCAAGCGCTGTCTTTACCGGCACCGGATTCGGCTCAATGAACAAATCCTTGAAGAGCGGAAACATCTTACGGTGCAGATTGAAGGCTAACTTCGCATCGCCAGATTCATAAGCCCGGACCAGCGCGCAAACTTCACCTGGAAACAAATTCGAAGCGACACTAACGACTCCAACTGCGCCGACGGACATGAACGGCAGCGTCAGCGAATCGTCACCACTTAAAATCGTGAACGATTCAGGCAAACGCGCGCGCAACTCACTGATACGCTCGACACTCCCACTGGCTTCCTTGATTGAAACAATATTCCTGCATTCCTTGGCCAGGCGCGTCACGGTATCGGGCGCAATATCCACGCCGCATCGGCCAGGGATGTTGTAGAGCACGATGGGTAACGATGTGGCTGCGGCGATCGCTTTAAAATGATGAAACAAACCTTCCTGGCTCGGTTTGTTATAATATGGCGCGACGAGAAGCGCGCCGTCAGCGCCGAGTTTCTCGGCCGTTTTCGTATCGGCTACCGCATGGTGCGTGGCGTTGGAACCAGTGCCAGCGAGAACCAGACACCGTTTTTTCGCGGTTACGATCGATAGGCGAACGAGCTCCTGGCGTTCCTCGGGTGACAGTGTTGGCGATTCGCCGGTCGTGCCGACAGCAACTATTCCGCTGATCCCAGCAGCGATTTGGTTTTCGATCAGTTTCTCAAAAGCGGCAACGTCAATCTCGCCATTGCGAAACGGTGTGACTAAAGCCGTGAATGTACCGCGGAACATATCTGCGAATTGTAGAAGGGGCTTAGGCAATTGTCATGTCGAGCCCTTCGACTTCGCTCGGAATGACAAGGCACCCAGGTATTGCGGTCAAACCTCGATTGTTCCTTCAAACACGAACTCAGCCGGGCCGGTAAGCGTAACGTTGCGAAACTGCTTATCGATCTTTTCAAATCCGACCCGCAATTCGTCTCCCCCCCGAGCAACTACATCAATCGGACCGTTCACGTTTTCAGTGGCGGCAAAGATCAGCGCACTGGCGACCACGCCGGTGCCGCACGCCAGCGTTTCATCCTCTACCCCTCGTTCGTAAGTGCGGACAGCGATTTTATCGGCTCCGCGTTTCTCAATGAAGTTCACGTTTGCGCCGTTTGGCGAAAACATTTCGTGATGGCGAATGGCCGAGCCGTCTCGCGACACAGCGGCCTCGCCGACTTGTGCAACCGGAACAACGACATGCGGCACGCCGCTATTTACAAAATGAACGATCTTTTTCTCAGCGCCAATTTGAAGAGAAACACTCAATCGCAAATCGGTCGGCTCAGTCATGTGCAGAGTGACGAGGTCTCCAGCCAACTCCGCCGAAATGACGCCAGCTGGAGTTTCAAAGGAAATTCTTCCATGGGCGCCTGCCACCTGGTTTGCAAAACGCGCGAAGCAGCGCGCACCATTTCCGCACATTTCCGCTTCTCCTCCATCTGCATTAAAGTAGCGCATTCGGAAATCGGCGTGGTCCGACGGGTTTTCCAACAATAAAATTCCGTCCGCTCCGATACCGCGGTGGCGATCACAAAGGCGCGCGATTTGCGTGCGATCTAGGTGGATTTCCCCTGCCCTGTTATCGATCAGGATAAAGTCGTTCCCCGCGCCATCCATTTTTGTGAAACGGAGCATGTTTCCGTTTAGCATACGTCGGCTGGCAAAGCTACCGCCGCCATAGCGAGTGATTCGGACTAATTGTTCACGTCCTGGCCCCTCGACTAGCTCGTAATGACAAGGAGTAAGGAGTAACTCGTTGCCAGATCGGCTTTTGATGATTACTTATTCCGCCGTGAAGGGACTGGCAACCTGGGTTTTTACTGCGGTTCTTGGACTCGCTGCGCACGTGTCGTTCGCGGATGATTACAACAGTCTGGTCCTAGAGCAGATCAAACAGATGCCTGAAGGCGGCCGTTATTCGGTTTCGCATGTCGCAAAAATCCGTCTCCAATCTTCGGCACACTTCGAGTCCGGCAAATTTTTCATTCTCCCTTCGCAGGCCTCGCCGAGTTTCTGCTCGGGGGCAACGTATCTGGTATTCATCAGGACGATCGAGGCTATGCGCGCGCGTGGTCAACTACAGCTCGATTATTCCACGTTGGAACGATTGATCATCCGCGATCAACATGACGGTGAAGGCATCTGGGGTCGTTGGAATGCAAATGGCCCCGGCACGGCGCGCCTTTTTCATGAGCTGCAGCTTGGACGAAACTTCGACAATTTCGACCAAGCGAAGCCCGGTGATTTCATGAAGATTTTCTGGTCTCGGCAGGTTGGCAGAAACGAGCACGGACATTCCACGATTTTCCTCGGCATAGAGAATCACCCGGACGGCCAATACGTGCGTTACTGGTCGAGTAATGTTCCGTCTGGCTACGGTGAAAAGACTGTGCCGCGAAGCAAAATCGCATACGCAATTTTCTCGCGTCTTCAAACCCCTGCCAATCTCGCGCGGATCAACAGTGCCCCATTCGTAGATACGTATTTGGCGTCGCTCCTTCGAACTCGCTCCAGCATTGCGGAAGCCGGCGCAAAGTGCGGCTTGTGATCGGGGCAAACATCGCCAGCCCAACATTGAGCCATCACGGCAAGGGAGAACGCTCGCAAAAGCCTGCTGCAAATGGTGCTTGCCTTGATACGGGCGGGTCTCTAAAACGAAGCGATGATGGTCGAAACCTTAAAGCGTCATTGGTGGGTCCCAGTGATAAGGGGTATCGCTGCAATTGTTTTTGGCGTGATCGCGTTCACGCATCCCGTTATGGCTATCGCAACACTCGTGCTGTTTTTTGGAGCGTGGGTGCTGATCGACGGCATATTTCGTATATTCGGCGCGATTAAACATCGCGGCTCCGACTCGGATTGGGCTTGGCAGCTCGTTATCGGACTTATTGGGATTATCGTGGGACTTCTGACATTCCATGCCCCCCAGGTCACGGCGCTGGCCCTAGTTATTTATATCGCAGCCTGGGCGCTTATGATTGGTGCGTCTGAAATTGTGATGGCAGTCAAACTGCGCCACGAAATAAGGGGAGAATGGTTGCTAATTCTGATGGGGCTTGCATCAATCGTTTTCGCCGTGTTGCTCCTGTGGAATCCCGTAGCTGGCGCCGCCGCAGTGATTTGGCTTATCGCATGGTACGCGGTTGTACTCGGCATCCTTGCCATCTTTTTTGGTTTCCGTCTGAAAACACTGCGGCCTTTGTAGGTTCAGCTCAGAGCCTTAAGGATCCTTTGCGGACGGGAAGAAGCGCAGGGTCGTCGCGTGCCATCCGCGTCATACGACCTCCCGCGCCTCCTACGGCGATTAAACTGCGACGCTGGAACACATGAGTCCCCCAATCTTTATGCGTCGAATTCCTGCAGAGTGGAGTTCTCCCCCTTGCTAATTACTTATGAAAAATCCTTCTACTCCCAGAACCCGACGGGCAAACGGATCGCGCGTTGACGGCGACCAGCTCGACACCAAACAACTCCTAACAGCCTTGGTGGCATTGAGACGCGGAGACTTTTCCGCTCACCTGCCCGACCACTGGACAGGTGTGGCCGGGAAGATCGCGGACACCTTCAACGATGTGATCCGGATCAATCAGCGCCTCACCGCGGAGTTGGCGCGGATTAGCCAGGTAGTCGGAAAGGAAGGCAGAATCAGACAGAGAGCATCGCTGGGGGATGCGTCCGGCGCTTGGACCGAGGCATTGGGCTCGGTCAACAATCTTGTTGAGGATCTGGCGCAACCTACGACCGAAATGGCGCGCGTGATCGGGGCTGTCGCGCGAGGAGATTTATCCCAGAACATGGCGATTGAAATCAAAGGTCGGACGCTGGAGGGCGACTTTTTGCGCACAGCAAAAATCGTGAATACGATGGTGCATCAGCTCAGCGCTTTCGCATCCGAGGTTACCCGTGTTGCACGCGAGGTGGGTATAGAAGGCAAGCTAGGTGGCCAGGCAAACGTTAAAGGCGTTGCGGGGACCTGGAAGGATTTGACGGAGAACGTCAATTTGATGGCCGGGAATCTCACCGACCAGGTCCGAACTATCGCCACCGTAACAACTGCGGTGGCAACCGGGGATTTGACCAAGAAGATCACCGTGGATGTGAAGGGCGAGTTCCTCGAGCTCAAGGACACTATTAACGTGATGGTGGATCAGCTGAGGTCGTTTGCCTCGGAAGTAACGCGCGTGGCTCGGGAGGTGGGCTCCGAGGGGATTCTCGGGGGGCAAGCTCGCGTCGAAGGGGTGTCAGGAACATGGAAGGATCTGACGGATTCGGTCAATTTCATGGCGCGTAATCTGACCGGCCAGGTCCGCAACATTGCCGCAGTCACGACGGCTGTCGCTAAGGGAGACTTATCGAAGAAAATCACAGTCGACGTGAAAGGTGAAATCCTCGAATTGAAAAACACCATTAATACGATGGTCGATCAGCTGAGCTCGTTTGCTTCGGAAGTGACGCGGGTCGCGCGAGAGGTCGGCACCGACGGTAAACTCGGCGGTCAAGCAGACGTGAGAGGGGTCGCAGGAACCTGGAAGGATTTAACTGAAGGCGTCAATTCGATGGCCGGTAATCTGACGGCACAGGTGCGCAATATTGCCGAAGTGACAACAGCCGTCGCCAGCGGGGACTTGTCGAAAAAAATCACCGTGGACGTTCGCGGTGAAATTCTGGAACTCAAATACACCATCAACACGATGGTGGATCAGCTTCGTTCATTTGCATCCGAAGTCACTCGCGTTGCCCGCGAGGTCGGCAGCGAAGGGAAGCTGGGTGGACAAGCGGATGTGCAGGGCGCGGCCGGCACCTGGAAAGACCTGACCAATAACGTGAACACGATGGCAGGCAACCTCACCGCTCAGGTCCGCAACATTGCCGAGGTGACGACGGCTGTCGCGCGGGGCGACCTTTCGAAGAAAGTCACAGTCGATGTAAAGGGTGAAATTCTTGAGCTGAAAAACACTGTGAACACGATGGTGGATCAGCTCAACTCATTCGCGTCAGAGGTCACACGCGTCGCGCGGGAGGTAGGCACGGAAGGGGAACTGGGAGGCCAAGCAACAGTTAAGGGGGTTGCCGGCACGTGGAAGGACCTGACCGACAGCGTGAACTTCATGGCTCGCAACTTAACGAATCAAGTCCGTGGTATCGCAAAAGTCGTGACTGCAGTGGCTAAGGGAGAGCTAAACCGGAAACTCCTTGTGGAAGCAAAGGGAGAAATCGGCGAACTGGCCGACACAATTAATAACATGATCGATACACTCGCGATATTTGGCGATCAGGTGACCACAGTAGCACGTGAGGTGGGGGTCGACGGGAAACTGGGCGGACAAGCCAATGTGCCGGGCGCTGCAGGGACATGGCGCGACTTGACCGACAATGTGAATCGGTTGGCAGCAAATCTAACAACGCAACTTCGCGCCATCGCTGACGTTGCCACCGCTGTCACGAAAGGCGACCTGACACGTTCGATTCAGGTGGAGGCGCAAGGCGAGGTCGCGGCCGTGAAGGACAACATCAACGAAATGATTCGCAATTTGAAAGACACAACATTGCAGAACAAGGAACAAGACTGGCTTAAAACCAATCTCGCCAAGTTCACCCGAATGCTGCAAGGCCAGCGAGACTTATTGACGGTTGCCAAACTGACCTTGTCGGAGCTCGCTCCGGTGGTTCCGGCTCAACAAGGAGTTTTCTACATCATGGACAAGTCGGGCCGAGAACCGGAGCTTAAGCTGTTAGCGAGCTACGCTTGCCACGAACAGAGCGGGATGAAGACTTCTTTCAAGCTGGGCGATAGCCTGGTGGGACAAGCGGCGCTGGAAAAACAACGGATTCTCATAACCGATGCTCCCGGCGATTACATAAAGATAAGTTCCGCTCTGGGTGCGGCCCGCCCGATGAACATCGCGGTCCTGCCGATCTTATTCGAGGGAGAAGTAAAAGGAGTCATGGAGCTTTCGTCGTTGGAGCGCTTCAACTCGACACACCAGGCATTTCTCGACCAATTAACGGAAAGCATCGGCATCGTGCTTAACACAATCGAGGCAAACACGCGGACGGAGAATCTGCTCGAGCAATCGCAGTCGCTCGCTGCGGAGCTTCAAAATCGCCAGGAAGAGTTACAGAACACGAACCTGGAACTGGCCGAAAAGGCGCGTTCCAATATGGCGAAGGACCAATTTCTTGCCATGCTCAGCCACGAGTTGCGCACGCCTCTTACACCGGTTCTGGCGTCCGCCCTCGCGTTGGAGAGCGAGCCGGCATTGCCCCCCGCCATTCACGAATCGCTGCAAATGATCCGGCGCAACGTGGAATTGGAGGCGCGGCTAATTGATGATCTGCTCGATTTAACGCGCATTGACCGCGGCAAGGTGCAGCTCAATTTTGAAGTCGTCGACGCTCATAACCTCCTCCAGAATGCTCTCGAGATTTGTCAGCCTGAAATCGATCGCAAGCATCTGACCTGTTCTGTCAATCTGAGCGCACGGAAAGTCCATTTGCGAGCGGACCCGGCGCGATTGCAGCAAATCTTTTGGAACCTGATAAATAACGCGGTGAAATTTACACCAAGCGAGGGGCAGATTTTCATTTCCACGAGCAACGAATCGCAGGGGCACCTCCATGTTGGGATCGCAGATAGCGGATTGGGAATTGAGCCGGAATCACTGCCAAAAATTTTCGATGCCTTTGAACAAGGCGGTCGCACACAGCTGGGCGGCCTGGGTCTGGGTTTGGCTATCAGCAAGGCGCTTGTGGAAGCGCACAATGGAACAATCACTGCACAAAGCGCTGGCCGAAACAAAGGCTCCAGATTTACACTCGTTTTTCCAACGTGCGAAACAGCGGCAGCCCAAGTTGCTCCTGCTGTTTCCCCCAGAAAACCGGAACGCCAGGGTATGCGGATTCTGCTTGTTGAAGACCACGAAGACACGAACCGGTCGCTTACGAACCTGCTCCGGCGGCGCGGCTATCAAGTGCAATCAGCCCTGGATTTTCAGTCAGCTCTCGATCTAAGCTCGAAGGTGCAATTTGATGTGCTCATCAGCGATTTGGCGTTACCTGATGGTAGCGGCATCGATCTGGTGCAAAAACTGCAATCTACACGCCCGGTGATCGGGATTGCTCTCACAGGCTTTGGTATGGAGGAAGACATTCGCAAGGGTCGCGAGGCAGGATTCCATTATCATCTCGTCAAGCCGATTGATCTTAACAGGCTCGATTTGCTGATTCAGGAGAGCGCGAACAGTCTGCCACAGCCCAACTAGAAGTTGTTCGCTGCGAATTATGGCCTCATTGTCGATTGCGAGGGAGTGCAGCACTCGAGGGATACTCGTCTGTTTTACCAGCGTTCGCATCCGCTTTTTCGACGACGCGGATCGACGACAATCATAAGCGGCAGCACCGGCGAGTTTAAACACCCGTGAGAACTGCCTAACTCTATGGCGTGAACGTATAGACTACAGTATGCACGGCCCTTTTTGTGCCCTTGACCACACTGTGGCCGACGTTCTTGGCGGTGTGCACCGTACTCTTCGCCACGTTTTTCGCTGTTCTCGCAGGCCCGGCCTCAGCCGTGCCAATCGAAATGGCGATGGCGAGAATGATCGAAAACAACGCTTTCATAGTACTAAATCATTCGTTTCTGACGGCCCGAATGGGCCTACCCAACCGGTGCAGCGACTTGGAGGTTAAGAAAAATAAGCCCAGGACGTACCGGCCCTGAAAACTTTCGGGGCTGGGCCCGCCAGGATTCGAACCTGGGACCAAGGGATTATGAGTCCCCTGCTCTAACCGCTGAGCTACAGGCCCGCGTGAATTACGCAGTGAAGCATAGCATAGCGCGGGTGACCAACCCCGAAAGCATTTCGGGGCTGCTCTAACCACTGAGCTACGGGCCCGATTACTCGTGCCATATCCCTGCGACCAACCGCGAAGCGCCGGAGATCAGCTAAATTTCAGATTGCGCATTTTGAATCGAGGATTTGGGATGATGCGGTGATTCGTGGAACCCTGAGCATCATTGAAATCGCAATTCTCAGCGTGCTAATTCTGACAACGCGCTGCGCGAATTATCAGGATGTTTTTGTTGCTGAGAACATTTATTTCACCGACGCGGATTGTTATGCGCGGATGACACGCGTGAGGATGTGCTCAGAGCATTCGGGGTTAATCGTACGGCATCACGATTTCGAGAACTTCCCGGCAGGGACCACGCCGCACACGACTGCGCCACTCGATTATCTAATCCTCGCGTTGTCGATGCTGCTGAAGCCATTCACGGCACACTCCCTCGATCTGGCCGGTGCGCTCATTTCCCCATCGCTTGCACTGCTGGGAGGCTGCTTTCTCTGGTGGTGGTCAGCGAAGTTTCCCTATCGCTGGATCACGCTGATCGTGTATGCGATCAGTCCCATTCTCGTTCATGGAACGGAACTCGGCAGGCCTGATCATCAATCCCTGCTGATGTTGTTGGTGACAGTCGCAATTTGCGCGGAATGGAGCCTGCAAGCAGAAACCAGCCCAGTTTCAGCTCCAGATCGCAGGAAATGGAGCATCGTCAGCGGAATTGCGTGGGGATTAGCGATCTGGACTTCGGCTTATGAGTCGCTCGTTTTGCTTCTATTTGTGCTAGTCGCAAGCGGACTCAAAAACCCAAAAACGATTTCGGCAAGGTCTCGGCGCGGCGGTTGGGTTTGTTTTGTTTTCGTCGTTTTGATCGCGCTTCTGATTGAGCGCCGGATCCCGTCATTCTCCATCTTGTATTCGGACTCGCTGTTCCGAAATTGGGCGCGCACAATTGGGGAACTGGCACATATCTCGCCGGCGAATCCGATCTGGTTGCGCTGGTGCGGCTATTTGCTTCTGGCCACCCCGTTTCTTATCTGGCTCAGCGTGATTAAGACCAGGCACAGGAGTAATGAGATCACTCCAACATTTGTTCTCGCGCTTTTTGTAGCCACCTACCTCCTGACAATTTGGCAGGCCCGTTGGGGATACTTCTTCGTACTAATCTTTGCTCTAGCGATGCCGTCTTTGCTCGAGCCGATCCAATCGCGAACGGCAGTTTGGATCGCATTTTTCTTATCGATCCTTCCGATGTTGCGCGATTGGGACGAAAAACTTTGGCCCAATGAAGCACAGCTGGCTGATCGCGTGGCACAGCGCAATGAATCGGAGCAACTGCGCGACATGGCGCTCAATTTGCAATCGCCGGAGAATCACCCATTCCTTGCACCGTGGTGGCTTTCTCCACAGATCGCCTATTGGTCGAATCAGCCCGGCGTGGCTGGCAGTTCGCATGAGAGCCTGCCGGGAATTGAAGACAGTGCGCGTTTTTTTGTCAGCCAAGATTGGGGAACGGCCCATAAACTTCTGGAAAATCACAACGTCGCTTGGGTAATTGGCTATGATTCCCAGCGCGCGGCGCAAAATTCGGGGGAGATTCTGGGGATGGCGGTGCCTCAACAGCCGGTCTGCATGATTCTGGATAAGATGGCAACCACTGCGCCGCCGTTCCTCGTTTTGTCGGCTCAAAATGGAATCGCGAAACTTTACCGCGTGATAGCACGATAAAAAAATTCGCGATTGCGACGAGAATCCGTTGACAGACGTTGACGACTGTCACAATACTACCCGATGCTCAAAAGATTCGTCCCGCAAAAGCCGATACCACCGGTTCCAGAAAAATCGCGGTATTCGGGAATAGAAGATGACAGTAATCATCCTGCGAATGGCGAAGAACCAATAACAACAACATTCATAGATAAACCAAAACCTATGGCAGATCACGGTGGCAAAGACATCCTCTCGAGCGATGTCGAAATCAAAGGCTCGATCAAGTTCCAAAAGGAACTTCTCATCGACGGGAAGGTCGAAGGGGAAATCAATTCCGACGGCGTTTTGACGATTGGTGAAAACGCGGACATCCGCGGCGAGGTAAAAACCAAATCGATCACCGTCTATGGGAAAGTGCAGGGTAACATCACGGTGGCCGAGCGTTGCGAGCTAAAATCAAAATGCACACTGCAGGGAGATTTGAAAGCAGCGCGTCTTGTCATTGAAGAGGGAGCAACTTTTATCGGCAAATCCGAAGTCACCAGCGGAATGGTTTCCGCGAAGGGGGCTCCGGGCCGGCCCGAAGTTGTGCGTTCCAGCGAGCCGATCAAGGCAGCATTCGGAGGGCGCTGATAAAAAGGGAATTTAGGGGTTAGCGTCCGGTGGCCAGTCCGTCGCCTGCAAAAGTCAATGTGGAATGTCCACATTGTGGCTTCAAGCAGATGGAGTATGCGGCGGCCAAGAGCTCGATTTGTCGCCAGTGCGGCCGCTATTTTTCTCCGTTTGCGCCAAAACCCGGCCTTAAGCTGCGAGTCCGCGAGGAAGCACCCGTTGCCCCTGCCAGTTCCTCTATCCTCGGCAAATTTGAGGATTTTTGGAAACGGCAGCAGAGCTCTGTTATCGAGTGTTTCGAATGTAAGCGGAAGCAGCAGGTCTGTGGCACGGCTACCTCGACGATCTGCCCGGCGTGCAGCGCACATATTGATCTGCGCGACTACAAAGTCACCAGCGGATTCAGCCGCACGATTCGAACGCGCGGAGACGTCCATCTGACGGCTAAAGGCGATCTGGGCAGCAGCAGCGTCGTTTGCCGCTGCGCCTTAATCGAAGGCCGATTGCGTGGCAACCTGCATTGCGACGACACGGCGACGATCAATTTCGCGGGCAAAATTCCGGGCCGCATTAGCGCCCGGCACATCATCGTCGAGCGCAAATCGGATGTTCATTGCTTTCGGCGGATTCGCGCGGAAAGCGTCGAAATCAAAGGAAGAATGTCCGGAGAGATCGTTGCCCAAATCGTGACGATTCAAAAAAAAGGCGCCCTCGAAGGTGATGTCACCGCGAGGGCGATTTCGGTTGAAAAAGGCGGCATGTTTTCCGGCCAACTGGTGATTGGCCAGGCCAATCTTACGCAGGGAGAATTGTTGGAGGAACAGAAACCGGGCACTCCAAGCGTTCCAGAGAGCGATTTTTCGGCGGTGACCCAGCGGCCTTTGCCCGCGACTTAGTACAGATTTTGTCCATGCAAAGACTGCATCCACGCAGTCCGTACGAGAAACTTGGCGGCTACGTGCATCTGCCGCGTTTGATCGATAAGGCCAGGCTTCATCGCGAAGGCCTGCTCAATGGCTACAACTATAAAACCGTCGGGTTCGACAAGCATCTGCTGGCGTTTTTAAAAATCGATGGCGATGCGTTTGAAGAAATCGTCAGCAGGCTGGACGAGGATGACGCAATTCTAGAGTGGGTCCAGACAAACGGTGTGCGGCATTCTCCCGACATCGTTGAACAGTGGAACCACGCGATGATTTCACGGCATCCAGACACCGCTGCGAAAAAAGCGCGTTTTCTCCACTTTCTGAAGGAAGCGGGTGGCGAAGGGCGCAAGGATATTCGAACTTATTTCGATCTGATCGAGTTTGACGAAGGACGGTTGAAATGAGGACAAGGTTTACAAAGTCAAAAAGTCAAAGTTAGAGGATTCGGCATTCGTTTTCGAATCATCGACTTGCCTTTTTGGCGATCACGCTTTGTAGCTTCGAAGACTCTGATCTGCGTTCTGCAGCGTTTCTTTGCTTCCAATATCGAGCCATTTTCCTTTGATTTGGAACGTCTTAACAGATTTACGCGTGTACAGCCATTGCACGAAACGACCCGGTTGATCGGGGTTATTCCCAGCGGCAAGATACGTGGTCAGGAGAGAGAGCACCGAAGGGGAGTAATAGTAAAGCGCGATCGCGGCGAGAGTTCCTCGCGGCTTCTGTGGTTTCTCTTCCAAGTGGGTGATAATTCCATCCTCGTCGATTAAAACGTTGCCGTACTTTTTAATCGCTTCACGATCGCCAACGTCATAGACCCCAACCGTTGCTTCGCTTCCTTTGGCGCCCACGACAAATCCCTTAAGCGATTCAGTGAATAAGTTGTCGCCGGCAACAATCAGCAGGCTGCTTTGGCTCAGGTTCTCGCGCGAGACAACAAAATTGATATCTCCGATTGCGCCAAGCTTATCGTCGTCGTTCTTGGAGCCATCGTTGACAATTTTGAATTTGAATTGCCGGTGTCGATTTTGATAGAGCTCGCTCCAAGCCTGAAAGTCTGACACGAACTTGTCATTTGTCACCACATAGATTGTTTCCAGATCGGGAACCCCCTGAAGGTTGTCCACCACCCATTCGACAATCGGCTTACCACCAACGACGAGCAATGGCTTCGCTTTGTTGAGTGTTAGTGGATAAAGGCGGGTTGCGTATCCGGCCGCGAGAATTAGAGCGTTCATATGATCAAGAAAACAGAGCTGGGGGCGCTTCTTACTACTTTAATTTCGCAGCGCCTCCACTCAAAATTGCATTTTGAAGACGCTGCTGGATCGCCCTGATGCGATGGATATCGGTGATCTTGCCACGTGTGGAACGGTCAACGACATACAAAGTATCAATGGCCGCGCCAGCCTGCGTGTTGATGCGAGAGAGCGTGACCAAAAGATTTTCGCGGTCAAGGCAGGTCAAAACATCGTAAAGCAGGCCGATCCGGTCCGGTGCCTGAATCTCAATAAGCGCATAAACCGGATGCGTTTTGTTATCGATTGAAATCCGCGTTGGAAATTCATTTCCCGTCGTAAGACGATGGCTTTGGCGCCTCGCTCTTTCTATTAATGGAAAGAAATGAAAACTTTCGTCTTCTAGCGCTCGCCTCAAAGTTTGCTCGACCAGCGCGAAATCGCGCTGGTGAGTGACAGGGCGGCCTTTGGTGTCGCACACTCGAAAAACGCCCAGCACGACGTTGTCTCCCCGGGGAAAAATATCAGCGCTCAAAATATTTAAAGGCACAACCGAAAATGAGCCGGCCACTTTTGCCAATAACCTTTCACGCTCCCACGTGCAAAAGGTGACAACGCTGTGCCCCTGCTCTGGAACGGCTTTCCATTGGATTGCCGGAGCGAGCGGAGATTCTCCCCGCCTCAAAACATTTTCCAGAAAGGAGCGGAACAATTGTAGATGCTCAACAATCTCGGGGACGTCGCTGGCCCGAAAATAATTGTCAGGCATGAACTCAAAGTGCGCTTCGATCTCTCCTGCAAAATCCGCGGAAAGTTTTGCGGCTATCGAGGCTTGCAAGCTCTCGCGTTCGACCTTCGTTTGTTCGTAGTACGACTTTTGGTCCGCCAGGCACCGAGAGGTCTCGTGAAATAACTCCCAGACCAAGTATTCCTTCCAATCCGACCACCCCTCAGCACTTGTACCCTGGCCATCAGCCAGGGTGAGGAGCATCAGGGCACTCAGGTTTTTCTGATGCTTCACGATGTGGGCGAAATCTGTCACTGTGGCAGGATCATCAAGATTTCTTTGCTGCGCGGTCTGCGAAAGCGTGAGGTGATGATCGACGAGCAGAATGAGCGCCTTTCGCTGCTCGGACGACAACTGCAGACGCGCTGCGACGCGCTGGGCGAAGAGTGCGCTCGCTTCAGAGTGGGGCCGCGCCCCAACCGCTTTGCCGCTATCGTGTAAAAGGAGCGCCAGATAGAGAACAAATGGATCCTCCAGTTGCTCAAAAATCTTGCGATAAGCGATCAATTTCGGATCATTCGTCTGCGCCAGGGCATCAAGTTTATCGATACACACCAACGTGTGCTCGTCAGCCGTATACCGATGCAGAAACTCATGCTGTACGAGGCATGTAAGCTGTCCGAATTCGGGAATGTAGCGCCCGAGAAAATCGACCCGATGCATCATTCGGAGGATACGCCCCACTCTCCCCTTTTGTGATAGAATCTCTTTAAAGATCGCGCGCGGTCCGCGTGCATATTGATACGTTCGGGTAACCTCGCCGAGGCTTCGGCTCAGGAGATCCTCCAATTCCGGGCTCGGATCCAGGCCGCGTTCCTGGGCAAACTGAAATGCTCGCATCATTTGCTCGGGGTCTTTGCGAAAAAGATCACGCCGCGCCGGGTGCAATTGCTTATTGCGAACAAAGAAAAAATTTCCGACAGGAGTTTTGTCCGGTCGTATCAGAGGAAGAAAACTGAATAGAGAACGGGTCTTGCTTGTGACATATCCGCTGACAAACTGCTCCGTAATGCGTTCCGTTACCCGGAAGATGTTTCGGGTGTGCTCGTAGTAATCACGCATCAGCTCCTCGCCTCGGAGTTGGCCGTTCCCAGAAGAATAATCGAGCCGTTTTGCGATCTCTTCCTGCAAGTTAATGTGAAGTATGTCCGTCGCGCGTCCCGTCGCGTAATGCAAGGCAGTGCGCAAGCGCAGGAGAAAATCGTACGCCCTTTCTATTCGCCGCTGGTCGCTTTCACTCAGCCAGTCTTTGCCCACAAGCTGGTTCGTGCTCAACGAACCTTCTTTGAAATAAGTCATCCAAAGAAGATTTTGATAATCGCGCAGTCCGCCGCATCCGCTCTTCAGATTCGGCTCCTGCAAATAGACGCTGTCGCCGAATTTCTTGTGCCGAGCGACTTGATCCTGCATGCGGAGTTCCACGTATTCGCGTTCATATCCCTTGACGCACTTCGAACGAAATTGCCGCCGAAATTCTTGTGCCAGCTCGGCATCACCCGCGAGAAACCGGGATTCCAGCATGGCAGTCTTTGTGCGCATGTCTTGATTCGCCTGAGCGACCGCTTCCTTGATCGAGCGGGTGGAATGCCCAACTTTGAAGCCGCTATCCCATAAGAGATAAAGAACCTGCTGCACCATCTCCTCCAGATGTGGCGAAATCCCCTTCTTTCCCGGATGATGCAAAAGCATCACGTCAATGTCACTAAACGGATTGAGCTCGCCCCGGCCGTATCCACCAAGAGCGATCAAGGCAAGTGGGACTTTGGCGGTACCGTCTGGGCTAGCGGCAGTCGCCGCAGCGTCGAAAACATATTGCAATAAAATGTCGACCAGTTCAGCGCGCCGGGCACAAATTTCGCGGCCGCCCCCACCCGCCTGGTGCTTCAGGCGCAACCGATGTTCCTCGACCTTTAGAAACTTCTTGTAAAGCGGGAGAACTTCGGTGGGACGTCTGGTCCCCGTTGCCGCAAGGCTGCTGGCGGCGTGCGCCAAAACCTGCTCTAGATGACGAGACGTTTCCATTGCAAATCCGAATTGCTGTCCAATCTAAATTTGGATCGTCAAAATCCAAAATCCCATCTCAGACAGAGAAGGGCTATCGGCATTCTGGCGGCCGACTTTATGTCCTGCCGACGTTCAGTATTTCAGGAACGAGGTGACTGGTGTCGGCTCAAGTCGCTTACGACCGCGAAGAAATTCCAACTCAATCAAAAACTGCGCTTCGAGGAGCTGTCCGCCGGCTTTGCGAATGAGGACAGCCGCCGCGGAGGAGGTTCCGCCCGTCGCCAATAAATCATCTACCAGCACAACTTGCTCGCCTGCGTCAATGGCGTCGATGTGCATCTCCATTTCCGCTTCGCCGTACTCAAGCGAGTAACTGGCCATCTCAGTCTGGAAAGGGAGTTTGCCACGCTTTCGAATCGGAACGAAACCGACACCGAGCTCATAGGCGACCGCTGATCCAAAGAGAAACCCGCGCGCATCGATTCCAACGATCTTATCAATTTTCCTCCCGCGGCATCGATCCAAAAACAGATCGATCGACGCACGGAAAAGCTCCGGATCGCTCAGAACCGGGGTAATATCTTTGAATACGATACCTTTTTTTGGAAAGTCCGGCACATCGCGCACGGCCACGCGGAGTTTTTCAAGTATATCCAAAGCCATCGGCGCGAACGCTAGCGGGCTGTCCCTAAACGTCAATCAGCTTGCAGCGGAACGACCAACTATTCCTTTTTTCTATTTCTCTCTCTTTTCAATCCGGGTAGGCCCTCAATGGTCAGATGAATGGAGTGCTAGAAAAAAGAGACAAATTAAGTCAAAACGGAGTTTGGGTCGGGAAAGTAGCTGCCGGTCGTAGGCCGATAGCATACGAGCGCCAGTCTGAAGTGATAGAGAACGTCTGTTAACCGCGATTACTGCACCTTATCGATGTTAATCGTCGCGTTATCGCCCGTAGAGAGTGTAAGAGATGATCCCCCAACAACGACCTGCACCGTGTCACTCGCGTTGGCCGGAAACGTCACCTGGTCGTTTAGAGGAACGCCTCCAGCCACAAGCGCGGCCGTTGGGCCTATGCCTGTGCCGTTCACCTGTACCTGTGTCTGGGCCAACAGCGACACTAGCGCCGTGCGCAGCGTATAGGTTACTCTGTAGACTCCGTCCTGATTTAAAGTGAAGGTTGTACCGTTAGTCTGCGTGATAGCAGTGCCGACTTGGAGCGCTGTCTGATTGAATGGCACCGGGCCGCCAACACCGATTACGATTCCACCACTGTTGTAGTTGAACAGAATCGCCGCTAGCCCACCTGCTGGGATGCCTCCAATAAAGACGTTTTGGTGAATCGCTGGATCACCTATACGGATGGTGTTGGACTCGTTGGCAACACCGACGTTACCGATATAGATGTTATTATCGCCTGCGGTGAGATCTGAGCCAGACAAGTACCCCAGGGCGATATTGCCGTTCCCGGTAGTGTTTTGTCCAAGCGCCCCGACGCCGATTCCTACGTTACTGTCGCCCTCAGTATTGCTGAACAATGCATTAAAACCAAGAGCGGTGTTGGCATCGCCAGTCGTATTACTAAACAATGCTCCGCTGCCGACCCCAGTGTTACCGGTGCCACTGTCATTGCTTTGCAACGCGCGGTCTCCGACAGCCGTATTGTCTACGCCTGTGGTGTTAAAAAACAGCGCAAACGCCCCGTCGGCTGTGTTTCGCGGGGCATTGTTGAACAGAAGCGCCCCAGCACCAGTGGCTGTATTTTCATTGGCATTGTTGAACAAGAGCGTGCCAGCACCATCGCCAGTGTTAAAACTGGCTGTCGTCAAGCTGAGTAGTGAATAGATCCCAAACGCATTGTTATAAAAACCAGAGGTAAGGCTAAAAAGGGCTGCTTGACCCTCCGCCGTATTCCCTCCAGGGTAACCGCCGTCAGGCGGTGGGCTAACATCTAGCTCTGCCTGTGCCATCTGGCAAAGGGCAAAGCATGCCATCGTCATGGAACTTAAAACTGCCGTTTTTGTTAGGGTTGTGATCGATTTTTTCATGGGAGGTTAATTGTGTGGACGTTGTTTTGCCAAAGATGATTTAAGGTGTCAAGACTAAACTTACGAAAGCTTTCATTTCGTACGGAGAAAAGAAGCAACCTTCCTAAGAACAAAGCAGCCTAACGAAAATTGTTGGGATCAACCAGTGTTTAACAAAAAAGCACCGTACGCATTACTTCAGCTAACGAATTGTCCAGAAACCCATCGCCAAAGTGAACTCGATCTGATGGTTAGCGACAAGAAACGCAGGGTAACATCGTATGTTATGAAGCCGATGACGCTCTGATGCTTAACGAGTTCTGCATAAACTTGGCGAAGCACTGGAGATAAAAAGCAATTGAATGACTCACGGCGGCAACTTAAAAGTCGAGCTACATAAATCCTACATGCGGCTGGCGGCGAGCCAACTCGGCTTCACGAATAGTCATCGAATAATCGCGGATTCGACCAAAACATTTCCGTGC
>Ga0207701_10001066_pt1 | contig 29042 bp, 18 predicted proteins | sample KBSSwiSSwithPhiX_FD_184294 | JGI IMG/M metagenome (GOLD analysis project Ga0207701, IMG submission 184294) | Switchgrass rhizosphere bulk soil microbial communities from Kellogg Biological Station, Michigan, USA, with PhiX - S5 (SPAdes) (version 2) | ecosystem: Environmental > Terrestrial >... | reverse complement strand
GATCCTCGGCTACCTCGGACCGAATGGCTCCGGAAAGAGCACGACGGTCAACATGGTGGTTGGCCTCATCGATCCCAGCGGCGGATCCTTGCGGCTGGACGGCACTCATATCCTGGACGATCCCGAGGGGTACAGGCGGCGAGTCGGATACGTCCCGGAAGAACCGCACCTGTATACGCACCTCACCGCCACCGAGTATCTGATGCTGGTCGGGCGCCTCCGCGATCTGTCGGAACAGACGCTGGCACAGCGGGTCGCGGAACTGCTTCGTCTCCTGCTCCTGTGGGACAGCCGCTACGCGACGATGTCGTCGTACTCGAAGGGTATGCGTCAGCGCGTGCTGCTGGCGGCAGCGCTATTGCACAATCCCGACGTTCTCGTACTCGATGAACCGTTCTCGGGGCTGGACGTGACAGCGGGTCTGCTGTTTCGCACGCTCCTGCGAATGTTCGTCGCCGGAAACCGCATGGTCCTCTTCAGCACGCACCGATTCGACATGGTCGAGCAGCTATGCTCGCGGGTCGTCATCCTGTCACACGGCCGCATCGTCGCTGAACATGACGTCGCGTCGCTGCGCGATGGGCAATCGCCATCGCTCGAAGAGCTGTTCGTCCGCGCGACCGGTCAGGAGGACTTCACACCAATCGCCCAACAGATCCTCGACGTGATTCAGACGGTATGACGGCGATCGCCAAATGGAGTGCCTGGCGTCGGATATCGCAGACCGTCGAGTGGCGGCTCACGACGCATTTCTTTGGCGCGATGTTCGACTTCGGCATCCTGACACCGGCCGGAGCCGATTCGTTGACGCACTTTCTCATGGGAGGGATTGGATGCCTCCTCGCGCTCGGACTCGGAGCGACGCGCGTGTACGCGGCGAAGTACGCAGCGCTCTCCGGCGCGCACTCGCCCGAACCGTACAGGCTGGCGGTTCTGGGGGATGACCTGTTCCTGATCGGCCTCCCCATGCTGATACTCGCGCTGCTGACCGTTCTCGTCAGCCACTCGGTCTTTCCCGATGAGCGCGACTTTCGCATCCTCAGTCCGTTGCCCGTGCGACGGATCGTGATCGTCCGCGCCAAGCTTGCGGCGCTGGGTCTCTACACGGGAATGTTCATCGCCGTGATTCACCTCGCCCTGGCGCCGTTGATGCTGCTCACGTGTATCGGTCGTTATCGCGAGCACGCCATCGTCTGGCGATTTGCAGCGAGCCTCATCTCGAGCGTCACCGCATCGCTCTTTTCAGTGCTGGCGATCACAGCGCTGTCGGGCGCGCTGATGCTCGTGCTGTCGAGGACTCGATTCCACTCGCTCAGTGCGTTGGCGAAGAGTGGCATGCTCACCGCGCTCGTGCTCTGCATTCCGTTCGTGTTTCACTTGCCGGGCCTTGGTCGAGCGATGTCCGCCCGAGCGGACTGGCTGATGCTTCTTCCTCCGAGCTGGTTCGTTGGACTTGAACACGTTCTGCTCGGATCGTTCGATTCCTGGTTTCTGCGTCTCGCCATGATCGCTGCGACCGCATTGCTCCTGGCGTCCTCGGTTGTCGCGGGCGTCTACATCGTTCTGTTCAGGCACTTCGAAGCACTGCTGCTGCGTCCGCCGTCCGTATCATCCGGCTGGCTCCGACGCCTGGCCGATTCCCAGACGGTGCAGGCTTTCGCCAGAACTCGCTGGACGGGAGCGGCGGCGCCTGCGTTTCGGGCAGTGCGGCGATTCACCGCCGCGACGTTCGCGCGCAGTCAACTGCATCAGGGAGTGATCATCGGCCTGTCTGCGTGCGGCCTTTCGCTTGCGCTCAGACGGCTTGTCGGCTCCGACCTCATGAGCCATATCGGCAGCAGCAACCCTCCGAGCCTCTCTTTCATGGGAAGCATCGCGTGGGCGCCGTTCGCATTGATGTTCGTGTGCGGGATCGGCATTCGAGCTGCCATCGCTCTGCCGATGGCGCACCATGCGAACTGGATCTTTCGAATGACAGAATCCGAAGAAGGAAGACGGGAAGAAATGCGTGCGGTCAACCACGTGGCAATCGCTTACGTCGTCGGCCCCCCGGTTGCGCTTGCTGTCGTCGTCATGTGGCTCTTGATTGGAAGCGCCGCCGCGATCATCGCCGCGTTCATCGTGTCAGCCGTCGGCGTAGTCTTCGTTCACCTCGTGCTGCTCGATTGGCGCCGGATTCCTTTCACGTGCTCGTACCTTCCAGGCAAGCGGCTCGTCGCACACACGCTGGTATTTGGCTTTGCCGCCTTCGCGCTGTTTACATCGGCAGGGTCCGTGCTGCTTGGCATCTCGGCGATCCGACCATCCATTCCCGTCGCAATCGCGTCGGCTCTCTTCGCCCTGGGGTGGTTCCTCCAGCAGAGACGATTCGCCATGTGGCTGGAGACTCCACTCATCTTCGACGACGATCTCCCTGACCAGCCTCTCCAGTTGGGGCTCTGATCACTCGTCGCGGAGCGTCCTGACCGGATCGATCAGCGTCGCTCGATAGGCCGGGACGACGCTGGCGAATACGCCGACCGCCGCGAGCAGCCCTGCCACCGCCGCGAAGGTCGTCGGGTCGGTCGCCTGAACGCCATAGATCAAGGTCGTTAGTACGCGACTCAGTAGGATGGCCGCGCCCGTTCCGATGCCGATGCCGATCAGCGTTGGCCGCAGACCGTCGAGCACGACGCCGCGCAGCACGCTGAACCTGTCCGCCCCGAGCGCGATGCGAATGCCGATCTCTTTCACCCGCTGACGCGTGGCGTAGGCGACGACGCTGTACAGTCCGACCGTGGCGAGGACGAGCGCGAGCCCGGCGAACGCCGCGAGAAGAAGCATGTTGAATCGCTGCGGCGACAACGATTCAGCGACGAGGTCGTCCATCGTGCGGACGTCGATGAGCGGCGTCGACGGGGAGACCTGGTGAATGGCATTCCGAACCGCAGATGTGACACTCGCGGGATCCGATGCGGTCCTCACCGCGAGGGCGAGCCCCATTGCGCGAAACTTTCCCAGGGCTTCGGGGGCGTAGAACTGCGTCAACGGCCAATACAGCGTCGAGATGGGATCCTGATTGTCGAGTCCACGATCTTTCACGTCGCCAACGACTCCGACAACCTGACGCACCACTTTGGGAAAGAAGGTCAGCGTCAGGCGCTTGCCGATTGGATCCTCGTTGGGCCAGAACTGCCTCGCCATCGATTCGCTGACGAGCACCACAGGAGCAGACGTGGCCGTATCGGCGTCAGTGATTTCGCGTCCGCGCACGACCGGGATACCCATCGTCTTCATGAACAGCGGCGAGAGAACGCGGACGGACACTTCCGGCTGATGGGCCATTTCCACCACCGGTTGCCCTTCAACCGCTACCGGCTGCATCGACCCGCCCTCCAGCGGCAGATCGTCGGTGACCGCCGCGGATTGCACGCCGGGCAGCGCCCGCACCCGTTGGAGCACCTGATCGTAGAACTGGACCTGCTGTGCTTCACCGGTGAACTCGTTCGCGGCCACTCCAAGACGCATCGTCAAGAGGTGTTCGGCGACGAACCCCGGGTGGACGCTGCGAAGGTTCCATAGCGTGCGAATCATCAACGCCGCACCGACGAGCAATACGAGCGACAGGGCGACCTCGGCAACAACGAGCGCCGCGCGGGTGCGTTTCCCGGAGGAGGACGAATCGAGCCGCCCCAACCCCTGTTTCAGCGCTTCGTTGGGATCAGACTTCGACATGCGCCAGGCGGGCGCCACTCCGGCGACCGTTCCACTCACCAGCGCGGTTGCGAAAGCAAAGGCGAGGACCGTGCCGTCCATTTTGATGTCGCCAAGCCGCGGCAGACTTGCGCCAAAGTAATTCACGACCAGGTCGGTTCCCCACTGGGCGACGATCAATCCGAGTGCGCCCCCAGTCACAGCGATCAGCAGACTCTCCGAGAGCACTTGCCTGATGATCCGGGCGCGCTTGGCGCCAAACGCCGTGCGAATGGCAATTTCTTTCCGCCGATCAATCGTTCGCGCGAGCATCAGGTTCGCGACGTTCGCGCACGCGATCAACAGAACGAACACCACCGCGCCAAAGAGCAAGAGAAGCGGCTTCCTGACGTCACCGACGGTTTCCTCACGCAGCGGCACAACCGCTGCGCCCCATCCCGCGGAGTCCGTCGGATACTGCTCGGCGATCCGCGCCGCAATCGCGTCCAGCTGCGCCTGCGCCTGCGGAACGGTCACGCCCGGCTTGAGTCGAGCGACCGCGGCCATGCTGTGCTCGCCGCGAACCGCTTTCTCCTGAGCCGTCCACACCAGCGGCACCCATAACAACGCAGACTCCGGCTTCCCGAATGAGGCGGGCATGACGCCGATCACCGTGTGCGCGTTGCCATCCAACTGAATCGTCTTACCGACAATCTGCCGGTCGCCGCCGAACTGAGAATTCCACAGCCCGTACGAGAGCACCACGACATGCTGGCGTTCAGGCACGTCGTCACCTGGATCGATCCCGCGACCGATGAGCGGCCGCGTCCCCAACAACGAAAAGAACGTGGGCTCGACGCGGGCCGCTCGCAGCATCCGCGGCTCGCCGGTGCCGGTCAGTCGGAATTGCCAGAACCTGTAGACGGCCGACGACAAGAACACCGTGTTCTGGGCCTGCCAGTCGAGATAGTTCGCCGCCGACAACGCGAATCGGGTCACACCCGGAAATTGTTTTTGCGGCGGTGTGTGCCACAACTGCACGAGTTGATCGGGTTCGGCGTAGGGGAGAGGCCGCAGGAGCACGCCGTTCACGATGCCGAAGATCGCGGTGTTCGCGCCAATGCCGAGGGCGAGAACGATGATCGCGGACAGGGCGAAGCCGGGGGCCTTCAGCAGTACTCGCCATCCGTGTTTGAGATCGTTCCAGAAACCGGACATCTGCAACTCCAAATCTAGTACGTTCGGCAGGGAAATCCGTCCACGTGACTGCACGGCACGGGCCATGCGCAGCAGCTTTATCGGAGGCCAAAACCTGCGGTTTTTGACGGAACTGCGGGCAGAAAGGATGGCAGAGCTGTTCGATTCGATGAAGAGGCCGTTCGGATCCGAACGGCTCGGGACAGGAGCCTGCGACGGTTTCGCAGGCTCCTGTATTGACGTCAGTTCACACTGCAGCCCGCGCCGAACACCTTGCCCGGGCTTCCAGGGACGGGCTCCCCAATCATCCCGTCGCCGTGTGCTCTGTGAGCGGGCACTGCGTCGATGCTGATCTCAATCTGGTGGTAGCTCCCATTGCCGGTGGTGTGACAGATCTGCACCTTCTGTCCTTCGCCGGTTCCGGGCGGCTGCGGTGCTTGCCCGAAGTAGTGACTGGCATCCGAGTCGGTCACGGCACCACCTGTCGAATCCGCAGTCACCGTTCCAAGGTTGCTGTATTGTCCGGCGACCGCGACTCCGGCTCCAGAACACGTCATCGACTGTCCTGCCGCAAGCGTCTTCGCCGGGCACGTGACGGCCACACCCTTGTCGTCCACGACCGTCACGTTGGTGAGTTGGATCGTGCCGGTGTTGGTGACGACGTACTGCCACGTCACGGTACTGCCGACGACTATCGTCGGCCCTGGAGCGTTGTCCGCGTCCTCGCCGTTCGTCGACTTCTTGATGTCGATCGCTGGTCCTGTCGCGCGACAATTCTGGTCGAACACCATTTTCGGCGAACCTGGAACAGGCTCGCCGACTTTGCCATCACCGTGTGCTCGATGCGCCGGCTCGGCGCTCGCACTCACGTCAATCATGTGATAGGAGCCGTTTCCCGTACTGTGACAGATCGACACGTTGGTGTTCGATCGCACTTCATCCACGACGACGGCAGATGTGTTTGTCAACTGGACCTGGATTTCAATCAAGGATTCCTTGCCGACATTTCCGATCTCGACTGTGGCCTCCATGCCGGCGTCTCGGAACTGCAACTTGACGGTCCCTGAGGGCACGCCGGCCAGCTGAAAGTATCCGGAGGGCTCGACGGTTGTAGAGAGGTTCGTGCCTACGACGGCGACCGTCAAGGCTGAGGCCTGGGCCACAGGGGCCGTGGCGGCTGTCGCTGCCGGAGCGCTCGCTGCCGCGGCGGCATAGGACACGATTGCTGACGCACCTTTGACGCTGACCATGCCCGCAATCGTCGTTCCGTCGATCTTGGACGGGCTCGAGGGACCGCCGCCGCACGCGCCAGCGATCGCCAGGACCGGCAGACAGGATCCGATGATTAGGGTTCGAGTTGCAGTCAACACAACGCCTCCTATTGACGAACCGGATGTTCGATAGACCGGTCAAAGGCGCAACGTTCGTGCCCAACCGTCGCCGCACGGTAAGGTGCACGGCCGCAGTAGTTTGGCAGCCCGTGGAATTCGGACGCTCCGTCAAGACTTACGAGGACCGCACTAGTGGTTACAGGTTCGAGTCTACTATCTCGCGGCAGGTTACACGACCCATCGATGGTACCGATCGGTCACAAAAAAAGGAGCCGGCTTGCGCCGGCTCCACGGTGCGTCTGTGAATTGCCGATTGTCAGTCAACAATCAGCAATCAACAATCAGCACTTTCAGTCTCACCCTTTACGCGCACCCGCTCGTGGTGCCGCAGTTCGCGCACTTGTAGCACGACCCGCTGCGCACCATGATCGAGCCGCACGTCGAGCACGGCGGCGCGTCCTCCTGATTCTGAATCGCCGCAAACGAGGACGTCTTGGCCGACGAGATGACCGCCGTCGCTGAGGCTCCCGCCGCTGCAGCGACGTCGAGCGGCAATTGCTCTGGCGAGGTCACCAGTTCCTCGCGGTTGTTGACGCCGGCGCGGTACTGCGCTTCCGGCGACAGGAACTTCGCCGCCATCCATCGGAAGATGTAGTCGACGATCGACTTCGCGAAGCGGACGTCCGGGTTCTTCGTCATGCCCGAGGGCTCGAAGCGGACGTGACTGAACTTGTCGACGAGATCCTGGAGCGGGACGCCGTACTGGAGCGCGTAGCTGATCGCCTGGGCGAACGCGTCGGCGAAGCCAGAAATCGTCGACCCTTCCTTCGCCATCACCAGGAACAGTTCGCCGGGCGTTCCATCCTCGAACAGGCCCACCGTGATGTAGCCCTCATGCCCGGCGATATCGAACTTGTGGGTGATCGCGTGGCGCTCGTCCGGCAGGCGCCGGCGCGTCGGGCCGGCGACCGCCGCCGCGGCGACCTTCTCCTTGTCCTTCGACGTGTTCAGCGGCTGCGTGCGCTTGGAGCCGTCGCGGTAGATCGACACCGCCTTCGCCCCCATGCGCCACGAGTCGATGTACGCCTGCTGGATTTCCTCGACCGACGCTTCCTTCGGCACGTTGACGGTCTTGCTGATCGCGCCCGACAGGAACGGCTGCACCGCGCCCATCATCCGGATGTGGCCCATGTAATGAATCGACCGGACGCCGCGCGCCGGCTTGAACGCGCAGTCGAACACCGGCAGATCCTTGTCCTTGATGTGCGGCGCCCCTTCGATGGTTTCGTTCTCGTCGATGTACTCGACGATTTCCTTGACCTGCTGCGGGTTGTAGCCAAGCTTGGCCAGCGCCATCGGCACCGTCTGGTTGACGATCTTCATGAGCCCGCCGCCGACCAGCTTCTTGTACTTCACCAGCGCGATATCGGGTTCGACGCCGGTCGTGTCGCAGTCCATCATGAAGCCGATGGTACCCGTCGGCGCCAGGACGGTCGCCTGCGCATTGCGGAATCCGTGCTGCTCGCCGAGCTCGATGACCTCGTCCCACACGCTCTTGGCCGCATCGAACAGGCTCTTCGGCATGTGCGTCTTGTCGACGTCTTTCAGCGCCGCGCGGTGCTTCCGCATCACGCGCAGGAACGGCTCGCGGTTCTTCTCGTAGCCGGCAAACGGGCCACCGTGGTCGCGGGCGATCTTCGCCGATTGGGCGAACGCCGCGCCGTGCATCAGCGCGGTAATGGCGCCGGCATAATCGCGACCCGAGTCGCCGTCGTACGGAAGGCCTTTCGACATCAGCAGCGCGCCAAGGTTGGCGTAGCCGAGACCCAGCGGGCGATATTCATGGCTGTTCTTCGCGATCGCCGGGGTCGGATAGCTCGAGTTGTCGACGAGGATCTCCTGCGCCGTAATCATCGTCCGGCACGCCGCCTCGAACGCGACCGGATCGAGTTCACCGGCATTGTCACCATCGGGACCGAGGAACTTCATCAGGTTGATCGACGCCAGATTGCACGCCGAGTCGTCGAGAAACATGTATTCCGAGCACGGATTGCTCGCGTTGATGCGCGCCGTGTTCGAGCAGGTGTGCCAGTCGTTGACCGTCGTGTCGAACTGCATCCCTGGGTCGCCGCAGACGTGCGTCGCCTCGGCAATCTGCCGCATCAGGTCGCGCGCCTTGTAGGTCTGCATGGCCGACCCGTCGCGCACCGCCTTGGTCGTCCAGTCGCCATCGTCCAGGACCGCGCGCATGAACTCGTCGGTCACGCGGACGCTGTTGTTCGAATTCTGGAAGAAGACCGATGAGTACGCGGGCCCCGTGAATGAACCATCGTAGCCGGCGTCGATCAGCGCCCAGGCTTTCTTCTCTTCCTCGACCTTGCAGTTGATGAATTCGACGACATCGGGATGATCCGCGTTGAGGATGACCATCTTCGCCGCGCGACGAGTCTTGCCGCCCGACTTGATGACGCCTGCGAACGCGTCGAAGCCCTTCATGAACGACACCGGGCCCGACGCGGTGCCGCCGCCGGCCAGCAGTTCCTGCGACGAGCGGATCGCCGACAGGTTCGAACCGGTCCCGGAGCCGAACTTGAACAGCATGCCCTCGGTCTTGGCCAGGCCGAGGATCGACTCCATCGTGTCCTGCACCGAGTTGATGAAGCACGCGGAGCATTGCGGCGCCTTCTCGAAGCCGCAGTTGAACCACACCGGGCTGTTGAATGCCGCCTTCTGGTAGACGAGCAGGTGCTTCAGATCGTCGCTGAAGGCCTGGAGATCGTCTTCGCTGGCGAAATACTTCTGCGCGCGCGCCCACGTCGTGATCGTATCGACCACGCGGCCGACCAGCTGCTTGACGCTGCGCTCGCGCTCGGGCGTGCCAATCGTTCCGCGAAAATACTTCGAGACAACGATATTGGTGGCCTGCTGGGACCAGAACTTCGGGATCTCGACGTCTCGCTGTTCGAAGACGACGTTGCCCTTCTCGTTGCCGATGACGGCCGAGCGGAGGTCCCATTCGATCTCGTCAAAGGGATCGATCCCTTCGCGAGTGAAGAATCGTTCGTATTCGAGACCTGGCGCGTTGGACGCCAATGGCGCCGCCGGGCGACCCAGGGCGTCTGTGCTGGTGGACTCCACCTGCTGAGCAGCGCCTCTCTGCATGATCCCCTCCGAAAACGAGAGTCACCAGCCAGCCCCTGGCCAGGACCCGGAAGAACAACTGTAAATGGATGGGCGCGCGCGAACGGTACGAGCACGGGGCTTCGAACGCGCCGCGTGACGTACCCGCCGAGAGCTGGGAAGTTCTCGTTTGGTCCGTTGCGCCGGCGGAAACTATGGACCCTGTTTACAAGGATGTCAAGGGTCGATCTACAAGATATTGTGCCTTTTCTTTAGGTCACGCGCAAGATGTTGACATTGGCGGAGGCTTCCATTAATCGCCCTATTTTATGGATCAGTTTCCAGTTTCCAGTTGGTCTCACTGGAAACTGTGGAACTGGGAACTGGAAGCTGGGAACTTATCTCGCGCCCAGTTCCCTGGCGGTGTCCTCGACCTTTTGTGCCAGTTTCTTGGCGTTTTCGAAGTCCGACTTGCTCAAGGCCTCTTCAGCTTGTTTAAGGGTCAGGTTCGCGTTCTCACACACCGTTTTACGGGCTGGAGGAAGGCTCGAGCAATTCACGGCCGTGATTGCCTGCTTCGCTTTCTGGATCATGGCCTGGACCTGCTTGGCGGCCTCCGGATCCGTGCCGGCCGGACGCAACTGCGGCGCAGGCGTGACCGTCGCAGCGGGGGCCGACGGCGTGTCGGTGGTCGTGGTGGGCTCAGGTTTCGGATCCGGGCGGGCCGGTTCACGCGATGCAGGCGGCTTGGCCGTTCGCGCGCTTATCGGCTTCTCGGGCGGCAGATCGGGCACCGGCTCCGGTGTCGTATCCGGCATCGGCGTCGTGTCGATGACCTTCGCCGGCGGCGCGGGCACTTCCAGCGTCGGCCGCTCGGGAGCGGTCTTGGCGTTTGCCGTCGCACACGCGGTGCTTGCTGCGACGGCGAGGATCACGAGGCCGAGCACTCGCTTCGTCATCTCACCATCCGGAAAGAAAGGGGTACACCAATTATCAGGCCTGGGGGAAGATCAATCTGAAGCGCGTTCCGCGGCCGGGCGTTGACTGCACTTCGACTTCCCCGTCGTGCAACTGGACGATCCGATACACCATGGACAGGCCGATGCCGCTGCCTTTCTCCTTGGTCGTGAAATAGAGATCGAAGATCCGGCCGAGATGCTCCGGCGGAATGCCAATCCCCGTGTCCTCGATGTCGATCTCGACGCGCCGCCGCGGCGCGGTTCGGCAACTCAACTTCAGGGTGCCGCCATCGGGCATCGCCTGGCACGCATTCAACGCAAGATTGAGCAGGGCTTGCGAGAGCATACCGGGATCCGCGTTGATCTCCGGAAGACTCTCAGGACATTCAATCTTCACCATGATGTGCCGACGGCTGGCCTCGGGCGCAACCGACGTTTGAATATCCGAGATGAGCGACGACAGCCGCACGGGCTGCAGCTTGAGCTCGTCGGGCCGAGCGAACTTCAGGAACCCGTTGAGCACTTCGTCGAGCCGGCGAATCTCCTTCGAGATGATGTCCACATGTTTGGTGACGTCCGGCGGAGGCGGATAGCCGGGATCCGGGATGCGCGATCCAGGATCGCCCGATCCGGCGGCTGCGGCAACCGGCTGACGCGCGAGCTTCTGCTTCAGCAGCTCGAGGTGAATCGTCATCGCGTTGAGCGGGTTCTTGACCTCGTGCGCGACGCCAGCCATCAGTCGCCCCAGCGCGGCAAGCTTGCGCGAGTAGTTCAGGGTTGACTGGACCTGACTTAAGTACCCGATGTTCCTGGCCACCAGCATCGCGCCCAGAAACCGCCCGCTCGCATCTTCGATCACGTGCGTCATGAGCAGACGCTCGGCGGTATCGGCCGGGTCGAGTCCGGAGATCGACACCGGCCCTTGAGCCTTCCGTCCGGCCAACGTCCGCTCGACGACCTGCCTCACCGGACTGTCGGCAGGAAGCGTATCGAGGGCTCGCGGCTGCAGGACATCCATGGACTTGTTCGAGAAGATCAATTCACCGCGCGGCGAGAACAAGGCCACCGCATCCTCGAGATTGTCCATGACCGACTCGAGATCGGTCGATGATCCCGGGGTGGCCTCGCCTGCTGGCTGCTCCGCTTTGGCGCCACGACCGAGCGCCGAGAGCTGCGCACTGATCGCGTCGAACGAGCTGCCGAGGTCTCGAAATTCGTCTTCCTTGAGATCGAGCGTGACGTCCAGTTCGCCCCGTCCGAGCCGTGAGAGTCCGCTCTGGATCACGTGAATCGGCCGAAGCATCCACTGTGAGAGCACCATCGCGACCAGGGACGCGACCGCCAGCGCGATCAGGATCGCGACGACGGTCGCGCGGAGCGTCTTCTTGATGTCGACGCGCACGAGGGTCGTGGTCAGGCCAACTCGGATCTCGCCAAAGCGCGCGTCCTTCTCGTCGACGATTGGCAGCGAGATTTCGTAGGTGCTGTCGGAATACACGGCGCGAAACTGTGCCAGCGCGCGCGCGGTCGCCAGCTTGGCAAAGTCTTCTTGCTGCGCCAGCGGCGTCCCCACGAGCGTGCTGTAGTTGTGGACCACCGCCACGCCGTTCGCGTCGACGATCGCGACGTAGTTGACGCTCGGCCAGTTCGCCGTGCCCGACTCGATGATCGAACGAATGCCGCTATCGGCGCGCAGAGCCTCATAAGGGTCGGTCTGGCCCTGGGCGACAACCTCTTTCGCTCGCTGCAAGATCAGCTGCGCGAGGAGCTGACCGCGTGAGGCGGTCTCGTCCAAGTAGAGACCCACCAGGGTGGCCACCTGGTAGGCGCTCATCGCCATCACCACGACGACCACCAGCGTCGTCACGCCGGCGACCTGCTTCGCCTTAATTCCCACGCATGCTGCTCCGCGATACCGGCTCCATCGTCGCCATCCTCAGCGTCTGTCTCCCGCCTCCTGGTTCCGCATGCCTTCTTCGTCTTTCATCCGATTCAGCTTGTTATGCAGCGTTTTCAAGCTGATACCGAGGATTTCCGCGGCGCGTGTCTTGTTGTTCCGGGTGTGATCGAGCGTCAGCAGAATCAGCCGGCGTTCCGCCTCGTCCACCGTGGTGCCCGGCGCGATCGTCAGCGTTGGCAGCGACGCTTCACCGCGCGAAATCAGGGTCGGCGGAAGGTGACGAGGTTCGATGAACTCGCTTTCCGCCAGAATCGTCGCCCGCTCGATGACGTTTCGAAGCTCCCGGATGTTTCCGGGCCAGGGATAACGTTCCAGGATGTACATCGCCTCCTGGTCGACGGCGCGAATGCCCTTGCCATTCGTGCGGTTGAATTCGGTCAAGAACGTCTGGACGAGGAGAGGAATGTCTTCCCGCCGCTCGCGGAGCGGGGGGAGATCGATGGCGAACACGTTCAAGCGATAGAACAGGTCTTCGCGAAGCTTTCCGGTGTTCACCGCGTCCTGCGGATTGACGTTGGTCGCGGCAATCACCCGGACGTCAACCGAAATCTCCTGACGGCCGCCCAGCCGGCGGAACACGCGTTCCTGAAGGACGCGCAGCAGCTTCACCTGCGTCGCTGGCATCATCTCGGCAATTTCGTCGAGGAAAAGCGTGCCGCGATGGGCCAGCTCGAACACGCCCGTGCGACGATCGCTGGCACCGGTGAACGCCCCCTTTTCATGCCCGAAGATCTCGCTTTCGAGCAGCGTTTCCGGGATGGCTGAACAGTTGATCGCGACAAAGGGGAAGGACGTCCGCGGACTGAGCTCGTGAATCGTCTGCGCGACGAGTTCCTTGCCGGTCCCCGACTCGCCGGAGATCAGGACCGATGCGCCTGTGGGCGCCGACTGTTCGATCACGCGGTAGACGGTACGGATGCCCGGGCTGTTGCCGATGATCCGCCCGAAACTTCCCTGTTCCCGAAGCTGGCGCCGGAGCGCGCGAACCTCGCGCAGCGTATCCTGCCGTTCGACCGCTTTCTGCAAGAGGATCTGCAGACGCTGAGGCTCCACCGGTTTGCTCAGGTAGTCGTAGGCGCCTTCTTTAATCGCCTCGACTGCGCTGTCCACCGTGCCCTGAGCGGTCAGCAGGATGAAGGTGATGTCGGAGAGCTGATCCTTGAGCGCGCGCAGCAACTCCGAGCCGCCCATGCGCGGCATCACCAGATCGGAAACGATGATCGCAGGGCGGAAGGTTGTCACCTTCCGCATCGCCTCTTCTCCGTCGGCCGCTTCGGCAGTCTGGAATCCCCAGGCTTGCACCAGTTCCGCCAGCCCGCTGCGGGTGGCGGGATCGTCTTCGACGATCAACACACGCTCACCAACGGTTGGTTCTACGTCTATGTCATTCATTTCGCCACTTGCCTATCCACGTCATTCTTACACTTTCTGAGTATCAATTACACAGTCAGAGGAAAAATTCGCATCGGCCTCAGACGTTTCCAGCCGCAACATCAATCCTTCCGGGCCGTAGACGAAAAGAACGTCGGGGCATATCGCTTGCACACCTCATCGGGAGGAAGGGCAAGGAGCTATGAAAAAGCTGGCAATTCTGCTCGGGATCGCCTTGACGCTGGGAGGCTGCGGAAAGACCGAAACCTACCCAGTTGGAACAGACGTCACCGTGGAGAAGAAAGACGGAGCAAGTGTCGCCGGCAGGCTCGTCGAGGTCAAGCCGGAACAGATCGTTCTGGAGGGCCACGACGGAGCGAAAACGGAAGTACCCAAATCGCAGATCGCGGCGGTAAAGCCGAGGACGGCCGTCGCCGAGCCTCCGCACGCGGCTGACGCGAAACCTGCCGCGGCAGAAAGCGCTGCGGGCGGCAAAGAGGGGCCCGCGCCGCCTCCTCCCGTGGCACCCGAACCGCCGCGAGCTCCTCAGCCGAGTGACACGGCGAATGCCGCTGCGCCGAAGCGGCTTGAATTCCGCGAAGTGACGCTGCCGTCGGGGACAACGCTCTCGGTGACGCTGGGAACGTCCGTCGCGTCTGACACGAGCAAGGTGGAAGATCCGGTGCGCGCCACGTTGAGGGCGCCCGTCTCGGTCGACGGGTTGGAAGCGATTCCCGCGGGGACGGCCGTACTGGGGAACGTGACCAGCGCGGTCCACTCAGCAAAAGTCAAAGGACTGGCGTCAATCGGCATCCGCTTCCACACGCTCGATCTGCCGAGCAACGGCGGACGTCACGACATCCGCACCGCGACGATCACGCGCGAGGCGCAACCAACGAAGAAGAAGGACGCAACCAAGATCGGTATTGGCGCAGGTGCCGGCGCGGTCATCGGCGGCATCGTCGGCGGCGGTGGCGGAGCCGCCAAAGGTGCGGCGATTGGCGGCGGCGCGGGCACGGCGGCGGTGCTTGCGACCCGCGGGGATGAGGTTCATCTCGCGGCCGGAACGCACCTGTCAGTGCAGCTCACGGCACCGCTCACGGTCCGGGTAGAAACAAAGCAAAAGTAACAAGTAGAAAGTTAGAAGTTAAAAGGTACGCAGCTGACCGGCGCCCCGGCTTTTTAACTTTTAACTTTTAACTTTTAACTTGTTAAAGTCAGTCTGTGTTCGAGCCGGTTCCGGAGCCTTCCTTCGTTCCAGAGCCCCGACGGGTTTTGCCGATTGAACGGCTGGGCGCTCTGGTGGAAATCGTCATCTGCTCCGGTTTCCCCACGCAGATTCTTCTCATCCTGGTGATGCGCGGCTTCGGGCTGCCGATGCGGGCGGCTGACGGCCGCCTCTCTCCGCCTTTTGTGTTCACGCTGTCACTGCTCGACGCGATGCTCGTGGTTGGCCTCGTGCTGCTGTTCCTTCGCGCGCACCACGAATCGCCGCGTGAGGTCCTGATTGGGAAGGTCAGGCTCGTCCGCGAGGCGCTGCTGGGGATCGCGACGCTGCCAGCGGTTTTCATGCTGATGACGATCGTGCTCATCCTGATCCTGAGGTTTGCGCCCAATCTCCACAACGTCCAGACAAACCCGTTCGAGGACATGCTGAAGACGCGGACCGATGCGGTCATCTTTGCGCTCGTGGTGATGATTGCCGGCGGGGTGCGCGAAGAAGTGCAGCGCGGATTCATCGCTCATCGTTGTGATCAATACCTGGGCGGCGCCCTCGGAGGCGTCCTTGTGTACAGCGTGTTCTTCGGCGCCGGGCACGCCGATCAGGGATTCGACGCGATGATCGCGATCGGCCTTCTCGGCCTCTGCTGGGGCCTTCTGTATATTGCCCGCCGGAGCATCGTTGCCCCGCTCGTCAGCCATGCGCTGTTCAACCTCACCCAGCTCTTGAAGTACCTGGCGTTTGCGGCGAAGTAGGACACGGATGCTTTCGCGCCGCGAACTTCTGTTCCTGTCCGCCCTCTTCGTTTTCTCATTGCCAGCCGTCACCGCGCGCCTCTACTCGTCAGACGAGGTGCAATACTTTTCGTATCTCCGGTCGCTCTGGTTCGACCACGACGTGTCGTTCGAGAACGAATACCAGTACTTCTACGATCATCAGATCGCACGCTCGCCCGACTTTCACACGACGTTCCTCGAGCTTGAAACCGCCGCCCATCGCCGGATCAACTACGGGACGATTGGGTGCGCGATCCTCTGGGCGCCGTTTTATGCCGTCGGTGACGTCGCGGCGCGGGTGATGCACGCGGCCGGCCGGGGCGTGGCGGTGGACGGCTATTCGAGGCCGTACGTGGCCGCGGTGGCCTACGGTTCGGCGTTCTACGGGTTTGCGACGATCGTGCTGGCAATCATCGCCGCGCGGCGTCTCGTCGGCGCCCACGCGTTCAGTTCAGGCGTTGCGGTCTGGCTCGGAACGCCGCTCCTCTTTTACATGTACATCGCGCCGCCGTATTCGCACGCGTGCTCAGCGTTTGCGGTGGCGCTGTTCGTCACCGTGTGGTTGAACGTGCGGCAGACGTGGAGCGTTGGCGGCGCAGTCGCGCTGGGCATCACTGGCGCGCTGATGGCGATGGTCCGCGAACAGGACATCTTCTTCACACTCGGCCCGGCTATCGATTTCGGCCTCGCGTTCGTCAAGGGAAAAGCGCCTGCGGCCCGAGCGAGGCGCGAAGTCGCCGAGCGAGAGCGAGCGGGGGTGGGGCCCCGCGAGCGGTGGAAAATGCGAGACAGAGCGCTGACGGCGATTGCCGGTGGCCTCGCGTTCGCGCTCGCGTACCTTCCTCAACTGCTCGCGTACCAGGCGCTCAATGGATTTCCGCGACCGTCGCCGCTCGTCAGCAGGAAAATGTTCTGGGACTCGCCGCATGCGCTCCAGGTGCTGTTGGACACCGAGCATGGCTTCCTGTTCTGGACGCCGCTTGCGATCCTTGCTCTCGCAGGACTGATACTGATGACGATTGAACCCGATCGCGTTCAGCCCGCGGACACGACTGACGCGCGCCGGGTCGGCGCGTGCATGCTGCTGATGGTGGCGCTCCAGATTTACGTCAGCGGCGCGGTGGCGTCATGGACGGTCGCCGGAGCGTTCGGCCAGCGACGATTCGTCGGCGTCACGATATTTCTCGTCGTCGGCGTTGCGGCGCTGCGGCAATGGATTCGCGCTGGCGCGATGCGGATGGTCACCAACGTCGCCATCGCGATCTGCGTGTGGTGGAATCTGGCGTTGATCGCCGAGTTCGGTACGTCGATGATGAATCGGCAGAGGCTCGACCTGCGACAGAACGCCTACGATGCGTTCGTAACCCTTCCCCGGATGGCGCCTCAGCTGATGTACCGCTATTTCACCGAACGGGCATCCTTCTACAAGACCGCGGACCCGGCGCGCTGAGTGACAATCACGGTATTCTGATCTGATTGCCGTGCGCATTGCCTACTTCGCCGACGTGCGGTTTCCTCTCGAACGTGCCAATGGCATTCAGACGATGGAGACCTGTCATGCGTTGTCCGAGCGAGGACACGCTGTGGATCTGATCGTGCGACCTGATACGCACGCGCCGGCCCGGGATCCGTTTGCCTTCTTCGGTCTGCCGCCAAGCGCTCGATTTCGGATCGAACGGGCCCCGGTTTACGGACCCGCAACCGCCAGGCGGTTCGGCTACCTCGCTTTCGCGATCGGGCGTTCAATCGGACGCACGCGAGCCGACGTCTTGGTGACACGAGACCTTGGCGTCGCGTCGGCGCTCCTGAAGCTGCCGCGCGCGGTGCGTCCACCGCTCGTGTACGAATCGCACGGCTACGCCCCGGAGGTCGCGGCGGCGCTTCCCGATCTCGTCGCGACCGCTACGCGGCCGTCGCGGGCCAAGATTCAGCGGCTGACGAAACGCGAGGCACACGTATGGCAGGGAGCCGACGGGTATGTCACGATTACGTCTGCCCTCCGTGAGGAACTGGAACGACGACACGGAGCACGAAACCGGATCGCCGTCGTGCCGGACGGCGTTCGCGCGAGCCGGCGGCTCGCACACCTACACCAGATGCCGCACCGTCGCGTGGTCGCATACGCCGGGCACCTCTACGCGTGGAAAGGCGTGGACATCCTCCTCGAGGCGCTGGCGCTGATGCCTGACGTCAGAGGACTGATCATTGGTGGACACCGGGCGGAACCTGACCTGGCACGGACGACGACACTCGCGGATCGACTCGGGCTTGCAGGACGGATCACCTTCACCGGGTTGGTCGAGCCGGGGTGCGTTTCCGACCTGCTGTCACAAGCTGACATTCTGGTCCTTCCAAACACCGCGTCAGCCATCTCCACACGGTTCACGTCGCCGTTGAAGCTGTTCGAATACATGGCCGCCGGCCGGCCGATCGTGGCCAGCGACTTGCCTTCGATTCGCGAGATCCTGCGCGACGGCGAGAACGCCATGCTTGTCGCACCTGGCGACCCGTCCGCGCTGGCTGGCGCGGTTCAACGGCTCCTCGCGGATTCGGAACTTGCCGCGAGGCTCGCGCGCGCGGCACTCGACCAGGTGCCGGCCTACTCCTGGGATCGACGGGCGGAACGGCTCGAGGCACTGTTCGGCGAGGTGATCGACTCGGCCCGATGATCTCGACGTCGCTGCTTTCGCTCGTTCGTTGTCCGGATTGCCATGGCGAGCTCGCCGGCACACCCGGCTCGCTTGTCTGTCGCGGCTGCGGCCGCCCATACCATAGCGCGTCAGCGGATTACCTCGATCTTCGCCCGCGCGTGGAGTACGCCGAGCAGACCAAGTATCTCGACGAGACCCTCCACACCGATGCGAGGCACGAGACGGTCTCCCCTCCACTCCTCGGCTCCAGAATCCGCAACGATATGCTTCGATCGTTCCTGGCGCCGGAGTCTCACGATCTCGTCGTCGATCTCGGCTGCGGCAGCGGACGCGCACTGCTCTGGAACCGCGATTGGGGATCGACGACGGTCGGGATCGACATCAGTCCATTTTTTTCCGCTGAGGCGAGGCGCGACGTGGATCTCCTGATCGGTGACCTGCGAAAGCTTCCGTTCGCGGACGGGACTTTCACGAAGGCGTTCTCGCTCGACGTGCTCGAACACCTGTCGCCTCAGGCATTGAGGGACATGCTCGCGGAGACGGCCCGGGTGCTCGCGCCGGGCGGCGAATTGTTCGTCTACACACATGTGCGCAAGAACGCGCGCGTGGCGGTCGGGCTTCGCTGGATCAACGCGCTCGTGCATCAGCTGGAGCGGTGGGGCTGGATCGACGCTCGGCAGGAACGGCTGCGCAAGTCGGACCACCTCAACCCGTTGCGGGATATCCCGGAACTGGAGCAGGTTGCGCACGCCGCCGGATTCCGCATCCGGCGCATCCGTTACTACACGCCGATTGTCGGCGGCTTCGTGGAAAACATCATGATGCGGATCGCAGAACGCGCGCTGGCGCGGCGCGCCGCTCGCCGGCTGAAGGCGACGGTTGCGGCGGACAAGGTCGACGCGGAGGCGATCCGCGAGGCACGCACCTCGGCAAAGGCGCGCATTGCCAGCAGCCGCACGACCTATATCGCGCTCCGGATGCTGTCATCGCTGATGAAACTCGACCTTCTGCTCTTTGGCCGAATCCGTTCCGGCCCCTTCTTCGCGCTGCTGGTGAAGGAATGATCGGGAGATTCCCGGCTCTGTAATTCTGGAGCTGAGAGCGGGAAAGCTGGAAGCTGGAAGCTGACACATTCGCACCGAAAATGAAGATCCTCTACGTCGCGTCGGACCAGACGATCCCTGGAACAACCGGCGGGTCCATTCACGTCGCCGCCGTTGCTGAAGGGCTCGTCCGGCTCGGACACGAGGTGCACGCGGTCGTCACTCCCGGCGGCGAGTTTCCCCAGGGTCCCGTGCATTGGATCGCGCTTCCTCCGCCCGCCGGTAGAAAGGAACTGCGATGGGGCAACACGCGTGCGCTACGCCGGCTGGCGGGGACGCTTCGTCCGGATGTCGTGATCGAGCGCTACTACAATTTCGCCGGCGAAGGAATTGCCGCGGCAAATCACGTCGGCGCAACCGCCGTGCTCGAGGTCAACGCGCCAGTCGTCGACTATCCGGGCTCGGGCAAACGTCTTCTGGATCGCGCCCTCATTTTCGAGCCGATGCGACGGTGGCGCGAACGAATCTGCCGGCGTTCGGATCTGATCGTCACGCCCGAGGCCGCGATCCTTCCGGCCGACACACCGCGCTCGAAGATTCTTGAAATCGAGTGGGGCGCCGATACCAACCTGTTTCGTCCAGGAGCCACCGGCGCCGTGCCATTCACCCGTCCGGCCGACACGGTCGCCGTCTTCGCCGGCGCGTTTCGAAACTGGCACGGAACGATTCATGTCGTCACCGCGCTTCGCGAGCTGCGGGCGCGAGGGCGACGGGATATCGGCGCCGTGTTCATCGGTGATGGCCCTGAACTGCCACGAGTGCGCGAAGCCGCCGCCGGTCTCGACGGTGTCATCTTCACCGGCGCGCTCGCACACGATCGGCTTCCGGCATGCCTGTCGGCGTGCGACGTCGGCGTCGCCCCATTCGACCCGGACAGCCATCCGTCGCTCTCGCTGGGCTTCTACTGGTCACCGTTGAAGATTTTCGAGTACATGGCCGCAGGCCTGCCGGTGGTTGCGCCGGCGATCGACCGCATTCCGGACCTCGTCGGCCACAACCGCGAGGGACTGCTCTACGATTCGGCGATCCCGACGGGGCTGCCACACGCGTTCGAAGCGCTGACCGATCCAGAATTGCGCGCCCGACTCGGACGAGCCGGGCGCGAACGTGCCGTGCGCGACTACAGCTGGGCATCGCACTGCGTTGCGCTCGATGCCGCAATCAAGGCTCGCCGCCAGGGTTCACCCGCGCCGCACGCCCGGAGAACCTCCCGTGCTGAGGGAATGCCAGGGAAATGAGAATCCTGCTGGCAACCGACGCGTTCCCGCCAGTCTGCGGCGGCAGCGGCTGGAGCACGTACGAGCTGTCTCGCGGGCTCCGGGCACGCGGCCACGCCGTCTCGATCGTTCAGCCTCGACCGGGAACGACGCGCACCGTCAGCGAACGCACCTATGATCAATTCCGGGTGATCGAGTACGGCGTGCCCGTTCCTCCCGTTCCGTATCTGCGCAACTATTTCAAGAACGAGAGACTCTACGCCGATCTCGCGAACTTTCTCACCCGTTTCATGCGTGCCGAGCAGATCGAGATCGTCCACGGACAGCACGTGATGACGTCGCTGCCGGCAATCCGCGCCGCTCGTCGATCATCGAGTCCAGTGGTGTGCACCGTTCGCGACTACTGGCCCGTCTGCTACTGGTCAGATCTGATCCATACGGATGACGGGATGGCACTCTGCCCGCACTGCTCGGCATCGATGATGACGCGATGCATCAAGCCGCACGCGCACTCGCTATGGCCTCTCGCGCTGCCAATGATTCCGTACATGCGCCGCAATCTGGCGCTGAAGCAGCGAGGGCTCGCGGACGCCGACGCGATCGTGGCGGTAAGCTCGACGATCGCCGCCGATCTTCGTGCGCGATCGTCCGACCTCGCGGCGGCGCGGATGGAGATCATTCCCAACGCGGTGAACGTCGCGGCGCTGCGGCAGGCGGCGACCAGCCCGCCGCCGATCGCCGGCGCTTACGCGCTCTACCTCGGCAAGCTGGCGCCGAACAAGGGAACGACTCACCTCGTTCGCATCATCGAACGCGCGAACCTGGATTGGCCGCTCGTCATCGTCGGCGATGGGCCGGAGCGAGAAGCGATTGAGCGGGAGGCGGCACAGTCGGGTCGCGACATTCGGTTCCTGGGATGGGTCGATCAGCAATCGGCGGCCACGTGGCTGGCGCACGCGTCGCTGCTCGTGTTTCCCTCGCGCGGACCCGAGTCGCTGAGTCGGGTCCTGATTGAAGCGAGCGCGCTGGGCATTCCCATAGCCGCGATGAACACCGGCGGCACCACAGACGTCGTCGTCCACGAACGCACCGGACTACTGTCGGATACGCCCGAAGCGCTCGCTGACGACGTGCGACGGCTGCGCCATGATGAACCGCTGCGCGCGCGCCTGGGATCGGCCGCGCGCGTTCATGCGACCGAGACATTCGACGCGTCGGTCGTCGTTCCTCGAATTGAGCGGTTGTACAGCGAATTGATGGAGAAGCGACGGTGAGTGCGGTCCGGCGTGTTGCGGTGGTTGCACGTGCGGTGTTTCCGCTTCACGGCCTGGGCGGCCTCGAGCGCAGCGTCTACGACCTGGTTCGTTCGCTGTCGCGCTCGCACCTCGAGGTCACGCTGATCACGCGTCCGCCGAAGCGTGCGGGGGATGAACTCAACGAGCCGGGCGTAACCACACGGTTTGTCCCGTATCGAACGTTTCCGCTGGCCGGTCGCCGCGGAACGACGGTGCTCGATCGAAGCACCGCCTATCCATTGTTTGGCGAGCGTGCGGGCCGGCTGGCCTGGACGCTGGTGGACGAAGGGCAGGTCGACATCGTTCACGGCTTTGGCGCGAGCGTGCTTGGCTACGCGCGACGGAGAAGCAGGTCAACGGCTCCTCTCGTCCTGAATCCACAAGGGCTGGAAGAATTCGGCGCGACGGATCCGGCAAAGGCGCGCGTCAAGCGCGCGGCCTACCTTCCACTGCGACGCGCGGTACTCGCATGCGCGCGGGCGGCAGATCGGGTGATCGCCACCGATCGCGCGCTCGAACCGGCGTTGCTCATGCACCTGAAAGTCGACCGCTCGAAAGTGCGAGTCATACCGAATGCGCTCGACCTCTCGAACATCGACGGGCTCGCGACGATGGAAGACGGCCGGCGGGTGCGACGAGAGGCCGGCATCGGATCGAAGGATGTCGTGCTGCTGAGTGTCGGCCGCCTGGAGCACAACAAGGGGTTTCACGTGCTCGCCAGCGCGCTTGGTGCGCTTCGCGATCACGTGGGGCGCATTGCCGAAGGTCGCTGGAAGTGGGTCCTCCTCGGCGAAGGCCCTTATCGCCGTTCGCTCGAGTCAGCGGTGCGAGACGCCGGGATTACTGCAGAAACTCACATGCCAGGTTGGGTCAGCGAGCGCGACCTTCACGCGTGGTACGAGGCGGCAGATCTCTTCGTCCACCCCACGCTCTATGAAGGAAGCTCGCTGGTCACGCTGGAGGCGATGGCGCACAGGCGCGCCGTGATCGCGTCGAGGGCGGGTGGACTGCCGGACAAGATTGAGCCGGGAGTCAACGGCTGGCTCGTCGCGCCTGGCGATGCATCGGCGCTTGCAGCCGCAATTAGCGGTGCGTTGACCCAGCCGGAACGACTCGTCGAAATGGGATCGGCCGGGCGCTCGATAGTTGAACGGGACTTTTCATGGGAAGCGACGGGGGCTGCGACCGTACGGCTGTACGACGAGTTGCTTCGGTAACGCTGTAGTAGAGTTAGAAAACCCGGGTTCTACAAGGTTCGGTTCCTCAGGTTCGGCGCGCGGACCTGATAAAGCCCCGACCGGAGAACGAACCCTGCAGAACCCTGCAGAACCCTGTAGAACCTAGCAGAACCTCGTAGAATCTGAGGATAGTCACGTTGGTTGAGCGCGAATGGCGTGAAGCAAGTGATCTGCGCACGTCCCGGCTGGCGCTGGCCATCGTGTTGATCTCTGCAGCATTTCTGCGGCTTTGGGCCATTCACCGCGGTATCCCATATGCGGTCCAGGTAGACGAGCCGGAAATCGTCGAGCGCGCACTCAACATGATGCGCTCGGGATCGCTGCACCCGCACTTCTTCGACTACCCGGGCCTGTCGCTCTACCTTCAGCTCGTCGTCTCGATCGTACGGTTCGTGTCCGGAGCAATCGCCGGCGAGTGGTACTCATTGGCGCAAGCGACCGGCGGTTCGTTCTATCTCTGGGGACGGATCGTCACCGCACTGTTCGGTGTCGCCACGGTGCTGCTCGTGTACCAGATCGGGATGCGATGGGGCGCCCGTCACGCGCTGCTGGCCTCGGGGTTGATGGCGGTGTTGCCGCTTCACGTCCGCTACTCGCACTACGTCCTGACCGACACGCCGCTGACCTTCTTCGTCACCCTCACATTCCTGCTGTCGCTCGTCGCCCACGAACGCGGAACCCTCGGCAGCTTCGTCAACGCCGGCGCCGCCGCTGGCCTGGCGGCCGCGACAAAGTACAACGGCGGCATCGCGCTCATCATGCCGCTGCTCGCGTGCTGGATGACGGTGCCGCTTCGTCCGGGCAGGCTGAAGACCGCGTTTGCGACAATCGCGGCGTCGGGCGCTGCCTTTCTGCTGCTCGCGCCTTATACCGTTCTCGATCTCCCTGCGTTCCTCGACAACTTCGCGCGGCTTGCGAACCAGTACCGCGTCGCCGTCGTCGGCGAGTCATTGTGGGTCCTGTATTTCAAGTATCTCGTCCGCCATGCGTTCGGCTGGCCGGCCCTTCTGCTGGCGTTCGGCGGCATGGGGCTCGGTATCGCCCGGATCTTACGCGGACCCGGCCGTGTCCGGTGGACGCTCGCTGTCGTTTTTCCGCTCGTGTATTACGCGATGCTGACGACGCAGCGGATCGTCTTTGCGCGGTATCTGCTGCCGATGACGCCGTCCCTGTGCGTGCTGGCCGCGGCGGGGGTGGTTTCGGGCGTGAGTCTGCTGCGACGATACGAGATCCCGCGAGCCGCACGCACCACACTCATTGCGGCGCTGACGATTGCCGCGCTGCTGCCGCCCGCCCTCATCTCGATTACCGGCGATCGCGACATCGCGCGGGAAAGCACGATCGATCAGGCCTACTCGTGGATCCTCGAGAACATCCCGGCCGGATCATCAATCGTGCTCGAACGGCGGGCGATGCTGCTCCCGAGCCAGTACCGGTCCACCTACGTGAATCAGCTTCGTCGAAAGAGCTACGAGGAATTGCGGCGCGACGGCGTGGAGTATGTCGTGGCCAACTCTGAGGCGTATGGCCCTGCCCTGATCGCGCCGCACCAGTATCCGGACGACTACAACGACTACATGCGCATCTTCACCCAGAGCCGCGAGGTGCACAAGATCACGCCGACGTCCGACGTCCCGGGCCCGGAGGTGCGCATCTTCAAGGTCGTTCCGTGATCGTCTTCCCCACCGCTACCGCGGCAGCACGTTGATCGTCGCGCGCCGCCTCAGCCCGGCAATCCAATCCGTGATCATCACCGCCCGCTGATTCGCCATCAGTTCAGCGCGGGCCACATCGCGAACTTCATCGAGCGGTCGAACGGCGCCATTTCGCGTGAACGCCGCCTGATGGTCGCGGTAGTACTGCTGGATCTCTTCTTCCGAGGGCTGCATCGCGCCAAACCGCTGCAGCAGGTATGCATCGATCCGCAGGTCATCGCGCATCTGTCGCCGCAGCTGATCGACGGATATTCCGCTCTCGCGCAGGATCGTGTCGAATGCCGCGCCTGCGCGCTGACGGACGTCGTCGAGACGTCGGCCGACGTCGGCGTCGTTGGGGTCCGGCGGGGCGTAGCGATCGACCTCTTCGAGCACCAGGCGGCGCTCGATCAGCGCGTCGAGCGGCGCCGCCAGCGAATCCGTCGCGCTGGGGGCGGGGACGAGTCCAAGCCTCATCGCCATCCTGACGTCGGACTGCATGATCAGCGCACCGTTCACGACCGCGAGAATCCGATCGATGATCTCGGCGTGCGCCGCTACCGACGTCACTGCGGTGGCCAAGATCAACGGGGCTATGAATCCCTGCATCTGTCTCTTGAGCGTCACCGTTATCTTCGTCCTGTCTTTGCTTTTTACTTCTAACTTTTAACTTTTAACTTTTAAAAAGCCTGACCGAGACTGAAATGGAACGCGCGCGGGCTCTCCGGCTCGCCGCCGATGACCCGCCGGTCGAGCTTGAACCCAACATCGAAACGAATGGCGCCGATCGGCGAACGGTAGCGCAACCCGAAGCCGACGCTTCCTCGCAGCTCGCCGAGATCCATCTCCGTCACCCGATCGAACACGTTGCCGCCATCCATGAAGAACGCCGCACCGATGTCGGCCCAGACCGGCACGCGCAGCTCGCCGTTCATCAACAGGACGGCGTTGCCGCCGCGTGGAAAGCCGCTCGAGCTGATCGTGTTCGGCGCGCCGACGGTATCGAGGGCGAAGCCGCGGATCGTCGTGTCGCCGCCGGCAAAGAATCGTTCGCTCGCCGGTAGATCCTCGACGGTAATCGTCACCGGATTCCCTTCGATGTCCGTGCCGGGCACGTCCCGGGGGAATCCATCGGCCAGGCCGAGCGCGACGCGCGACGCAAAGATGACACGCCGGCTCGACGGCAACCGATGAAACCACATGCCTTGAACGTACGACTTCAAGAAGCCAACCTGCCCGCCGAGGGCTCGCGCCGCGAGCGTGCCTTCGGCGCTCAAAAACGTCCCGCGCTCCGGATCGAGCACATCGTCGCGACTGTCCTTCGAAAGCGCGCCTGAAAATCCAGACAGACGCACTTGAGGAAAGACGCGGTCGATGCGGGCCTGATCCTCGAGGCTGAGCTTTTCATCGAACGTCCGCGTGGTGCCAAACGAGTACCGACCGCTCACCCGGACGCCCGGGCCAAGACGTCGGGCGATCTCCGCGTTCACGCCTTTACGGGCGAAATTGAACGATGAGCGCCGGCCTTGTTCGACGGCAGCCGTAAACGCGAGATCGGCGTTCAGGCCAATCGCGCGCGGTTCCCGGTAGGTTCCGACGACGCGATACTCGCTGAATCCGAACGGGTTGTCCGACTTGTTCGGGTCGGAATTGTCGCTTGGATGGAGACTCAGACGCGCAAAGAGATCGACCGTTCGATTCTTGCCGCCAAGATTCCGCCGGCCGATGTCGAAAAACCCGCGCGGCGCAAACTCGATCCGCTCCTCCGCCTGACCCTCCGGGCCTTCCTTCAGGATCCGGCTGGCCTCCATTCCGCCGCCAAAGCTCGTTGTCGTCGCCGAGGCCTCCTCGACGCTCACCAGCACGTCGGTGGAGGCGCTGCCGTGCGACATCTCCTCGACACGGATCCGACGGAACAACCCGAGCGCGCCAAGCCGACGCTGGCTCTCGATCAGATCCTCGAGGCCAAGTGGTTTTCCCTCCTGCAGGAGCAGTTCACGCTTGATCACGCGATCGTCGGTCCGCGTATTTCCGACGATCAGGATGTGATCGACGATCGTCTGCTGGCCCTCGCTGACGTGGAACCGCAAATCGGCTCGTGACCCGTCCGCGCTCAGCGTCGGCGTGACGACGACGTTCGCCGAGGCGAACCCGTGATTGAGGTATTCCAGCTGAACCGCTTCGCGGTCGGCGACGACTCGCGGCTCGTAGTATGGCGCGTCGCGCACCGAGGTCACCAGCGCGCGCAGTTGATCGGCGGATATCTGTGCGTTGCCCTCGAACGTCACGTCGCCGATCCGGGTCAGTGGACCCTCGACGATCGTAATGGCCGGCTGCACGCGCGCAACCGGGCCAGTCGAGGCTCCGGCCTCGTCGACCGACGCCGAGACCTTCGCCTGCGCGTAGCCGAGCCGCTGGTACTGTCCAGCGATCGCGCTGACTGCGGCAGCCAGGTTCGACTCGATGAAGATCTCGTTCGGTTGGAGTTTCACGAGCGCGGTCCGGAACTGATCGGTCGGGACGGCCTGGTTCCCCCGGATTTCAACTCCTCGATCGGCGACTCGATACTGCGGTCCGCGGTGTACGGTGAAGACGATGCGGAGGGTTCCGTCCCCCTCCTCCCGCGACGCGGTTGCGTCGGCCTTCCAATGCCCCTGCTGGTTCAGAAAGGTCCGGATCCGCTGAATCGAGTCCTCGATCAGATCTTCGTCGACCGACGACTCGCGAGCGACCGGAACCAGCTCAGCCCGCTTTTCCCTGGGCAGCGGATCGCCCTCGAACGCGATCGTGACGACGGGACCGATCTGAAGCGCGATGGACAGGTCGACGAAACGGTTATCGGCCGACGGTGTCGAGTGGTACGAGGCCGACGCCAGGTAATGTGACTTCTTCCGCAGCTTCTGCGCGAAGGCGGTCAGTGCCTCGGTGATCGCCGCGGGCTCGTAGCGGCTTCCCGGTTCGGCATGGACTTGACGGAGAAAGGCCGCGCGCCCTTCTGGCGGCGCTCCCTCGATGTCTACGGTTTGGATGATCGCCTGCGGCCCTGGGGTCACACTGAATTCGAGCAGTGTGCGATCGGGATCGTGCCGCTCGGTGGCAGTCGGGGTCACGACGGCGCCGAGAAACCCGTGATCCCGATAGAGCTGCTCGACGAACCGCGCCATCTCCTGGGCCCGCCCCGGCGCCGGAGAGGTGCCAAACCGATTCGTCACCGCGCTCCTGACGAGGTCGCTGGAAAGCGCCAACGATGGCTGACCCCGGAAGTCGATGGCTTGAACGGTGTGGAGCGGCACGAGGTTGTACCGAAGCGACACGCCGCCTGGCGCCGGCAGGGCGTTGACCTGAACATCCTGAAACCGGCCCAGCCCGAAAATGTGCGCGATCGATTCACGCACTTGCGTCATCGACAGCGCATCGCCGACACGGGTCTCGATGAGCGCGCGAACGGCCGGGTCCTCGATCAGCCGTTCTTCCGAGACCATCTGCACTTCGACAATTCGCTGGCCTACGAACGAAGCCGGAGGTGTCTGGGCGAACAGGGAGGTCGCGCCTACGAGTAGAAGCGCGACTGGATAAGGAAAAAGGGAAAAAGGAAAAGGGAAAAGGCAAGACAAGGCGCGAACTCGCCGAGCGAACCCGAGTGTGGGCAGGGTAAAGAACCTTTTCCCTTGTCCCTTGTCCCTTGTCCCTTGTTTAGCCATCACCGGCGATGTTGCACGCGGAAGTCGATGGAAAATGTCCGATCGCCGTTCTGGGTGAGCACCCAGCCGAGGCGATCGTTTTGATCGTACTCGAGCACCAGAATCTGGGTGGCGCTCGGTGTCGTGCCCAGCGGACGCGCGAAGGTGACGTAGGCGCGGCTCGAGAGACGCTTGCCGACGATCACCCGGGCCGAGGCGGTGAGCGGATCGGTCTCGGAGCTGCTGATCGACGGGGTAATCTGCAGGTCCACGCCGAGCGAGTGCTCGACCGCTCGATTGACCGGCGCCGTCATGGTGCCGGTCAACAGCCTGGCCGTCGCCGCTTTCAGCAGATCCTCCTCCGATCGCGTCGACGCCGACGGGTTCAGCGTACGGAGTTCGGCATTCTGTAAATCCTGCGCGGTGCTCTGCCCGAGCAGCAGCAGCACGATGCCGACTTGCGACAGCGGCGGATCGGAATTGAGGTTCATCGACATCTTCGACGCGGTGCCGGTGAACCCGAGGGTGACCCGATACACATCGCTTTGGCCAACAA
>Ga0207701_10001065_pt1 | contig 29043 bp, 17 predicted proteins | sample KBSSwiSSwithPhiX_FD_184294 | JGI IMG/M metagenome (GOLD analysis project Ga0207701, IMG submission 184294) | Switchgrass rhizosphere bulk soil microbial communities from Kellogg Biological Station, Michigan, USA, with PhiX - S5 (SPAdes) (version 2) | ecosystem: Environmental > Terrestrial >... | reverse complement strand
GCCGGAAGGATGCGGCTGCCGCTGACTTCCGCCTAAAGGCGGAAGCCACAAGGAGTCGCGAGTCTTATTCGTACCTGAGCGCCTGCATCGGCTGGACCCGCGATGCGCGGTAGGCGGGAATGTAGCCGGCGCCCAGCGCGACGAGCGCCAGCACGACGACCGAGGCGGCCACGACCATCGGATCGTATGGTTTCAACTCGAACAGCAGGCTGGCTGCGGCGCGGCCGAGATAGTACGCACCGGTGACGCCGACGACCGCACCAATCACCGTCATCCAGCCAACCTGTCTCAGGATCATCCGTCGGACGCGGGCGCCGTCGGCGCCGAGCGCCATGCGCAGTCCGATCTCGCGTGTGCGCTGCGAGACGGTGTACGCGAGGACGCCGTACAGCCCGACCGCCGCAAGCAGCGTGGCCAGCAAGGCGAACGAAGCGGACAGCGTGCTGATCATCCGATCGAGGAAGACATTCTCACGAACCTGCTGCGGCAGCGTCTTCAGATCCTCGATCGGCAGGTTCGGGTCGAGCCGGGCGATAACGGCCGGGACGCTTCGCAGCAGCGGCGCCGCATCGCCTGCGCCGCGCACGTAAAAGCTCATCGAACCAACACGCTCGGACTGACGATACGGTCGAAAAAACAACGGCGGGACTTCCTGCTTGACCTCGCTGTATTTGGCATTTTGAACGAACCCGACGATCTCGATATCCAGCTTTCCCTCGCCCTGGGCCATGTGCTTTCCCACGACATCGCGTCCCAGATTGAACTTCTTGGCGAAGGCCTCGTTGACGATGGCAACCTTGGCGCTCCCGAGCGTGTCAGAGTCCGTGAACTCTCGACCCGAGATCAGCGGCACGCCGAGCGTCTTGAAATAGCCCGGATTGATCTCGTTGTACCGGGCCTCTGCATCGGTGTCCGGGCCGCGAGCGAATCCCTCGACCGAGACATCGTTGCCCCAATTGTTTCCGGCGAGCAGTGCGATTCGCGCAATCGCGACGCCGGTCGCCCCCGGGATGCCGGCCAGTTCCTGCTCGGCCCTCTCGTAGAGCGTCTTCGCGCGCTCGGGTTCGTAGCCGTTGAGGCCAGGCGAAATGCGGAACGTGACGACGTTGTTGATCTTGATGCCGAGATCGACACGCGTGACGTTGGACAGGCTCTTGACGAACAGGCCGGCACACATCAAGAGCGCCATCGACAATGCGATCTGGGCAGTGACCAGTGAGGTTCGGAAGCGCGCCGCCGCCCGCGCTCCAGAGGGCTGTCCAGCCTGTGCCTTGATTGCCGAGACGAGGTCTGGCTTCGTGCTGTGGAGAGCCGGAAACAGGCCGAAGATAAACCCGGTGGCAATCGACAGTGCCGCGGCGAACAGAACGACCCGGCCTTGCAGGGCAAACTCGAGCGTGTTTGTCGCATCCGGCGGCAAGAGAGACGCGATGAGTGCCATCGTCCATCGCGCCACCACGAGCCCGGCGATCCCACCAAGGACGGCGAGCACGCACGATTCGGTGAGGAGCTGAACGAGGAGTTGCCGACGGCTCGCGCCGAGCGACAGCCTGATCGCCATTTCTGTGGCGCGTCCTGCACCACGCGCGAGCAGCAGATTCGCGATGTTGGCGCAGGCGATGAGCAGGACGATTCCAGTGACCGTCAGGAGGAAGAGCAGGGGAGTCTTGGCTTCCCGATGAATCGAGCTTTGGCCGCGATAGCCGGGCTCGACGCCGATGGTCTTCGCGCGGAACTTTGCCATCGTCTGATCGCTCATCCCCTTTTGCAGGGGGGCCTCGACGTCGTTGATGATTGAGCGGTAGAGGCCATTGAGCGCCGTACGTGCCTGATCGATTGAGACGCCTGGCTTCAGGCGCGCGAAGAGGTACGCCCAGTAACTTTGGCGGTTGTCAAACCCCTTCCACCCGGGCGACATCAGCGACTGCATCGTCAGCGGCACGAACAGCCTTGGCGCATTGCCGAGCGTCGTTCCGGCGAAGCCGCGCGGCGTGACGCCGACAACGGTCAGGGCCTGGCCGTTGACGATGATCGTGTCGTTCAGGACGGAAGGATTCGAGCCGAGGATCGTGGTCCAATAGTCGTAGCTCAAGACGGTCACGAAATGGCCGCCAATGTTCCGGTCGTCGTCGCTGGTCAGGAGACGTCCGAGTGCCGGTTGAAGCCCGAGAACCGGAAAATACGATCCTGAGACGAGCGTGCCTTCCCCGTTCAGCGTCTGGCCGTGATACGCGATGTTGGCGCCGAAGCCGACGTGGGCGGCCACGCCCGTGAACACGGTCTGCATCCGCTCGATGTCGCGGAACATCGCGTAGCTGAAAACCTCGTCGCAGCTGCCCGCCTGTCCACAGGAGTTCGAGCCAGGTTTCGGTCCCGGCGCCGACAGATTCACCAGTTCGGCAGGCCGGACAACCGGAAGTGGCCGCAAGAGCGTCTGGTCGAACAGGGAAAAGATGGCGGCGTTGGCGCCAATCCCCAGTGCCAACGAGACGATGGCGACAAGACTGACGAAGGGCGTCTTGAGCAGACGACGGAGGGCAAGTTTCAGATTCATTATGTAAAGTTAAAAGTAAAAAGTTAAAAGGTAAAAGTAAGAGACGAACGGTGTACTTTGCCAGTTCTAACTTTTAACTTTTAACTTTTGACTTTTACTTCCCTTGCCCGGCAGCCCATTCGGTTCGAACGGTTGGCCCGACGGCCCAGAGGATGCCGTTGCGCACGAGGCGCTGGAACATGGGATGGCCCCAGACGCGTTCGTCGTGCCCGTACGCGGTGTAGAAGACTCGTCCTTTGCCCTGCTCGCGGACCCACGTCCAGGGCTCCCGCCCGCTGTCGTCCACGCGCTCCATCAGCACCGTCTTGTCCGGGTTGATCTTCGTGTGCACGTAGGTTTCATCCCACACCTGGAACGGCTGGACGCCGTCGAGCACCGGATGATTGGGCTGCACGATCGTGGCGGTGAACTCTCCGGTGCCGTGCTTCAGGAACTGCGCGCCCACCAGTGCGATGTAGGCGGGGGAATTCTGGAAGCAGAACGACGCGCAGTGGATCGGCAGGAATCCTTTGCCTGACGCGACAAAATCGAGCAGCGCCTTTTCCTGCTCGGGCGTGATGGTCGTGTGGTTCGCGTAGATCATCAACGCGTCGTACTTCGCGAGATTCTCGGCGTTCAGCTGGTTCGGATCGGGCGTGTAGGTGAAATGAAAGCCTTCCGATTCGATCGCCTTCGCGAGCATGGGCTCGAACCGGGCCGAATCATGATGCGTACTGTTATGTCCGAGGAACAGGACCTCAATCGTGCGGCCTTTCCTTGCCGGCGCATTCGAGGTGCCCTGCGCGGTCAGCGCCGCTGCGGCGGCGAGAATAGCGAAGAGGACTGCCGTGACAGAGAGTGCCGGCCGGACGCTGTGCTTCATGTGATCCTCGATAAAGACTGCGAGAGAACGAAGAAGAGTCACAACGAAGGACGAAGAAAACGAAGACGAACGAAGATGACGCCTTTTTCAGAATGGAGAAGACTATACCTTCCTTCGTCTCCTCCAAGCGCTCAAAACCTCGGAATTGCGATCCTCTCTCCACCCTTGAGCGCCGACTGGTGCGCGCAGATACCGACCATCGTCCAGTTCACGGACGTCTCTGCGTCAGGCATCGCCGGCTGGTTGCCGGTGCACGCCATCAGAAAATTGTGCACCAGATGAGGGTGCGAGCCGCCGTGGCCGCCACCCTGCAGGAACGAGAGATGTTCCGCGTCCTGGATCGCTGCCGGCTGCGTAAACTGGCGGATCGGCTCAGGCAGCACGTGTGCGTAATCCGGTACTTTGACCCGCTCGGGGATCTGCGCCTCGGACAGCGGATGCGCTTTCGTGCTCTTGGTGTGGATCACGGGCTCTTCGTTCTCGACCTGCTGCCATTCAAATGATTTCTTCGAGCCATAGGCGTCGAAGCTCTCCCGGTACTGACGCGCCGTCGCAAACAGGCTGCGAGTGACTTCGCCGCACACGTCCGACTCGCGGAGCTTGAACGTCGCCGTTTCGATTGCGAACGGGCTGCCGTACTTCGGGATCAGCGATTCATCGATTCTGCCGGATCCGTGGCAGACCACGTGCTCGGCGTGTTTGCCCAGGAGCGCGAGGCACGGGCTGACGCAGTGAGTCGCGTAATGCATCGGCGGAAAACCTTCCCAGTAGCCAGGCCATCCGTCCATGTCCTGCTGGTGGCTGCCTCGAAGGAACTGAATCCGGCCGAGCTCGCCCGAGTCGTAGAGCTGCTTCACGAACAAGTATTCGCGGCTGTAAACGACGGTCTCCATCATCATGTAGACCTTGCCGCTCTTTCGCTGGAGCTCGACGATCTGGCGGCACTCGTCGATCGTCGTCGCGGCCGGAACCGTACTGGCGACGTGCTTGCCAGCTTTCAACGCCGCGATAGACTGCGGCGCGTGATCCGCGATTGGGGAATTGATGTGGACGGCATCGACGTTGGGATCCGCGAGCAGGGCGTCGTAGTCGGTGTATCGCGTTGTCACGCCGAAACGATCGCCGCACGCATCGAGCTCCTTTCGATCCCTGCGGCAGATCGCATACATTTCCGCGTTTGGGTGACGTTGATAGATTGGAATGAACTCGGCGCCGAAGCCGAGACCAACGATAGCGACCCGAATCTTTCCGCCATTGCTCATGAAGACAATCCTCGAAGGTGGCCGGTCGGGCTTTGTAACACGGTTCCTCAGAGACGGTCAATCAATGGGTTCTGCAAGGTTCTCCCGGCTTCGGTAGAGTAATATTCCGCCCGGCAACATTCAGCATTCAACATTCAGCATTCAGCATTTCCGTGGTGTGCCAATGAGATTGAAGGGTCTTCAGCGATTCGCCTGGTCATCGATGGCTGCGGTCAGCGTGCTCGTGCTGGGCTGCCTCTCGCTCGTGGCTCAGACGAAGCCCCCAGCGCCACAGAGAGCCGCGCGCCCTCCGGTGCCGGTTCCGGCCGGGACGCCCATCAAGGTGCTGTTCCTCGGCACCGATGAGGAGACGCCGCACAACCCGTCGAAGATGTTCCCGCTTCTCGCCGCGCCGCTGGCGCGTCGGGGCATCCAGCTGACCTACGGCGGCACGGCGATCGAGATCCTCGACCCCGCGAAGCTCGGGTATTACGACGCCGTCATGATCTACGGAGACAAGGTCTCGCTCAGTACGGCGCAGCAGCAGGCGCTCGACGCCTTCGTCATGGCAGGGCATGGCGTGGTCGCGCTCCACAGCGTCGGCGACGTGCCGCTCGTCGGTGCGAAGCTTCAATCGCAGGGAGGGGCCGAGTTCACGGCTGAGATCACACAGCCCGTCAACGCCGTGGTCCAGGGGCTTCAGCCCTTTGCGGCGTGGGAAGAGCCGGTCGCGCAATCTCCGTCAGCAGACCGCACCGTCATCATGGAACGGGTGGACGCCCAGGGGCGGCAACCCTGGACGTGGTTGCGCACGCAGGGGAAGGGACGAGTTTTCTATACCGCCTACGGCCACGACGAGCGCACCTGGAGTCAGCCCGGGTTCCAGAACCTCGTCGAACGCGGCATTGTCTGGTCGGTGGACGAGCCGCGACGACGAAGCTGGCAGCAGCTCGAGATGCCTGGCGTGACATACGTCGACGGCTTCAACGTTCCGAATTACGAGCAGCGTCCGGATCCCCCGAAATTCCAGCTGCCGTTCAATCCGGAGCTGGCGCAGAAATTCATGCAGACGCCTGCGGAATTCAAAGTCGAACTCTTCGCCAGCGAGCCGGACATCATCAAGCCAATCACCTTCAACTTCGATGAACGCGGACGGTTGTGGGTCGTCGAAGCCATGGATTACCCGAACGAGGTGCTGAACGGCAATCCTGGTGACGATCGCATCAAGATCCTCGAGGACACGAACGGCGACGGCAAGGCGGACAAGATCACCGTCTTTGCCGAGCACCTGAACTTGCCCACCAGTCTGACGTTTGCCAACGGCGGTGTCATCGTCGCGGCCGCGCCGCATTTTCTGTTCTTGAAGGACACCAACGGCGACGACAAGGCGGACGTCCAGCAGGTGCTCAATACGGGCTGGGGCATCCGGGATACGCATGCCGGTCCATCGAACCTTCAGTACGCTGCCGACAACCACATCTGGGGCGCTGTCGGGTATTCCGGATACAGCGGACAGATGAACGGCAATCAGATGCAGTTCACGCAAGGCGCCTATCGCTTCAAACCGGATGGCAGCGAATTCGAGTACATGACGCAATCGACCAACAACACCTGGGGACTCGGGTTCTCTGAGACCTTCGATGTATTTGGCTCGACCGCGAACAACGATCAGAGCTGGTACATGGCGATCCCCAACCGGTACTTCGCCAATGTTGACGGGTTGCCGGGGCCGAGTGGCCGCGGCGCGGCCTCCGGTGGCGGATACCAGAGCCTCGCAGCGTTCTATTCGGTGCACCCGACGACGCCTTATATCCGTCAGGTGGACGTGTGGGGCGGCTACACCGCGGCCGCCGGTCATTACCTCTATACCGCTCGCGCGTATCCGAAGGAGTACTGGAATCGTGTGGCGTTCATCAGTGAACCCACCGCGCACATCATCGGTCAGGCGGTGCTCGAGAATCAGGGGTCAGGCTTCGTTGCGCGCGATGGATGGAATCTGATCTCGAGCGCGGAAGAATGGTTTGCGCCTGTTGCCGCGATGGTCGGGCCCGACGGCGCCGTGTGGTTCGCCGACTGGTACAACTTCATCGCGCAGCACAACCCGACGCCACAGGGATACAGCACGGGTAAGGGCGCCGCGTACGAAACCTCGATGCGCGATCACCTGCGCGGCCGGATCTACCGGATCGTCTACAAGGGCGCCCCTGCGGCGAAGAAGCGGTCGCTCTCCAAGAGCGACACCGTCGGTCTGCTCAGCGCGCTCGCGGCCGATAACATGTTCTGGCGGCTTCAAGCCCAGCGCCTGCTCGTCGAGCGCGGGCAGAAGGACGTCGTCCCGCAGCTCATCGGCCTCGCGCGCAATCAGTCAGTCGATGAAGTCGGTACGAACGGCGGCGCCTTTCACGCGCTGTGGACGCTGGAAGGGCTTGGCGAGCTGAAGACGACGACCACTGAGGCGTACCGCACGGCGGTGGCAGATCTGAAACATCCAGCCGCTGGCGTTCGCAAGGCTGCGGTGATGGTGCTGCCACACACCGCCGAAGCGAGCCGCGCGATTATTGCCGCCGGCTTGCTGCACGATGCTGATCTCCACACCCGCCTGGCCGCCGTGCTCGCGATCGCAGACATGCCGACGTCTTCCGAGATTGGTCAGGCGTTGTATGCCGAGAGCCAGAAGGCGGACACCTATGGCGACCGGTGGCTGAGCCGCGCGTTCTATATTGCCGCGACCAGGCATCAACCCAGCTTTGTCGCAGCCTACAAAGCCGATCCGGCGAAGCTTGGTTACAGCTCCTTGCCGATCTCGGTACGGCTTGGCGCGACGAAGCCCGACTGGCGCACGCCGAGCGCACAGGACGTCTCGAGCGATTGGGCCGACATGCAGGTCCCCGGCAACTGGGAATCCCGCGGCCTCCCGGATTTCGATGGCGTTGTCTGGTTCACGCGTTCGTTCGACTCGAGCGGTAGCGCGAGTCCTTCGACGCTGTCCTTGGGACCGCTGCGCAATACCGGCGAAGTCTGGATCAATGGACAGTCGGTGACGCCGGCGCCATTCGTTCCTCAGGCAGCGCCGCCGGCCGCAGCGCCCGGCGCACGCGGCGCGGCGCCAGCTGCTGCCGCTCAGGGCGGCGGACGCGGCAATGCGCCCACCTACGTCATCCCAGATGGCGTCGTGCATGCCGGCAAGAACACGATCACCGTTCGCATTTCCAACCAGCGCAACGACGGAGGCTTCACTGGCACTCCCGATCTCCTGTTCCTCGAAGGAGCTGCGGGGAGTCGCACACCTCTAGCCGGGACTTGGAAGTACCGCGTAGAGCGGCAGACGAATGCGGGAGGGCTGTACACAAAGCCTGGACAACTGGCGGCGCACGTGGCGTTCACCGCCGAAGGAGGGCCCAGTGGTGCCGCTGGATCGGCGCTTCCCGCGGTCGCGCCAAAGGCACCAGATGTCGTCGTTCGACTGGCCGTCATCCCGGGCCAGCTCAAGTTCGACAAACCGGAATTGAATGTGGCACCGGGACAACTAATCGAAGTCGTGTTCACCAACCCGGACGTGATGCAGCACAACTTCGTGCTCGGCGCTCCTGGCTCACTCAACGCGATCGGTGAAGCAGGGGACAAGCTGGCCACGGCTCCTGGCGGAATGGCGCAGGGATATATCCCCGACATGCCGCAGGTTCTGTTCTCCACCAAACTTCTGGATCCGGGGCAGACGGTGACATTCCAATTCGCCGCGCCCACAGCACCCGGTCAGTACCCGTACGTCTGTACCTTCCCCGCACACTGGCGAACGATGAACGGCATGCTGAATGTCGTCGCTCCGGCAGGCCGAGGGGGCGGTCGAGGGGGCGGACGCTAGAAATGCTGAATGCTGAATGCTGAATGTTGAATGAAAGCATTTGTGTCTAACTCAGCATTCAGCACTCAGCCTTCAGCATTTCCCGCGTCCTAACGAATCCGACACCGACTCTGCGCAAAGGGAACCGGGAAGTCGTCCTCGAACGCCGTCTTCGCTTACATGCTGATCGTCCAAGCTCCTAGATGCCAGCGGAGTAAGGAAGGTGCAGTATGCGGAGTGTTCTGGTACGCAGGGCAGCGATGGTCGCCACGATCATTGTCGTGGGATTGATCGCCCCGTCTCTCTCGGTACCCGCGTCGATTGGAGTCTCGGGTCAACAGATGATGAGCGGTGCGAGCAACGTGGTTACGCCCCTCCGTTCATCCCTGAATCAGGACGGGCGATGGAAGCTCGGTGGCGATGGCTCGTGCTACTTCGATCCGGACGATTCGGGTCCGGACCAGTGCGAGGCAAACCTCGGACGGTGGAAGCTCGGTGGTGATGGCAGCTGCTATTGGGATCCGGCGGATGAGGGACCCAATCAGTGTTCACCGGCGACGTCAGACGGGCTGGACGCGACCGATGCCAAGCCGACGACGTCAGCGCAACTCCGTACCGCGGAGTTCTACTCACGAGCTTGAGACGCGCAATTGAAGACGGAAGTGCGGGATGGATTCGGAATCCATCCCGCCGCGTTTTCAGCCTCAAGTGCCGCCCTCGTAGCTTCCGGCTATAGCCGGAAGGATGCGGCTGTCGCGCACTTCCGCCTAAAGGCGGAAGCCACGGGAGGGGTTTTGTAGCGATGATCCCCGAGACACAGGAGACGGCAGACCCACGGTGAAGCGCCTCGTGCCCATCCAGCCGTCGCGGTACTGGGCTGGCGTCGTACCGATCCGATCCTTGAAGTGGCGGAAAAAGTTCTTTCGGCCACGCCAACCCACGGTGGCGAGCACCGATTCCACCTTGTCTCCCTCGCGCAGCCGCGCCGCCGCGTGATCGATCCGCGCGCCCTGCAGGTACTTTCGAATCGACATCTGCATGGTGGATCGAAACGCCCGCGACAGATCGCGGCCGCACCATCCACTGACCTCTGACAATGTTTCAAGCGTAATGGGTTCGGCGAAGTGTCGATCGATATAGGCCGCGACGCGCTGGGCCTGGACTTCAGTTATCAACGGTTCAGGTTCGAGTTCCACGCACCAGGTAGCAAAGGCCTGCTCGAATCGAGAGCAGAGCGCATCGGCCGGCTCCTCTGACGTGGTGCGGAGGTCGAGCGTCGCCATCAACGACGGTCGTTCGACGCTCGTGGGTGCCCGCGCGGCAACGCGATCGAGCTCTCTCGCGAGATCTGCCAGTAACAGCAGCAGCGCGCCCTGTGGCAACGACGCTGGAATGTCCTTCACGACGCCGAGAAAGGTTCGAATCAGATTCGGCCAGGCAGAAGGTACCTCATGACGCAGATTGGTCATGAGTCGATCGCGCGTCTCCAGTAACGTGATCCAACAGGGAGCCTCTGTTTCCTGAGGCATGCAGCACTCCTGACTTCTTTAGACCTTCGAAACGGCTGCAAGTTTCACTCCTCAGAGAATTCCCATGAAAAGATCACAACAACTTCAGGGTTCGCTATCTTGTGCGGACACACCGGCCGGGAAAGGTGACGGAGTAGCTGCTACCCGCGGGAAATCGTGCCCGCAGTTTGTCACTCGCTTGCCATGCATTTGCCACACGGAATGCTGAATGCTGCTGATTTGGTGTTGCTGAAATTCGAACAGCCTTGCGTCGAAGCCACCGATCGAAACAACAGCAATCAGCGATCGGATCCCGGATCCCGGACCACGGATTCCGGATCCCGATTTGCGCGGACCTCTATTCCGCGCGCAGCGCGATGATCGGATCGATCGACTTGAGCCGCCATGCGCCGACGATGGCGGCGGCGAGGCCGATCACCAGCAATCCCACAGCGACGGTCGTCATCGTCTCCGGCGCGATGGGGTTGACGGCAAAAAGCAGCGTTTCCAGCGCCGGCGCTCCTGCGATAGAGAGGAAGGCGCCGACCGTCAGTCCGGCGACGAGCGGTCGTGCGATATCGCCGACGACGACAGCGAAGTTCTGCGCCGGGCTAGCGCCGAGCGCCGCCCGGATGCCAATCTCGCGCGTGCGCGTCGACACCGAGAATGCCGTCACCGCGTAGATTCCGGCTGCGGCCAAGAGGAGCGCCGCGATGCCGAACACGCGGACCAACCAGAGGTTGAGCCGTCGAGGCGCGACCGCCAGTTCCATCATTTCGTCCATGCTCCGCATCATCGACGCTGGAACGTCCGCGTCGACGTTTCTGATCTCTCTGCGGACCGGTTCGCGAAGCAGCAGCGGATCGATGTTTGTCCGCACGGCAAGGTAGAGATTGTTCGCCAACCACTGAATCGTTGTGTCCGGAACCTGCGGAATCGCGACGTAGACGTCTGCCGTGGACTCCGTATCGAGACCGAAGTGCTTGACGTCGCCGGTGACGCCGACGATCCGTGCACGGCGGACTCTAGCGTCTCCCGCGTCCCACAGCAGGAGGTATTCGCCGATCGGCGACCGGCCGCTCCAGTACCGCTTTGCAATGGTCTGGTTGACGAGGACGACCGGTTCACCCGAGGACGTGTCTCGTTCATCGAGTGCGCGTCCCTGAAGAAGCGGCACGCCGAACGTCGTCATGTACGCAGGCCCGACCATGCGGTAATGAGCTTCCGGACGTTGGCCCGCCGGCGGCTCTGGTCGATCCGCGGGCCAGATGTCGGCCGTCGCGCGGTATCCGTTCAGCGGCACGACGTTCGCAGCAGACACGTGCGCGACCCCGGGTATTGATGCCAGTCGCGATCGGACGTCGTCGGTAAACCGGATCACGTCGGCGCGCGTGTGATATCGGCCGCGCGGAAGCGACAGTCGAACCGTGAGCAGGTGGTCGGGGCGAAAGCCGGGGTCCACCGCTTGCAGACGGGCGAAACTCTGTGACAGCAGCACGGTGAGCGTCAGGAGTGCAGACGCAAGCGCGACCTCGAGGCCAATCAGCCATCGTCGCGCCGTGCGACCTGCCGATCCTGTGGTCCGCGATCCATCGCGCAGGTACGAACCGAGCGTGCCGGTCGCCAGGCGCCACGCCGGGAATCCCGCAAACGCCAGCATCGCCAGCGTTGCCGTTCCGGCCGCAAACAGCACGACGCGTGTGTCGATCGCCGCGCCGTTCGAGACGGCCAGGAGATCGCCGGGAGCGAGCACGAGAAGCAGGCGCCGGCTGATCGCGCCGAAGAGAAGACCGCCGGCGCAGGCGGCTGCGGCAATCAGCCCGCTCTCGATCAGCACTTCGCGAACGAGCCGCGCCCGTGACGCGCCCAGAGCGCTCCGCACCGAGAACTCTCTCTCACGACCGAGCGCCGACACCAGGAAGAGATTGGCAAGATTGGCGCATGCGACGGCCAGCACGAGGGCCACCGCAGCCTGTAACAGCACGAGTATGGGCCGAACCCGCGACACCAGCACGCTGTGCCACTCGACGATCGTCGTGCCAGCGTGGGCCCCGTTCGTGGTCGGATACTCGGATCGAAGCCGCGCGACGATGGCATCGAGATCGGCGGTGGCCTGCGCGATGGTCACGCCGTGGCGCAGGCGTCCGACGGCTCGAAGAAAGCCGGAGTCGCGCGCCGTGCGCCGCGGATCTGACTCAATGGGAAAGGGGGCGGCGAGATCGGCCTCGCGGATCGGCGTCACGAACGCGCGCGGCAGCACGCCGACAATCGTGTAGCTGTCGCCATTCAGGACGATCGTCGATCCGAGGACGGAGGGGCTCGATCCGAAACGACGTTTCCAGAGCCCGTCGGTCAACACGACGACGCGTCGACCTGCGCCACGCTCGTCGTCGGGCACCAGCGTGCGGCCGAGCGCGGCCGGCGTACCGAGGAGGGTGAACAGGTTTGCCGTCGCACGCATGCCCTGAAGGCGTTCGGCGTCGCCGCCGGTGACGTTTGCGCTCCATTGGAACGCGGCCGCCAGCTGTTCGAACGTCCGGTTTCCTTCGCGGAGGTCGAGATAATCCGGCAGCGACAGCGGATCGCGATCCACGTCGGGCCGGCGTCCGTTGACTTCGACCAGCTGCGACGGATTGGGGAACGGCAGCGGGCTGACGAGCACGGCGTTCACGAGACTGAAGACCGCCGTGTTCGCGCCGATCGCCAGCGCGGTGATGAGTACGGCCGCGGCGGCAAAGGGAAGGTGCGCGCGCAACCCACGAAGGGCCTGCCAGAGTTCGTCGTGAACCACGGTCACCTGCCTCCCGAACGCCTCACGCTCCTCTCTACCGAGGAGACCGAACGACGTTGGTGTGCGATCAGGCTACCGTCTGGGTTCCACGAAAATCCAACTCATTATGATCCTGATTTCAATGAAAAAGTCTCATGCAGTTCGGCGGCCGCCCGATACCACTCGCGTCGGCAGGGCCTGAGCGGCGATCAACTCGATGAAATCGGCGAGCCACGCCGGCTCCGCGAGGGCCTTGAGGGTCGCCGCGGTCCAGTTTCGACGGATACCGCGGCGGGTGATCGAGAGCGGGACAATTGATCGAGTGGCGATCGCGGCCTGCGCGGACCAGCGCGGCAGCACGGCGACGCCGAGCCCTGCCTTGGCCATTTCAATCATCGCCTCGGTCAGCATGATGAAGGTAAAGCGCGTGGGCGTCAGGCCAGCGGGGCCGAGGATCCGGCGGAGGACAAAGCTCTCTTCCGGCGCGCTCGAGTAGAGCAGGAGATGCTCGGTTGCCAGCTGGCGCGGCGACACCCACGCCCGCGACGCCCACGGGTGCTGCCGCGACACCAGTGCGACCATTTCGTCCGTGAATAGCCGACGCAGCCGGAGCCGCGGGTCGATGACGTCATTGGTGAGAATCGCCAGGTCGATCTGCCCGTTGACGAGCGCCTGGACCGGCCGATCGGTGGCGTCGGCCATGATGCTGACGCTGACGCGCGGGTGCTTCCGATTGAACCGTGCGAGGAGCGGCGGGAGCCAGTGATACCCGGTGTTGCACTGCGTCGCGACGCGAATCATCCCATCACGCTGTTGCGCCAGCTGACGGATGTCTTCTTCAACGCGACCGAGCTCGTCGAGGATCCGGCCGGCGCTCTCGAGCACACGCCGGCCCGCAGCGGTCAGGACCATTCGCTTCCCGACGCGCAGAAAGAAAGCCGTGTTGAATCGCGATTCGATGTCGCGTAGTTGGTGGCTGAGGGCCGACTGGGTCAGATGCAGCCCCGTCGCCGCCTTGGTCATGCTGCCGGCCTCGGCGATGCCAGCGATCAGTCGCAGATGGCGAACTTCCAGGTCCATTCAATGAGGGTACCTCATGGAATGCGAAGAAACCATGAGAATACCGGGATCCGTGGTCCGGGATCCGGGATCCCGGATCCGATCGTGATCCCGGAGTCGGCCTGGTGATATGGCCTCCCCGTACGCCGACGCGAGCGAGCGCAGCGAAGCGAGCCACCCGCCGGGAGCGAGCCGGCGAAGCGGCGAGCGAGGGCGTGTGTAGGGGAGTCCGAGGGGCGAAACCCCTCGGAGTGATTATGACCCTATCCTTGACGCTACGAGCTGAAAGTCAGCGTTCTTCCAGGCTTCGCGGAAGCGTTGCTCGACAAGCGTCGCGTCGTTGGTCTTCCCCTGCGCCTTCAGCGCCTGCAGCAGCCCATACAGCGCCCAACCGGTGCCAGGATTGCGACGCAAGTCGTCCCAGTAAACGGCCTCGGCTTCGTCTGGGCGGCCGGCCGCCAGCAGCACGGCGCCGAGATTCAGGCGCACCGGCATGTGCCAGTCGGGCGGCTCCTGGTAGTTGAGCGCGTCCTCGTACCGGACCGCTCGCTCCAGATGGAGGAGGGCGGCATCCCATTGCTTGCGTTTCGCGGCAAGCTCGCCGGCGACGACCTCCGGCGCGATCCGCAGGATCGCGCGCCCGGTGTTGGTCGAGAATGTCGTTTGGCCGTTGAGCGCGGGATCGTTGACGATGCGCTTCAGCAAAGCCAGTTCGCGATCCGCCTCAGTCAGACGGCCGGTGGCGGTCAGCGCCATGGCACGCGCGTAGCGCCACGCGCCGCGCATGAACGGCGTGTCGTGCGTCGGCCCTTTGTCCGCGAGAATCTCTTTCCACTCGCCGAATCGCACCATCGCCCAATACGGGACGACGAGGAATCCCTGGAGGATCGGAACCGTTGCGAGCGCTTCCTGCGGAATCGCCGCCGCCAGCTTGTGCGCGGCGTCGAGAGCCACCTTCCGTTGACCGCTGGCGGTTGCACCCATCCAGATGAAGTGGATGTTGTGCGGATAGTAGCCGAGCGGATAGAGCCCCTGCGCGCGGCATTGCGCGATGTAGTCTTCGTCGGCCTGCACGGCCAGCTGGTTTGACGTGACGACGTCGGCGTGTCGGCCGACGCGCATGTAGATGTGTGCCGGCATGTGAACGACATGCCCGGCACCAGGCATCAGCGTCAGCAGACGATCGGCCTCGGCCTCCGCGCGCTCGGGCGTGTCGGTCGGCTCCCAGAGATGGATCCAGTAGTGCAGCGCGCCCGGATGATTCGGATTTTTGGCGATGACGTACTGCAGGGATTTTTCAATCTCGCGCGTTTCTTCGTAGGGCTGCCCGTCTCGAGTCCAGTAGTTCCATGGACGGAGGTCCATCAGCGACTCCGCGTAGATCGTTCGGGCATCGAGATCATCGCCATAGTCCCCCACGAGTTCTCCCATCGCGCGGGCGAACGCGCGGTCCGCGGCCTGGCGATCCGCCGCCTTCCCCGTGTAGCGCTTTGCCAGCGCATCGATGTAGTCCTGCTCGCGGTTGCTTGCACTGGCCTTGAGCTCCACCGCCTTTTGCGCAAGCGCGAACGCCTTCGGCTCATCGTCAGGATTCATCGTCGCGTTGATGTTGGGACCGAGCACGAGTGCCTGGCCCCAGTACGCCATGGCGCAGGATGGATCGAGGCGCGCGGCCTCTGCGAACGAGCGAAATGCTTCCGCGTGGTTGAATCCGTAGGCGAGATTCAGTCCCTGATTGATGAAGAGTTGGGCGCGATCCGAGGACGTGGTGACCTTGAATGTGTGCGCGCCGAGATTCAACAGCCGCGGGGCAAGTGGCGCGCCGGGCGCCGCGGACTGATCGTAGGCCGGTGGTTTCTGATAGTGCTGATGGTTGGGTGTCGGCGGCGTTTGCGCGAGGGCGACGCCGCCGCACAGGCACGAAAGCGCTGTCACGATTGAGCCAACGGTGAACTGCTGCACCGGTTACCTCCAAATTGGCAAAAACGCCCAAGATTTGTCACGTACGGCCGTCGATGGCGTTGCGGTACACTGGCCATGTGCGTCGAATTTCCGGCCCTGGGCGATCGCTGCTGCTGATTGCCGCCGTCGCGATCCTTCCACACGTTGGCGTCGTGGTCGCGCAGCAGCCGGAGTCGGCAGCCGCGAGCCCGAAGATCGCCCCCGTTCGCATCGACGCCATTATCACGGATTCAAATGGCCGGCCCATTCTCGGCTTGCGGCCATCAGATTTTGAACTGCTCGAGAACGGTGTCCCCCGTCCAGTCCAGGCGGCCGAGCTCCGCACACTTCCTAAGGACGCGGGTCCGCTCAACCCGGTTCCCGCCGAAAGCGACGCCGAAAGCACCGCACGCAAGCCCGGCACGCGCGTATTTGCGTTTTTCCTCGACGAGTTTCACGTGAGCCCGGGCGCGGGCACCGATCGCGCGCGCCGGGCCATCAACGAATTCATCGAGCAAACGCTGCAGCCGCAGGATCTGGCGGTCGTGGTCAAGCCGCTCGAGACGATCACCGCGATTCGATTCACGCGCGATCGCGCCTCGCTGCACGGCGCCGTTGATGGCTTTTCCGGCCGCAAGGGAGATTACGCACCGCGCACGCAGTTCGAAGAGGAGTATATCGGTCGTACACCTGCCGCCGTCAGCGCGGCTCGCCGCCAGATCGTCACCTCGGGGCTCCGCGAATTGTTGATGCGGCTCGGTGAACTCCAGGCCGATCGCGGCGTCGTCGTCCTGGTCAGCGAGGGGTTTCCCCGCGAGGCTCCGCCGGGAGGCCGCGCCGCTCGACTTCCCGATCTGCAGGGGCTCGTTCGCGCCTCGAGCCGCTATCACGTCGCCCTCTACACGCTCAATCCGTCAAGTCCTGGTGACGATGCGCGTCCGGACGACGATCGCGATCAATCGACGGCGATGCTGCAATGGCTGTCCGCGCAGACGGGGGGACGATCGATTGAGACCGCCACGCTGGTTGCCGGCCTGGCGAGGTTGAAGCACGATCTCGAAACCTACTACACGCTGACGTATCAACCGACACAGGAGGATGGGCGATTCCACACGCTCGAGGTGAAGACCAAGCGACGTGATGTCGTCGTCCACACCGCCAGCGGTGTCTGGATGCCGCTCGGCAGCGAATGGCGTTCAGCGATGAGCGCAGTTGCGAACAACCTGGCGGTCTCCCGCCGCGCGCTGCGGCGAAGCACTCTGATCGATGCGTGGGTCGGACTCGTGCGTGACGCCGGCGGGCGAACGCAGATGGTGATTTCCTGGGAGCCGCGCGTCCGCGGCGTCTCTCCGCCCCAGGTGGTCGCGGTGACCGCCCGGACCGCCGCTGGTGCGACGTTATTCGATGGTCGTCTCGGCCAAGTGGGCTCGGTTTCAATGGTAGCGGCCGAGAGCGCGCGTTTCGAGGTGTCGACAGGCCGCATCGAAATCGACATGACGATCTTCGACACCGCGGGAAAGAATCTCGACACGGACGCGCGCGATTTCGATGTGCCCGACCTCGGGCGTCAGAAGTCAGGGCCAGTTCTCCTGGCCCCTGAGGTGGTGCGCTCACGGACGCTTCGGGATTACCAGAACGCCACGACCAATCCCGACGCTGCGCCGGCGTCGGCACGGACCTTCGCTCGAGGGGATCGCCTGCTCATCCGCGTTCCCGCATTCGATTCGAGCGGAACCGTCGTGCACGTGACCGCCAGGATCCTGAATGCCATGGGTCAACCGATTCATGAGATCGATCGGCTGGCCGAAACCCCGCGCGACGGCACCGCGCAGTTCGGACTCCCCCTGTCGTGGCTGGCTCCTGGTGAGTATCAGATCGAGCTGACCGGCGTGAACACGAACGGCTCCGTCAAGCAGCGGATCACGTTCAAACTCACGGGGTGAATGTTGATTGTTGATTGCTGATTGATGATTGCTGATGGCGACAACAATCAGCCATCGACAATCAGCAATTCCAATTCACCGACTCAGTGGCACCACGAAGAACGTCTGCGGCTGTCCCACTGGTGTGACCGTATCGCCGGACAGTTTGCCCAGCGTTGCGCGATAGCGTCCGGTCGACGCTGGTGGTCCACCCTGGCGTCCTCTTCCGCCGAAGCCTTGTGCCCCTTCCGGAGGCGCCTCTCCGCCACCGCCCGCTTGTGCACCTCGAGCACCGCCAGCAGGAGGCGGGGTGTCCCCGCGAAGGTCCCACGCGACGCGGTGAACGCCCGCGTCCTTCGGCACGTCAAGACGACGGATCTGTTTGCCTGAATCGTCGGCGATTGTCAGCACGAGCTTCGTGTCGCCCGCCGGCGGCTGCCCGACGCTGTAGGTGAAGACCGCGCCATACGGCGGATTGGGTGTTGTCGGATCGCCCCACGTTGCCCCGACTTGTCCGAGCACGTCGTAAAGGTACGCATCGCGGAGGGGGTAGAGGCGCGCTTCTTCAGCGAGGCTGGCGGCGGTGATGTCTCGAAGCGCCGTGTAGTCGTCGAGAATGTAGGCACCTCGGCCGAAGGTTCCGACGATGAGATCTTTGTCGCGGCGGTGAATCGTGAGATCACGGGCCTGCGAGGTTGGAATGCCGCCGTTGAGCTGAACCCAGTGCGTTCCGGCGTCAACCGTGAAGTACACGCCGAATTCGAGACCCGCAAATAGCAAACCTGGATTCACGTCGTCCTGTACTATCGACCACGCGCCCGAGCGCTGAGGGAGATCGCCGGAGACGATCGTCCACGTCCGTCCACGGTCTGTGCTCCTGGCGATGTACGGCTTGAAGTCGCCGCGTAAGTAGTTGTTGAGGGTAACGAAGATCGTACTGGAGTCGCGTGGCGACGGGTACACGTCGGTCACGTAGGTGTGCTCGGGCACTCCAGGAAACGATTCAATCTTTCGCCACTGCTTGCCACCGTCTTCGGTGATTTGCACGACACCGTCGTCGGTGCCGGCAATGATCAGCCCTTCGAGCAGCGGCGATTCGGCCAGCGTGGTGACCGTGCTCAGGGTGGTGGTCGCCTGGTTGAACGCCACGGAGTCGGCTGGCCAGACCTTGCCCATGATGGGGATCTTCGTCGCGTCCAGCTGACGCGTCAGGTCGCCGCTGATCGCGGTCCATGACTCGCCCCTGTCGTCGCTGCGGTACACACGCTCGCCGGCGAAATAGAGCCGTCGCGCGGAGTGCGGGCTGATGATGAGCGGCGAATCCCACTGCCATCGTCCGAACCTGCCGCCGCCGCGACCGCCGAAGCCTCCGCCCTGACCACCGGCGCCACGTCCCGCTTGAGGCACGGGTGTCGTGTCGGGCTGCTGTGCCACCGGACCACCGGCCGTGTTTCTCGCCGTCGGCCGAATCGTCGTACTTTGACCCGTTCGCAAGTCCAGCCGCTGCAGCGCGCCCTCTTGTGATTGCGAATAGACGATGTTGGGATCTTCCGGATCGACCCGCCCCTGGAATCCGTCGCCGCCTCCGACATTGATCCAGTCGCTGGTGCGAATGCCGACGCGATTCATCGTGCGCGATGGACCGCAGATCGACCCGTTGTCCTGCGCTCCGCCGCAGACGTGATAGAACGGCTTGGCGTTGTCGGTCGACACCCGGTAGAACTGCGACAGCGGCAGGTTGGTGAAGTGGCGGAACGTTTTCAGTCCGTCCCACGATTCGTAGAGGCCGCCGTCGTTCGCGATGACGTAGTGGTTCGGGTCTGCCGGGTCGAACACGATGTCGTGATGATCGACGTGGACGCCGGGAAGCGGCACCTGGGTCCACGTCTTTCCGCCATCCGTGCTGCGATCGATGTTTGTTTGCGTCGACCAGATCGTTTCCGGATCATGAGCATCGACGAAGATTTCGTTGTAGTACCCGGGGTCGCCACCGCGATACCAATCGTCGGTCGCCGCGCCACGCCCTTCGGGTTGCTCGCCCACCGGCGGCGCGCCGCCGCGGCGTCCGGTCTGCACCTGTTTGCCGACTCGCGTCCACGTGGCCCCGGCATCGTTCGATCGAAAGAAACCGCCCTCGCCCTTCTGGGCCGTCACCAGCGCGTAGACGATCCTGGGGTCGCGCCAATTGATGCCAAGGCCGATTCGTCCCATCTCGACGGTCGGCAGACCTTTCGTCAGCTTCGTCCACGTGGTCCCGCCGTTGGTTGACTTGTAGAGGCCGCTTTCCGGGCCACCGCCGATCAGTTGTCCGACAGCGCGTCGCCGCTGCAGCGCGGCGGCGTACATGACATCCGGTTTCTTCGGATCCATCACCATGTCGGTGACGCCGGTATCCGGGCCAATCGTCAAGACGGCCTTCCACGTCTGGCCGCCGTCGGTGGTCTTGTACAACCCGCGGTCGCCGCCCGGCGCCCACAGTGGACCGATCGCGGTCACGAAGACGACGTTCGAGTTGCGGGGATCGACGACGATATTCTGGATGTGCTCGGAATTTTCAAGCCCCATGCGCTTCCACGTCGCGCCCGCATCGGTCGATTTGTAAACGCCGTCACCAAATCCGACGCTCCGCTGGTTGTTGTTCTCTCCCGTCCCGAGCCAGACGATGTTCGAGTCCCGCGGATCGACGGTGACCGTGCCGAGGGAGTACGAGCCGTACCGATCGAAGATCGGCGTGAACGTGTTTCCGCGATTCTCGGTTTTCCAGAGGTTGCCGGAGGCGGCCGCCACGTACCACACGCTCGGGTTCCTGGGATCGATGGCGACGTCGCTGATCCGGCCAGACGTGAGTCCGGGCCCGATGGAACGGAATGCGAAGTCCTTGAAGTTGTCGGCGGTCAGTCGATCGGTCTGGCCATTGACGCCAACGGCCGCGAGCGCCCCTGTGGCGAGCACGAACAGGCTTCGCCTCACTCTTTGCATCGACATCATTGCGCGCGTCCTCGAGCCGGAAAAAGGTGACGGATTATACACTTCGAAGCCGTTCGGCGGCCCGCTCCAGCGTCTCGTCTTTCTTCGCGAAGCAGAAGCGCAGCACCGGCGGAGCGGGTGATCGATACAAGAACGGCGACGTCGGGATCGAGGCGACCCCGATTTCCTTCGTGAGGCGGACGGCAAAGTCTGCGTCGCGCTCGGAGGTAATCGCGGAATAGTCCATCAGCTGGAAGTAGCTGCCACGGCTCTTCAGTGGACGGAACCGGGACCCTTCCATCAACTTCAGGAACAGGTCGCGCTTCGCTTGAAAGAATGGTGAGAGCTCCTTCAACCCGCGGCGTGACGACAGAAAATCGGCCAGCCCGTACTGCACCGGCGTGATCGTCGAAAAGGTGACGAACTGGTGCACTTTACGGAATTCGGCGGTCAATTCGGCTGGCGCGACCGCGTAGCCGATCTTCCATCCGGTCGTGTGGTAGGTCTTGCCGAATGACCCGACGACGAAGCTGCGCTCGGCGAGCTCCGGATGCCGTGCCATGCTCTCGTGTTGCACGCCGTCGAAGATGATGTGCTCGTACACTTCGTCGCTGACGATCAGGAGATCAGTTCCCTTGACGAGCGCAATCAATTCCTGGATGTCAGTCGCGGAAAACACCGCTCCAGCAGGATTGTGCGGCGTATTGATGATCAGCAACCGCGTCCTGGGTGTTACCGCGGCGCGCACGGCCGCCCAGTCCACGCTGTAATCCGGATAACGCAGCGGCACGATCGTGGCGACACCGCCGCTCAACTCGATCGCCGGGATGTAGGAGTCGTAGCACGGCTCGAGCACGATGGCCTCTTCGCCGGGGTGCAGGACTGCGGCGACCGCATCGAAGATCGCCTCCGTCCCGCCCGAGGTGACGGTGACCTCGGTCTCGGGATCGTAGCGGCGGCCATGAAACTCTTCGTACTTCGCCGCGATCGCCTCGCGCAACGCCGGGACGCCTTGCATCGGCGCGTACTGATTGCGGCCGGCGCGCATATGTCTCGCGACCGCTTCGACCAGCTCGGGATCGCAATCGAAATCGGGAAACCCCTGCGATAGATTGATCGCTCCGAGATCCGAAGCAAGCCGCGACATCACCGTGAAGATCGTCGTGCCCACCGACGGCAGCTTCGATCGCAGACGCGTGTCAACGCTCATCGTGCGTTCACCTGTTCAAAGAAACCAGTGGTTGTATTTTTCCGGACATCGTCCCACGGCAAATGCTGTCCGTTCATCGCGATGTACACGCCGGGTGGCAGGACCTGCACGAACGAGAGCGCCGAGCCGAGGTTGAACAAGCCGTCCGAGCTTCCAAACGCGTAGGGAACCATGGCCCCGGTCAGGACGATGGTCTTGGTATGGAGAGCGGCGTCGGCGAGCGCTCGTGCCGTCTGCACCATCGTGTCGGTGCCATGGGTGACCACGATCGCGGTCTCCTGACTGCGGCGCGCCTGCTCCACGATCACGCCACGTCCCGCCTCGTCCAGGTCGAGACTGTCGACCATCATGACGGTTTCGACCGTGACATCCAACCGGGCACGCCCCAGCCGCAGCATTTCCGGCACGTGCGTGTCGCGAAAGAACAGGCGGCCCGTCAGTTCATCGTATTTCTTGTCGAACGTGCCGCCGGTCACGAGGATCCGAATCTTCTTCATAACAAAACTGAAACCGGGGCTTACCGAATCGCGTGTCGGGTGGCCCTTATTGTAGTGCGCGCCGGGCGTGCGCGGGTCGTCGGAGCCGCGTCAACTGACACGTCCGCAGCAGCTTAGCCGCCTGCCAAGCTGCAGATACAGAAATCGGCACCGCGCTTGCCTGATTCAACCTGAACCTGAGGAGGTGTCCATGTTCGCTCTTTCAGCGATTTTGATCGGTGTGATCGGCGTGTTCTACGTGCGCCGTCGCAGCGCCCGCAAGAAGCAAGGCACTGCTTAACGCGCCGCGCGGAACAGATCGTCAGCCGACGACAGGATGATCCGCCGTAGCCTGTCCGGATAGTTCGGCGGAAGCCCCGCGAGAAACGTTCTCACCAGATGCGCGGCGCTCGAGGAGCTGTGGCCCGAGAGCGTCGCGTCCATCCAGCGCTTCGGAAAAAAGATGTCTCCCGTTCGTTGAATGTCCTCGAGCATGGCCAGGCTCGCAGGAATGTATGGAAGTCCGCTCTCGGCGCGCAGCGGGTGATGCAGGTACGCCACTCCTTCGAGCACCCACGGTTCGCGACGGCGATTCGCCGGATCGCGCAGGCTCGCGAAGAACGCGTCGCGAGTGGCCTGATCGGCCGACAGCGCGGGCCGTACGAACGCGAACCGTGCTTTTCGATCCGGGTTCTCGATACGTGTGAGCTGTTCGTCCAGGATGGACTGCCACGCCGGTACGGCGCGGACGGCGAGCTCCTCGGACAACTGGATGAAATCCGGTTCGGCGAGGACGAGCCCGGGCACGGTTTCGGTCTTGCGCCACACGCGCTCGAGCCAGCCGAGCGCTGCCGGCGTGCGAGCCGTGTCACGGAGCGCAGAGAACCACGCCGACTTCAGTGTCGGCGTCGCTGCCGCATCAAGGCCTTCGCGAAGCACACGCTCGAGCCGCGGGGTGAGCGCATCGCGTTCGGCATTCGAGACGAAGCGCCAGAATCCTTGCGCTGTGTACGACAGCATCCGCTGCAGGTTGAGCTCGTCTGATTCCTGCGGCATGGCCGCGATCAAATCTTCGACCACGTCGGCCGCACGTGCCCGCCCGTCGAGCATGTCCTCCCACAGCGTGACCATCGCGCTTCCGCGAGTGAGCGCGTCGGGAATCTCGCGCAGGTGGTGGAGGAGGTAGTCGCGCGTCACGGGATCGATCTCGAACCCGCCGTAGGCGATGCCTGCTCCGGAGGGCAGAACGAATCGCGGCGCGGGAAGGCCGCGCGCGGTCGTGATCTCGACGCCCGGCGCGTTCAGGGTGATCGGAATTCGCCGAATCGTTTCGTCATACCCGAGGGCCACTTCCATGCGCTGGGTCCAGACGAGGCTGCGGCCGGGCACCGGATCCTTCTGCTCGAACGCCAGCTGCGCGATGCGTCCGTTCTCGAGTTTCAGGCGTGTCGCAATCTGTGGGCGGCCCGGCTCCTCGACCCACGCGTGGCTCCAGGACTCCAGATCGTCGGATGTCTTCCCGTCGAGCACTTTGATCAGGTCCGGCCAGGTCGCCGTGCCGAACAGATGCGCATTCAGGTAGTCACGGAGGCCGTCGCGGAACGTGTCCGGCCCGAGAATCATCTCGAGCTGCCGCATCACGATCGGCGCCTTCTGATAGATGATTGCGCCATACAGCGTGCCGGCATCGCTCAGGTTGTCGAGCCGCTGCCGGATGCCGTTGGTTCCGGGCGTGCGATCGACCTCGTACGCAGACGGGTAGTACGAGAGCAGAAATCGAAGCTCGTGGTTGATGCCCGGGAACGACGGGTTGACGATCTTGGCCGCCATGAAATTGGCGAACACCTCTTTCATCCACACGTCGTTGAACCAGCGCATCGTCACGAGATCGCCGAACCACATGTGCGCCGTCTCGTGCGCGATCACGCTGGCACGTCCGAGTTTTTGATTTTGCGTGGCGCTCTCGTCGAGCAGCAATCCCGATGCGTTGTAGAAAATCGCGCCCGCATGCTCCATGCCGCCGAACTGGAATGACGGCACCAGCAGGAAATCGAACTTTCCAAACGGGTACTTGATTGCGGTGTATTGCTCCAGCCAGCCCAGTGCGGCCGCGTGCAGATCGAAGATAGCGTCGCGGTTTCTGGCAACCTTGGCCGCGTCTGTCTCGCGGTGAAACATCCGCAGCCGCCGCCCGTTTCGCTCGGCGGTCTCGATCTGAAATCGGCCAGTCGCGAAGGCGAATAAATACGTGGGCAGCGGATCCGTCTCCGAGAAGCGGATCGCGGTGACGCCGTCGCGTCGAGTCCGTTCAGCCTCTGGCCCGTTCGCGAGCGCCTCCCATCCCGGCGGGACGTCGAGCGACAGCGTGAACTTCGCTTTGAGATCGGGCTGATCGAAGCACGGAAACGCCAATCGCGCCCGGGCGGGTACGAACAGCGTATACATGAAGTCCGGATTGCGATTGAGCGCCGCATCACCAGCGGTGAATCCGAACGTGATCGTGTTCTCTCCGTCTCGGAGGTGTACGGCAGGAATCACAAGGTGCTCGGATTCGGCTTCGAGCGTGACGTGCTGATTCAGGACGTCCACGCGCACCGGTCCCGCGCCGGCAAAGTCGAACGCCAGCGGCCGCGTCGCGTCGGTCAGCCTGAACCGGCTGGTGACCGTTCCTTCGATTCGGGCGGTCGGCTCGGATGGAATCGTGAAGTGCAGGTCATAACGCAGATCGGTAATACGCCGGGCACGTTCCTCCGCGAGCGTCAGAGGGACACCGGGCCCGAGCCGTTCCTGAGCTGCCGCTCGTCCGGCCGCAGTCATACAGAAGATGCCGACGGCGCCGGCCAGAATCCCGCGCATCATGCGACGCATATTATCAGGCGACTTGCCGCCGTCTCAGCTCCCATAACCCCCAGACGACGACGAAGTAGCAGAGAGTGATCACCGACAGTGACATGAAGCGGCTGTATGCGGCGCGGCCCATGACGTCATAGAGGCTCAATCCAATCGCCACCAGGGCAATGCGTACGATCAACCGCGGCACGGGCGTCTGCCGGTCGTCGTAATTGACCAGCAGCATGATCGCCGGCGTCGAGACGAGAAAGACGTAGTCCCACCCCTGCGGCGAGAGAAGCGGGATGAGGGTGAGCAGCAGGGCCGCCTCGAGTCCTTCTGGAAACCTGAGGCTCTTTCGATTGAGACACACCGCCGCCATCACCGCCAGAACCAACGCTGAGGTGGCAGCCGTCAAGGTCGTCGCCGTTGTCCCGACGCCAATCCACTTCGCCCACATGGCCGCGATGGAGACGTTGTCCGCGTTGGTGAGGTTGGGTGCCGTTGATGTCGACACCGTCTTCCACCAGTCCCGGTGCAGCGCGAGGTCACCTTCGACACCATAGACAACGGCGGGCACCGCAACCGCGAGGATCGTTCCGGCCGTCGCCACACCAGGCGAGATGCGCTCACGGCGCAGAAGCAGCCAGGGAAGAAAGATCACCGCGTAAGGCTTGACGACGATGGCCAGCGCGATGAACGCTCCCGCGGACCAGTCGCGTCCGTCACGCAGTGCGACAACCGCCGCCGCGACGATGACAGCGAACAGCGCATTCATTTGTCCGAGCACGAGTTCATGCCCGTAGAACTTCAGCATCACGACGAGGGTGATGCTGACGAGGAGCCAGGTTGATTTCCGCCGCTCCGGCAGGAACCGGAGGCTGAGCACGATGACCGCCGTCAGCAGTCCCAGCGACGTGACGAACCAGATTGCCTTGGCCGACTCCAGCGACACGATGGAGAGTGGCGCTGCGAGAACGGCGAACGCCGGAAGGTACTTGAATTGGTAGTGGCCGTCTTCGACCCGATAGAGCGGCGCTGCCGCGCGCGCCCGACTCGCGGCCGTCCAGTAGACGGCCAGATCGGGCATTTTGCGAGAGATTCTGTCAGCGAAGAGAAAGGCGAGCACTATCGCGACGGCGGCGACCAGAAGGACGACGCCGACACGTCTTGAATCCTTGATCACTCATCACTAATCATGAATCACTTATCCTTCGAATCGCTAATCCTTGAATCTCTGAATCTCTGAATCTCTGAATCTCTGAATCCCTGAATCGCTGAATCACGAGCCGCGAGCCGCGAGCCGCGAGCCGCGAGTCGCGAGTCGCGATGTCACTCGATTCTGAGCGCGGTCAGCGGGTCGAGTCTCGTCGCGCGGCGGGCCGGGATCAGGCACGCACACACCGTGACGATGGTGAAGACCACGCCGATTCCGACGAGTGTCACCGGGTCGGTGGGTTTGATCTGTACGAGCAGCGCCTGAAGAACGGGCGCGGCTGCCAGCGCGCCGGCTGTGCCGAGGGCAAGGCCGATCGCCAGTTGCACGAGTCCCTGACGCAGAATCAGCCACGAGACCTGGCGGGATTGCGCGCCCAGTGCCATGCGAACGCCGATTTCCTGCGTGCGTTGCGTCACCGAGTACGCGGTGACCGCGTAGATGCCGACCGAGGAGAGGACGAGCGCGATGATCGCAAAGATCGTGAACATCGTCCCGAACACACGATAGGGCCAGCGTTGCTGGGCGAATGCCTGTTCCATTGTCTGCACGCCGAACACTGGCTGATCAGGGTCAGTCGCTTGAACCGCTTCACGTACCGCTGATGTGAGCGCGCCCGGCTCGCCGCGTCCGCGAAGGAGCAGGGCGGTGCCGAACGGCGGATCGAGTCGATACGAGGCGTAAATGACGGCGTCCGGGTCGACGTCCTGCACGTTCCGCTGCCGCACCGTCGGCGTGACGCCGACGATTGTCAACCACGGCTTCGGCTTCTGCGCGTCCGGCCCCGTCGCGGGCGCCTTGAACCGGATGCGCTTACCGAGAACGTCCTCATTGGGAAAGTACTGCGCGGCAAATCGCGCGTTCACGACGAGGGCTTCCGAACCTGGTTTGCCGTCTGGTTCGCCGAGCAGTCGGCCTTGTCGGGGCGTGACCCCGATCGTGTCGAAATAGCTCTCGCTGACGTACATCGTCGTGACCTGGGGCACCTTCTTGGGGTCAGCCTCGGGCCGCCCTTCGAACTCGATGCCGCGTGACCCGGCGCCGTTGCCAGGGGGCGCGCTGGTGATGGACGAAGCCGCGACGCCAGGAATTGCCGCAAGGCGCGGCAGCAGCGATTCGTAGAAGAGCCGTCGCTTCTCTGGCGTGGGATATTTCTTATCCGGGAGCGTGAGCCTCATCGTCAGCATCCGACTGGTGTCGACGCCAATGTCCATCGAATAGAGCTTCATGAAGCTGCGGATCATCAGTCCGGCACCGGCGAGCAACACGATCGTCAGCGCCAGCTCGGCGACGACCATGCTCGAGGCCATCCAGCGCGCGCGGCGTCCACCGGCGTTGCCGCGTCCACTCTCTTTCAGTATTTCGTTCAGGTTGGTTTTCGACACCTGCAGGGCAGGGACGATGCCGAAGATGATGCCGGTCGCGAAGCAGACGGCCACGAGGAACGCGAACACGGTCGTGTCCATCGTGAACTTGATCCAGTAGGGTTTCCCGACGTCTGCGACCGCCATGTCGAAGAGCCGGACACCGACGAGCGACAGCAGCCATCCGAGTACCCCGCCAAGGAACGCGAGCAGGGTGCTTTCCACCAGAAGCTGGCGGATGACGCGTCCACGGCTGGCGCCCAGCGCGATGCGGAGCGCCATTTCCCGCGAGCGTCGAGCGGATCGAGACAGCAGAAGATTCGCGACGTTCGCGCAGGCGATCAGCAGGACGAAGCCGACCGCACCCATGAGCGCGAGAAAGACGATTCGGATCGGACCGCCATTGAATCGCTGGTTGAACGTCATGATCTCGGCGTCGATAGACTTGTTCGTGTCCGGATACTGGCGCTCGAGGTTCTTGTTGATGCCGGTCAGCTCCGTCTGGGCCTGCTTGAGCGTGACGCCGGGAGCGAGGCGGCCGAACAGGTTCATGGCGCGCGCATCGCGACGTTCCATGTCGGTATCGGGCACGAGCGGCATCCAGACATCAGTGTTGGTCGGAAATTTCATCCCCTCGGCCATGATGCCGATGACGGTGGTAGGGACGTCATTGATCCGGATGGACTTGCCAATCACGTTCGGGTCGCTGCCGTACCGTGTCTTCCATAACCCGTAGCCGATGATGGCGACCGGCTCAGTGCCCTTGGCGTCCTCGCCCTCCTTGAAGTCGCGTCCGCGGATTGGCGCTTCACCGATGATGCTGAACGCGTTGGTGCTGACCCGCACGCCGTTCGCGCGTTCCGGAGGGTGCCCGCTGTCGCTGATGTTCATCGGCGTTTGCCGGTAGGCGGCGAGCGATGAGAAGGAACGCGCCTGCGCGCGCCAGTCGAGAAAGTCCGGGTACGAGACGGCATCAGTGTTGCCTTCGGCCGTGTTCCTCGAGGTCAGATGAACGATTTGGTCCGAATTCGGGAAGGGAAGGCCTCGTAACAGGACCGCGTTCACGAATGTGAAGACGGTGCTGTTGACCCCGATGCCGAGGCCGAGGGCCAGGACCGCGACCAGCGTGAACCAGGGGTCCTTGACCAGCATGCGAAAGGCGTACTTCAAGTGCATACCGGTGCCATACGAGGAGAAGTGGCTGTCCGTTCTGCCTTTCGCAGGTAATAATATGGATGGTGACTACGGCTACGCCCGATCAACCGCCGGCGCCGCGCGTGCGG
>Ga0207701_10001064_pt1 | contig 29048 bp, 38 predicted proteins | sample KBSSwiSSwithPhiX_FD_184294 | JGI IMG/M metagenome (GOLD analysis project Ga0207701, IMG submission 184294) | Switchgrass rhizosphere bulk soil microbial communities from Kellogg Biological Station, Michigan, USA, with PhiX - S5 (SPAdes) (version 2) | ecosystem: Environmental > Terrestrial >... | reverse complement strand
CTCATCCGTAGAATTGTTTCGATTGTACGCTATCTGCACGTAGGAGTTGGTAATGGCACGAGGTGGATTCCGTCCTTCATTCGGTCCTGGTCGACCGAAGGGCATAAAAGAAACGAAGCCTAGGAAGCCGCGCACGCCGCGTTTGCCGACGCCGCCGGCGACCGAGGCCAATCCGTCCGATATCGCAGTGATCAATGACGGATTGACGCCGCTTGAGTATATGTTGGCGGTAATGAGAGATCCGGGTGCTGATCAGACTAGGCGAGATCGCATGGCGATGGCGTGTGCTCCATATTGCCATCCGCGCATGTTTGAGCAGCGTGTAGGCAAGAAGGAAGTGCAGAAGGCGAAGGCCAAGACTGCGAACATGGCGTGGTTGGCGGATATCGCGATGCGTCACGATCGCGGCGAGGATGCGCGGACTAGCTGATGTGGGATACGTCGTGCAAGGACTGGGAAGCGAGGTTGTTGGCCGGCAAGTCATTGGTTCCGAAACTGCCGCTTTATCGGAAAGAGGCAGATTTGGCACTGGATGTGTTCAAGTCGTTGCGGTTGCCGGACGTGATAGGCACTCCTCGAATGGAGGACGCCTGCGGGCCGTGGTTCTTCAAGATCGTTGAGGCCCTGTTCGGTAGTTACGATCCGAAGACGCACGAGAGGAAGATCCAGGAGTTCTTCCAGCTAATTCCCAAGGGGAACGCAAAATCGAGCAACGGCGGCGCGGTGATGTTGACCGCGTTTATTCTTAATCAGCGGCCAGAGGCGGAATTCCTGTTTATCGCGCCGACGATTGAGATTGCGTCGATTGCGTTCAAGCAGGCGAAGGGCACAATTAGGCTGAACGAGTCTATGCACGATTTTTGCCAGGTGCAGGATCACATACGGAGGATCACACACACGCAGACCGGCGCGACATTGTCGATCAAGGCGGCAGACACGGATGTTATCACGGGCAGTAAGGCTGTCGGCACGATGATCGATGAGACGCATGTGTTTGCGAAACGAGGAAATGCTCGAGATGTGTTCATCGAGCTACGCGGTGCGCTGACGAAACGGCCGGACGGGTTTCTGTTTCAGACGACGACGCAATCGAAGCAGCCGCCGACCGGTGTGTTTGCGACAGAGCTTGAGATGGCGCGGAAGGTGCGCGACGGCAAGGTGAAGATGGCGATGCTGCCGGTATTGTACGAGCTGCCGGATCGGTTGGCGAAGAATAACGGCTGGAAGGAACGAAAGTACTGGCCGTTGGTGAATCCGAACCTTGGGCGATCGACCAGCGAGGATTTTCTCGCTCGCGAGGTGATGCGTGCGGAGGAGGAGGGAGCGCAGTCGCTGGCGCTGATCGCGTCGCAGCATTTCAATGTGCAGATCGGGATGAGTTTGCGGTCTGACGGCTGGGCCGGCGCGGAGGTGTGGGAGCGCGGGATCGAGCCGGGGCTGACGCTGGACGAGATCCTGGCGCGGTCGGAGGTTGTCACGATCGGGGTGGACGGCGGCGGGCTGGATGACCTGTTGGGCGTCGCGTTGATAGGGAGAGAGCGCGGTACGAAGCGGTGGCTCGGCTGGGCGCATGCGCTAATCAGCGACATCGGGATCGAGCGGCGCAAGGCAAACGCGGCGCAGTATGATCAATTCGAGCGCGAGGGCTCGCTGACCAAGTTCAATTACATGAAGCCGGAGACATTATCGGTCGCGCAGCCGCTGAACATCGCATACGTCGTCGATCTCGTTGAGAAGGTGCAGAAGATGGGCCTGCTCGCACAGGTCGGTGTCGACGCCGCGGGAATAGGATCAATCGTAGATGCCCTCGGTGAGATAGGTGTGACGCAGGACGCTGAGAAGCTCGACGCGGTGCGCCAGGGCATTGGCCTGATGGGCGCCGTGAAGACGATCGAGATCAAGCTCGCCGACTATTCGTTCAAACACGGTGGTAGCAAGATGATGGCTTGGTGTGTCGGAAACCTGCGGGTCGTTCCGACGCCGACTGCGATGCGGATCGCGCGCGACGAGGCCGGCTACGGCAAGATCGACCCGTTCATGGCCCTAGCGAACGCGGCGCATTTGATGGGGCTCAACCCGGGGCGCAAGCCCGAATATCACCTGCACTTCGCCTGATCGTTTCACCCAGAGGAGATCTACCCAATGAAGAAGCTTTTACTGACAGCGGCCATGCTTGGTGCGCTGTCGGCGCCTGCCTACGCTCAAGTTGTTCTCGGCGGTCAGACCTGGACCAACACGGGCACGACCCTGTCGCTCGATGCGACGGTGCCGGGCGGCAATCAGCCGCTCAACACGCCGTGCGTCATATGCGGTGATAATCAGCCACAACAGCAAGCCGACTTCGGTTATACCAACTACAAGAACAGCGGCAATATCTCTGACATCATCTTCTTCAGCACAAACGTATCAGGCGGCGCCAATCCCGGCCTCGATACCGTGGGCCTGCCCTACGACGGCTCGTTCTTGCGGGCGTTCCTGCTCGCCAATGGCGATCCTAATCTGCAGTTCTCCATCGGCATCGATGTCAACGACACCGGGACTCCGCAGACACTGGAGGCATTTGCCCTGCTGAACCTGACGCAGCACACGGTGCTCGCGCAGTATTCGTTGCTCCAGCCAGGCGGGGCGCTGCTGACGAACGCAAACAACGGTACCGGATTTCCCGATTACACGTTGTCCGGTTTCGACATCAACCTTGGCACCGACATCCAGGCGGGCGACCAACTGATTTTCTACGCACGGATCAGCGGCGCGAACGACGGTCCTGACTCGTTCTTCCTGGTGCCGCAGCAAGTTCCTGGCCCCATCGTGGGCGCGGGCATTCCTGGCCTGATCGCGGCGTGCGGAGCAATGCTCGCCTTCGCGCGCAATCGTAAGCGGAAGCAAGAACTCGGCGTTGCGTAAGTAGCGTCGTGTCATGCGGGCGCGGTCTTGGTTATACGGATTTCCTTCGCCGCGCCCGTAGTGCCTCTGAGAGGTTCGGGGACTTTCTCAACATCACCCTGTACTACCGGGGCGGCTTCTTCGACATCCGCGTGCTCGACATCATCACGATCATGGGCGGCGGCTTCTGCGTCGTCTGGTACTACCTCACGCAGGGGCTGATGGGCGCGCTCCAAGGCGGCATGCTCTATCTGTTCATTGCCCTGTGCGTGCTGTGGTTCTTCCCGTCCAACAAGACGATGAAATGATCGTTCTGTTCAAACTGCGCTGCCTCCTGTTTCATCGCAGAGCGTGGCGACCAACAGCCAGACATGACGTGCAGCATTGCCAACGATGCGGAGCGTTGTGGCAAATATGAAAACGCTCATCGCACTGTTCAGCATCGCCATGCTGGCGACTGCGTCGGCGCAGTACCCACCACTGCCCGCAACCGTGCAGTTGCACAACAAGGCAACCAAGGAACCGCTCGGCACCGCAACGTTCTCGGATAATCGCATTTATCTGCGCGACAAGAATGGCGAGCATTACGCCACCATCGAGTACAACGCAGACGGCACGCGGACGATGTACGACGCCAGCGGCAAGGTCATCCCGGCACCGCGCAAATAAAGGTAATCATCATGCTCAACCGGGCTTTCAGCCTTCTTGAAATCAAGAAGGTGGATGAGGACGCGCGCGTCATCACTGGCATGGCGACAACGCCAACGGCTGACCGCATGAATGATGTTGTCGAGCCGATGGGCGCGCAATTCAGCTTGCCGATCCCGTTGCTTTGGCAGCATCGGAGCGACGAACCGATCGGCCAAGTGACGCATGCCACTGTCGGCAAGGGCGGCATCGAGATTGTTGCGAAGATTGCCAAGGGCGTCACGGCTGAGATCGACCGCGCCTGGTCACTGATCAAAGCTGGGCTCGTCCCTGGTCTCTCGATCGGGTTCAAGTCGCTTGAGCACGAAGTTATTCCCACGACGAAGGGCATTCGTTTCAAGAAATGGTTTTGGCTCGAGCTCTCGGCCGTGACCATCGCGGCGAATGAACAGGCGACAATAACGACCATCCGCAATCTCGACGCCGCGCAGCGGGCCGCGTCTGGTCAGCAAGCTGCCGATGTCGTGCAACCCAACCCACCGGGCGCCTCCGGACGATCTCAACCGATTGCCCAGGAGGGCACCAAAATGAAAACGACAGCCGAGCAGCTCGCTGCTCTTGAAGCGAAACGGATGGCGTCCGCAGCACGCATGGACGCCGTGATGAAGCAGAGCCGTGACGAGGACCGCACCGCAAGTGCGGACGAGGCCGACGAGTTCGACAAGCTCGCCGCGGAGGTCGACGCGATCGACAAGGATCTGGTGCGGCTGCGCAGGCTGGAGGCCACAAAGGCGGCGGAAGCCAAGCCGGTGATCAAGGCTGAGACGACCCACGAAGGCAGTCTCGCGCGCGGCGGCCTGACCGTCTACGCGCAACCGATGCCAAAGCCGGTTGCGCCGCAGGATTACGTGTGGCGCTCGCTGGTCTGTGCAGTGAAGGGGCATTTTACCAAGCAATCGCAATACGAGGTGATGAAGCAGGAATATGGCGACGACGAACCGACGCGGGCGGTGCTGAACGTGATCACGCGCGCGGCGACTGTGCCCGCCGATACCGTGACGTCGGGCTGGGCGAGCCAGCTCGTCGCGACTTCCATCACGGAGTTCTTCGCTGCGCTGATGCCGAATTCGGTTTATCCGGCACTGGCATCGCGAGGCGGGAAATTCACTTTCGGCCGCGCTGGCATCGTGTCGATGCCGACACGGTCGAGCACACCGACGATTGCTGGGTCGTTCGTTGCCCAAGGATCGCCGATCCCTGTGCGGCAGGGTGCGTTCACGGCGATCACCTTCACTCCGAAGAAAATGGGCGTCATCAGTTCGATGACGCGCGATATCGCAGAGCACAGTACGCCCGCGATCGAGGGTCTGATCCGGCAGGCCATCGTCGAGGATACTGCGGTCGCCATCGACTCGATCCTGCTCGATGCGACGGCGGCAACGACAACGCGGCCGGCCGGCTTGAAAGCGGGTGTTGCCGCCACGACGGCAACGGCGGCCGGCGGCCTCAACGCTTTGATCGGTGATATCCGTGGACTGACGGGAGCACTGATCACGGGCACCAACGGCAATCTGCGATCGCCGGTGTGGATTATGAACCCGGCCGATATCCTGGCGGCCTCGTTGCTTCCTGCCACTGCGGGCGGCGGCGAATTCCCGTTCAAGGCTGAACTGACGGCTGGAACGATGCAGGGTATGCCGGTTATTTCCAGCAGCAACGTGACGGCCGATACGATGCTGTTGGTCGATGCTGGGGACTTCGTCAGCGTCACCGGGGACAGCCCGAGGTTCGACATTTCCGACCAGGCGACGATCCACATGGAGGACACGACGCCGCTTGCGATCTCGACTGTTGGTTCGCCGGCTACCGTCGCAGCTCCAGTGCGCTCGCTGTGGCAAACGGACTGCCTCGCCGTTCGTATGTTGCTCGACATCAACTGGGGTATGCGCCGCACGGGCGTCGTTGCCTGGACCCAGACGATGACCTGGAATTGATAGTCGGAACAAGCCGCGCCAATGCGGCTTGTTTTTTCTCATACAACAGGAGGCCATGAACATGGCTAAGGAACTTCGCAAGACAAAAGACCATCCCGACGTGAAGGCAATGCAGGAGCAGCGCGAGCAGCGTGCCATCGCAAACGAGGAAGCGATGGAGCGAATGGACTCGTCGCAGCCGACGCCGACGCAGGAGGAAAACGATCTCGCCCGGCTCGGCATTCATGTCGACGAAAAGGAGCCGGACGGCAGCGGGCCGACCGTCATCACCAAGACGATCGTTGCCAACGTTCCGCTCGGCTACGACACCAAAGACGTGCAGGCCAAGCACGCGGAGAGGGCAGGCCAGACGCCTGCTTATCCGAAGCCCAGAACGGAGCACAAGACGTAATAGCTACAACCGGCGGGGATTGAACCATGCCACGTATCGTCGTCACAGCGACAATCCCCGCCGGCCAGTCTATTTCCAATGCGATCGATCTATCGGCCGGCAATGCAGTATTCTGTCAGATGCCGTCGGGATGGACGCCTGCCCTGCTCTCGTTCCTGATTTCAAATGACAATGTAACGTTTGGCGACTTTGTCGATCAGAACACCCGGGAAATTTCGCTCAATGTCATACCGGGAACGGTGGTCTCGGTTGATCGCCTTCCGTCACGCGCCGGCTGGCTGAAATTCCGCTCCGGTTCTCGCTTCGGCCCGGTGATCCAGACCGCCAACCGAACCTTCACGATCATAGCTGATACGAGCGCGATGGTGACGGAGGTTTGATGCGCATCTTCGGCTTGCCGATCCCGTTCACCGGCGAAAGCCAGAAGGCGCTCAGTTCTGTGCCATACGGCACGAGCGGCTGGTATCCGGTCATACACGAGCCGTTCCCCGGCGCGTGGCAGCGCAACCTTCCGATCAATACCGACACTGCAGCATCGTTCCATGCGGACTTCGCGTGCAAGACGCTGATCGCGCGCGACATCGCCAAGCTGCGCGTCAAGCTTGTCGAGATGGATGCCAACGGCATCTGGTCCGAGACGACCAACCCGGCATTCAGCCCGGTACTTCGGCGCCCGAACAGTTACCAAACCCGGAATCAATTCTGGGAAAACTGGATGCTGTCGAAATTGAGCCGAGGCAACACCTATGTGCTGAAACAGCGCGACAATCGCAATGTCGTCACCGCGCTGCATGTGCTCGATCCGACGCGGGTACAGACGCTTGTGGCCGACGATGGCAGCGTGTTTTATCGTATTAGCAGGGACAATCTGGCAGGCACAGATGAGGTCACCGTTCCGGCGCGCGAGATCATCCATGACCGCATGAACTGCCTGTTCCATCCGTTGTGCGGGACGCCGCCGGTGTTCGCTAGCGGGTTGGCAAGCATGCTCGGGCTGAATGCGCAGAAAGCATCGGCGCTGCTGTTTGAGAACAGCTCTATGCCGGGCGGCATTCTCACGGCTCCTGCCGAGGTGAACGATCAGGTCGCACAGATGATCAAGCAAAAGTGGGAAGCCAACTTCTCCAAGATCAATCTCGGTCGTGTTGCCATCCTGGATAACGGGATGAAGTACGAGAAGATCGCAATGACGCACGTCGAAGGCCAGATGGTCGAGAACCTCAAATGGTCGGCCGAAGTCGTCTGCTCAGTCTACCATGTTCCGCCATACAAGGTCGGCGTCGGTGCGCTGCCGAGCTACAACAACGTCCAGGCGCTCCAGATCGAATACTACGGGCAGGCCCTCCAGGCCCCAATCGAGGAAATCGAGGAACTGCTCGATGATGGGTTGGGTCTCGGCGGTTATGGTACCGGCCTTGGGACCGAGTTCGACACCGAGAACCTGCTGCGCATGGACAGCGTGACGGCAATCACCGCCATTCGCGACGCGATCGGCGCGGGCGTAATGTCGCCGAACGAAGGCCGCAGCAAGCTCGACCTCAAGCCGGTCGATGGTGGCGAGTCGCCATATCTGCAGCAGCAGAATTATTCGCTGGCGGCGTTGGCGAAGCGCGATGCGCAGGCCGATCCGTTTGCGCCTAACACGCCAAACACGCCGGCAGCGCCAGCCGCCGAACCGCCAACTGACAAGCCTGCTGATACGGCACCCGCCGATGCAACTCGCCGCGCATTGCTAGAAACGCGCGGCTATCGCGATGAGAGACTGCGTCATGCAGCCTAGCAGCACGCGCGAGAATGACTGTCCGCGCTGTGGCCTAAGGTATCCGGAACTGTTCTTTCGGAAGACGCGCGTGGCATATGCATATGCCACGCAGACTAGGCGACCTGTTTGCCTTGGATGCGAACTGAAGGATCGTGACGAGCAAAAAAAGCAGGATCGTTGGAAAACCAAGGCTAACGATGCGTTTCGGCGGCATGCCGACAAATTCATCAGACTCGGTTTGGCCTCAACGCGCGCTGAATTTGCGGAAAAGTATGGATGGGATGTCGAGAGAATGGCCCATCAGGCCAAGCATTGTTATGAGAATGGTTGCCGATATTGCGGTGAACCGTTCTGCGATATGGGTCACGGACTGGCGGATATCACTCTTGATGTGACTGATCCTACACAACTGCCGTTCTATTCCACAAATACAGCCTGGATCTGTGGAACCTGTAACAGGGAGAAAGGCCGACGCTCAGCCAGTGAGTGGGCGCTGATCCTGATCTGTTGGGCTCGGTGGCGCAAGCGCCAGACGGTGTTGGCAATTCGTAGTTACATAGGACCGCTCTTTGAATGGACGCCGAGGCTGTTCCATGACTGACCAGACAAATTGGGCCGAGGTGCTAGGTGAGTTACTGGCCGATCATGAGATCTCTTTGAACAAGCAGGTTCCGGTCATGGTGGCTGAGCAGTTCGCCAGAACCATCGTGCCGCCGGAGCTCGCCGAGCAAGTCAAGTCGGCCATCCATCTGCTGCACGAGTCACCGCCAATCGTGCAGCGCAATGCGCCACCGTCATCGGCCTCGCCGCTGCCGCCGCCGCGGCCGAGCCGGATCGAGCGCAATGAGAACGGCGGCTACACGATGATCTACGACGAGCCGACGGCATGATCGTTAACCTCTCGGAAGCCGCGAGCAACGCGATGCTCGACGTTCTCGCCGGCTTGATGGACGGCGGCAGCATCGAGCTGCAGTCCGTTGCCGGCAACACGCTCGCGGTGCTGCGGCTCGCCAGCCCGGCGGCACAGCCGGCCGAAGCCGGCGCGCTCGTGCTCAATCCGATCGGCGAGGAAGACGCCGCGCTTGCACGCGGCGAGGCGGACAAGGCGCGCATCCTCGCATCGGACGGCGGCGAAGTGCTGCTGTGCGACATCGGCGACGAGAACAGCGACGCGGTGATCCGGCTCAACACGACGCAGATCTACCGCAACAGTCCGGTGCGCATCCGCTCATTCACACTGGCGATGCCGTGATGCGCTTCACCGCTCTGCAGGATTTCTATTCGGACGAGACGCAGAGCCAGTATGTCTGCGGTCTGAGTTACACGGTCGGGCCGGCGGACGAGCGGCTGCACGAGCTGGTCGCGAAGTGGATCGCGGAAGGCAAGGTTGTCGAGGGCGGTCCCGAGGCGACCGTCGCCGGAAAGGAATAGCGCATGGCCGTAACTCATCCGTCCGCGATCCGTACCGGCATTGCGGATTATGTCGTCGACCAGATCGATCTCAACACGCCGCCCGGCAAGATCATCATGCAGACCAGTGGCGGCACCACGGTTGCCACGCTGACGTTTTCCAATCCGGCATTCGGCGCGGCGTCGAGTGGTGTGGCCACGGCGTCAGCCATCACGGCCGACAGCAGCGCGGTCGGCGGGACTGTTGCCAAGGCCGAGTTCCGCCAGGGCGGCGGCACGGCCGTTGTGCTGTGCTCAGTGACGGCGACGGGCGGCGGCGGCGACATCACGCTCAACAGCGTCGTGATCTCTGCCGGACAGCAGGTATCGATCACCAGCCTGACGTACACCGCTCCGCCGTAAGATGCCGCTGGTCGACGAGATCGCGGCGATCCGCGCCAGCCGCAAGGACGAGCGCGCGGCGACGCTGGAGATCTACGCGCTGAAGACCAATGCCCTGCTCAATGTGATCGAGCGGGGCAAGATCGTCGCGCACAAGGACTACACGTTCCGCATCAACGACGCGCGCATGATCGGCGAGGGGCGGCTGTTCCTCGACGTGACGTTCGCGCGCGGGCCTGTCACCGTCACCCACCAGATCACCATCACCAACCCGCCGGTATTGCCACGCGAGAGGACCGGTAATGAGCGGGACGACCTGATCACGGCTGTCAGCGAGATGCTGGAAGGGTTCGCCTGATGGCTGTCTATAATCGTATTTACAGCAGTACGGCTGATACTTATGGCGAGGCCACCAGCCCTACATATAGTATATCCAGAGGAGGCACCGCTAGTACGTCTGGGTTTGCCGCTTCGCTTACTGGTCCTGTCACACACACTTTTACCGGTTCCAATTATATCTGCCGTCAAGTATTTCTGGTCTTTGACACATCAGCGGTTCCGTCCGGTTCAGGAACCGGATTATTTTCCATAGATGTAGGCAGTGGCGGCATCACCGCTAACGCGGACACTGTTCGTTTCAGCGGAGTTTCGTCGGTTGCCAACAAGATCGCTGGGGCATCACTGGCTGCGCTAACGCATCATAGCAGCCCCGGAACATTTCCCACGGCAAGCGGTCGCTACACAGCGGCTGTTACTAGTGTTGCGGCAATACCGAGGTCGGCAACTTTCAATGTTGTAATCCATTCGGTCGGCGAAGAGAATGGCAGCGTCGCTCCGACAGGAACGAATAACGTTACTGTCAGTCTGGCCGATACTTCGGGTACGACCAGCGATCCGTTTCTTCAACTCTATCTCGGCTCGCCTTGGGAATTTGTCGGCGTCTCCAACGAAGTCGCAGTCGCCACCACCGCGCACGCGCTGGTCACCACCGGCATCAGCGGCACGCTGCAGGCGGGCGATCTGCTGATCGCCTGTATCACTTCGCGCATCGCATCGACCACCTCGGTAACGCTGCCGACCGGCGGCGAGTGGACGCTGGTCGCAGAGCAGAAGAACAACAACACCGCAGCCACCAGCTCCGCTCTACCTTCGGGGCTGATGGCGTACTGTGTTCGCGGCGCGAGCAACCCGAACCTGACGTTCACGCATCCCGTCGCGCCCAGTCAGGCGCAGGGGCGGATCGTCGCTTATCGAAACGTCAACACGACTTCTCCGAAAGATACCCAGACCAGTTTCACTACGGCGACTGGCACCACGGCGGTGAGCGGCACCGGCCTGACGACGACGCAGATCGAGGACCTGATCGTCGCAATGGCGTGCGGCGGGCAGGAGGCCGCGTGGTCCGCGTTCAACGCGACGGACCCGGCGGGTGCGTCGGGCGCGACGGACACCACGAGCGCACCGACGACGACGTGGATCGAGCGTGCTGACTCTCTTGTAACGACGGGTGCTGACGGTTCGCTCGCGATCTTCGACGCGGTCAAGCTGACCAGTGGCGCGACCGGCAACCTCACTGCCACGGCGTCTGTTTCGGCTGGCCACGTCGTCGTCGCGGGCGCGTTCAAGATCGCCGCGGCGGCGGTCACTGGCACAGGCACGCCGGCCGGACAGGCTGGCACCGTAGCAAGCGCTGGCGTTTCATCGTCAGATGGCACCGGCACGCCGGTAGCCCAGGCGGCGGCGGTCAGCGGAACAGGCACCGCAGGCTCTGCCGAGGCCACTGGCACGGGCGCCGCTACGGCTGACGCCTCGGTCGTCGGCGGATCTGGCGTTTCGGCCTCGAGCGGCACTGTAGCACTGGCTGCGCAAGCCGCCACGGCGGCGGGCGTCGGCGCCTCGAAGTCGAGCGGCGCGGGCGCGCTGGCTGCGCAAACTGCCACGGTGTCAGGCGCCGGTGCCGTCGCCTCGTCCGGCACCGGGGCACTCGGCGCGCAGGCTGCGACGGTTGCCGCCTCCGGACTGTCGGTCTCGACCGGCACTGGCGCACTGGATGCGGCTGCGGCGACCGCCACAGGCGAAGGCGCATTGGTCTCCACGGGCACCGGCAGCTTCGTCGCCGGGTCGGCAGAGGTCGCCGGCGAGGGCACGGTCGCCACCGGAAATACCGGTGCGCTCGTCGCGGACGCCGCGACGGTCGCAGGGCTTGGCGTCTCGGTTTCGATCGGTACAGGCGCGGCGCAAGCCGGCGCGGCGGCGGTTGCAGGTGCAGGCCTGTCGGTATCGACGGGCACCGGCACGTTGCTCGCCGGTTCGACCACGGTCACAGGTGAGGGCGTTGTTCTTGAGGACGGCGCCGCTGTTGGGACTGGCGCACTGGTGGCCGGTGCCGCAACGGTCGCGGGCGCGGGCGAGGTCACCGGAGAGGTCGCGCCGCCGATCTTTGTCGGTGGCGGGCACTTCCGGCCGCAGCCGCGGCGTCCTCTCCCCGTCGAGGGCGTCGGCTACGGTATCCTGCCGGAGTTCGAGGGTGAGGCGCATGGCCTCGTCGTCGTCGCCGGCACCGGCGTTGCTTTTCTCCCCCGTGTCGGCGGCGGCGGTGCTGGAACGGTTGATGTCGCCGGGCGCAGCGCGGCCTGGCTGGCGGTCAAGGTGGCGGCGATCGGCGCGCGCGGTCAGGCCGGCGCAGGCGATGCGCTGCTCGAGGGACTGTCGGTTGCGGGCGAGGGTGTCGCCGGCGCGCGCGGCTCGGGTTCGGGCGCCATTCTGCTCAAGGGTGCAGCCACCGGGCAGCACGACGACGATGAGGCCGCGATCATGGCCTTGCTGCTGGCGGCATGAGGGCGGTTGAATGTCAGATCCTTCCATCCCCGCACCGCAATACACGCTGACCGAGGCGCTGAGCGTATGCCTGGCGATGTGCCATCGCGCGCTCACCGAGGTGCGTGCCCTGGCGCGTGTTCCGGGGCCGGCGGGCGAGGCTGGGCCGGAAGGCAAGCGCGGCCTGCAGGGCGAAAAAGGCGACCGTGGTGAAAAGGGCGACAAGGGGGAACCGGGCAAGGTTGGCCCGGTCGGCACCGATGGCAAGGATGGCGAACGCGGCCAGAAAGGCGAGTCCGGCCGCAATGCAGCCGATTTGACGCTGCTGCAGGAATACATCGACCAGCGGGTCGAACGCATGATCGAAGGCGCATCGGTCACGACACCGGATGGCGGGCGCACGATGCTCTGGTCGCTCGGCGGCAAGGTGCATGCGGTGAAGACGGCGGTCGTGCTCGATGCGGGCATCTGGAAAGAGGGTGCGTATGGCGTGGGCGACGGCGTGACATCCGGCGGCTCATTCTGGATCGCGCAGACCGAGACGACCGCAAAGCCGGGCAAGTCGGACGACTGGCGCCTTGCCGTGAAGCGCGGCACCGATGGCCGGGATTGGCGGCCGGAAGAGAAGCGCGTGCTTGAGACGGTGAAGCTCCGGTGAAGTTCTGGTCCGTGCCGTTGGAGTGGTCCGGCGAGACGGTATTCATCATAGGCGGTGGACCATCGGTGCTGAGCCAGGATCTCGATGCACTGCGCGGTCGGCGGGTGATCGCGATCAACTCCAGTGTCCACGCCGTGCCGTGGGCCGATATCCTGTTCTTCGGCGATTGGCGATGGTGGTACGAGCCGGAAAACCGGGCGGCGGCCAAAAGCTTCGCCGGGCGCGTGGTTACCACGTCGCGGGTGCCGGATAAGCGTGCGCTCGTCTGTCGCAAGGCAAAACCGCCAGGTTTGGCGGTTGCGGCGGATAGCCTGATGCAGCGATGGACCTCGTTGACGGCGGCGACCAACCTGGCGGCGCATCTCGTGGGCGCCGGCGGGACGATCATCTGGCTCGGTGCCGATGGCCGGAAGGCTGCGGATGGCCGCACGCACCATCACAAGCCGCATCCGTGGCCACACCTCGCGGGTTGTTACGATCGGCACCGGGAGGATCTGGTGACGATCATTCCCTCGCTGAAGGCGCTCGGGATCACTGCTTATAACGCCTCGCCGGGCACGGCGTGGCCCGATCTGCTGCCGCTGATCGATCTGCAGGAGGCGCTCGGCGAGCGGCGTGCTGCTTGAAGCAAGTGTTGATCCGCGGGCCGTGGGGATTAGGGGACAACGTGTACTCGCGGCCGTTCGTGCGCGCCGCAGCAGAGCAATACGAGCTGTGGCTCGATACGCCATGGCCTGAGCTGTTCGAGGACATCGATATCAAGTTCGTGCGCGGTTATCGCGGGCTGCGCACGCAGACAAACAACATCGCACTGCAGTCGGAGGATCGCTGGTCGCGACCGCCGCGGGCTATCCGCGAGATGCATATTCACTACGCCAATATCGCGGCAAGCTCGATCATTAGGTCATTGGAACAACGCTGGTACATGAAACTGCGCGTCCGGTTCGATCCGGTGCTGTTTGATCTGCCGGACATGGGGTCGTCACCGATCAAGTCGGAACGGCCGATCGCGGTGATCCGACCGGTCACGTTGCGCACCGAATGGACTAACCCGGCGCGCAACCCGAAGCCGGAATACATTAACGCGCTGGCCGCCGAGCTGATGGCTACCCATACGGTCGTCGCGGTCGCCTCTCTCGCTGAAGGCCGGGAATGGGCAGTCGGAAATCTGCCGCCAGCGCATCACTACTTCGTGCATGAGGAATTGCCGGTGCGCCAGTTGATGGCGCTGGTGCGTGACGCGGACATCGTGATCGCTGGCGTCGGCTGGATCGTGCCCGCAGTCCTCGCGCTCAAGACCAGGGCGTTCATCGTGCTCGGTGGCAATGGTGGCCACAATGCACCGAAGACGATCACTGATCCGCGTCTCGACCTCAGCCGCATTGGTTTCGCCATACCGGAGGCATACTGCCGATGCACGCATATGCCTCATGCCTGTAACAAGACAATCGCCGATCCCCTCGGACAGTTTTCCCGTTGGGCCGATGCACAAGGGATTAGCCATGCTGCCGAGCGTGCCGCAATCGTCGCTTGACGTGCGGCCGATAGACTGGACTGGCCTGCCGACGAGATTCATGGATCACGGCAACAAGGATCTGGAAACACTAATCGCACTCATCCGCAGCGTGAACCCGCGCCACGTGATCGAGTTCGGCGTTAATGTCGGCCGCACCGCCAAGGCAATCATGGCGAACGTGCCCGGGATAGAGCGCTACACCGGCATCGACGTGCCGCTCAGCTACGTGCCGCTGCTGGCGCTGCAGCTCGATAATGCCGTGCTGAATCCGGGCGAGATGGTTCTGGACGATCCACGGTTCAAACTGATCGTCAGCACGCGCGGTTCGCTCGATCTGAGCCCAGACGATCTTGAGCCGTGCGATGCCGCCTTCATCGACGGTGACCACGGTCTGGAAGCCGTCATGCACGACACCATGCTGGTGCGGGCGCTGATGCGTCCTGGCGGGATCATCGTCTGGCACGACTATCACGACCTTGGCACCGTGGACGTGAAGGCCGCGCTCGATGGGATGCACCAGGCGGGCGATGCCATCTATCGCGTCGATGATACCTGGCTTGCCTTTGAGCGGAGGCCTCCCGCCGATGCATGAGGCTGTGCAACTGGATCGAGCGGTAATTTACCCGCCAGATGCGCTATGGTCGCGTCGCCTCGCCTGGTGGCCCGAGATCGGCATCGGCTGGTATCCGGTCGAGGCGGGCATCGAGCCATATGATCAGGAGTATTTCGAGCGGTTTCATCGCGATGCGCAGACGCAGCTCGGGCGTGCGCTGATGGCGGCGCGCTGCGAGTTCGTTGAGCGGTATTGGCAGGGCGCGCTGATCGATATCGGCATCGGCTCGGGTGCCTTCATCGAGCGGCGTTCACACGAGCGCGCGACCTGGGGTTACGATGTCAATCCGGCCGGCATCCAGTGGCTTATGGAGCGCAAACTATTCGTTGATCCGTACCGGTGCCCGTTCGACGCCATGACGCTGTGGGACGTGCTCGAGCACATCCCGGATTATCCATCGTTGCTCGCCAATGTGGGCAAGTGGTTGTTCGTGTCGCTGCCGATCTTTCGCGATGCCGAGCATGTGCTGCGCTCGAAGCATTTCAGGCCAAGGGAACATTGCTGGCACTTCACCCAGCCCGGTCTCGTCTTCGCGATGAAGCAATGCGGTTTTGAGCTGGTGTCGGAAAGCAATGTCGAGACCGAGCTCGGCCGCGAGGACATCGGGACGTTCGCATTTAGGCGGGAGACATGAATGCTGATCGTCACTGAACCCGCTGAGGATCTCCAGCTTCTGACGCAAGAGGAATTGCGCGTTGCGGCGGGCTTGGACCCGACTGACGACAGCCAGGACGCGGCACTCGCGACCCAGGGGTTGCGCGCTGCCGCGGCGCTGGCCGGTGCCTGCGGAGTTGCCGTCGCCGGTTATGACCCATCGCTCTATTCCACTGCAACGCCGCTGCGGGGCGCGGCGCCGCGCACGCTGAAGGCCGAGACGCTCGTCGAGACGCTCCGTGTCAGGCCAGGCTACCAATACATGACGCTCGTTCTCGCACGCTGGCCGGTGCTCGAGATCATCTCGGTGACTACAGATACCACGACGTTCACGACCGCCGACTACTATCTCGACATCCCGATGGGAACGCTCGATCGCATATCCGGCAATGAGACGCTGTTCTGGCCCTGCGGCTGGGTGACCGTCGAATACATCGCCGGCTACGACGAGATTCCAGAAGACCTGAAAGGGTATGCCGGGCAACTCTTGTCGATATTCCATCAGACCACGACCAGCGCAGTTGATCCGAGCACGAAGCATATCGAGATCCCCGGTGTGATCACGCTCGACCGCTGGGTCGATCAGACCGCGACCGACAGCATCGTGCCGGATGACATCAAGACCGGGCTGGTGCGCGACGGTTACCGCAGGCCGGTGCTCGCATGAGCCTAGCGACCGAGACGAGAGGGCTCTACCGGCAATACCTGTCGGAGCCGGTTTCTATCCGGCGCATCACCGGCACGGGCACAGGTCGCACTGACGAGAGCTATGCCACGGTCGGGCGCCTCAATGCCTCTAACAATGCCGCGCGCAAGGAACTGACCGGCGGCATCGCGCAGCAGGATCTGACCGCAATCATCTATTCGCAGGATCTGTTCGACAACGGTCTGCCATCGGATGTCGTGATCGGCGACTATCTGATCGACCAGGACGGGATCGAACATTCGGTCTACGAGGTGCAGGCGCGTCGGGTCGAGGGCGTGCTGGTCGCCTATGAGCTCACGGTGCGCGCCTGATGGCGCTGACGACGCGCATCCAGCCGATCAGCCGCGAGCTCGAGCTGATGATGGCGCAGGATCTCGGGCCAAAGGCGCGCTCTGCCATACTTGCGGCATTTGCTGCGGAAGCGATCGAGGAAGCCAAGCAGCAGAACAAGCAGGTGCTCGGCGTCGTTCCGCCATACGATGTCTATGTGGACGGCCGCGAGGGCGCGCCGCTCGCCAGCGTCAAGCCGGATGGTGTCATCCGCGCCGAGTTCGAACTGGTCAATGAGGCGCTCGCCTGGATCAACACGCAATTGCAAATCCACTCGCCCGTGCTGACCGGACGCTACGCCAAGTCGCACGAACTGTTCGCCGATGGCGTCGACACCGAGAACCCGAACGCTGCGCCGCCGGCGGAGGAATACGTGTTCATCAATATCCAGCCGTATGCGCGCAAGATCGAGAGCGGCCGATCCTCGCAGGCGCCGGATGGCGTCTATCAGGCAGTCGCAACGCTGGCGCAGCGCAGGTTCGGCAATGTTGCCAAGATCACGTTCTCTTACCGGACTGCAATCAGCGGTGAGATCATCGGCGGGCGCGCCGGCGACCGTTCATCGCAGCGCAACCCGGCGATCATCGTGAGACTGCGAGGCTGACATGCCATCCGCTGTGGTAGAGGCTGCGTTCCAGGCGCGGCTGTATGAATACACGCTGGGCGATCCGCCGGTCATTTCGGCGATCGTCTCGGGTCAGCCGAGCAATACCGACGATGCATTCATCGTTATTCAGTATCCGGTGGTCAACGGCAGCAAGCCGACGATCGGCCGGCACTACTTCGAAGAGGGCGCGGCAAGGTTCGTGCTCAACGTCCGGCGGACCGCCGAGATGGATGCTGCACTGGGCATTGCCGATGACCTTGCAAGCATTTTTCGCGACCGCAACTTCCACGGCATCGAGACGTTCACGCCATCGCCGCCGATCATCAATGACACCAGCAATGACGGCAACTGGTTCAGCCTAAGCGTGATTGTTCCGTACCGCTACCAGTTCGACGACTGAAACTTAACCCCTAACCCGAGTCCGAACGCCCGCCAGCGCCCCTGGCGGGTTTTTCTTTTCCCGCTGCAGGGGCGGCAGCTTCGGGCGCGTCGCAAGACGGCCATCCTCAACATAGGAGATGCGCCATCATGGGCGACATCATTACCACCTCTGAGAGTCAATTCTTCATCAGCAGTACGGCTGCCGCTTCGACGGTGGATACTCTGCTCGAATATGAGGGTCTCACTTGGATTGAAATTGGCGACACCGAAGATCTCGGAGAACTCGGCGACACCTCCGCCCAGGTGACCGGCACGGCGATCAGTGAGGGTCGTGTCCGCAAGGCCAAGGGCGCACGCAATGCCGGTACGATGGCGGTTATCTGTTTTCATCAGCCGCTTGATGTGGGGCAAAAAGCTCTCATCGCTGCAGAGAGAACCAAGGATAACTATGCTTTCAAGCTCGTCCTGAGTGATGCGCCTTCGGGAGGCAGTGCGACAACACAATATTTCCGAGGGTTGGTGATGTCTCAGCCACTGCGAATGGGCACTGCCGATAACATCATGCGCAAAGTATTCAACATCGACGTGAATTCTGCCGTGACCGAAGAGCCGGCGAACACGGTCTGATCGGAAGTAGGCGGGCGGCAGCAATGCCGCCCGTCTTCTTTTGACGCAACCAACCACAAGGGTGTCATGAAATTAAGCGACCGCAAGATCGATCTGCAGAAGCGGGAACAAGGTGCCTGGGTATCGGATATTCCTGAGTTCATGGATCTCGAATTGAAGGTGCGCGGTTCTGGCAACAAGGACTGGGCGCGTATGGAACAGAAGCTCATCGCCGCCGTGCCGCGCCAGCGCAGGGTCAACGGCCTCGAGCCGGAGGATCGCCTGCGCATCAACGCTATTCTCGTTCGCGACTGCTCGCTGCTCGACTGGCGCGGCATCGAGAACGGCGACGGTGCGGCCGAGCCGTACAGCAAGGAAGCGGCGAACAAATATCTCACTGATCCGCAATATGAGGCGTTCGTCTGGGCTTGCGTTTGGGCGGCCAACGTGGTTGCCGAGCAGGGCCAGGCCGAGATCGAGGACGACTCAAAAAACTGATTGACGCCCTACGATGGCAACATCAGTGGGGCGGCCAGATTAAGCACTGGCAATTCATGGCCGAGCGGGGCCGCGATGCGCCGACTGAATTCTACGACCGCCCCGAGGTCGAGCCGCATTTGACCTGGTTGTGGAATGCGTTCTGGGAACTTGGCACCGAACGGCAGCTCGGCATGTCGATCGGGCCGATCCCGATCTCAAAGATCAGGGAATACCTGCGCGACGAGCTTGAACTGCACGATGCCGAATACGATCACGCCAAGGCGATCATCCGCAAGGCTGACGACGCCTATGTCGGCATGGTGAACCGCCGCAAGGATGATGAGCCAGAGATGGCCGATGCCGCCAAGGCGACGGATGCCGAAGGCGTCAAGCGTGTCGTGCGCGGGTTGGGCAATCGCTACAAGATGGCAAAGCCGGGGAAAGCGAAATGAACGGCAACACCATCCGCACTATCACCATCAGGGGCCAGGCCGAGGGGCTCGACAAGCTGACTGCCGACATCAACAAGCTTGCGGCGGCAGAACAGAATGTCGCGGTTGTCTCGGAGCAGTCGGCCAAGCGCGTGTTGTCGCTCGAGGATGCGTGGAAGCGGCAGACGCTCAAGCTCGACGAGGCGGCGCGCGCGCAGGCCAACATCGCGCGCGAGACGAAACTCGCCGACCAGGCGCTGCGCGAGGGTTTGGCCACGCAGCAACAGCACGCCCAGCGGCTCGAGCAGATCAACCAGCGTTACAATACGGCGTCACAGTCGACGCAAAAGTTTGCCCAACAGACCGGCCTCGCGCGGCATGAGCTGATCAACCTCGGCCGGCAGGCGCAGGATGTTGGCGTGTCGCTGGCGTCGGGGCAGTCGCCGCTCACGGTGCTGTTCCAGCAAGGTTCGCAGATCGCGGACGTCTTTGTCTCATCGCGTGCGTCGGTCGGAAGTTTCTTTACCCAGGCCATCGGTTGGGCCGGGCGGTTTGTCGGTTCGGTCGCAGGGATAACGACGGCTGTTGTAGGAACCACAGCGGCGGTTGGCTATATGGTATCGAGTTTCGCATCGGCGCAGAAGGAGATCGAAAAGGTGCTATCCGGCACCGGTGCCGCGTCAGGCGCGACGCGCGGCGGCATCAATCGGATCGCCGAAGGTGCTGCGGGTGGTGGCTTGTCGATTGCTGCGGTACGGGAAGCGGCGGCAGCGTTTGCTGCAACCGGCAAGATCTACGAGCAGAACATCAACACGGCAACCAACATCACTCGAGAGTTTGCGAAAGCGCTGGGGGTTGACGCCACCGATGCGACGAAGCAGCTCGCGGCAGCGCTTGCCGATCCATCGAAGGGCGCGCTTGAATTGAACAAGTCCATTCGTTTTCTCGATGCTGACACACTCAAATACATCATGACATTGCAAAGTATGGGGAGGCTGCAAGAAGCGCAAAACGCCCTGATGCTTGCTGCCGCGCCGGCCATTGGCAAACAGGCCGAGCAGGTCGGCCTGCTGACCCGCGCCTGGAATGCCGCGAAAGCAGCATTGGACGACTTTGACGAGGCAAATGCCAAGGCGATTGCGCGTAGCCTGGAGCGCATGACCGGCGCTGAACTCGGCGGGTTTACCGACCAGGAGCGGCTTGGTGTGGCGCGGTCACGGCTCGGCGCGGCACGTCAGGGCGCCGCCCAACTTGGTCCGTCTGATGCGCGATTGCCGTTCGCGTTGAAGGACATCCAGCAACTTGAGGCCGGAGTAGCGAGACTTGAAGAGCGTCTCGCTGGCGTTGCGAAGCAAACGGCGGCAGCCAGATTTGCTCAATTGTCGCTCGATGCGCAGGCATTCGGTCAGTCGCTCGATCAAACCGCGGTAAAGATTGAAACTCTGACGGCAGGTCTCGGTAAGATCGCAGAGTATCAGGCGGCTCGGTTGAACCAGGGGCTCGCCCTTGATCCGGCGCTGGAACGTCAGCAGAAAATAGGAAGCGTCATTCTTGCGCAGACCATAGAGCAACAGCAGGCCGAACAGACCAAGGCGGCGGTTATCGCAGATAATGCTTTGAAGTACCAGAACGTCAGCATATCTGCGGCGCAGACGCTGGAACAAATGCAGGCGCAGCTCCCCGTGGCTCAGGCGGTGACCGGCGCCGCCGAGATACAGGCGCAGCATCATGCGACTATTGTTCAGCTTTTAGGAACAGCAAATACGTCATTAGTAACGCAACAGCAGTTAACAGGCGCAATTTCGATTGCTGATGCGCAGCGGGAAAACACTCTTGCGCGGGTCAACGCCGAGGCCGAGCGCACACTGCGTGCGTTGCAGTTAGAGGGCGAAATCATACGCGCGACTTCCGAGGATGAAAAGGATCGCATCAGGGCGCGTCAGACATATAACGATCTGATCAACAAAGGAGTCGATTCGGAGAAAGCTGGCGCCGTCGCGGCGCAACAGGCCGCCAATGCGCGCTCGACAAGGGACGCAAAAGAGCAGGCGGATGCAGAACAAGAAGCCGCCAGCGCGGCCCAGGCCAGGGCAAAGGCAAATGCGGATGCGGCCGATGCGGCAGTTAGCGCATACAATGCGGAACTGCGTTCGCGGCAAGAAATGGATAAGATGAATGTGGCGGCAAGGCAATTCTCGGGTCTGCTCATAGACTGGCATTATCGGTGGGGCGATTTGGCCGAATCGATTTCTGAAGTGTTCGGCAACTTGAAGGAAGGCGTGGATATCTGGACATCAGCGAGCGGCAAAATAAGTCAGTTCGATCCGGCTGGCTATAAGTCAACAACGAGCACGATGGGTGCTAATAAGCCCGAAGATTTAACTAAGGTGTTCAGTGACCTTTGGACCGGGCAATTCAACGCCGCCTTCACGCAGTCCGGTGGCGACATCGGCAAGGCCGTCGATAGCCTGATCAGCTCGGGTAAGTTATTTACCGGCACAACGTATGATCCCGTGCAACAAAAGGTGACTGCCCTGTCTGGCGCAATAGACCTGCTTCCCAAGGAACAGCAGATCGGACCATACCAACAGATGCTGCAACAATTGCAGGCAACTCCGGTGACGCTTGAAACAGTACCGCTCGTCAAGCAGCTCACCGACAAGATCGCCGAGCTGACGCAAGCGACAGACGCGAACACAAGTGCGACATCCGCAATGACCGACGTGCTGTCGCCGTTCTACTCGTCCGATCCGCGCAGCACGCATTTGGGCTTCCGGTCCTTCGCGGGCGGCGGAATAATGACACCGTATGGCGCACTGCCGCTGAAGCAGTACGCGGACGGCGGCATGGCAACGAGTCCGCAGGTTGCCATATTCGGCGAAGGGAGCACGCCGGAAGCCTATGTGCCCGCGCCCGCAGGCCGCATCCCGGTCGAGGTCCGAACGCCTGCCAATACCAATCAGAAACAGATGCGACCTGTGACGGTGAATATAGTTGTTCAGGGCAATGCGGATTCCGGCACGGTGTCCGCGCTGAAGCAGACGGCATTCCAACAGGCGCAGGCAATGCGCCGCATCGCGGGCTGATCGAATGGCCTTCCCGACCTATCGCCTGCCATCCGATGTCGAGGAGGGCGCAACCGGCGGACCTGAATTCTCGACCGTCATTCAGGAGGCGGTCTCGGGTCAGGAACAACGGATCAGGGTGTGGGCCTCGTGCCGCGCCCGATATGACATCGGCTATTCCGTGCTGCACTCCGACGATCCCGTTGGCAGCTACCAGGCTGTGCTGGCGTTGTTCTACGCGCACAACGGCCGTCTGCGCGGTTTCAGGTTCAAGGACTGGGGAGACTACCAGGCCTCGGATACGAAATTCGGTGTGGGCGATTCGGCCGACACGACCTTTCAGTTGAGCAAGATCTATGATCCGAGCCTGATCCTGCTCAACACGCCGGGCACACTGACCTACACGCGCGAGATCTATCTGCTAGCGACGACGCCTACCATCAAGGTCAACACCGTGACCGCGACGCCTGTGACACACTACTCGATCAGCGCGACCGGGCTGGTGACATTCGTCACGCCACCGACGGTCGGCCATGTGCTGACCTGGAGCGGAGAATTTGACATTCCAGTTCGCTTCGACGTGGACTACCTGCCGACCCAGATGAACGTCAACAACATCGCGGAGATCGGCAGCATCCCGTTGCGCGAGATCATCGGGTCCGCCGAGCTTGCCTGATGCGCGACTACAACATCACGCTCACGTCCACGACACTGTTCCTGGCGCGAGTGGTCAAGATCACGCGCCTCGATGATGTGATCGTGCGGATCGCGGAGGCGGAGCAATCTCTCACGGTTTCGGCGCAGACGTTCTCGCCGTTGCCGGGTGCGGAGATATCGGCCGTCAAGCACATTATCAACGGCGACGTTGGATCATGTGAGATAACGTTCGGCCATTCGGATGGTGGCACACTGGACACGGCAGAGCTCAACGCCGGCCACTGGGACGGTGCGACGGTCCAGATGTATCTGGTGGACCGGCTGACATTGCCTGCACTGGGCGATCCGATCTTCACTGGACTGATTGACACGGTGACGATCAATCCGATCGGATCGTCGGGATCGTTCGACGTTCGGGGGATTGCCGTCCAGGCCGAGGCATTTATTCAGACCTACCAACCGATGTGCAGGACGGATCTGTTCAGCCCGCTGTGTCAGTTGGTGGCGGCAGACTGGGACCACGCCGCCACGGTGGATACGATCATCGACCGCTTCAACTTCACGGTTGCCGGACTGGGTGCCCCACCCGTCGACGGTTGGTTCAACCAGGGAACGTTCCAGACCGCATCCGGGTTCAAGGGGACCATTGCGAACTGGGTTCAGACCTCGCTCAAGATAACGACTTATCAGCCTCAATGCTTTTCGCGGCTGACGGCTGGTGAGGGGATTACATTATATCCAGGCTGTGATAAAACGGCTACAACCTGTCGAACAAAGTTCAACAACCGAATTAATCACCAGGCCGAGGCACATTTCCTCGGCATTAATTCTATTGTCGGTGTGTGATGCCGGGCACATTCACCAGTAGCTGGAACTGGATGGGTGGTGGTGGTGGTCGCGATAGTACGCCAGTCACTTCCCCGAAGATCACATACAATTATTATCAGGCACCAAAACAATCAACGCCGGTCACGCCGACCTACGATCCGAAGATTGAAGCCAATGCCTTGTACTCGAAACCCATGGCTCTTTCGGTCGGTGGATACTATAGAATGGGTGCCAGTCCCGCTCCCATCGTTGGGCCATACATCACGGGCGCCACTGTCGACTTCATCGTGTCGTTTGGCGTTCCGGCGAACGTCGATGGCACCCGAAAAATATACGCGATCTATCTGGACAACGAGCTGGCATGGTCGTCGGCGGGCGGCGGTACGCTTCCCGGTGATGGCACATTCGCATCGGACTCGTTTGATTTCATCTTCAAGCATGGCACGCTGACGCAGACGGTCTGCAGTCTGGAGACGGAGAAATTCGCCGGCGACGAGTGCGCCTATCGTCCACAGATGATACTGCAGATCCGCAATCTGCCCATTGCGCGGTTCCTGGCGAACACTGGCAAGCCGGTCCCATACGTCGCGTGCGACATTGGAGATACCACTTCCGGGTACGATCCGCGAGACGGGATTAACCTGGGCGATGCTTTAACAAAAATCGCCCTGTCGCCATGGTGTGGATATACTTCAGAGTCGTTCGAAAGCGAGGGGATCACAGACATTATTGATGCCATTCTGATCAAGGACAACTTCACCATCATCCAGCTTTGCCAGTCGGTAACGCAGGAATATCGCAACATCGATGTGCTGGTGTCCGACAAGGTCAGGATCAAGGATCGAGGCTCGACTGTCACGCCGAGCTTCATATTCGACCGAGACTCGATCATTGGCGGCGATGACGCCATCACTGTAACGCGTGGCGGCGCGACTGAGCAGAAGCGCGAGCACGAGCTGCACGCCATTGATCCCGATCAGGACTACACCGACGTTACTTCGCTCTCGCAGATCCCACGCAATCCGATGGTGATCTCTGCCGCAGTCGGAAAGGATAGCGCGACAATCCCGCTGGTGATCGATGCCAGCACACGCCAGGCACTGGCGACGTTCTCACAGCAATATGGGGAAAACGCGCGCCGCAAGGTTGCCTTCAAGGTCAGTGCGAAGGGATATGAGATCGAGCCGGGCGACCTGTTCGCCCTGGCCAACATTGCCGATGGTTTTGACAACGAGGTGTTCAAGACGACCCAGACGACCCATGGGGCGAACTGGATCGTCGATCTTGAGGGCGAGGCTATTCTGCGCTGCTCGATCTATGGGGGACCTCCGCTAGATCCGTATCTCGCAAATGTCGTGCTGATGCTACATATGAACGGAACGGCCGGATCGACCATGTTTTTCGACTCCAGTTCGTTCGTCAACAGCCCCGTGGTTTCGTTGGGAGATGCGGTGATTTCAGTGGATTCAAGGTTCGGGAGCGGAGCATTTTTTGGGGACGGATCTGGCACTGGCCTTACGATCAACGTGGATACTATAAATGTCGGCGGTACTGCGCTGTCGGCAACAAATACATCGCCGTACACGATCGAATGCTGGGCGAAGTTCAATGAGATTGGCAGGATACAATATCTCGTCGCGATGGACACCGGAGCGTTGGGTCGGTGGTTCCGTCTGTGGCAGGATGGCGACGACGAACTGAAGTTCAGATGGGAAGATTCCGGCGGCGTTTGGGACCCGGTCAATGAGCTGGTCACGACCGATGCCGACATAACGACAGGTGTCTGGTATCACATCGCCGCCGACAAGGACTCAACCGGCAAGGTGCGCCTCTACGTCGACGGCGTCATGAAGGCGAGTGCCACGCCAGCCAACAGCGTGATCGGCACGGGCATCGATCCTGTCAGTGTCGGAATAAACGGCCTCGGACTCTCGGCCACGTCTTTCAAGGGTTTGATTGACGAGGTTCGCATCACGCGCATGATCTCGCGTTATGGTGACGTGCATGGCGACAGTTCGTTCACGCCGCCGACCGATCCATTTCCGGACACCTGATCGATGCCGATCGATCTCGACTCATGCATCACGGGCGTCTTTGTGCCGGGCAACATCGGTGCGTCGTCAGGCGAACCGCCGGTCGTGCGGACCATGCCGTCATCCACGGTGGAGATCACATCGTCGGCTTCAATCTCGGTGGACGAGAACGAGACGCTATCGCATTCGCTCACCGCGAACGTGTTCGTCGGCTGGTCGATCGTCGGCGGTGCGGACCAGGCGCATTTCGAGATCAGCGGCACGACGCTGCGCTGGGCTTCGGACGGTACGCAGGACTACGAGACGCCGCTCGATGCGGATACCAACAATGTGTACGTGGTGAATGTCCGGGCAGCGAGCCTGTCGTTCAGCACTGCGGACCAGACCATCAGTGTCACCGTCGCCGATGTTTCCGAGTTCGTCAGCAGGCAGGCAATGACATCGGGTGTCTTTGCAAACACGACCGGGACCCGCGAGGGAATGACACCCGGTCTCATGATCAACGAGGGTTGACCGGATGGCGAGCTATTACGTTCGATCCGGTGCGGCCGGGGCAGGTACCGGCGCTGACTGGACAAACGCCTACACCACGCTGGTCACTGCGCTGAGCGGTCGGGCCGCAGGCGATATCTTCTACATCTCGGAGGATCATGCCGAGAGTGCGGCAACGCTGACGCTCACGTCGCCGGGCACCAATGCCGCGCCGTGCCTGTTCTACTGCGTCAACCATGCCGGCACGGTGCCGCCGGTCGCCGCCGATCTGACCACCGGGGCGACGTTCACGTCCACCACTAATACTGCGATCACCGTGCAGGGGTGTGCCTATTATTACGGGATGACACTCGTAGGGGGTAATTCCACAGGTGCCGTAACCGTGACCATCTGCGGCACGGGTTCCAATGCTCAGGCGTGGGAGAACTGTGCGTTTGTGATGGGGAGCACGGGTGGCGGTGTGTTCGTTCTCGGAAACGTGACACCAGGCTCTCAGCAATTGCGCATGACCAACTGTACCTTCTCATTTTCGGCTGTCGCGCAGACGATACAGCCAAATTGTACGTGGAGTTGGGAGAACAAGCCCGGCTCGACTGCCTTGCTCGGTGCTCAGGTGCCCACCACGCTACTCAGCTTCAGTACTGGGACTGGAACGGTGGTGCTGCGCGGACTTGACCTCAGTGCTGCCGGGTCTGGCAAGACTCTGGTGGGGAACAGCGTTGGCCCTGGTTCAGTGTTGATCGAGGACTGCAAGCTTAACGCCTCGGTGACGTTGCGGTCTTCGACATTCACCGCGCCAGGATCGATGCCAGTCGAGGTCGTCCGATCGGACAGCGGTTCGACCAACTACAACTACAGCCGCATCCGGTACGAGGGCACGCAGACAATCGAGACCACGATCGTGCGAACCGGCGGGGCTTCGGACGGCACCACGCCGATCGCCTGGAAGATCGTGACGACGGCGGATTCGGAATGGCATCAGCCATTCGTGTGTCCGCCGATCGCAATCTGGAACGAGACGACAGGCTCGTCCATCACCGCCACCATCGAATGCGTCTGGGGCGGCGGCGCAGTGCCTCTGGACTCGGAGATCTGGCTAGAGGTCCAATACCTCGGCACGTCGGGCTTTCCGGTCGCATCGTTCGTCAACGACGGGAAGGCAACCGCGCTGACGACGGCGGCAAACCAGAGCTCGAGCTCGGAAACGTGGGGCGGCAGCACCACGAAGTTCAAGCTCAACGTATCGTTCACGCCGCAGAAAAAGGGTTGGTTGTACGCGCGTGTCAAGGCCGCGAAGGTTAGCTCGACCTTCTACATCGATCCGATGATTACGCTGACATGAACGTTCCGGGCGACATCGCAAAGCAGGTTGTCGAGACATTGCGCGGCACGCCCTTCGTGATGGCGCTCGTGGTAGTCAATATCATTGCATTGATCGGTTTCGGCTTCGTGCTGAACGAGGTAAGCAACGCAATGGAGCGCCGCGAAAGCCTGATCAAGGCGTGCATTGAAAGACGGTAATGACCGGAGGACTGAATAAATGCGCGAACGTTTGAAGGCGATCATCGACGAGCTGCGCGGGCTGGTCGAGCAGGCGCAGGACGCGCTGGACGAGCGGCCGGTGCTGCAGTGGTTGCTTACTGCGCTGCGTGCGAAGATTGACGAGGCAGAGGCCGAGGAAGCGAAGGCCGAGAAGGGTTCGGGCTGCGAGGCATGAGTGACCGCCGCGTCGTGATCGCTTGCATCATCTTGGCTGCGGTCTGCGCGGTGGTGGTGTTCGTTTTCAGTCGGACGGCTGGTGGAACCGTGCTAGTCTGACGGTTCCACTCTACCCCATCCTAGCAAGCCGCCCGGTCACCGCCGGGCGGCTCTTTTTTTGTTGCGTCAGCGGTTCTCAATCAGGCTGGCCGAGGTGTTGTCATAGACCCGACAGATCCATTGATAGGTGCCGTTGCGGCCGTTCAACTCGGCCTGGATCACAACATTGTAGAAGTCGTATTTCCTGAACGAACTGCGGAATTCGGTTGAGGAGTTTGTTACATTCAAGCCTTCTGCTTTCGGCAGTCGGCCGATCGCACTGATTACGCAGCCATCCAACAGCGAGTTGCCGCTGCTGCTATTGCCGGGTGTAAGCAGAGGCGTCCGGGTGAACTCCGGCCCTGCTTGTAGAACTGGCGCATTCGGATCAGCCGGGATCGTCTTCGCCTCGTAAGGCTTCAGCCGATCATTGAGCCATTTGTACGGGTCGTCCTTGGTAGATTGTGCCGCTGCGCTGGTCGAGATCGCGGCCACAGTCAGCGCAAGCGTGATAGCTTTCATCATTGGGAGGGTCCTCTCCGTTACGAGGGGTAGCCACTGTTGACAGAAACCTGATTGTTTCTTATACTACCTGTTGTTATGGCACTTGTAAAGATAGGGAAAGCGGCGGAAACGCTGGGCGTTGATGTCCAGACGCTCCGGGCGTGGGAGAAGTCCGGCGAGCTGGTTCCCGACCGGCGCAGCAAGGGCGGCGTGCGCTACTACGACCTCGGCAAGATCCTCAACCTCGGCTCGGAGGACATGCCGACCATCGGCTATGCCCGCGTTTCCAGTCACGACCAGAAATCCGACCTTGCACGGCAGGGCGAGTTGCTCGAAGCGTTCTGCGCCGCCAAGGGATGGCGTCATGAGGTTATCAGCGATCTTGGTTCTGGGCTGAATTACAA
>Ga0207701_10001063_pt1 | contig 29053 bp, 37 predicted proteins | sample KBSSwiSSwithPhiX_FD_184294 | JGI IMG/M metagenome (GOLD analysis project Ga0207701, IMG submission 184294) | Switchgrass rhizosphere bulk soil microbial communities from Kellogg Biological Station, Michigan, USA, with PhiX - S5 (SPAdes) (version 2) | ecosystem: Environmental > Terrestrial >... | reverse complement strand
TTGACATTACGATTAAGATTTAAGCGGAGGCTTTTCTGAAAGATTTGCGATTAGACGGTCATGAGCATCGGACTTCTTGGACAAAAAATTGGTATGACCTGCGTTTACGACGCCAAAGGTCGATTGCGTCCCGTGACCGTGATTGCGGCCGGCGATAACGTTTTGCTGCGTCGTTTGACTGAACAAAACGACGGGTATTCGGCCGTGCAGGTCGGGTTCGGCGTACAGAAGGAATCCCGTGTGACCAAACCGTTGCTCGGCGAATTCAAAAAAGCTGGCGTGGAGCCGCAAAAATTCGTGCGCGAGTTTCGCCTGACCAGCGATCTTCCCGAAGGCGAAATCAATTTGAGCGTTACGCAATTTCAGGCGGGCGACTATGTCGATGTGATTGGACGATCGAAAGGAAAAGGATTTCAAGGCGTGATGAAGAGGCACAACTTCCACGGACAAGGTGCGGCACACGGTTCGAAAACGCATCGGCGCATCGGTGCGGTCGGCAATCGTTCTACTCCGGGACGTATTTGGAAAAACATGGGCATGCCTGGTCATTTGGGTGATGAACGCGTCACGGTTCAGAATCTGCAGGTCATGCAGGTACGCGAAGCCGAAAAAATTATATTGGTTAGCGGCGCGGTTCCCGGAGCGAATGGAAGTTACGTGATCGTTAGGCCAGCGGTCAAGCATCCGGAAAGAGTCTTGGCGGTACATGCGGAGCATCGCAAGCATGACCAGGAGGAAGCGGCGAAGAAGCCGGCCATAACAGTGCGATAAGAAATGAGCGCGAAAGTTCTAACCAAAGCCGCTGCCCAGGAAGCTGGCATTGAGCTGATCGAAGACGGAAAAGGTTCGCAGGCCGTCCATGATACAGTCGTTGCCATGCGTGCTGCGCGTCGTTCCGGTTCGGCCAACACCAAGACGAAAGCCGAAGTGGATCTGTCTGGCGCGAAGCCTTGGCGACAGAAAGGGACCGGTCGCGCGCGAGCTGGTTATAAATCTTCGCCCATCTGGCGTGGTGGCGGTGTCGTCTTTGGACCCAAACCACGAGACTATTCCAAAAAAGTTTCGAAATCTGTGCGACGTCTGGCCTTCCGAAAGGCGTTGAGCGAGCGCATCAAGGCGGGTGACGTTTTGACGATCGACAAATTCGTCGTGCCGGAGGTCAAAACGAAATCGTTCGTGGGATTGCTGAAAAAACAAACGGACGCCCGGAAAGTTTTGTTGGTCTCGGATGCTTTTGATCAAAACACCTTGAAGTCTGGGCGGAACGTCAAACCGGTGACGCTTGCTACCGCTTCCGATGTAAACACGGAGCAGTTGCTCGCCTTCGAGAAAATTGTCGTCACCCAGAAGGCACTGGAAAGATTGGCGGAACGGATTCGCCCGGCTCGAAGCAGCGAACACGCGAAGTAATACCATGAACGAGCCTCACGAGATCATTCAAACCGCTTCGTTGACTGAAAAGTCAACCCTGATGAGCGAGAAGCAGAACAAGTATGTGTTTCGCGTGAGTCCGCGAGCAAACAAGATTGAGATCAAGAATGCAATCGAGCGCCTGTTTCAAAAGAAAGTGGTCGATGTGAACACTTGCAATTACGCAGGCAAGGAAAAACGCGTGCGTGGACCAGTGGGACGACGGCCGAAGTGGAAAAAAGCGATCGTGACTTTGAAGGAGGGCGAAAAAATCGATCTCATCTGACGAAGAGAAATCGGATTTTAGATTGTTATGGCATTAAAAGAATTTCGCCCATTAACGCCGACGCTTCGTTTCAAGTCGCTGCCCGCTTTCGATGAAATCACAAAGTGGCGGCCTGAAAGGCGCCTTGTTGAGCCGAAGAAAAAGAGCGGCGGTCGCAACAGCTACGGCCGGTTGACGTCGCGTCACATTGGTGGTGGCCACAAACAAAAATACCGCCGGGTTGATTTTAAACGACGCAAGCAGGGTGTCTCTGCAGAGGTTCTCGGGATCGAGTACGACCCGAATCGCTCCGCGCGCATTGCTCTTATTAAATATAGTGACGGTGAACTAAGCTACATTCTCGCACCGAATGGCTTGCAAGTAGGATCTAAGGTCGCCGCTGGCGATGGTGTCGCGCCCGATTTGGGAAACGCATTGCCGCTTCGCGCGATTCCGCTGGGTACTAACATTCATAACATTGAATTGAGTCCGGGCCGCGGTGGTCAGGTGGCGCGGAGCGCCGGGCAACAGGCGACGTTAACAAACATCGAGGGTGGCTACGCATTGGTGAAAATGCCTTCCGGCGAAATCCGACGCATCCATGAAAACTGCTTCGCGACCATTGGCCAGGTAGGAAATGTGGATCATATGAACGTGTCGAGCGGCAAAGCGGGGCGTACTCGCTGGCAAGGACGCCGTCCCCATGTGCGCGGTATGGTCATGAATCCAATCGATCATCCAATGGGCGGCGGCCAGGGGAAATCAAAAGGTGGCGGCGGACGGCATCATCCGGTCAGTCCGTGGGGACAACTGGCGAAAGGATTTAAGACGCGTAGCAAACACAAGCCGAGCGATCGGTTTATTTTGGAAAGGAGAAGACCGAAGAAGAAAACGTGAGTTCTGGAGGACGGAGCTCTGCGACACCGGTCTCGCAGAGCTCGACCCTCCACATCTCACTTGATTTTTATGGCTAGATCGTTAAAGAAGGGACCCTTCGTCGAGTTGTATCTTCTGGAGAAGATCGACAAGATGAATAGCTCGGGCGTGAAGAAACCGATCAAAACCTGGTCGCGACGCTCGATGGTGACGCCGGATTTTGTTGGCCACACGTTTTTGGTGCATAACGGAAAGACGTTTCATTCCGTTTTCGTTACCGAGAACATGGTCGGTCATAAGCTCGGTGAATTTTCGCCCACGCGCGTGTTTAAGAAGCATGGTTCGCATACGGCGAAGGTGACCAAATAGTCTTTAGTTACGAGTTGATATTTGATAGAAATAAACCTGTGCGTGTCGCCGAGGTGGAACTATCAACAATCAATTATCGACTATCGACTTTTTTGGTGGTGGGTTGTGTTGCCTTGGCCCAGGGGCTGGCAGCGGAGGGAAATAGTTCTTTGTCAGAATCCAAAACTGAAAATGTGGGCACGAATGACACCGTAGTGGCAGGCGGCTCGCCTGCAGCATCGGCGAATTCGCAGCCAACACGGTTGCCTTCAGAGGTTACTGCGCCGGGATTGCTTCAGCAAAACGAGGATTTGCAGAGGCAATTATTAATTGCTCAGCAATCGCTCAAAGCGTTGACCAGCAGCCTGGCGGAGTCTAATGCCGAAGCGGAATTGTTTCGCCGGAAGTACTCCGATCTGCAATTGCAAATGGAAGCACTAGGGCTGGCATCGGCGAACAAGGACCGGGCCAAGCTGGAGCAGCGTTTACTGGCGGCGGTGAGCGATCTTCAGCTCGCGCAGAAAGAGCGTGACGCTTATCGCGATCAGATGCTGCGGTTGGACGAAGCGATGTTATGTTACTTGAAAACATCGCAAAGCGCAGATGCGAAAGCGAGGATGGACGTGGAAACTCAGCTGCGCAGCATCGACAAGCTGGTCACTAAGTCCACGAATGCGCCGGATTTGCCGGAGCCAAGTCTGATGGACGGCAGCGTGATTAGCGTGAAGGATGAATGGTCCTTCGTAGTCGGTAATCTTGGCGAAAAACAAGGCGTCAAAATTGGAATGCCTATGCGAGCGATGCGTGGCGACAAAAGGATTGCGACCCTGCGGGTAATTGATGTGCGACAAAGGATTTGCGGGGCTGTTGTTCAGGAAATGGATTCAAAGAAGGACAGAATAAAAGTTGGGGACCGCCTCCAGGTGGATGCGCAACCGAATGTGAGTTTGAAATAAGAGGAACGAGAATCGAGAACCGAGTTACGACTTTCGAGTCTCGAATTACAGAGCGGAAGCATGGAAGTCAGATCGACATATAAATATGCACGGATTTCGCCGTTTAAGGTGCGCGAAGTCACGCGTGAGATTCAGGGGCTGCCGGTTTCGGCAGCACTCGATCTCCTTGCTTTCACGCCCAAGAAAGCGGCGTTCCTAATTAACAAAACCTTGAAGAGCGCGATCGCAAATGCCGAGAACAATGCTAACCTCAAGCCTGACGGGTTGGTCGTAAAGGAAGCGGTCGTAGGTGAAGGTCCAACGTTCAAGCGGATCATGGCGCGTGCCCGAGGTAGCGCGAGCAGGATTTTGAAGCGGACCAGCCATATTCGAATCGTCCTGACTGACGAAATCAAGATTGAGACCCGGGAGACTAGAAGAGCGAGACGGAAAGCGGAACAGAGGGCCGAGAAGAAGAAAGAAACCGCAGCCGGCGAGGCGACCGAAAAGTCGACAGCCGAGCAAAAACCGCGAGCGAAAAAGGCGGCCAAAAAATCGAAAAAGTAATTCTTATTGTATTGAAGTATGGGACAAAAAGTTAATCCGATCGGCTTTCGCCTGGGCGTGAACCGCGATTGGCGCTCGCGCTGGTATGCCTCGCCTCAGGAGCTACCAGATTTTTTGCACTCCGATTTGGAGATTCGAAATTACGTAAAGAAAAAGCTGCTGTACGCCGCGGTCTCGAAAATCGTAATCGAGCGAGCGTGGAACAGCATTCGGGTAACTATTTTCACTGCGCGTCCAGGAATCGTGATCGGGCGCAAGGGCGCCGAGATCGAGAAAATGACAGAAGAGATTTCCAAGATGGCGCAGGGCAAGCAAGTCAAGATCGATATTCAGGAGATCAAGACTCCGGAACTCGATGCGCAGCTCGTGGCTGAGAATGTAGCGTTGCAAATTGAGCGGCGGATTGCCTATCGCCGCGCGATGAAAAAAGCCGTGCAGACCGCAATGGATTTTGGCGCTGAAGGAATTCGTCTGCGTTGTTCAGGCCGGCTCAACGGAGCGGAGATTTCGCGCTCGGAATGGTACCGAGAAGGCAAAGTTCCTCTGCACACGTTGCGGACCGCGGTCGATTACGGGTTTGCCGAAGCCAACACCGTTTACGGCAAAATCGGGGTCAAATGCTGGATGTGTAAAAAGGAGGAGCCAGTGGCGCAGCCTGCTTCTCCGCCTCCACCGCCGCCGGCCCCGGCACCAGAGCCGGCTCAAGTCTAAGGGAGAAATTTTATGCCGTTGATGCCAAAACGCGTGAAGTATCGAAAGTCCCAGCGGGGAAGCCGCAAGGGAACCGCTTCGCGCAATCTCAGGATCGATTTTGGCGAGTTCGGGTTGCAGACGCTCGAAAGGGCCTGGATCACGAACACGCAATTGGAAGCCGCGCGTGTCGCGCTCACTCGTAACATGAAGCGCAAAGGCAAATTGTGGATCCGCATTTTCCCGGACAAATCGGTAACTTCGCGTCCACCAGAAACGCGGATGGGTAAGGGAAAAGGTCAGCCGGAGCACTGGGTAGCCACGGTGCGGCCTGGCAACATTTTGTTTGAGTTGGACGGGGTGCCGGAATCGGTAGCGCGGGAGTCCTTGCGGCTGGCAGCGGACAAGTTGCCGGTGCGTACGAAGTTTCTGACACGGCACCATGTGAGGGCCGCTTAGGGTCATGAAAATGAAGGAAATTACAGAGCTGAGCAGTGACGAATTGCTGACTAAAAGGCGGGACTTGCGCCAGGAAAGGCTTCACCTCCGGTTGCAGCAGCAGAGTGGCCAGTTGGAACAGCCAAGCCGGTTGCGCCACATGCGACGGGACATTGCCCGGATCGAAACAGAGCTGGCACAGCGCGAGAAACAAACTGAAACGAAGTAACTATGGCTGACGAACACGAACAGCAATCTGCTCCCGCATCTATTATCACTCGCGCCTCGCGTAAAACACGCACCGGCGATGTGGTTTCCAGCGGCATGAATAAAACAATTGTGGTGCGCACGGTGACGCGTGTGCCGCACCCAAAGTTCGGCAAGATTGTCAAACAGATGAAAAAATTCTATGCCCACGACGAACAGAACCAGGCAAAGACTGGTGACAGGGTCCGCATCATGGAGACGCGGCCGCTGAGCAAACTGAAACGGTGGCGCCTTGTGGAAGTCATCCAAAAGTAACTATCAATTTTATGGTACAACTTCGATCCAGATTGGATGTGGCGGACAATAGCGGCGCGCGCATGGCCACGATGATCGGTGTGATTGGCAAAGCTACGCGTTACGCAGGGATCGGCGACGTGATTACCGCCAACGTCAAGGAAGCGAGCGCAACGGGGACGGTAAAGAAGGGCGAAGTGGTGCGTGCAGTTCTTGTTCGAACCAGGCAACCAATCCGCCGCGAGGATGGTTCGTTGCTGCGCTTCGATAACAACGCCATCGTGATTATCGATAAAGATTTGAATCCACGCGGCACCCGCATTTTCGGGCCGGTCGCGCGGGAATTGCGTGAACGGAATTTCATGAAAATCGTCTCCCTCGCCCCTGAAGTCCTATGAACCGCATTAAATTCCACGTTAAAAAGGGCGATCACGTGGAGGTCATCTCCGGGAATTTCCGCGGTTCTTCAGGGCGAATTCTGGCGGTGTTTCCAGGAAAACAGCGCGTCGTCGTTGAAGGTGTACGGATCATCAAAAAACACCTGCGGAAATCTCAGGATAATCCGAGTGGAAAAATCGCCGAACGTGAAGGCCCCATTCATATTTCGAACGTGAAATTAATCGAGCGCGAGAAGAAGCCTGAGAAAAAGGCGGCGAAGAAGTCGAAAAAGGAAAAAGAACAGCAGAAAGCGGCCTGAATAATTAGAGAGGGTTCGACTTCGCTCGATATGACAAGCTGAAAAATGGAAAACGAATTTCATCGCCATTACAAGGAACGCGTTATGCCGGCGCTGCAGAAGCTGCACGGTTACAAAAACGTTCACCAGGTTCCGAAAGTCGAAAAAGTGGTTATTAACACTTCGGTCGGCTCGCAATCTGATGTGAAGCAGGCGCTGGAAGAAGCGAAAGCTGAGCTGGCATTAATCACCGGCCAGCGTCCGGTGGAAACACTGGCCAAAAAGAGCATTTCCAATTTCAAATTGCGCAAAGGCCAAGCGATTGGCGCAAAGGTCACCCTGCGCGGAGAGCGCATGTACGAGTTTCTGGAACGCTTCATCAAGGCGGCGCTGCCACGCATCCGTGATTTCCGTGGTGTGTCTCCGCGCTGCTTTGATGACCACGGTAACTATACCCTGGGAATTTCGGATCAATCGATTTTCCCCGAAGTGGAGTTGGATAAAATCAAGCGTAACATCGGATTTGATGTTACTATCGTCACCACGGCACAGACCGACGAGGAAGCCAAATCGCTGTTAAGCGAAATGGGAATGCCCTTTAGCGACCGGGCAAAGAAGCCCGCCGCGCAAGCCGCCTGATTTCATGAGTACTGTTACCGATCCAATTGCTGATTTTCTGGCGCGCGTGCGCAATGGCACGCGTGCGCAAAAACCTGAGGTGTTAATCCCTTATTCGAAGATCAAGGCTGAGATCGCGCGCATCCTGAAGGATGAAGGTTACATTTCCGATTACTCGGTTGACACCAGCGCATCGCATCCGCGCATCAAGATCACGAACAAGATCGTAAACCGCTCAAGCGCCATTGCCGGGCTTCGCCGGGTGAGCCGCCCAGGATTGCGACGTTATGTTGGCGCCGATGAAATCCCGCGAGTTTTGGGTGGAATGGGTCTGGCGATTCTTTCCACGTCGCGCGGCGTTTTATCGGGCCGCGAAGCGCGGAAGCAAAAAGTGGGCGGCGAACTACTAGCCTACGTTTGGTAACGATTTAACGAGCTAACGAATTACGAACTCATGTCACGAATTGGAAACAAGGCGGTCGAGATCCCGGACAAGGTCAAAGTAAATGTTGACCAGGAGGGAGCGGTCTCGGTGGAGGGGCCCAAGGGAAAACTGCAGTGGAAACTTCCGCGTCAGATCCGGGCCAGCGTGCAGGATAACCAGGTGTCCGTGGTGCGCGAAGCAGAATCACGCAACGTGAAAGCGTTACATGGGCTTTCGCGAAGCCTTGTGTACAACATGGTGCAGGGCGTAAGCGAGGGTTTTACCAAGCAACTCGAGATCGAAGGAGTTGGGTTCAAGGCCGCCGTCCAGGGATCCATGCTTAACTTGAGTCTCGGTTTCTCCCATCCGGTTACATTTTCGATTCCAAAGGACATCAAAATCACTGTCGCGGATAACACGAAGATTACAGTCCAGGGTGTCGACAAGAAATTGGTCGGCCAGGTGGCGGCGGACATTCGTGGCTTTTACCCTCCGGAACCGTATAAGGGCAAAGGCGTTCGCTACGCGGGCGAGCAGATTCGTCGCAAGGTGGGCAAGACCGTTCAATAATTATGGCGACGTTTCGCAAGGCAGCGCGGCAGCGTGTTCATCAAAGGATCAGGAAAAAAGTGGCAGGCACAGCGCAACGGCCGCGACTGTCAGTTCATTTCTCCGGCAAACACGTTTACGCTCAGGTGATTGACGATCACTCCGGACGGACGCTAGTCGCTGCATCGACCGCGGAGCGTTCATTATTGGGTAAGGATAAAGCAGGTGCAAACAAGACCGCGGCGGAACAAATCGGCAAAGCAATCGCGGAACGTTTGCTGGCGAAGAAACTCGAGCGAGTCGTTTTTGATCGCGGCGGGTTCCTTTATCACGGAAAAGTGAAGGCATTAGCAGACGCGGCGCGTGCAGGCGGTTTAAAATTTTAATTCATGGCTCAAACAACTTCAGGCAGAAGACCAGACATGCGCAGGCAAGATAAGGCGCCCGCGGCAAGGGGCGATACGACCGAGAAAGTCGTGTTTATCAACCGCTGCGCCAAGGTGGTAAAAGGCGGACGCCGTTTCAGCTTTAGCGCGCTGATCGTCGCCGGAGATCACGACGGGAAAGTGGGATGCGGATTTGGCAAGGCTAACGAAGTATCCGAGGCCATTCGAAAGGCCTCCGAGGCAGCGCGTAAAGCCATGGAAAAAGTTTCATTGAACGAAAACACGATTCCCCACGAAGTGGTCGGCGAATATGATGGAGCACGAGTCCTATTGCGTCCCGCATCGCCGGGGACCGGGGTTATCGCTGGCGGAGGTGTGCGAGCCGTAGCCGAAGCGGCCGGCATCCGAGACGTGCTGGCCAAGTCACTGGGGTCGAGCAATCACGCCAACGTCGTGAAGGCGACGATCGCCGCGCTGAAATCACTTCGCCGACGGGATGAGATTTATAAAATGCGCGGAATTCGCTTCAGCGATGGAAAGGGTGAGCAACATGATGCGTCTTCATAATCTGCAACCGCGTCCTGGTTCGCGACATCGGGTAAAGCGCCTGGGCTGCGGTGAAAGTTCCGGTCACGGAAAAACCAGTGGCAAGGGTCATAAGGGACAAAAGGCGCGCTCCGGTGGAAGTATTCGCCTTGGGTTCGAAGGCGGGCAGATGCCGTTGATTCGGCGATTGCCAAAGAGGGGATTTAATAACGCCGCCTTTCACAAGCGATACGCGATCGTTAACCTTGAAGATCTCAACGCATTTAAGGCTGGGACTGCTGTTAACGAACAACTCCTGCGCGAGTCGAAGCTCGTCCGCGGTGATTTCGTGGGAATCAAAATTCTTGGTGACGGAGAATTAAAGCACGGCCTGAAGGTAGAAGCCGATAAAGTCAGCGCGGCAGCCCGGGAAAAAATCGAAAAAGCGGGAGGGACGATCACACTGCGTGAGAAAGCAGAGCATCCTCGTGCTGGCGCGGCCCCGGAAGCTTCGCCGGAGAAACCCGCTGGCGAAGCTGCGTCCGAGCGGACACGGAAGAAAAAGTCGTCCAAGAAGACCTCGGCCAAGGCGAAAAAGAAAGCATCGCGGGAGAGCTAGCTTCCCGGAACATGATGTTTCACATTTAGCGGATGGTTTCGGCGTTTCTCAACACGGTCAAGATACCCGAATTGCGCCGGCGTATTATGTTTACGCTGGCCGTGATTGTGATTGTGCGTCTAGGAGCGGCGATCACAACCCCCGGAGTCAACCAGGCTGTATTGCAGGAGTGGTTTCGCACCTCGCTTAGCCAACGCACCGGAGGTGGCCTCGCGGCGCTGTTTAACTTGTTCAGTGGTGGCGCGCTGGAAAATTGCGCAGTCTTCTCTCTGGGCATCATGCCTTACATCAGCGCATCGATTATGATGCAGTTGCTGACCGCGGTGATTCCCCGGCTTGGCAGACTCGCGCGGGAAGATGGCGGCCGACAAAAGATCATGCAGCTGACTCGCTATGCGACGCTCGTGTTGTGCATTTTCCAAGGATACTTGCTGGCGCTGTCGTTCCAGCACCCAGAATCGTATCACACCATGTTGCCGGGGATTATCGACACCATCAAGAACCTCGGGATTCCGCTGGTGGATGATCTCGGCTGGAGGTTTCGAATCGTAACTGTGGTTTCTCTGACCACCGGGACGCTTCTATTGATGTGGCTGGGTGACCAAATTACCGAGCGCGGCATTGGGAATGGGATATCGCTGATCATCACCGTTGGGATTGTTGCGCGGCTGCCTGCCGCGCTCGCGCAGGCGTGGAAGACTTTTGTGCCTTCGGCGCAGACCGGATCGAGCCAGGTGAATCCGATGGTTCTTGTCTTGCTGGTGTTGTTCTTGATCATCGTAATCGCCGCGGTGATCACGATTACGCAGGGCGTGCGGAAAATTACTGTCCAGTATGCCAAGCGCGTGGTTGGCCGCAAAATGTACGGGGGCCAAACCCAATACATGCCCTTAAAAGTGAATTACGCCGGTGTGATGCCAATCATCTTCGCCTGGGCCCTTCTCCTTTTTCCTGCGACGATTGTCAGCTACGGGTTTAAAAACAGTCCGATCGCCAACCGTATCGCCAACGCGCTTTCCACCGGCTGGCCACATTACGTCGCTCTCGCGGCGATGATTTTCTTTTTTAGTTATTTCTGGGTCGCCACGCAGTTCCAACCAACGCAAATCGCAGATGACCTGAAGAAATACGGAGGTTACATCCCGGGGGTGCGACCGGGAAAACCAACGGCGGACTTTCTTGATTTCACCATGACGCGACTGACATTTGCCGGTGCGATTTTCCTCACGCTGATAGCGGTATTGCCAAGTCTCCTCAGCCAGGGACTGAATGTGCCAATTATCACGGCGCAATTTTTTGGTGGCACAAGTTTGTTGATCATTGTGGGCGTCATGCTCGATACCATGCGCCAAGTGGAGACACACCTTATTCAGCGGCATTACGACGGTTTCTTGCGCAAGGGTCGCATTCGAGGGCGGTCCTTTGATCGCGCTACCTACAGTCGCGGCGAAGCGGCGGCGAGCGGAACGTTAATGTGGTTGTACGTGGGGATCGCCGTGCTGGCAATTGCTGGCGTCGCTATTTTCCTCTACGGGCGATAGGTGAAAAGGCGGCTTGTTCTTCTCGGCGCGCCCGGTTCTGGCAAAGGGACCCAGGCAGAAATGATTACGCGTCAATTCGGGATTCCGGTCACTTCGCCGGGTGCAATTTTGCGCCGCGAAAAAGACCTCGGAACGCCTTTGGGAAAGAAGACCGCCGAAGTGCTGCAGAGCGGTGGGCTCGTCTCCGACAAAATCATCATTGAATTAATTGAAGACTGGTTGCGCCTGCATGGCGGCCACGGATTCGTATTTGACGGTTTTCCCCGGACATTGCGGCAGGCCGAAAGTTTAACTTCGATTCTAGCGCGATTGCGTACCGCTTTGGATTTAGCGATCTGGCTCGAGGTGTCGGAACAGACTGTGCGCGATCGCATTGCCGGCCGGCTCCAATGCGGCGAATGCGGCTTTACTACCAGCTCATCCAGTGCGCAGTTCTCAGAACGTGCCGTATGCCCTTATTGCGACGGTCCATTAGTACGTCGGAACGACGACGATCTGAGCGTACTACAAATTCGCTTGCAAGAGTTTCGCACCAAGACCGAGCCGCTGGCATCTTTTTATGAAAAAATGTCGATACTGCATCGGATCGACGGCAACCGCGATCGCGATGCAGTCTTTAGTGATATTTCGCGACTGGTTGAAGACAAACGATGATTCCGATCAAAAACGCGAAAGAAATTGAAAAGATGCGGCAGGCATGCCGCACAGCGAGCGATATCCTCGATCGGGTTAGTGATCTAGTTCGTCCCGGTATTACCACAAAAGAAGTGGACGACGCAGCGGCAGATTTCATGAGCGATGCGCATGTGAAAAGCGCGTTTCTTGGCTATCGGCTGGGGCATCGCGTGTTTCCCGGGAACATTTGCATTTCGCTCAATGACGAAGTGGTGCACGGCATCGGCAGCCAACGACGGATTCAATATGGCGACATTGTAAAACTGGATATCGGGATCGTTCGGGATGGTTGGGTAGGGGACAATGCAACGACCGTGCCGGTGGGAATCATTGACGAGCGTACCGACCAGTTGCTGCGCGTGACGGAAAATGCGTTGGCCCACGCTATTAGCGCGGGCCGCGAAGGCCGGCGCGTCGGAGACATCTGCGCTGAAATTGAGGATGAAGCGCGCCGCTTTGGTTTTTCAGTTGTCCGCGAATTCGTTGGACACGGGGTTGGACGAAAAATGCACGAGGAACCGCAGATTCCCAACTACGGCAAGCGCGGTAGCGGACCGAAGTTGAAAGCTGGGATGACGCTGGCGATTGAGCCGATGATTAACATCGGCACTTCCGACGTAAGATTGCTCGACGACGGGTGGACGGTGCGCACGGCGGACGGAATGCCGTCAGCGCATTTCGAGCACACGGTTCTGATCACGAAGGACGACCCAGAAATTCTGACATGGCGCGCAAAGACGCAATTGAGGTAGAAGGCACAGTCGTCGAGCTGCTGCCGAACACCATGTTTCGAGTCGAACTGGCCAACGGCCATCGTGTCCTGGCGCATATTTCCGGGAAAATGCGGCTCCACTTCATTCGGATCTTGCCAGGAGACAAAGTTATGCTAGAGGTTTCACCTTACGATTTGTCGAAAGGGCGAATTACGTATCGCCAAAAATGACAACGCGGAGCCGGCTCCGCGTTTTCCATTTCGCGGATTATGAAAGTACGACCATCAGTGAAAAGGCTTTGTGCCAGTTGCAGGATCGTGAAGCGCAAGAACGTGGTGCGCGTGATCTGCAAAAACCCGCGCCATAAGCAGCGCCAGGGGTAGATAGCGGAATAGTTGGAGTATTGATTTATGCCAAGATTACTAGGAGTCGAAATTCCGGCGGACAAACGCATCGAGGCGTCGCTCACGTATATTTATGGAATCGGCTTTGCCACAGCCAGGCGCATTCTCGAGCAGACGAACATCGATCCAAATTTACGAGCGAAAAACCTTACGCCGCAGCAATTGAACGAAATCATTCACGCGATCACAAACAACAAGACTAAGATTGAAGGTGATCTGCGTCGCGAAATCCAGGGTAACTTAAAACGTCTGCAGGCGATCAACTCTTATCGCGGCATCCGGCATCGGAAAGGCTTACCTGTGCGGGGACAGCGCACTTCGACAAATGCCCGGACACGCAAGGGCCCACGCAAGACTGTGGGCGTGGTACGCAATCCGGAAGCCAAAGCCGGTAAAGTTTAATTTGATTCGTTAGAATTATGGCTGAGCCAGAGAATCCAACCAATCCAAGTCCGGAAGAACCGAAAACGACGGAGTCAAAATCAGTGCCGGCCCCAACGGATTCGCGCGAAGGCGAGGCGGCTGCAACTTCAAAAGCAGATGCGCCGGCCAAGCCTGCAAAAAAAACAGCCAAGCAAAAAAAGGAACAGCCAGCCGCTGCCGCGCCAGCAGCCTCGGAGAATCTTTCGCTTTCGGGTGATAACATCGACAAGCCAAAGATCGTCAAGGCCAAAGGCAGCAAAAACGTTCACTCGGGCATTGCCCACGTCCTTTCGACTTTCAACAACACGATCGTGACGATCACTGACATGAAAGGCAATGTGATCGGCTGGTCGAGCGCAGGGAAAGTTGGCTTTAAAGGGTCGCGCAAGAGCACGGCCTACGCTGCGCAGATGGTTGCGCAGGACGCCTCGCGACAGGCAATGGGTCACGGGCTCAAGGAAGTGGAAGTCCTGGTAAGAGGACCGGGAGCCGGGCGTGAATCCGCGGTCCGCGCGTTGCAGGCAGTGGGCCTCGATCTCACTGTGATCCGCGACGTTACTCCCGTGCCCCACAACGGTTGTCGCCCGCCCAAACAACGCCGCGTCTAACGCTTCAACCTTTTTAACGGACCCATGGCCAGATATACAGGACCAAAAACAAGAGTGAGCCGGCGTTACGGCGTGCCGATTTTCGGATCCTCCAAGGCATTGGAACGGAAGAATTATCCCCCGGGCATGCATGGTCCGAGAGGTTCCCGGCGCAAACAATCAGAGTATGCGATCGCGCTCGGCGAAAAACAGAAGCTGCGCTATCAGTATGGGCTTCTGGAACGCCAGTTTCGGCGTATCTTCGAGAGCGCGCTGCGCAAGCGCGGCGTGACGGGCGAAACACTTCTCCAGCTACTGGAGACGCGCCTCGATAATGTCGTTTACCGGCTTGGCCTCGCTAACACCCGCAACGCTGCTCGCCAACTGGTGTCGCACGGCCACGTGCTCGTAAACGGGCGCGGCGTGAACGTCGCGTCCTACAACGTGAAGGCAGGGGACGAGATCACGATCAAAGATAAACCGAAATCCCGTCAACTGGTTCTGCGTAATCTTGATCTTACACAAATTGTTCCAGTGCCCGACTGGTTAACGGCCGATCGTGACGCGCTCAGCGGCAAAGTTGCGCACATTCCATCTCGCGACGAGATACAGCCGATCGTGAACGAGCAGCTTATCGTCGAGTTGTATTCGAGGTAATCATTCCCTCCAGAAAGTCCAGAGCTTTATCGTAGCTTTTGCGCTGAAGGTAGTGTGCCAACCGCGGATCGATGGGTTTTGGTAAACGCGTTTGCAGATCGTCGATTTGCTCTGAAATCGCTTTCAATCGCGCGATGTGTCTTGTTTCATCACGGCGGCTTTGCTCGTCGCGAATCACTGCGAGACGTTCTCGCAGGATCTGCGCTAAATCTACAAGAGGTTTCTCCATTTTAATCACGGCGATTCGCTGTCGCGCATGCTGAACTCACCCGTGATCGGCCTCTGAGAGCAACTGCCGTTTAGCTTCGAGCCAATCCGATTCGGCGTCCCCTGGCAACGTAAATCGCCGTCGTCGCTCGGAGATAAAGTAGGCTCGGAGACGGATCGCTTCGTCCGATGGCTCCACGATATCTGCAGGCTCGCGTGGCATTGAGGGTTTCGTTCGCGGCCCGCTTTTTCCGGCGCTGGTTTCGCGCGGCCTTCGATTCGCGGTGGCACGGGGCGCGCGATTGCCTTTGCCAGCTTTTACTTTGAAGGAGCTGCCGGCGTCCGGCGAGGTCTCATTTTTATCTTGGACAATTTTCTTTTTTTTCGGCACAGATTTTATCGTTGATGGTTTTAATTCGTTTATCGTTCATCGGTCGGTTGGCAAGTGCTTTCTCGCGCTTCCTTGATCGAGGAGTAAGTTTAGACACTTCACGGATATGAGACACTTTGTTTTCCGCTGGATCGTGACCACAATTGCGGTGTTTGTGGCTGCGCCGATCGTTGGAATCAATTACGGTGACCGTCTCGGTTGTCTGTTGGGTGCGTCGCTTCTGCTCGGTATCATCAACGCTTTTATTCGCCCCGTGCTTTTGTTGCTAAGTCTGCCGTTGATCCTGGTCACGCTAGGCGTTTTCATTCTGATTATTAACGCGCTGATGTTGAAATTCGTCGGTGAGATCATGCCATGTTTTGAAGTTCCAGGTTTCTGGCGTGCATTTTTTGGTGCGATCGTCATCTCGATCGTTAGCTGGCTGTTAAGCGCGTTTTTCCGCGGCAGCGATGGACGTGTCCACGTCCTCACCCATCACAGCCAGATCAAGCGCGTTCGTGGCCGCGTGATCGATAGTTGACGAAGGGGCGGTAACCCGTAATTCAGCAAAGGCGATTTACGGTTCAACGAGTCAACGAATCAGGCGGGGCCGCCCAGATACTTACTGAGCCGTGAACGGAGTTCGGTCCGTGCGCGAAAGAGAACGCTTTTCACAGCGGGAACCGAGAGATCGAGAACCTCGGCAATCTGCTCATAACTAAGCTGCTCATATCTCCGCAACACCAGCGCCATTCGTTGTGCTTCCGGAAGCTGGAGGATTGCGCCCTCGATCGTTTGCTGAAGCTCCACTTCCAAAAGGGAAGCGTCTGGAGGGGACTGCGTCTCATCCTTCAGCGGGGGATCCTCTGCCCCCGGTTCCGCTTGGAGAGGAACATGCGCGTGGCGCTTAGCACGACGCAGCTCGTTGAAAACCAGATTACGGGTAATTTTTAACAGCCAGGTAGTGAATTTTGCTCGCGGGACGTACCGGCGAGCACTCTTCCACACCCGAATGAACACCTGCTGTGCGATGTCTTCCACGTCGGAATTGCTGCCGAGCATGCGTGCCACCGTGCCCGCCACCAAAGCTTGGTGTTTCTCGATCAGTTCCTGGAGCGCAATGGTGTCGCCTCGACCGATAAGCCGCATCAGCCGTACGTCATCGGCGTCTTCTTCCGATCTCCCTTCGTTTCCATGATCGCTCCCAGACATCGGTTCATTTAGACGGTTGTCTGAGACAAAGCTTGCCAGAAAAACGACAACTAGCCAAAATTCGCCCTTCGCCACATTTGCAGCCATGGTTTTTGTTGCAAGGCTGAAGCGGCCTGTGCAATGCTTGGTTGTCGAGGGTTTGGCCTCGCGTCCGCATGAATTACCAGCTTATTCCGAAAGAACTCAGGCGTATCGCAGAAAAAGTCGAGGCGCGGCAGCGGATTTCAGAGGCAGACGCTCTCGCTCTATATCGTGCGAACGATCTTAACGCCCTCGGAATGATTGCGAACGTGGTGCGCGAACGAAAGAACGGCAACTACGCAACCTATATTCACAACCGCTACATCAATTACTCGAACGTTTGCATCTTGTCCTGTCAGTTTTGCGCTTTTGCTGCCAAAAAACGCGATGCGCACGCGTTTGAATATGCGATCGACGAAATTATCGGGGCAGTGAGAGATGCTCTTCAACTCGGAGTCACAGAGGTGCACATGGTGGGAGGATTGCATCCGACGCTGAAGAAAGAGTGGTATCTGGAGCTTTTGCAAAGACTGCGTGCTCTCAATCCTAACCTTCACATCAAAGCCTTTACTGCGATCGAAGCCCGCCATTTGGCTCAGCGAATTTTCCGGATGCCGATCCGTGACACACTGGAAACTTTGCGCGCGGTTGGCCTCGGCTCGATCACTGGCGGCGGCGCAGAGATTTTCGATCCTGTCGTCCGCGATAAAATCTGCCGCGGCAAAGAAACCGCTACTGAATGGCTTGACGTTCATCGGACGTGGCATTCAATGGGCGGCCGCAGCACGTGCACCATGCTATACGGGCACATCGAAACGCATCAGCAGCGCGTGGATCATTTGCGCCAGCTCCGGGAATTACAGGATGAGACGGGCGGATTTACGGGGTTCGTTCCTTTCGCTTTTGAACCGTCCCAGTCTCATGGGATTCTCGCCCAGATCAAGCGCGCCTCCGCATTCGAGCAGCTTCGCAATCTCGCGGTGAGCCGCATTTATCTGGACAATATCGATCATCTGACTGCCTATTGGGTTAGTCTTGGACTGCCCCTCGCGCAGGTGTCGCTTAGCTATGGCGTGGACGACCTGCATGGCACGATTCTGGAGGAAAAGATCTTTCACATGGCCGGCGCAACCACTCCGCAGCAACAGACGGTGGCTGCTCTGGAACATGCAATCCGTGAAGCGGGTCGCGAACCGGTGCAGCGTGACAGTCACTACCGGCGGTTGAATGGCACGAGCAAAGCCGGCCCGCCTAACGAGCCAGAACTGGTCTGTGCGTAAACGATAGGGCGCGACCGCCGGGGAACGGAATGCTCCGCATCGGTTGCGTAAAATATCTCAACGCCCGCCCGCTCATCCACGGCGGGGAAGCCGACGTGGACTTCGATCATCCGTCGGCGCTGTGCAATAAACTTGCGGCCGGGAAACTCGATGTTGCACTCGTCTCCAGCTTCGAATTTCTGCGTAACCCTATTTACCGGATCGTTGACGATGTTTCCATTTCTTCGGACGGGCCAGTTTACAGTGTTGTGGTTGCGCACCGCGGTGAGATCGACCAGATCGAAGAGATCGAACTCGATCCTGCATCAGAAACTTCTGTTAACCTTTTGCGTTGTTTAACCGCGGAGCTCGGATTGAATCCGCGTTTGGCTCGGTGCAGCACGACCATATGGCCTACTGCGGCGGAATTAAAAACAGGCCCTCGCGCGCGACTGGTTATCGGCGATCAAGCCGTCCGTTTCCGGCAACAGTATGCGAACGAATTTTCTTTCTGGGACCTCGGAGAACGCTGGCAGAAATCCGTCGGACTTCCGTTTGTTTACGCTCTCTGGCTTATTCGCCCTGAAGTCGCCGATCCAAAACAAATCGCAGACCGCCTGCGCAATCTCCGAGATGGAAACCTTGCCAATCTCGATAATCTAATCGCAGAACTTGTAGCCGGGGTCGCCGACCCCGGCGCCCAAAAGGAACTCACGCGCGAATTCCTTTCGCGCTATTATCGTGAACATCTTCGATTCAGCTTTGGCGAAAGAGAAAAAGAAGGTCTGCGAATTTTCGCAAGTTTGTGCATAAAACACAGACTGCTTCCAAATCGCGACCTCGCGTTGCGTGTCGTTTAGCGAGCGATTTCGTTCGTTGAAGAACTATTGCTTCGCTTCACCCAGACCAAGGTCGAGGTCGTAGAGTTTCCAGCCCAAACCTGTAAAACGGAACCGAAGTTTGATTCCCTCTCGATCGACTACAAAAGTGCGCGGACCGGTGAAGAATGCGTGTTTTACTTTTGACCAGTCTTCAATTTTACCGGTAGGGAACCGAAACTCTTGCGGACGCCGGAGGTTCTTCAGGACCTCCGGATTAGATATCAGCGCGGCGATGCCTTCCGGGGTTACGTAAGCATCAATGATTGTGTCGATCAGTGATGGTCCGAGGTTGTTCAACCACTTGTGAGTTGCCTTTCCCTGGGCGAATCGCGCGACAAGCTGTTTCTTTAGTGAAGCTCGAATAGCTGGAAAATCCATGCGTGAACTCAGCGCCACGCTATCACCAGACCGCAATGCTGCGGTGAATCGCCAGAATGAAAAGTACGGCGAGACCCCATAGATCATCAGAAGAAAAACGCAGAAAAGCACTAACCAGCGGAATTTCATGAATCCTGTTATCTGTAACGCGACCGGACTATCGGACGGAGTTCGGTTGTATCTCTAACCGGAGGGCAGCGGTTTCTGTTTACGACACCGCGGGTTGGTTGCGATCTGCCCGACAATCGGTCGCAATCTCTCTGAGCGGCTGCCGACTGCGTGGTTGGAGCTTGACCCGCTGGTTGAGCAGCCGGCGGTCATTATCAAAACCATGGTGGTTTTCGTCATGAGGCCTTTTGCATCGGAAACCGTCCTTTGTCGAGTGTGATTGCGAGCTGGTCGCGGTAATTCATCGCATCTTGTCAGAGAATTTTTCGCAAATAAAGTGATCGGTGCGAAGCAAGGTAGAGGAGAATCCTATCGTTACACAGCAGCCTGGAAATTTTGCGCGGCAAAGCCGATGGATTATTGCACCGCCTGAGGAGCTCAATGGCGGAGTGATTTCGTGGAGCGAAATTTGCGGTTCGGAATGTATCGCGCGGCTGCTCTTACGAAAGGGTTTTCGCTGCGCCGAACAGGTGAATTCATTTCTACGGCCCCGCCTAAGTTCGCTGAGCGATCCGTTTTTGCTGCCCCAAATGCACGCGGCTGTTTCCCGCATTCTCGCAGCCTTAGATCGACGGGAACGCATCGTGCTTTTTGGCGATTACGACGTGGACGGTGTCACATCCCTGGCATTGCTTGCAGAAATGCTACGTGCGTACGGTGGTGCTCCGGAATTGTTTTTACCGTTCCGGATGGAGGAGGGCTACGGTTTGAGCCCCGAAAGCGTCGAGCGTTGTCTCGGCCAACATCAACCCCAACTGCTGATTGCTATCGATTGCGGGACCTCATCGCTAAGAGAGATCGCTGATCTGCGCCAACGGGGAGTGGAGGTGATCGTGTTAGATCATCATGAGCCAAAGTCCGCATTGCCAGACTGCGTTGCGATCGTAAACCCGAAAACCAGTGACTCCGCCTTCGAATATCTTTGCAGTGTGGGGATTGTCTTCAAACTATGCCATGCATTGCTGAAAACACGGCCACTGCCTGAGTTCGATTTGAAATCAAAGCTCGATCTTGTGGCGCTCGGCACAGTGGCAGACATCGTGCCGCTTTGTGGCGAAAATCGCATTCTGGTGCAGCGCGGCGGGATCGCGATCGCGCAGACCTCACGTATCGGACTGAGAAAATTAATGCAGATTGCCGGGGTGCGGCCGCCAATTTTGCCTGAGGACATTGGTTATCGGCTTGGCCCGCGATTGAACGCTGCAGGGCGTTTGAGCACGGCGGAAAAATCTTTGCGTCTGTTGCTTACTCACGATGAGGGCGAGGCAACAACGCTCGCAGCCGAGCTCGACCAGCAGAATCGGGAGCGCCAGGAAGTGGAAAAACAAATTTTCGATGCGGCGATAGAAAAGATAGAGGATCGGCTCGACGTGGCGCGCGACGCAGGCATCGTGGTTGGAGCGCCCGGCTGGCATCCTGGCGTACTTGGAATTGTAGCGTCGCGGATCGCTCGAAGGTATCATCGACCAACCATCGTGATCGGCTTCGACGAGACCGGCATCGGTAAGGGAAGCGGACGAAGCATTGAAGGCTTGAATCTGGTCGAAGCGTTGAGCTGCTGCACAGAGAGGCTCGAAAAATTCGGCGGACACGAAATGGCGGCCGGTCTTGCGCTGCGCGAAGAAAATTTCGATGCGTTTGCTGAAGGATTTCGCAAAGCTGCGCGTGAACTTCTTTCCGACGAAGCTCTGCAACCTTGCGTGCGACTGGACCACGAGCTGGCGTTTACGGAGATCGATCCAGGTTTTCTGCAGTGGCACGAGATGCTGCAGCCGTTTGGAAATGGAAATCCCCAGCCGCTTTTACTTGCGCGCGAGGTCGAGCCGGTTGCTCCGCCGCGAGTGGTTAATGAAAACCATCTCATCCTCCGTCTGCGTCAGGGCAATCGCCATCGCCGCGCGATATATTTTGATGGCGCGGCAACCCAATTACCGCCAACACCGTGGGACATCGCATTTCGGATTCGCGCAGACGAATATGAGGGCGAGACCCTGGTGGCCATGCAGATCGAGGCGGTGCGGAGTGCAGAGCAATCTTGAAGCGGTAAATTGGGGATCAAGTTATGCTACGCCGCGTTGTCATCCTGAGCGGAGTGAAGCGGAGTGGAAGGATCCCGTTGTGCGACCGTAAGGTAATGCCACCGGATTACTCGATTTCGCTCGGAATGAGCGGCCGTGAACGTGTGACATGATCGACGTTTCAGAAAAACTTGAGGGATTAAATTGGATCCCGCGCCCGAAGCTTCTGGGGCTGCGGCGACTAGGCATCGAGACGGTGGAAGATTTGCTTACTCATTTTCCACGTCGGCATGAAGATCGAACTGAGTTTCCGCAATTCCCACGCGAGGAGAGCGTTGCTCCGATCTGTCTTTGCGGCGAAGTAGTCAAGACGTCGCTACGGCGTTTCGGTGGCTGGAAGAAAATTTTCGAAGCCACGTTGCAAGAATCGAACCCAAACGCTCTGAGCGAACCGCTGGTGTGTCGATGGTTCAATCTGCATTACGTGCAGAAAATGGTTGCCACCGGTCAACGCATGGTGGTCTTCGGCAAGCCGAGGCTGCGCGGAAAGCGAATTTGCATGGACCATCCGGAATTCGAAGTCATCGAGGCTGACGAGGAGATCTCGATCCATTTTCGCAGGATCACGCCGATCTACCCTGCGACGGAAGGTCTTTCGCAGCGCGTGTTGCGCAGCATGATTTACCGCCTGTTGAACGAACTTCCTGACGCGGATGTCGGATTGAGGACATGGGCGCCAAGCAATCTTGTTAAGGGTGAGAGGTTCGAAGCGATTCGCGCGATCCATTTCCCCGACACCTGGGACGCGCGTGATGCAGCGCACCAACATCTGGTTCTAAACGAATTCTTCGGGATGCAAATGCTCATTGTGTCGCGACGCGCAGATGCCTCCATCCGACAGGGCGAGAAGCACTGCGGGGCAGGGGCACTACTCGATAGGTTTCTCAAGTCATTGCCGTTCGAGCTAACTGCTGCGCAATCTAAGGTGATCACTGAAATCCGAAATGACCTGGCGACGACTCATCCGATGAATCGTTTGTTACAGGGCGACGTGGGCTCGGGAAAAACCGTTGTCGCCATCGCAGGCATGTTGCTCGCCGCCGAGGGTGGCTACCAAGCCGCGTTCATGGCGCCCACGCAAATCCTGGCGGAGCAACACTATGATGTTCTGCGGCGCTGGCTCGAACCGCTCAACGTGCGCCTGGCGCTGCGGACTGCCGCCCGCCAGGAGGAAAGCGGGCCATTGCCATTGTTTGAGAGAGGATCGGCTCAGGGTAGCGCACGCGCGGTTCTGGGGAGCGCGCCGGTCCCGGGTGCTGCTGGTGTTGTGTCGACAGCACAAACTTCTGATGAACCGCGAGGCGAAGAGAAAAGTTTGTCGTCGCGAGACGCGTATACTCCCCAATCCGGCGCATCTACCCCATGCGACGAACCCCAGATCATCGTCGGAACGCATGCCCTGCTATACGACAAAGTCTCTTTTTCAAACTTGGGCCTCGTTGTGATTGATGAGCAGCATAAATTCGGAGTCGCACAACGCGCCCAATTGAGCGCGCACGAACCGGCTCCCGATGTGCTCGTGATGACTGCCACTCCCATCCCGCGGACGCTAACGATGACCCTCTACGGCGACCTCGATGTCTCGACGATCAATGAAATGCCTCGGAACCGTGGAAAAATCGTTACCGCTGTGCGCGATGAGTCGAAGCTCGGCGAGGTGCTTGCTTTTTTGCGAACACAATTGGCGGCCGGTCGCCAGGTTTATGTGATCTATCCGTTGATCGATGAAAGTGAAAAGCTCGATGCGAAAGCCGCCGCGGCCGAGTACGAGTTGTGGAGGGAACGTTTGCGTCCGTTCCGCTGCGATCTGCTTCACGGTCGACTTCCGGCGCCGGAGAAACAGGAGATCATGGAACGTTTTCGCCGCGGCGAGACGAAGGCGTTGATCAGCACCACCGTGCTCGAGGTTGGTGTAGATGTGCCTAACGCGACTGTGATGCTCATTGAAAACGCGGAGCGTTTTGGCCTTGCGCAACTGCATCAGCTTCGGGGACGAATCGGCCGCGGAGAGCACAAGTCGTATTGCATTTTGCTAACCTCGGCAAAGGCGAAAGAGGCTTCTGCAAAACTGGCAGTTTTAGAAAGAACAAGGGACGGCTTTGAAGTGGCAGAAGCGGACTGGGAACTCCGTGGGCCAGGCGATCTGCTTGGTACAGCTCAGAGTGGCCTGCCTGCGCTCAAGATCGGTAACCTAAGGACAGACGCCCATTTGATGCGACGCGCCCGCGCGGCTGCGGTATCGATCTTAGAAAGGGATCCGCATCTGGAATTGCCTGAGAATCAACGTTTCCGGCGTTTAATTGTCGAACAACAGGGACGAATCTTTTCTAACGTTAGTTAATGAAAAACTTTGCGAAATTTTTGCTTTTTGTCCTGCTGGTCAGCGCGGGAATTTCTTTACTTTACGACTATCGCCTGAAGCACGGCGGGCTGAATCTGCCTTCTGTCCGGAAGCCGGAAAAGTACACGCTGGCGTCGAATCCGAGCGTGGATCCAAAACAAGTCCCGTCGCTGGAGGCGTTGAACCGGGAGCGGCGCGCACTCGTCAAGAGCGTGATCCCGTCAGTGGTGGCCGTGAAAACGTCAAAGAAGGTCGCTGTCCAGCATCAATACGAGCTTGATCCATTCGAGTTCTTCTTCCGTAATCGGCGGCAATTTCGTAGTCCGCGGGATGAGACCCTCGTGCAAAACTCGCTTGGCTCCGGTGTTATTGTAACCAACGAAGGCCATATCATCACAAACAGTCACGTGGTCACCGATAAAGAAGGGAATCAGGTTGATCAGATTGAAGTGCAACTGAGTGATGGGCAGACCAAGAAGGCGCGCTTGGTCGGCGCGGATTCAGAGGTTGATCTGGCTGTGCTCAAGATTGACGATCCGAACGTCAAGCCGCTCAAGCTTGCTGATTCGGACACAGTGCAGCCGGGGGATTTTGTTCTGGCCATTGGCAACCCGTTTGGATTCGAGGAAACCGTGACAGACGGCATCATTAGCTCGAAGGGACGACCGAACCGGACGGATTTCTTTGGAGATTTGATCCAGACCAATGCTGCGATCAATCCCGGAAACAGTGGCGGCCCGCTGATTAACCTCAGCGGCGAAGTGATTGGGATCAACACAGCGATCGCCTCGACAACAGGCGGTTCGCAGGGAATCGGTTTTGCCATTCCATCAAACACAGTGCGCACCGCGCTGGAGAGCCTGTTGAAGCAGGGGCGAATCATTCGCGGTTACCTCGGGATCCAGACCCGGGCGTTACAACCCGATGAAACCAGCTCAGATTCGGACGGAGTCCCGGTGGCTGATGTGATGCCTGGCTCGCCCGCAGCCCAGGCCGGCGTTCAGCCTGGTGATGTCATCCACAAATTCGACGGACATGACGTGAAGAATTTCAACGCACTGCGAACGTTCGTGGCCCAGACGCCATTGAATAAAGAAGTGGATTTGGAAGTTCTGCGTAATGGAAAACCGCTTAAGGTGAAAACGCAGATTAAAGAGCAACCGATTGATTATCAAAGTTCGGGTGTCACGCCTCGACAAAACCAGCCGCAGCCGCAACGCCCCGGGCAACCCAACGATCAAGAAGCCGCCGGCGGACCTCTCGCGTCAATTCACGTGGGAGAGCTGACTCCAGAAACAGCGCAGCAACTCGATCTGCCTGCCAATGTGCAAGGGGTTGTTGTCAATGGCGTCGATCCTGACGGTGGCGTCGCAGAGTTGCGAAAAGGTGATGTGATCGAGGAAGTCAATCAACAACCGGTCCCGTCAGTCGCGGATTACAACAAGATCGTGTCCTCACTTGATGTTAGCAAGCCTCAGGTCTTGTCAGTGTGTCGGGGTCGGATGCGCTCGTTCCTCGTCCTGCGTCCGCGGTAAGCTGTAGCCGCCTCGCTGCGTCGAGCCGTTACGTTTGACAAATGACTGGCACGGCGACACAGCGTCCTGGCTACAATTCGCGAGTTGAATATTCCTCAGCACGCAATGGCGTGACGGCGGCAAACTCCCGAGAGCATGTCCCAAAGGGCGTCGAGAACGCGGTTCACCGACACTTTCACCGATTCGAAATTATGGACGTCAAGGTAACGACCCAGCATTTCGCGCTCGGCAGCGGAATGCTCCCGGTCTGCTTCGATATGGACAGTGAAATACTGATAATGCTCGGGTTTGGTGAATCCGTAATGCTTCTTGAGTCCATCGATTTTGGATTCACAGATTGACGGAATTTGGCTCTCGTATGCGTAAAGTGCCGCGAGACCTTCCGCAGTTGATCGCTGCTTGCAAACTGAACGGAATGTATTGATCAAGTTCTCCGTCTCTGGTTGCTTCCCGGTTTGCGCCAGTTCGGCCTCTTCGACGCCGAGACTACCCGCAAATTTCTTCCAAAGTTCGGGATGATTCGGCGAGCCGGCTTCTTCATCAATCAAATTATTGAGCAATTCTTTCCGCGTTGCCTGATCATCGCAGTTCGCGTGCACCGCAGAGAGATACGTCGGAAACGCCGCGACATGATGGTAGTACTGCTCCGAATAATCGGTAAGCGCATCCTTGCTTAATTCTCCGCGCGCCCACGCCAGGTAAAACGGATGTTTCAAGAGATGTTTCTCCGTGACGTCATTATCGATGTTGTCGAGATATTCGCTCATAAGTTGGTTGAGTGTGCTTATAAACGCAGGCCAAATTTACTTCAAGTGTTTAGTATGATTTCTGATGATCCGCCATTGTTTTAACGCGTGGTCTATTTCTTTTGCGTCTACCAGCGTTGTAGAGAGGTACTACACCGATTTTAAGATGTGTTTAATCCCGCGGACGGGGATGACGACCCACGCGGGACGATTGTTTAGTTCGTAGCCGATTTCGTAAACTGCTTTGTCGAGCAAATAGGCTTCGAGCATGATTTGGAGGTCTTCGCTGTGTTGCGGAATGAAGATGGCAGTGCCCGTTGTTTTCAAGTAACTCTGCAGAAAAACACCGCCCATGTGGCGATACCAGAGATCAGCCCAGCGTTCCAAAAATGGCACATCTTCTTTGCGCATGGCCGGTTGCCACAGCGCGCTGTAGGCGGCGTATTGGAACGATCGCATCATGCCTGCGACATCGCGTAGCGCGGAGCGTTTTAGTTTGCGTTCGCTAAGCGGTCGCGCTGGTTCGCCTTCGAAATCCAAAATGACGATGTCTTTTCCGGTGTAAAGCAACTGACCAAGATGATAGTCGCCATGAATCCGGATTTTGGCGGCATTGGTGCGACGATCTAGCAGCCGTTTTTCACGCGCCAGTATTTCTTGTTCGGCGTCGAGCACTTCCTTGGCTTCGTCGCGGAAAGCTGCCGGAAGGTCGCATATTTTCTTTTCCAAAAGAGTAAACGTGCGCCGCAGCGACGCCCGCATGTTTTGGTAAACGGAGCGTTGGGCCATCGCATTGAATGGCTCGGGTCGGAACGCCGGATCATCCGAATTCGAGGCGAGCGCGAGATGTAGCTCACCCGTGCGTTGTCCTAGCAAATTTGTTTTCTCAGGATGAACCCCGCCGATCAGCTCATCGAGCAACGCGCCGGGTGGCGCCGTTTCATTCTGAAGATCCGCTTTGCGCCCCAGTACACGCTCGTAATAGCGGCCGACTGCGTCTAAAGCGAGCGTCCAGACATCGGCTTCGCTGGCAACGGCGCGCTGCAGCAGACAAACAACAGTCGGTTCCGCTTTTGGCTGGCGGTATTCGATCGCGCCGACAAACGCTGGCACATTTGGGAACTTGGTGTGCTCTGTGAGAAATCGAGTTATTTCAACATCTGGATTGATGCCGTCCTCGAGCTTGCGATAAAGCTTAAGGAAAAATTTGTTATCAAAGAGCATCGAAGAGTTGCTCTGCTCTGCACCCAAAACCTCTGAATTCTCGAAGCTGACCGGCTGATCTGGTTCGATCGTTTTGGCAACTGTGCCGACAAGTTCGCCGGCTCGCGCTTTCATTTTCTCGCCACGAACGATCGCTGTGAGGAATTGTGAGCGACACTTCGGATCCCAGATGGCATCAAACAGAATATTTTCTTCAGTGCCTTCAAAACGGGCAATAATCGCGTGTGGTGCGGCTTGAGAAATTGAGCGTGCAGCGTCTCCAGAAGCGATCTTGACCGGGAGCGCATAAGTTTCCGTTGGTCCATCCAAATAACTGACTTCGACAAACCAAAGTTGGGCGCCATCGGCATCCTCCGAGATCGAAGCCCGCTCAACGACTCTCAGATTGCGAAAAGTCCGCGCCTTTGAACCGAACCAGCGACAGGTCTGAAGGTACCTGGGCAATATTTCGCCTTCAATGGCAGCGCGTTGGCTATTGGCCAGCAGGGTCTCTAGCTCCATCGGCGCATTGATTACTGGCACAGCTCTCTTTCTTGGCGCACGGCGTCCGTCGGTCGGTGAGTGCAGGGCGAACCAATAATGCGCGTGTGGACCGAGCGTAATGACATAACGGGATTTTCTAACTGGCCGAAACAGATTGCGGCTAAACACTTCCATCGGCACGTAGCCAGAGAAGCGTGAAAGGTCCAGTTCCACCGATTGGGCAAAGCGCGAGAGATTCACTACCACCAAAACGATTTCGTCCTCGTAACGGCGAAGAAAGGCGAGAACCTTGGGATTGTCTGGATAAAGAAATTCAAGCGAGCCCCGCGAAAACGCCTTGAAATTTTTCCGCATGGCGATGACTCGGCGTGTCCACCAGAGTAACGAGGAGAGATTTTTCTGCTGATTTTCCACGTTGATGGCTTCGTAGTGATACTCCGGGTCGATCGTAATCGGCAGATAAAGCTGCTGCGGATTTGCTCTGGAAAATCCGGCGTTGCGGTCCGGGCTCCACTGCATTGGGGTCCGGCAACCGTTGCGATCGCCAAGATAAAAATTGTCGCCCATTCCGATCTCGTCTCCGTAATAAATGATCGGAGTACCGGGCATTGAGAACAGCAGAATGTTGAGCAACTCGATTTTGCGGCGGCTGTTTACGAGCAATGGCGCAAGGCGCCGGCGAATCCCAAGATTAATGCGAGCGTGCGGATCGGTAGCGTAAACTCGATACATATAGTCGCGCTCCTCGTCCGTGACCATTTCCAGGGTTAGCTCGTCATGGTTGCGCAGAAACATTGCCCACTGGCACGCTTCGGGGATCGACGGAGTCTGATCCAGGATGTCGATGATTGGAAAGCGGTCTTCCATCTGCAGCGCCATGAACATGCGCGGCATTAGCGGAAAGTGAAAATTCATGTGCGATTCGTCGCCGTTGCCGAAGTAAGCGGCTGCATCTTCCGGCCATTGGTTCGCCTCCGAAAGAAGCATGCGATTTGGAAATTTCGCGTCGATGTGGGCGCGGAGCTTGCGGAGGTACTGATGCGTTTCAGGCAGATTCTCGCAGCTGGTGTTTTCTCGTTCGTAAAGGTACGGGACAGCATCAAGACGAAGTCCGTCTACGCCTAGACCGAGCCAGAAATCGCAGACTTTTTCCACGGCATCGTGCACCGCCGGGTTATCAAAATTCAGGTCAGGCTGGTGCGAATAAAAACGATGCCAGTAATAAGCTTTTGCCACAGGGTCCCATGCCCAGTTCGATGTTTCGAAATCTTTAAAAATGATTCGCGAATCCTTGTATTTTTCCGGAGTGTCACTCCACACATA
>Ga0207701_10001060_pt1 | contig 29176 bp, 16 predicted proteins | sample KBSSwiSSwithPhiX_FD_184294 | JGI IMG/M metagenome (GOLD analysis project Ga0207701, IMG submission 184294) | Switchgrass rhizosphere bulk soil microbial communities from Kellogg Biological Station, Michigan, USA, with PhiX - S5 (SPAdes) (version 2) | ecosystem: Environmental > Terrestrial >... | reverse complement strand
GAGCGTGAACTCGTGCAGGAACGGCAGGTCGAGCTGGCTCTGGTCGCACCAATGGAAGTCGGGTTGCGGGAAGTTGTTGGCCGCGATCGCCGCGGTGCCGGCGTAGCGGGCAGCGTTGCTCTCGATCGCATCGCAGCGCGTATCGATGATCCGATCCATCGTCCAGCCGCCGAAGAACTGGAAGCCACGGACGCGGGCGGTGAAGCCCGCCTGCAGGCCGTTATAGGTGCGCTCTCTCAGGTCGGCGTCGGTCGAGTTGACGTCGAGCCGGTTCACGTTGGCGCGCTTGGCCGGATCAAGGTTATAGGCCGGGATGATCGTCCCGTCGAGCGGGCTGACCACGTTGACAACGGTGTAGTCGGCCGGCGTCCAGCCCAGATTCTGGGTCAGGCGCTGGTTGTGCGTGCCGCGGTGGAAGAAGCCCAGGTTCACCGACAGGCCGCGAATGAGTTCGTGCTGAAGCTGGGCGGTGTACTCGAGGTCGTACTCGCGCTTGATGTCGTCGTCGGGCCGGATCGTCTGCACCGGCAGACCGAACGCGGCGTTGTTGCTGGCTCCGATCTCGCTGACCTGCGCGATGTTGTCGCCGTTCGTATCGCGCCAGGTGCGGGTGTCGTTCTGGAGCTGCAGCGGGTTGTAGCGGGCCGGGAAGCTGGTCGTCTGGCCGGCCATGTACCGGCCGAAGCTGGCCTTGAGCGCCGTGCGGCCGGTGCCGAACAGGTCGTACGAGACGCCGAGGCGCGGCGAGATGTCGAACCAGCCCGGCAGACCAGTCACCTCGCTGAAATTGCGCTCCGGCGCGAACTGGCCGGAGCCGACGTTCTGATCCTTGATCTGACCGACAAACCGCTCGAAGCGGACGCCCATGTTGAAGGTCATGCGCTTGATCGTCCAGGCGTCCTGCACGAACATCCCGAGGTTGGCATTCAGGTACTCGTTCGCGCGGACCGGCGTGTTGTAGACGCGGACCGAGTCGGGGACGCCGTTGCGATAGAGCTGGACGAGGTCGCCGTTGATGTCGTACTCGAGGACGTAGTCACCGAAGGTCCAGTTGACACCGGTCTTGAAGGAGTGGCTGCCGGTGACGTACGAAAGGATGCCGGTGGCCGTTTGCGCCTTCGGGTCGATGCCGTTGGCCGGCGTCACGCGGCCGTCAAACGCCTTCAGCGTGATCAAGTCGTTCTTGCCGATCTGGCTGAACCACTCGGGCGAGTTGCGTCCCTTCTGAACGCCGGGCTGATAGCCGATGTAGAGGTACTCGACGTTGGTCGAATAGCCGGCTTCGACGAGCAGCCGGCTGCTGATCGTCGACGTCCACTTCGCCTGCCCGGTGTAGTACAGGGCGTGTTGCGGGTCGCGGCGGCCGGCCGCGGTATCCCACTCGGCGACCGCGCCGGCAATCGCTTCGTGCCCTTTGAACTTCGGATAGCGGTCGTGATAGATGCTGAACTTGTTCTTGCCGTTCACCTGCCACGTCAGGCGGACCATCTGATTCTGGATCCACTGGTCCTCGATGCCGGTGCCGGCCTCGCCATTGGTGAAGTAGCTGCCCGGAATGACCGAATCGGTGGCGATGCGCCGCCAGCTGGCGTAGAACCAGAGCTTGTCTTTCTTGATCGGCCCGCCGACGCCGAAGTTGATGTCCTGGATCTTGGCGACGCGCGACCCGGTGTTCAACCCGCGCGCACGGAGTTCGTCGGTGACGTTGTTCGCCTGCCAGTCGCCGTCGGTGCCGCCGAAGAACACCTGACCCGAGAACCGGTTGCCGCCGTCCTTCGGCACCATGTTGATGCGGACGCCGCCGGTTGACACGTCGGCGGTCACACCGCTCGTCTGGTAGGTGATTTCCGCCATCGCCGCGTCGCTGAAGTAGGCCTGCACCTGACCGTCGTTCATCAGGCTGTTCAGGTTCATGCCGTCGACCTGCACGGTCGTGTCGGTCTGGCGGGACCCGTTGACGGTCATGTAGATCTGTTCCATCTGCTGGTTGCCGCCGACGTCCGTGTTGCTCATGCGGACACCCGGCATCAGCGAGGCCAGACCGGTGTAGTTGCGGGCGGTCGGCACCGCGTCCATCAGATCGCGGTTGAGCACGACCTGCCGTTGCGTGTTCTGCACGTCGACGATCGGCGAGGCACCGGTGACGGTGACCGATTCCTCGAGGGCGCCGACGCGCATCTCCACGTTCACGGTGGCGGTGAAACTGGCCGGCAGTTCGAGCCCTTCCTGCCTGTGGGTGTTGAACCCCTGGAGCGTGAACGTCACCGTGTAGACCCCGGGACGCAGGTCGATGATCTGGTAACGACCCTGGTCGTCACTGACGGCCGACCGGACTTTTTCGATGAGCACAGGGCTGGAGGCTTCGACCGTGACGCCAGGGATGACGGCGCCGCTGGTGTCGCGCACAAGGCCGGTGATGGCGCTCTGCGCGGAAGCGATCGACGGCGCAAGAAACAGGACGACGGCCAACTCGATCGCGTGAACGAGACGACGATTCATGGAGTGCCTCCAATACAGGTTCCCGAATCCCCGACCGATTCTTTCGAACAACGAAACCGCAGAACCGTAACACGGCTCGGCCGCATGTCCACACGGAAAGCGAAGAACCTCGGCCTCGCTCTCCGCGGATCCAGAATCTCGGACAACAGCGCTTCCCAGTCCGACGATCTGCCCAGGAAACGAGAGGTTACGTGATATCAGGTAACCACTCGTAAAACCCGCAACGTCCCCAAGTCTTGGTCCCGGAATAGACCGACATGTTCGGTACGGTCGATCGTTCATGATGTGGCAGGCGCACCTCGGCCTCGATTCGGGAGCGTCCTGTTCGTGATGACGATTTGACATTCGCGCGACGTCACGCGTAAGGTTCTCGCTGGCCAAAATCTCGCGCGGTTGCGGGATGCGGGGGACCCGAGTAGTCGGGGCGTATTGGCAAGGTTGCCAAGGGACAGTCCGAGTCCTAGCCCGTCAGCTAACCCCGTCGGCGTCACACGGAACACACCTTGACGAATCCGGCACGGGCCGCGGATGTCTGAGGACTCCGCGTTCTCGCTCAAACGCCTGCTCGTCGGCAAGCCGATCCCGTCGCATCTGGCGCACCACGAACGCTTGTCTCGCGTCACGGGCCTGGCCGTGTTGTCGTCGGATGCGCTGTCATCGGTCGCGTACGCGACCGATTTCATCCTCGCGACCCTCGTGGTCGCCGGCGTCGGTGCGTTTGTCTACGCCGTGCCGATCAGCCTGATCATCGCGGCGCTGCTGGCAATTGTCGCCTTCTCGTACCGGCAGACGATTCACGCCTACCCGACCGGCGGCGGCGCGTACATCGTGGCAAAAGAGAACATCGGGCCGACCGCCGGCCTGATCGCCGCGGCGTCACTGCTCGTGGACTACACGCTGACGGTCGCGGTCAGCATCTCCGCCGGCGTTCTCGCGATCACCTCCGCATTTCCTCACCTCGAGCCGTTGCGCGTCGAGATGTGCCTCGCGTTCCTGGCCGTGCTCACGGTCGGCAATCTGCGGGGCATCCGTGAGTCGGGAAACATCTTTGCCGTGCCGACCTACTTTTTCGTGGTCAGCATCGCGCTTCTGCTCGGAGCGGGGCTGTATCGGTATCTCACCGGCGGAATCGTACCAGTCGAGGCGCCCATGCCGCCACATGCCGGCCAGCAGCAATTGACGACATTGCTGTTGCTGACCGCATTCGCCAACGGTTGTACGGCGATGACCGGCGTCGAAGCCGTGTCCAACGGCGTCCCGGCGTTTCGGCCACCGGAGGCCAAGAATGCCTCCGCCACGCTGGTCGCCATGGCGACACTGGCGGTGGCGATGTTTGTCGGTATCACGGTGCTGGCTCACGCCTACAAGGTGGTGCCAAACCCCGTCGAGTCGGGCATGTCGCAGCTCGGACGGGCAATCTTCGGCGGGCCGAACATCTTGTACTACTTGCTCCAGGCGGGAACGACCTTGATTCTCGTGCTCGCAGCGAACACCGCCTACGCAGATTTCCCTCGTCTCGCATCGATCGTGGCGCGCGATCGCTATCTGCCGCGGCAGTTCATGAACCAGGGCGACCGGCTCGCGTTTTCGAACGGCATCCTGGTGCTTTCCGCCTTTGCCGCGATTCTGATCGCCGCGTTCCGCGGCGATACGCAGTCGTTGCTGCCCCTCTACATGATCGGCGTGTTCATCTCCTTCACCTTGTCGCAAGCGGGCATGGTGATTCACTGGCGGAAGACGAATGCGGCCGGGTGGAAGAGCAGCGCGTTCATCAACGGCTTCGGCGCGGTGGTGACCGGCATCGTGCTGGTCATCGTCGCGGTCACCAAAACCCTCGAAGGCGCGTGGATCGTCCTGCTGTTGATTCCGCTGATCGTGACCCTCTTCAAGGCGACGCATCGCCACTATGGCCACGTCGCCGCCGAACTGACGTTGAAGGGCTACGAACCGCAGACCCGCCTTCACAACTCCGTGCTCATCCCCATCGGGGGCTTGCAGCGTGCGGTGGTCGAAGCCCTGCGCTATGCCGAAACGTTGTCGGATGATGTCCGGGCGATTTACGTCGACGTGAACGCGGCGCAGACCGAACAGTTGCGGAGAGACTGGGCCGAGTGGGGCGGAAGCGTCGCCCTCATCGTGCTGCCGTCACCATTTCGCTCGCTGATGGAGCCGCTGCTGGAGTACATCGAGCAGGCCGCGGCGGAGAAAGCCAACGACTATGTGACCGTGATCCTGCCGGAGTTCGTACCGGCGCGCTGGTGGCAGCATCTGCTGCACAACCAGACGTCGCTGCTCATCAAAGGTGCGCTGTTGTTCCGGAAGAATATTGTCGTCACCAGCGTGCCGTTCCACCTGTCGAAGTAGCCGCTAGCTCCCTTCCCACGGCAGGGCCGTCTCGAGGTCCTCGCGCGACAGGTCTCGCACGGCCAGGCGGCCGTCGGCCGGACCGTGTCCTTCACTCCAGATGTGCGCCCAGAGTAGACGAGGGTCAGGCGCATCATCTGCCGGATGTGGGGTTCATCGTCGATGATCAGCATCTCATCCGACCTCCTTCGCGCTGGCCACCGGCACGGTAAACGTGAAGGTCGAACCGCGTCCCGGCTCGGACTGCACCGTCAGCCGGCCGCCATGCCCCTCGACAATCCGCCGCGCGATGGTCAGCCCCAGGCCGACGCCGCCCGCGGATGCGTTCGGCACCTGCACGAACGGCTCGAAGATGGTCGACAGGTAGTCGCGCGGAATCCCCGCGCCGTTGTCGGCGACTGAAATCGCCACCTCGTCGCCCCGCCGCGTGGCGGTCACGGCGATCGAGCCCCCCGCCGGCGTGGTGCGCATCGCGTTGGTGACCAGATTGCCGATGACGCGCTCGACTTGGCTGCGGTCAACCTCGACCCGGGGCAGGTCGGCCGGCGCATCGACATCCAGGCGGATGCCGTGAGCCTCCACCGGCAGTCGTAAGGCCCTGACGGCGTCAGCCACGAGCGTGGCCGGCCGCACCGGAGCCAGCTGGGGCGTGACGGCACCCGACTCGATCTTCGACAGATCGAGCAGCTCCTGCATCAGGCGATCGAGTCGCGCGGTGTCCTCGCGGCACACCTGGAGGATCTCCTGCTGCTTCTCGTCGAGCGCACCCGCCGTGCCCTCGAGCAGCAGGTGGATGCCCATCTGCACGCTGGTCAGCGGTGTCCGGAGCTCGTGCGACGCGGCGGCGATGAACTCGGACTTCAAGCGGCTGACTTCGCTGAGATGCGTGATGTCCTCGAGAAGCGTGACAACGCCGACCAGCCGGCCCTCGGCGTCCTTCATCGGCGTCGACCGGATCCGAAACGCCCGCCGCGCGCCGTCGACCGCCCACGGCAGTACCGCTGCCGCATCCTCGGAGGCCGAGGGCGCCTGCGCCCGGAGCACGTCGGCGACCGATTGCGAGATGCGCGGATCGCTCGCGACCGCGTCGATGGGCTTGCCGATCGTGTCGGCCCGTGCGCCGAACATCCGCTCCGCCGCGGGATTGATCCGTGTCACCAGGCCCGAGCCGTCGGCGATGATCACCGGGTCGTACAACGAATCGATCGCCGCCTCGGTGATCTGCTGCGCGACCAGCAGCTTGCCGAGGTCCGACCGGCGCAGCTCGCGGATCCGCTCGGCCATGCGATTGAAGCCGACGGCGAGCGTGCCGATCTCGTCGCCAGACTGGACGGGCACGGCGGTATCGAGCTCCCCCGACGCCACTCGCGTGGTCGCCTCGGTCAGCTGTGCGACTGGTCCGACGATCGCCCTGGAGAGGCTGAGCTCGATGGCGACGCCAGCCGCCATCAGGACGAGGGCGAGCGCCAGCGTGACGAAAAACCAGCGGCGCGCAATGCTCGAGGCCTCGTCGGCCTTTCGACGCATCGCTTCCTGATTGATACGAAGGAGTCGATCACTGTCCGCGCGAACGGCGTCGAACTGCAGTGCAAGAGACCGGAAATAGGTTGCGTTCCGATCGCCAGTGGCATTCAGGAATTCGTCGAAACGACGGTAGTATTCCGCACGGCCCGAGCGGATGGCGTCGATGATGTCGGACTCGCCCGTCTCGGTGACGTTGCGAGCGGCCTGGTCGAGCGCCGCGTCGAAGCGCGTGCGGTGCTCGGCGACCTGGCGCCGGGCGCGGTCGCGCTGGCCGAGCAGATCGAACAGCGCCGCCGAATCCTGCCGCTCCAAGCTCTCTTTCATGTCCTGGGCCGCGACCACCGAGTCGTAGTTCTCGGCGATGATGCGGCCCGACACCGCGCTCATCTGGCTGAGCGTTCGGGCGCTCCACGCCCCGAGGACACCGAGCGCCAGTACGAAGCCGGCGTATCCGAGCAGCAGCTTGGTTCGCAGCTTCATTCGGCGCTACCCACCTGGTGCCTCCTCGTCCGGTGTCTGGTCGCCGCGCACCGGCACGATCTGCACCGTCGCATCACGGACGTCCCGCAGGAACCGATCGACGATCGATCCGTGCATCACCAGATCCCAGCGCGATCGCGCCGACTGGCCGAAGATGACGTGCGTGATCCCCTCGCGCTTCGCGAACTCGACTAAAGCGTCGGCGACGCGCGAACCCTTCAACTTGACGACCTTGGCCCCCAGCTTCCGGGCAAACCCGATGTTGTCCTGGAGCGCCACATGATCTTCGGGCTTGATGCGGCCCGGCTCTTCCCTGGGCGTCTCGACGTAGACGGCGAACCAGTCGGTGGCCAGCCGGCCGGCGATGCGGGACCCGACGCGCAGCAGGTTCTTCGCGCTGCCGCGCGACGCCATCGCCACCATGATCTTTTCCGGGATGACTGCGTGCTCGAGCCCCTCGCGCTCTCGGTACCGTTGTGCTTTACCTGCCTGGTCCGAGGCCAGCTGGCGAAGCGCCAGTTCGCGCAGGGCGGTCAGGTTGCCCTTCTTGAAGAAGTTGGTGAGCGCCTGCTCCACTTTGGCGGCGTCGTAGATTTTTCCTTGCCGCAGCCGGTCGCGCAGCGTCTCCACCGAGACGTCGACGTTCACGACTTCATCGGCGCGCTTCAGCACCCAGTCCGGCACCGTCTCGCGCACCCGGACGCCGGTGGTCGACGCGATCGCATCGTTCAGCGATTCGATGTGCTGGATGTTGACCGCGGTGATGACGTTGATGCCGGCGTCGAGCACCGCCAGGACGTCTTCGTATCGTTTCTGATGGGTCGAGCCCGGCGCGTTGGTGTGCGCGAGCTCGTCGATGACGGCAATCTGCGGCCGCCTGGCGAGGATGGCATCCAGGTCCATTTCGCGAAGCGTCACGCTGCGGTATTCGATCTGCCGGAGCGGTACCTGCTCGAGATCGCGGATCTTCGCGAGCGTATCGGCCCGGCCGTGCGCCTCGACGAAGCCGATCACGACGTCGAGGCCCTGCCGCTTGAGCTCGTGGGCGTCCTCGAGCATCTGGTAGCTCTTGCCAACGCCCGGAGCGGCGCCGATGTACACACGCAGCCGGGTGCGCCCCTCTTCTTGAGCGCGGGCGAGGAGCGTCTCAGCGTCGACGCGTGGGGTGTCGGTCATGCACTGGCGGCTACTTCTTCATCGGCCATTGTGCATCCAGCGCCAGATTCAGCTCGAGCACGTTCACCACCGGTTCACCCAGGATGCCGAACTGCCGCCCTTCAATCTCCGCGTCGACGAGGCGGCGGACCTCTTCTTCGGACCTGCCGCGCTCCCGCGCGACACGTGGAGCCTGAAACAGTGCCGCGGCGGGCGAGATGTGAGGATCGAGTCCGGAGGCCGATGTCGTCACCAGATCGATCGGCACGGCAGCCGAGGGATTCTCCTTCTGCGCCGCCGCGATCTGACCAGTCACGCCATCCACCAGCTTTTTATTGGTCGGCCCCAGATTGGTGCCAGCCGAATTGGCCGCGTCGTAGCCGCTGCCCGCGGCGGACGGGCGGCCGCGGAAATAACCCGGCGACGAGAACGCCTGGCCGATGATCCGCGATCCGATGACCTTGCCGTCCCGCTCGATCAGCTGCCCGTTCGCGCGATCGGGAAACAAGACCTGCGCGACCCCCGTAGTCGCGAGCGGATACAGGACGCCGAACAGCATCGTCGTCACCAGCGTCATGAGCGCCGCCACGACCAGGTTGCGAGTGATGTTCATGCCAGCCCCACCGTCGTAATGACGAAATCAATAATCTTGATGCCGATGAACGGCGCGATGATGCCGCCGAGGCCGTAGACCAGCAGGTTCCGCCGCAACAGCGCTTCGGCGCTCAGCGCCCGATACTGGATGCCGCGCAGAGCCAGCGGTACGAGCGCGACGATGATCAACGCGTTGAAGATCACCGCTGACAAGATTGCCGACTCCGGCGTCTTCAGCCCCATGATGTTCACCGCCGCCAGCACCGGGAAGGCGGTCATGAACATCGCCGGAATGATGGCGAAGTACTTTGCGACATCGTTCGCGATTGAAAATGTCGTCAGTGCCCCGCGCGTCATCAGCAGCTGCTTGCCAATCTCGACGATGTCGAGCAGCTTGGTCGGGCTCGAATCGAGATCAATCATGTTTCCAGCCTCTTTGGCAGCCTGCGTCCCGGTGTTCATCGCCACGCCGACGTCGGCCTGCGCCAGCGCCGGCGCATCGTTGGTGCCGTCGCCGGTCATGGCGACGAGCTTTCCCTCACGCTGCTCGCGCTTGATCAGCGCCATCTTGTCCTCGGGCGTCGCCTCCGCCAGGAAGTCGTCGACGCCGGCCTCGTTCGCGATCGACGCCGCGGTCAGCGGGTTGTCGCCGGTGATCATCACCGTTCTGATCCCCATCGCCCGCAACTGCGTGAACCGTTCGCGGATGCCGCCCTTGACGATGTCCTTCAGGTGTACGACGCCGAGCGCACGAGTCCGTTCGGCGACGACCAGCGGCGTGCCGCCGGCGCGCGAGATGCGGTCGACAATCGCCTTGAGCTGCGGGTCGATGTGGCCGCCGCTGTCGGTGACGTAGCGCTGAATCGCGTCCGCGGCTCCCTTGCGCACCTGCCGCCCGTTCAAGTCGATGCCCGACATGCGGGTCTGCGCGGTGAATGGGACGAAGATTGCGCCGTGCTCCGCCAGCTCGCGGCCGCGCAGCCCGTAGCGCTCCTTCGCCAGCACGACAATCGACCGGCCCTCGGGCGTTTCGTCGGCCAGCGAGGAGAGCTGCGCCGCATCGGCCATCTCCTGCTCGGTGACGTTCGGCAGGGCGATGAACTCGCTCGCCTGCCGGTTGCCCAGCGTGATCGTGCCGGTCTTGTCGAGCAGCAGCGTGTGGACGTCGCCGGCCGCTTCGACGGCGCGGCCCGACATCGCCAGCACATTGCGCTGCACCAGCCGATCCATCCCGGCAATGCCGATCGCCGACAACAGGCCGCCAATCGTGGTCGGGATCAGGCAGACGAGGAGCGAGACCAGCACGAACACGGACTGCGGCGCGCCGGAATAGATCGCGAAGGGCTGCAGCGTCACGACCGCGAGCAGAAAGATAATCGTCAGCCCGGCCAGCAGGATGTTCAGCGCAATCTCGTTCGGCGTCTTCTGGCGCTCGGCCCCTTCGACCAGCGCGATCATCCGGTCGATGAAGGTATGGCCGGGATCGGCGGTAATGCGGATCTTGATCCAATCCGACAGCACGCGCGTGCCGCCAGTGACCGCCGTGCGATCGCCGCCGGACTCGCGAATCACCGGCGCCGATTCGCCGGTGATCGCCGACTCGTCCACCGAGGCGACCCCTTCGATGATCTCGCCATCGGAGGGAATGAACTCGCCGGCCTTGACGATCACCACGTCGTCCTTTCGCAGACTGGTCGCCGGCACCGTCTCGGTCAGCTTTCCGGACGACGTCAGCCGCGTCGCGACGGTCTCGGTCCGTGCTTTGCGCAGCGTGTCGGCCTGCGCTTTGCCACGGCCTTCAGCCATCGCCTCGGCAAAGTTTGCGAACAGCACGGTGAGCCAGAGCCAGAACGTGATCTGGACCTCGAATCCGACTCCGGGACGGCCGGTTGCCATGTCGGCCAGCAGCCGCGCCGTCGTCAGCACGCTGCCGACCTCGACGACGAACATCACCGGATTCTTCGCCATCGTGCGCGGATGGAGCTTGCGAATCGCATCGACGCTGGCGGCCCTGACGATCGCCGGATCCCAGATCGATCGTGATTGTGTATGCGCTTGAGCGGCCATCAGAATACCTGGCCTTTCGCCATCAGCAGGTGCTCGACGATGGGGCCGAGGCTGAGGGCCGGGAAAAAGGTCAGCGCGCCGACGATCACGATCACGCTGGCGAGCAGCGCTGCGAACAGGGGGGTGGTCACCGGGAACGTGCCGGATGACGGCGGCACCCGCTTCTTCCGGCCCAGGCTGCCGGCAATCGCGAGCATCGGGATGATCATCAGAAAGCGGCCGACCAGCATCGCGATCGCCAGCGACACGTTGTACCACTTCGTGTTGGCGGTCAGGCCGCCAAACGCCGAGCCGTTGTTGCCGGTGCCTGACGTAAACGCGTAGAGAATTTCCGAGAGGCCGTGCGGGCCCGGATTCAAGATGCTGGAGGTGCCGAAACTGGAAGACACGACCGAGACCGCGGTGAAGACCAGAATCGTCAGCGGGAAGACCAGGATGACGAGCATCGCCATCTGCACGTCGTACGCCTGCACCTTCTTGCCGAGATATTCTGGCGTCCGTCCCACCATCAGGCCGGCAATGAACACCGACAGGATGACGTAGACGAGAACGCCGTACATGCCGGCGCCGACACCGCCGAAGATCACTTCACCGAGCATGATGTTGACGAGCGGCACCATGCCGCCAAGCGGCGTGAACGAGTCGTGCATACCGTTGATCGCGCCGCAGCTGGCGGCAGTGGTGACGGTCGCGAACAGCGCGGAATTCGCGATGCCGAACCGGCACTCTTTCCCTTCCATGTTCCCGCCCGGCGACAGCGCCGTCACCGACTGGTCGGCCCCGGCGGCCGTCAGCATCGGATTGCCGCTCGCTTCAGCCCAGTAGGCGGTGGTCACCCCGGCGAGAAAGAGAAATGCCATCGCCCCCCAGACCGCCCAGCCGTGCCTGCGCGAGCCGGTCATGTCGCCAAGCGTGTAGGTCAGTCCGGCTGAAATGGCAAACATGCAAACCATCTCCAGGAAGTTCGTGAACGGCGTCGGGTTCTCGAACGGATGCGAGCTGTTGGCATTGAAGAAGCCGCCGCCGTTGGTGCCGAACTGCTTGATGATCTCCTGCGACGCCACCGGTCCCTGGGCGATGATCTGCTCCGCCACGACCTGTGTCTGCGCGCTGCCGTGCGCGCCGGGAGCCGTGACGGTCGGTGGATCCAGCACTGCGACCCTGTCGTACGGCCGCAGGTTCTGCACCACCCCCTGTGACACGAGCACGAGCGAACCGACGAGGCAGAACGGCAGCAGCAGCCACAGGGTTCCGCGCACGAGGTCGACCCAGAAGTTGCCGAGCGAGTCTTTTTCCTTCTGCGCGATACCGCGAATGAAGGCGAACGCGAGCGCGATGCCGGTGGCGGCGGACACGAAGTTGTGGTACGCGAGCCCGGCCATCTGCGTCAGATAGCTCATCGACGACTCGCCGCTGTACGACTGCCAGTTCGTGTTCGTGGTGAAGGAGGCAGCGGTGTTAAACGCGAGATCGGGAGCGACGGCTGCGAGCCTCTGCGGGTTCCACGGCAGCCACTGCTGCACGCGCTGCAGCACGTACAGCACCAGCATCGACACGACGCTGAACAGCAGCATCGCCATGGCGTACTCGGTCCACCGCATCTCGCGCGCCTCGTCGACGCCGGTCAGCCGATAGATCAATCGCTCGACTGGACGAAGGATCGGATCCAGCCACGTGCGCTCGCGGTTGAACACCCGCGTCATGAACCGGCCCAGCGGCGCCGTCACCGCGAGGATGACAGCAAGGAACAACAGAATCTGCAACCAGCCGTTGAGTGTCATCAGAATCTCTCCGGCCTGAGCAGCGCGTAGGTCAGGTACACGAGTAGAAAGGCCGTGACGAGAAGGCCAATCCCATAGTCGAGTGTCATGAAACCCTCGTTGCTGGTGGCTTGTTGCTGGTTGCTAGGACGACGGGCCGTCAGGCTGCTAGCTACTAGCCACCAGCTACCAGCAACCGTCACTGCAGTCGATCGCAGGCGACGATGTATGCCGCGCCGAGCGCGAAGAAGACGATCGTGAGAACGACAAACAGAACATCGAGCATCGCCGCCTCCGTCACCAGGTTCCCGTCTTGTTGCCCCCATCCAGCCGTACCAGGTGTCGAGACCCGTTTCCTGCGGACGGGCATTGCGCGGCGCATCGGTCAGCCTGCAATCAGAACTTGACGAGCAGCGCCGCGGTGACCCGGTTCTCCGCTTTGCGCAGGTCCGGTGTCCAGTCCGGCACCAGGGAACCCAACGGAGCCACGTTCCCGCCGGGAGGAGTCACGCCTCCCTCGCCGGAAAAGTACGGCACGTTGGCGGACCGGTGGTTTCCCTCGAGCCGGAAGGTCACGAACTGGCTCGGCATGTAGTCGAGCGTCACGGATGCATCCCATGCCGTGTACGGATCGCCCGGACTGGCCGTGAAGTACGGCGTTCCCGTAAACGCGGTCGCGCCGTTGATTGGCGGTATCAGCACCAGATAGCGGCCCGGATTCTTGATTGCGCCACCGCCGAGTGTCAGGCCGAACAGGTCTCTCTTGAACCAGAGCCGGTTGTACGCCATGAAACCGAGGAAGAACTGCGACGGGCTGGCGGCGTCGCCGCCCGAACAGCTGACGCCGCCGCCAGACTCGCAACCGGCGTCGAAGGTGAACGTGAAGGCAGCCTTCGACAGCAGACTGCCCGGCTGGTCAAGATATTTGACCTGGATGCTGTCGTCGGTGTGTACGCGCTTGCGGTCGGGGTTGCCGAGCGTGTCGGTGCCCCAGTAGTTGTTCAGGATCACCGACACCGAGCCATTGGGCCGCCACGCGATCTGTCCGCCGAGCCCAGGCGCATGACTGAACTTGCCGTAGGACTGCCAGCCGTTGATGATCCACGGCTCGATCTTCAGCTTATCGCTCGGGAAAATCTGGATGCGTAGACCGTTGAAGAACCAGGGTGTGTTCGAGGACACGTACGACGGTTGGTACGACCAGTTGTCGAATTGGTAATAGCTACACAGGCCGATGTATGACATGAAGATGCCGGCATCGACGTTGACGCCGTTCAACTTGTCCCAGTGGTAACCGCCGTAGGCTTCAGAGATGTAGCGATAGGCGTTGTCGAGATTCCATTGGCCGCGCGCCGTGCTGGCATCGTTGCGCGGCGTGGTCTGGGAGTACAGCCCGAACTGCGTCATCAGCCGGCCACGTACGTTCTCGTAGTGAAAGTCGCCGCCGATGCCCAGTTGCGTCACCTGAATCTCGCCGGATCTGAACACTTCGCTCGATCCGCCAATGGTGTTGTCCTGCGGGCGGTTGAATGAATACGTGAAGTTGGTGTCAGCGCGAAACTCGCCGGTGAACGCCTCGGTGTGGAGCGGCGCGTCTTTGGTGCGCGGGTTGCCGCTGAGCCACGTGAAGTCGGCGAAGGCGAATGGTTCCGGTTTCTTCGCCGGAGGCTGCGCTCGTACGTCCGACGACTGTGTGCCGGGGTCGGTTGTCGGGCCCGAGATCTCCTGCGCCACGGCCTGCGCCGACGAGGCGGCAATTACCAGGATCAAGGTGACGAAGCCGCGTTTCATAGCGACGACATCCCTCTTTTCGGATCGTGGGCCCACACTCAGGCCCGTTCTGCCGTCCATGTAACCAGCATAGAAAGCCCGACCTAAAACCGGGCCCAAAAGCGCCTAAAAACTCCCTTAACCGAGGGATGTGACCGGGCGACCGCGCGGCTCGGACATCAGTCCGCTGAGACCACGCGATTTCGATCCTCCCAGCGCAACCGCGACCAGCGTCGGCCAGAGATCGATCGAGCTCTTGATCACGCTCACCAAGTCGTCGACGAGCGGAGAGATTGACGTCCGCGCCGCCTTCGATCCTGGCGCCCTTCAAGTGACCATAGATGTGGAGGACGATGGGCCCGAGACCTTGCGCTGCTTTTGATCGCCGACATCTGCTCCTGGAGCGTCGCCGGATCTACGATCGATCGGGCGTGCTGACCAGGCGATAGCCCACGAACGGCTCGCTGATGAGATATCGGGGATTGCCCGGGTCCGGCTCGATCTTCTTGCGAAGCTGCGCCATCAGCACCCAGAGATGCTCAGGCTGGTCGACTGCATTAGCGCCCCAGATCGCCTTCAGGATCGTCCGATGCGTCAACACCCGATCGGCGTTGTGCGCGAGCAGCGCCAGCAGCTCGAACTCCTTCGGCGTGAGCCGGATCTCGTCGTTGTCTCGCAGCACCCGTCGCCGGTTGTATTCGATGATCAGGTCGGCCACTGCGATGCGTTCGAGCTCAGGTCCCTCGCTGTCCTCCAGCCGCCGCAGCGCGACGCGAATCCGGGCCAGCAACTCCTCGGACCCGAACGGTTTGGTCACGTAATCATCCGCACCGATGTCGAGCGCTGCCACTTTGTCCTGCTCGCTGCCGCGGGCCGAGAGGATCACGATCGGCGCCTTCGACTCCTTTCGGATTTGGCGGCATACTTCGGTCCCCTCGAGATCGGGCAAACCGAGATCGAGCACGATCAGGTCCGGACGACGACCGACAGCTGCACTCACCGCGTCCTTGCCGGTGCCCGCCACCTCGACCTCGTAGCCTCGAGATCGCAACAAGGGTGCGACGGCACGCTGGATCGCGACCTCATCGTCGACGAGCAGAATCTGCGGCGGCCGATTCATTTCACCTCCGCCGGCACGACAATCGTGAATCGAGCTCCACCGTCAGGGCAGTTCTCGGCCGAGATGGATCCTCCGTTGACCGCCAGAACGCCGCGCGCAATCGCGAGACCCATCCCGGTACCAGATCGCCCCAACCTGGCGTCTGCGCCACGGTAAAACCGCTCGAACACATGCGGCAGATCGCTCGGCGCAATGCCGTGACCATGATCCCGCACGGTGATGGTCAAACCAGCATCCGACACGCTGCCTTGGACGTGGATGCTCGATGGCGGAGCCGAGTACTGAGCCGCGTTCTCGAGCAGGTGCGACAGGGCCGCAGCGGGCAGACGCGGGTCGAGCCGGACCAGCCGCTCGGAGTCGACCGACAGCTCGATTGTGCGCCCGCGCAACGCATGGTCGACGCGGTTGCGTGCAGCATCGACGATCTCGGACGGTGCCACCCACCTGGCATCGTTGGCCACCGCGCCCGCGTCAATGCGTGCCATCTCGAGAATGTTCTGAAACAGCCGGGTCAGCCGGTCGACCTCGGCGACAATCAGCTCGCTCTGCTCGCGACGTTCCCGTTCGTCAGGCCAGGTTGACCGCAGGTTGTCGGCGGCAACGCGAATGGCAGTCAGCGGCGTGCGCAGGTCGTGGCTCAGCGACGCGAGCAGCGCCGACTTCAGCTCTTCGCCCTGGCGCGCGAGCTCGGCGCCCTTGCGTTCATCAAGGAATTGCACGCGCTCGAGCGCTAACGCCGCAAGCCCCGCGAGCGCGTCGAGTGTGCCCGGTTCGACCGGTCGGCCGGCGGCGGCGAGCAGGCCAATCGGCTTGGTCCCGAATCTCAGCGGAACCACGCGCAACTCGTCCGCGGTGAGCATCGGCGCTCGTTCACCCATTGGCGATCGCCTGTCCGAACCGGATCCATCGTGGATGTCGGCGGCGCGGAACGCGGCCGAAAGGCCTATCGGATCGAGCGCGGCTCTGCCGGAACCTGATTCAAACACCGTCCATTCGGTGCCTTTCGGCAGACAAATCGCCACATAGTCGAGATCGAACCGGCGGGCAATAAAACCCGCGAGCGATGAATGCGCGATCGCACTCTCCGTAATCAACAGGACGTCACGGCTCAAATCGAGGAGCCTGGCCAGTTCGTCCCGCCGCGTCACGGCCTCCTCCGTGCGGTCGCGCGCCACGGCAGACAGGTTGCTGGCGACCAGGCTGACGGCGAGGAACGCGAACAGCGCCACCCAGTTCTGCGGATCAGTGATCACCAGGGCGCCGATCGGCGGCAGGAAGAAAAAGTTGAACGCGAGCATGGCGACAATCGACGTCGTCATCGCGACCCACAGGCGCGCGGTCGTGGCGACAAGCAGGACAACGACGAGGAATCCGAGCGCGACGGTCGTCGCATTCGAGACCTGGGGCCAACGCCGCAGCAGGGCGGTGATGATGACGATGCCGACGCAGCCCAAGGCGAGCATTCGGCTATCGGCCGTGGGAGGCATGCGGCTATCCCTCATGCTCCTGCGCGGGCGCCGCGCCTTCTCGGACCGATGTGCACACGTCCACGATAGAAAATGGATCCTGAAGATGGCCTGAAGAACGCCTTAAAAGTTCCTGAGAACACCGATCGCTCATCACCGATCTCAGAGGGAGATGCTATGTTCTGACTCGTGGCGTCCTTTCAATGCCTGCGCAGCCAATCGACGACGCGGCCGGCGCGCGGGCTTTGCCTCGCTGCCGTCGTCGCAATCGCCGCGGCAGGATGCGGCAATGGATCGAGGCTTGTCCTCACGCAGCAGGTGGAAGCGCGAAAGCTGGCATCGAACCTCCGGGTTCAGTTCGGCAAGGGCGCCGATGCCTCGAACCGCGCAGTGATGGAAGTGACCGACGAGGCTTCGAGTGCGGCGGCGCGCGAGGCTGAGCAGGCAGCGCAGGTGGTTGAGCGAGACATTGAGGCGCTGGAGCGGCTGCTGCAGACACTCGCCTACTCGAACGACATCCAACATCTCGATGCGTTCAAGGCGTGTTTCAGCCGCTACCGGGCGCTGGACGCCGAGATCCTCCCGCTCGCCGTCGAAAACACCAACGTCAAGGCGCAGCGTCTTTCCTTCGGCCCCGCGCGCGAGGCCGCGAACGCGTTCCACCAATCGCTCGAGGCCGCCGCGCGATCGACCGCGGCGGCGACCACTTGCTGCGCCGAGGCGCTGGTCGCGAAAGCAACAGCGGCTCTGCTCGAGGTCCAGGTGATCCAGGCGCGGCACATCGCTGAATCCGACGACGGCGCGATGTCGCAGATGGAGATGGAGATGGCCACTGCGGAAGGGAACGCCAGGAAAGCGGTCGACACGTTGAAGGGTCTGCTCTCACCCACCGCTGCGCCGCAGCTCTCGGCGGCCTCAACCGCCATCGACCGGTTCCACGCGATCAATGCCGAGCTCGTGACACTGTCTCGCCGCAACAGCAATGTCCGATCGCTGGCATTGTCCTTGGGCCGGAAGCGCACGGTGACTGCCGAGTGCGACAATTCACTTCACATGCTCGAGGACACCTTGGCGACACACGACTTCACGGCGACTCGATAGCCTCGATCCCGTCGAATTGTGATGCGAGCAACCAGGCAATGGTCGAATTGACAGCGTGTGGCCCAGACGACCAAGATGCGCAGCGTGCCGCTTCGGTGCTGGCCGCGTATTTCAACGTGGAACATACCCGCGCCTTTCGACGCCGGTTAGGGCGGCGGCTCGCGGTCGCCGCGATCGTCGCGCGCTCCTCAACGCGACGACGCCACTGCTCCCAGGGATCGGCCTGTTCGTTGCGGTTACGGCTTTGGCGGTGGCCGCAACCGCTGGTGCTGTCGCAGAGTGGCACGCGGAGAATGCCCTTCGTCGCACGATCCACTTCGACACCGAACCGCTGGCCGACTGGCAATACCGCAGGACGGACGTAGTCGGAACGTATTCCACCATCCGCGACCACACAACGGGTGCTCGTGATCACACCTTCGAGCCGTAGAGCGACTCGGGACGGAAGCGTTGTGCGTTCGGGACGATCGACGTACGATGCGCTACGCGATGGCGGATATCGTTCTGAGTTACGCGCGGGACGACCGCCGGCAGGCGGAATCAGTGGCCGACGCCCTGGAGCATTCGGGCTGGAGTGTCTGGTGGGACCGCGCTATCCTTCCTGGCACCAACTACCGGCAGGTCATCGAGGCCCAGCTCTCAGCGGCCCGATGCGTCGTGGTGCTGTGGTCTGCCGCGGCGCGCCATTCGAACTGGGTCCACGACGAGGCAACGCTTGCGCTCAACCGCAACGTGCTGGTGTCAGTGCTGATCGACGACTCCGAGCCTCCACTGGGTTTCCGGCAGCTGCAGACGGCCAACCTTGCGACGTGGACGGGGTCTGCGTCTGACCCCGCGTTCGCGCTGCTGCAACAAGGGATCGCCCACGTGATGTCGGGCGCGAGCTCGACTCGCGGTTCCACCGTTGAAGCGGCAGGTCAGGTGGTGCCGCGCTCGACCGTTTGGCGCAAGTGGCCGATGCCGCTTCTGCCCTTGATAGTGGCTCTCGTCTGCGGCGTGGCGGGCGCCGGCGCTCTGATGTGGTCGATCGGCAATCGTGCGCAGCGAGCAGAATCGGGGCCCACCCCGGAATCGTCCGTCCCGGAAGGACGCGACCGCGCTGAATCGTCGGAGGCCTTGATCGTACCCGCGCACGCGACGGCCACGCTGGCCCGCGAGAACGTGACGCTGACGATTCTGTCCGGCAAGCTCGCGCGGTTGAATGCCGATACACGCTCGCTATCGCTCCACATCCGCTTTTCGAACAATGGGACACGGTCGTTCTACCGGACGTACCACTCCAATCTCCGTCTGGTCATCGACGGGGTGCTCCACGCCCCCACCGACGCGCCGATCGCACAGGTCGAGACCTCGAGCGCCGGTGAGTTCGATTACCGCTTTGATGTTCCCATCACCGCGACGCGAGCCGTGCTACGGATCATCCACGACGATCAGACGGCAGAGATCCCGCTGGATTTCACCACGACGAAGCCCTGATCCCGGGGGAGATGACATCCGCTACGGGCCCCTTCCATTGCCGGAGCAGACGGCCGAGCGCATCACGGAAATAGCGCTCGGCTCGTTCCATGTCCCCCGCCCGACCGTAGAGCAGGCCCAGATTGTTCAGCACTTCGGGAAAATCCGGCTGGAGTGCCAACGCCTTTTCGTAGAGCGCGCGAGCTGCCGCATCTCGGCCGGTCAGCAGGAGGGCAGAGCCAAGATTGTTCCGCGCGTCGGGTATTCCGGAGTCGACGCCAGCGCCGCACGAAACCGGCCGATGGCCTCGTCGAGATTGCCGCTCTGCGCGAGCAGCGCTCCGATATCGTTGTTGGCCTCGGCAACTCTGCCGAGCCTTTGCCAGCGTGGTACATTACGCCAATGGTAGCCGACGCTCACGATAACGAGTCTCCGGCCGGTGAAAAGGTCCGAGGGTACTTCACAATCGAACGCAACATCGATGGGCTGAACTTGATCGAAATGGAGTCGGCGCTCGGCTACCCGTCGGGGCAACTGCTACAGGGTGCGCGAGTCCTCGTTCTTCTGGAACAGCCGTCAGTTGGTCAGTTCGTATTCGCTGGATCGACGTTGACGCCCAATGCCGACGATCTCGTACCAATAGCTCGGCGACAGAACTTTCCAATTCCTGGCGCATGGTGGGGGGAGCGCCTCGTGAAGGTCAAACCGATTCTGCCACCGATTGATGGCGTCGCTTGGCCGCGCGCGAAACGGCCCGTCGAGCAGTGGCAACTCTGCGTTCCTGTGGCTGCCAAAGAAGTGTGTCGACTAAGTGCAAAGGATTTCTACTGGCGGCGACGCTGATCGCCCGAGTTGCGCCGAACCCTTTGAAGCCTCCGAGCCTCATCAGGCAGCGAACCAGTCGACGACCCGGACGTCGTACAGATCGTCGATTCCCATTAGGGACGCCATCGCTGTTGCAAGCACGATCCCCTTAAAAGGGCCGAATAGGTAGTCTGCCCAACGATCACGATCCGGCCGGCCTCGACGGATACTCGCCGGCATGATCGAACACCATCCGAACCGCGCGCTCGCGCAACTCTGGAGAGTACCTGCCGGGTCGTGCCGTGGGCCTCATCCGCCGCACGATCGAACAGATCAGTCCTGAGAGGTGCTCGGTAAAAGCGAGAAGGCTGCCATCCAGCAGAAAGAATGTCGAGAAAACGGAGACTAATTTACCTGTGAATCGCTCCCTTCGTGCCGCATGCACCGTCCTGCGGCCACGATAACCACCTGCAGATCGAAGTAGTTACCGAACCGGAGCCAGCCCACCAGCCACGCCGCCTCATTGGTCACCCCTGTCTGGAGCCGGAATTGCCAAAGCGCGCAGCAACCAGCTGCAGCCCCTCATTCGGGCCGGAGTTCAGATGCGTACTGCGAATACCGCGTGGACTGGAGGTTCGCTCGTTGCCGTTCTACTACTCGCCGTACTACTCGCCCTGGGCTTCGGCCCATCGACGACAGAACCGGTGCTCGCACAGGCCGGCACGCAAGGCAGCTGGCGAACGCTGAGCAACCAGGTGCCGATCAACCCGGTACATGCCGCGCTGCTGCGGAATGGCCAGGTGCTCATGGTCGCCGGCTCGGGCAATGTGGCGACGGAGAAGAACTTTCAAGCCACCGTCTGGGATCCGGCAACCGAGACGTTCGTGACGCAATCCCTCGCCTGGGACATGTTCTGCAACGGCATGGTAACGCTGCACGACGGCCGCGTCCTCATCAACGGCGGCAATCTCCAATACGACCCGTTCTTCGGCCAGCCACGCAACGCCGTGTTCGATCCCGCGACGGGTCTCTTCACCGACATCGAGAACATGGCTCATGGCCGCTGGTATCCGACGGTGACGACGCTTGGTGACGGGCGGGTCATGACCTTCTCCGGACTGCTCGAAGCCGGGGGCACGAATACGTCGGTCGAAATCTATACCGCGGGGACCGGCTGGAGTCAGCAGTACCCGGCCGGCTGGACGCCACCTCTCTACCCGCGCCTGCACCTGAACACCGACGGTCGTGTGTTCTATTCAGGGTCGACGCGCAGCTCTCGCTTCTTCAATCCTTCAAACGGCACGTGGTCAGCGATTATCGCGACCACTAATTACAGCGCGTCGCGCACGTACGGCTCGTCCGTGCTTCTGCCTTTGACACCGACCAATGGCTACCGTCCACGGGTGATGATTTTCGGCGGAGGCAATCCGGCGACGGCGACGACAGAAATCATCGATCTCTCAGCCCCGACGCCGGTGTGGCAGTTCGGGCCGCCGATGAGTCAGCCGCGGATAAAGATGAACGCGACGATTCTGCCGAACGGAACGGTGCTCGCCACCGGGGGATCGATCAACGACGAGGACGCCCTGACGGCGAGCCTCAACGCGGACCTCTACGATCCCGTCGCGAACAGGTTCAGCGCGGCTGGCGCGAACGCGTTCCCGCGGCTCTATCATTCGAATGCGCTCCTGCTGCCTGACGCGACGGTGCTGCTGATGGGCGGCAACCCGCAGCGCGGCAGCTACCAGGGTCGACTGGAGATCTATTCGCCGGCCTACCTGTTCAACGGCAACGGCACTCCTGCTTTGCGGCCTTCGATTACGGGCGTCACGGCGGAAACGGTGAGTTACAACTCTCCATTCGTTGTGCAGACGCCGGATGCGGCCGACATCGCTTCAGTCGTTCTCGTGCGGCCCGGCGCACCCACGCATGCGTTCGACATGGAGCAGAGGCTCGTGGGGCTGTCGTTCACCGCGGGCAGCGGCGTGTTGAACGTCACGGCGCCGCCGAATGGCAACATCGCCCCGCCCGGGTATTACATGTTGTTCGTGCTCAACGGTGCCGGCGTTCCGTCGGTAGCGCGATTCGTGAGACTTGTCTCCACGCCACCCAATCAGGCACCGGTTGCGACCATCACGACTCCCGCGGGCAACGTCACGGTCAATCCTGGACAAACCGTCTCTTTCTCCGGCGCGGGAACGGATTCGGACGGCAGCATCAGCGCGTACAGCTGGACGTTTCCCGGCGGCGTTCCGGGCTCGAGCTCGGTCGCCACGCCCGGCAGGGTGAGCTACTCCACGCCCGGAAGCTATGCGGCGTCGTTCACTGTCAGCGACGACAAACGCCTCGTCAGCAAGCCCGCAACCCGGGCGATCACGGTGTCGAACTTCACGCTGTCAGCGACGCCGGCCTCCCAGGCGGTGCCGGCGGGACAGAACGCGAGGTACACCGCAACGGTGACCCCGGTTTCGGGCTTCACTGGCACGGTGGCTTTCACGGTGACAGGTCTCCCGGCGGGTGCGGTCGGGACGTTTACGCCTCCGTCTGTTGCCGGCTCGGGATCGACGTCGCTGCTGATTACCACGACCGGCCCGACGCCATCAGGAACCTATCCATTGGTCATCAGCGGGACCAGCGGATCCATCAGACGAACGGCCAATGTCACGCTGATCGTCAACGGCGATTTCGCGCTCGCCGCGAGCCCATCGTCCAGGACGGTGAACCGGGGCCGTTCCACGACCTATACCGTCACGATCAGCGCGGCGCCAGGATTCTCCGGGCCCGTGAACCTGACCGTCGCCGGGCTGCCTTCGCGGACGACGGCGACCTTCAACCCCGCGTCGCTTGCAGGTTCGGGCACGTCCAGCTTGACGGTGAATGTATCGAGACGTGCTCAAAGGGGAACGCGTGCCTTGACGATCACCGGTACCGGAGCCGGCCGTACCCACTCCGTGAACGTGACGCTGTCGGTCCAATAGCCATGGCCATCACACGCAGAACGCTCCTCGAACGTCTCAGCGTCGGCGCGCTGAGTGCCGCCGCGACCCGCCAGATCGCATTTGCGGAGAGCAGCGCTCCAGGCCCATTGTCGTCGAAGGATTTCATACGCCTGCACCGCAACGAGAGCGCGCATGGACCGTCGCGCCACGTGCAGGCGGCAATGCGGGACGCCGCGTCACAGTCGGCACGGTACCCGGACGCGGCCGCGGCATCCCTCAGGCGAAAGCTCGCCGTCGTTCATGGCGTGCCGGTCGACCGTGTCATCCTGGGTTGCGGGTCGACGGAAGTCCTGCAACTGGCCCTCGACGCGTTCGCGAGTCGAGGCAGGACGATACTGACGGCTCGCCCGACCTTCGAAACCGTCGCGCAGCTCGTGCGGCGAGCCGGATCGGAGATTGTGGACGTGCCCCTCGCGAAGGACCACTCGCACGATCTCCAAACGATGCGCGACCGGGTGGATGCCCGCACTGGGCTCGTCTACATCTGCAACCCCCACAACCCGACAGGAAGCCTCACGAAGCGGCAGGACATCGACGCCTTGCTTCACAGTCTCCCTGCCGGCGTCCAGGTCGTCGTCGACGAGGCGTATCACGATTTCGTGGGACATTCGGCGGACTATCGATCGTTGATCGACCGGACCGACGATCCTCGAGTGATCGTGACGCGCACGTTTTCGAAGATCCACGGGTTGGCGGGCCTGCGCATCGGCTACGGGATCGCGGCCGCGCCGACCGCCACGATCATGAGAGCACACGCGTCGTCGAACGACATCAACATCATCGCCACGCGCGCGGCGGAAGCGGCGCTCGGAGATCCGGAGGACGTGCGCACGCGCGTGAACACGATCGCAGACGAGCGCCAGGAGTTCCTGAACCAGGCAAACGCGCGAATGCTGCAGTCGATTGACTCGTTGACCAATTTCGTCATGCTGAACACCGACCGGCCTTCGATGCAGGTCGTGGACCATTTCGCGCAGCACCGCATTCGTGTCGCCGGGCCGGTTTCGGGTTTCGACAAGTACATCCGTGTCTCTCTCGGCACGCCGGTTGAGATGCGGGAGTTCTGGCGGGTCTGGGACCTCATGCCGGGCGGTCACATGCACATGTAGGTAAATCGCCGCCGCCCTTCAAAAGTGATGATATGAGTTCAATCCCGGCCGCCGCCGCTGACCGTCGCTCAACCCGCTTGCTGTGTCTCGTAGCCGCAGCCGTCGGCGCGCTCCTGCTTTCTGGTCACATCACGCTTCGGGCCCAAAGCGGATGCACGCCACCCCTCGGCAATCCGATCGTGTGCGAAAACCAACTCGCGGGAGCGCCCGCGAGCGAATGGGACATCTCGGGATCTGGAGACGACAGCATCCAGGGGTTTGCCACCGACATCAGCGTCAATCGGGGCGCCACCGTCCGTTTCAAAGTCGACACCCGTGCAGCTGCCTATCGGATCGACATCTACCGCCTCGGATATTACTCGGGCTTTGGCGCCCGGAAGGTCGCCACCGTCACCCCGTCGGTCTCTCTTCCTCAAGGCCAGCCGGCCTGCATCACCGATGCAACAACCGGACTGGTGGATTGCGGCAATTGGGCCGTGTCCGCGTCCTGGGCGGTCCCGGCCACGGCCACATCGGGGATCTACATTGGAAAACTGGTCCGGCCGGACACGGGGGGCGCCAGCCACATGGTCTTCGTCGTCCGGGACGATACCGGCCAGTCAGACATCTTGCTGCAGACGTCGGACACGACGTGGCAAGCCTACAACGACTACGGAGGCAATAGCCTGTACTCGGGTGCGCCAGCCGGTCGCGCGTACAAAGTGAGCTACAACCGGCCGTTCACGACCCGCGGCAATCAATACAAACGCACCTGGCTGTTCGCCGACGAGTATCCGATGCTGCGCTGGCTCGAAGCCAATGGCTATTCGGTGAGCTATACCACCGGCGTCGATACGGATCGACGCGGCGCGGAGCTGCTGGAACACCGGATCTTCATGTCGTCGGGACATGATGAGTACTGGTCTGGCCCGCAGCGCACCAACGTCGAAGCGGCCCGTGCGGCGGGCGTTCATTTGGCGTTTTTCAGCGGGAACACGGTGTTCTGGAAGACTCGCTGGGAGAACAGCAAGGACGCCGCGAACGTCCCCTACCGCACGCTCGTCACCTACAAGAACACGCTCGCGAATGCGTGGATCGATCCGTCGCCCAATGTCTGGACGGGCACCTGGCGCGACGCGCGGTTCAGCCCCCCTGGAGATGGCGGACGGCCGGAAAATGCCCTGACCGGCACGATCTTCATGGGCAACTGCTGTGGCGCACTGCCGCTCACCGTGTCTTCCGATGAGGGTCGACTCCGTTTCTGGCGGAACACGCCTCTCGCGTCGCTGGCCGCCGGGACGTCGGCGACGATTGCGCCAGGCATTGTCGGGTATGAATTCGATGCTGATCTCGATAACGGATTCCGCCCATCCGGACTCATGCGGCTGTCGACGAGCCACTTCAGTTATGCCAGCGTACTGCTGGACGAGGGGGGAGTTTACGGTCCTGGTCAGATCACTCATGCCCTGACGTTGTATCGACATGGCAGCGGCGCCCTTGTCTTCAGTTCCGGTACGAACCGCTGGTCCTGGGCGCTCGACAACAACCACGACGAGGACAGCGCGACGCCAGGCATCTTGCTGAGTGTTGACCCAACCCTCCAGCAGGCGACGGTCAATCTCCTCGCCGACATGAGCGTTCAGCCTCTGACGCTGCAAGCCGGGCTCTCTTCGTCCGCGACGTCGAGTGACACGCTCGCGCCCACATCCACCATCACTTCTCCCCAGCCTGGCACGGTTCCGCCGTCGTCTGCCGTCGTCATTGCTGGGACCGCCGCCGATACCGGCGGGGGCCGGGTGAGCGCTGTCGAAGTGTCGGTGGACGGTGGAAGCACCTGGAAGCGCGCGAGCGGACTTTCGAACTGGACGTTCAACTGGGGGACGGGACCAGCGCATACGGCCAGCCTGCTCAGTCGCGCCGTCGACGACAGTGGAAATGTCGGACAGCCGAGTCCGAGCGTGACTGTCACGGTCGGGGGGACGGTAACGTGTCCTTGCTCGATCTGGCCGTCGTACCAGGTCCCCGGCGTAGCCGCTCACCAGGAGGCGGCCGCTCTCGAGCTTGGCGTGAAGTTCAAGACGGACACGTCCGGGTCTATCAGAGGGATCCGGTATTTCAAGAGCAATCAGAACACTGGAGTTCACACCGGCAGTCTGTGGACGGCGTCCGGCACACTGTTGCGATCGGCCACATTTACATCGGAAACAGCGAGCGGTTGGCAGCAGGTGTATTTCGATAGCCCTGTGTCAGTCACCGCGAACACCACTTACGTCGCGTCATATCACACCAATTCCGGCTACTATTCGGCCGATGTCAACTACTTTGCGAGTGGGGGCTTTGACAATGGGCCGCTCCACGCCTTGTCGCAGGGCGCCAGCGGCGGAAACGGGCTTTTCCGTTACGGTGCGACTGCGTTTCCGAACCAAAGCTTCAGTGCGACCAACTATTGGGTTGATGTCGTGTTCGAAAACTCCACGGTCGTCGATACGACGCCGCCCACCGTGGTCAGTACCGTCCCGGCGACCGGCAGGACCGACATCGGTCGTTCGCTGCCCCTCTCCGTCACCTTCAGCGAGGCCATGGGGGCCGGCACGGTGTCGAACAGCACCTTCCAGCTCCGGGACTCCACGAACGTGCTGGTCCCCGCGGTCGTCACACACGTTGCGGGCAGCAACACAGCCACGCTGCAACCGAGTGTGATCCTCGCGCCGGCGGCAGCCTATACGGCAACAATCAAAGGTGGCCAGAACGGCGTCAAGGATCGTTCGGGTAATCCGCTGGGCGCCGACTATACCTGGTCGTTCACCACGACGACACAGGGTTACTCGATCTGGCCGCCGACGGCTGCTCCGACCATTCTGAACACTAATGATGCCACTCCTGTCGAGCTCGGGCTGAAGTTCCGAACGGCTGTCAATGGGTACATCGGTGGCATCCGCTTCTATAAGGGCACCGCAAATACCGGTGTGCACACCGGGAGCCTGTGGACGCTGACGGGCACGCTGCTGAGCACCGTGACCTTCACCAACGAAACGGCGTCGGGCTGGCAGCAGGCGACGCTCCCCGCTCCCGTCGCTGTGACGGCGAACACGACGTATGTGGTGTCGTACCGCAGCCCGCTCGGGGTGTACTCGGCAACGAGCGGGGCCTTTTCGAGCGCTGGCGTCATCAACGGTCCGCTCGAAGCCCTGAGTAATACCGCGGCCGCGGGCAACGGTGTGTACCGATATGGGCCGACCGGATTCCCGACCGACACGTTCAACAGCACGAACTATTTTGTCGATGTCGTGTTCGACACCTCCATCGGGGCAGATACGACGGCCCCGACGGTCACCGGGCGCACGCCTGCACCCGAAGCCACGGGAGTGGCGGTCAGTACAGCGGTCACGGCGACATTCAGCGAAAACGTCAACGTCGCAACGTTGACGGGCGCCACGTTCAAGCTGACGGGCCCGGGCAACACTGTGGTCCCGGCCGTGGTCTCGTACAGCACGGCCACGAATACCGCGACGCTGCAACCCAATACGGCGCTTGCGATCGCGACCACCTACACCGGCCGGCTGATCGGAGGATCCGCCGGCATCACGGACAACGCCGGAAATGCCCTCGCGACCGACATCGTGTGGTCATTTGCCACTTCGACGCCGTCAATCATCATCAGCAACCTCAGCGTTCCGGAAGGCAGCGCCGGGACGAGAAGTGGCTCGCTGGTCGCCACGCTGTCAGCGCCCAGCAGTTCAACCGTCACGGTGAACTACGCGACGGCGAACGGCACAGCGACCTCCGGATCGGACTACGTCGCCGCGTCCGGCGTGCTGACGTTCGCGCCGGGCACAACGTCGGTCGCCATCCCGATCACCGTCATCGGCGACACAACCTCCGAGGCCGACGAGACTGTGCTCGTGAATTTGAGCGGCGCGACGAATGTGACGATCGCTGACTCACAGGGCGTGCTCACGATCACGAACGACGACCCGCAGCTGACGATCAACAACAGTTCGGTGACCGAGCCATCGTCCGGATCAGCGACCGCAACGTTCACCGTCACCCTGACGCCGCCGAACGCGCAGACGGTAACCGTCGGCTATGCGACGGCAAACGGAACCGCCACGTCGGGCACCGATTACACTGCCACGTCGGGGACGCTCACGTTCTCGCCCGGCACGACGACCCGGTCGATCAACGTCACCGCGCTTGGCGACTTGCTCGACGAAGCCGACGAGACGTTCGTGGTGAATTTGAGCAACCCTGTCAACGCGGCGATCGCGACAGCCCAGGGAACCGGAACCATCGTCGACGACGACAGCCCGCCATCGATATCGATCGGCGATGTCAGCGTGACGGAAGGCAACACCGCGACAAGGACGGCCTCGCTGAACGTGACACTTTCCGCCGCCAGCGGCCGGACCGTGACGGTGAACTACGCGACCGCCAACGGCACGGCGACCGCGGGTTCGGACTATCTGGCCAGGACGGGCACCCTGACGTTCGCCCCAGGCGTCACTTCCCAGCCGGTGGTTGTGACGGTGAACGGCGATGCCTTGAGCGAGGCGAACGAGACGGTGCTCGTCGCATTGAGCGGCGCGACCAACGCCAGCATCAGCGACTCACAAGGCGTACTCTCCATCACCAATGATGATGCCCTGCCGTCGATCACCATCGGCGACGCCAGTATCACGGAAGGGAACTCCGGCACGAAGACGGTCACGCTCACTCTGACGCTGTCCGCACTGAGCGGCCGGACGGTGACCGTGAACTACGCGACGGCCAATGGAACCGCATCGTCTAGCAGCGACTACGTCGGGAAGTCGGGCACCGTGACGTTTTCCGCCGGCACTGCCTCGATTACGGTGACGATCAACGGAGATAATACGCGTGAGTCCAACGAAACATTCTTGGTCAACTTGAGCGTGCCTTCGAATGCCACGCT
>Ga0207701_10001058_pt1 | contig 29193 bp, 23 predicted proteins | sample KBSSwiSSwithPhiX_FD_184294 | JGI IMG/M metagenome (GOLD analysis project Ga0207701, IMG submission 184294) | Switchgrass rhizosphere bulk soil microbial communities from Kellogg Biological Station, Michigan, USA, with PhiX - S5 (SPAdes) (version 2) | ecosystem: Environmental > Terrestrial >... | reverse complement strand
TTCAACCATTTTTCAGCGTCCTGCTAGTCCCCAGTCCCTAGTCCCTGCCTTTCGGTTTCCAGAGGGTAATCTCCCCATACCCAATCGTTGCCGGGAAGCTCTCGATCGGATTCCATCCATCGACGACGCGCCTCCAGAGGTCTGGCGACTCGACCTTGAACGCACGCTCGAACGTCGTCGCGAGATACACCCGTCGGCCCGACAACGCGGTCCCTAACGAGTCGAACCCACTGACCGTGCGCGTTGAGTAGAACCGGCCGTCATTCGCGAGCCCGAGCCGGCGGGTGTAATAGTCGAATCCTCTGTCCGCTTGATACACGGCCACGAGCGCGTCCCCGGGCTTCGCCCCGGCAGTGAACGCCGCGATCGCCGCCCGGAAAGACTGTTTCGGGATTCGGTAGTAGCGTGGGAGACCGAATGCCAACGCCACGGCGCACACGACGACCGCGGCTCCGGCGAGCACGGCGTGCACGCGCGCGCGACGCGACTCCGACACGAGTCGCGACAGGAGGCGCGCGACCAGGTCGATGCTCTCAACTGCCACGAGGAACGCCAGCGGGACCACGAGGATGAAAAACCTCGGCGACGTGAGCCAGCCGGCCATCACGACCACCGCCGCCATCATGCCTAACGCAAGCACGAACGTCAGAACGATCAGCCAGCCGCGTCGCAGGAGGCTCAGCGTGCCGATGGCCACGAGGACGAGGAACGGTACCGCGCCAACGAGCGCGAGGGAGCCGAAGCCTGCGCCGAGCCCACGCAGCGCCTCCTGCAGGAACTCGAGCGAGATCGGGCGAAATCCGGTGCCCTCACGAACGTAGGCGGTTCCGACGACACGCAGCAGCTCGATCGCGGTGGGACCGTAGATCGCCAGGGACAGGACGGCAGTGATCCCGAACGCGACGACGAGCCTGCGGATCGTCTGTGCAACCGGCAGTGCCTCGCGATGCCGGTACAGCATGAAGAATGGGATGAGGATCACGTGCGCGAGGATCACGAATGCCGCGATGATCAGCGACGAGAGCGCGAGTACGGCGCAGGTGGCGTACGCGGCGATCCATCGACGCCGTCCGTTGACCGCGAGTCGGTACAACGCTCCGGTCGAGAGGACCGAGAACAGGAGGTAGCCCGAGTAGCCGCGGGCGTTCTGCGAGAACCAGATGTGGTGATAGCTCACGGCCGTGAGGAGCGCGACGGCGACACTCTGCCAACCCCGCATGATGGGCCGCGCCAGCCAGTACATTGCCGGAACCGTGGCGATCCCGAACAGCGCCGCGGGAAGTCGCACCGTCCAGTCATGCTCGCCGAGCGCCGCCACGCTGAGGCGCTCGAGCAGCGAGTTCATGAGGTGCTGGTTGGGGCTCGAGAACGTCCGAAACAGCTCGCCCACGGTCACCGACGTCGCGTACTGGAACGATCCGATCTCGTCGATCCAGAGGTCGCTGTCGAGTCGGTAGATGCGGAGCGCCGCGGCGAGCAGCGTAATGAGCACCACCGCCAGGTATTCCTGTGCGCGCGTCTGGCGTGGCTGGACGTCGATCGTTATGTGCCACCTCGCGCGGCGGTTCGGCGCACACGAGGCGATGCGTGTGTCTGGCGCGGGGGTCGCGGCGTGGCTATATGCCGACGCGCGAACGGGACCCAACCGAGGAGCAGCATTCGTGGCAATCTACGAGTTCGACGGATACCGGCCAGTCGTTCACGAGTCGGCGTTCGTTCATCCGCAGGCCGCCGTCACTGGCAACGTCATCATCGGGCGCGATGTGTACGTCGCGCCAGGCGCGGCGATCCGCGCCGATTGGGGCGAGATCCTCATCGGTGACGGGTGCAACGTGCAGGAGAACTGTGTCATCCACGTGTTCCCCGGTGCGACGGTGACCCTGCACGAGGCCGCGCACATCGGTCATGGCGCGATCATCCATGGAGCGACGATCGGTCGGAACACGCTGATCGGGATGAACGCGGTCGTGATGGACAAGGCGGTGGTGGGCGACGAATGCATCGTGGGGGCGCTCACGTTCGTCACGGCCGACATGGTGATTCCTGGCCGCAAGGTGGTGGTGGGAAACCCTGCGCGCGTGGTGAAGGACGTGTCGGATGAGATGCTGGCGTGGAAGACAGCGGGAACGCGGCTGTACCAGCAGCTTCCGGCCGATATGCGCGCGACGTGGCGGGAGTGCGAGCCGTTGCGCGAGGTGCCGGCGGATCGGCCGAAGCGGAGCGTTACATACAAAACTTGGAACGAGACGCGGGGTGGGTAGCGTGTGCGCGGAGCCGTCCAGCCGCTAGACGGCAGGAGGCAAATGGCAGATGGGAGAGAAACCGGTGTCCGCTGCCCTCTGCACCCTGCCGTCTGCTGTCTGCCGTCTTCAGTTGTCTGCCGTCTGCCGTCCCGGGGTTGCGCCGTCGCCGGTCGCCCGCCACCGAACCTAACGCGAGTTCAGCGCCCGCACCCAACGCTCATCCACCGCCGGGTGATGCGCCCGCCACAGGTACCGCCCCATGAAGTACGCCGCCAGCAGATTCGCGGCGCCGAGCTGATACCACGCGATCGTCCCGAACAGCGGCGAACGCGAGAGCAGGGCGACCACCCCGATCACGGAGAGCTCGAACACCAGGAAAAGCGCCACGAATCCGACGAGCAGCGACGGTCTTCGATCGAGCACGTTCATCGCTTTGGCCGCCGCGATCCCGATGACGATGAACGCGGCGAAGTGAATGACGGTGTACGCGGCAACGTGCGTCGCGAGTCCACGGCCACCGAAGCCGCCCCCGAGCAGATCGAACAGCGAGGCACCGAGAATCGCGGGGGTAAAGAACGGTCGCCCGGCAATCGAGTCGACCATGAGGAACCAGAGGGCGACGCTGGACGCGCCTATGATTCCGGCAACGGTGCCTTCACGCGTGGGGCTATGACTCTCCATAGGAGACCTCCCGGATGTGAGTCGTTCCCGTGCACCAAGGCTATTGGTTCGCGGGCCCTCCGGCTGCAAGCAGGCTCGGGCCTACGACGCACACGAGTGACCCGTCAGAGCACCGGAATCCCGTATAGGCCACACCACCCATACTGCGCCATCCAGAGCGACTCACGAGTCTTGCCGCCGCCAATGAAGACCAGCGAGACTTCACCGCATGAAACATGACAAACCGCGTCTTCAGAATTACGCCGCTGGCGAATGGGTGACCGGAACGGGCACCGCGACGACCCTCATCCACGCCGTCACCGGCGATCCGATCGCCGAGGCGACGTCCGAAGGACTCGACTTCGCCGCCATGGCCGACTACGCCCGTCGCATCGGCGGGCCGGCGCTCCGTCGCATGACGTTCCACCAGCGAGCGCTCATGCTGAAGGAGATGGCGAAGTACTTGACGGACCGGAAAGACAGCCTATACCGCCTTTCGGCCGCGACGGGCGCGACGAAGGCCGATTCGTGGATCGACATCGACGGTGGCATCGGCACGTTCTTCGTCTACGCCAGCAAGGGCCGCCGCGAGTTCCCTAACGAGACGTTCTACGTCGATGGTCCCATGGAGGCGCTCTCGAAGGGCGGAACGTTCGTCGGCAGGCACATCTGTGTGCCGCTCGAAGGCGTCGCCGTCCATATTAACGCCTTCAACTTCCCCGTGTGGGGGATGCTCGAGAAGCTGGCTCCAACGCTGCTTGCCGGCCTTCCTGCGATAGTGAAGCCGGCCACGGTCACGTCGTATCTCACCGAGGCGTGTTTCCGACTGATGATCGAGTCGGGGATCTTTCCCAAGGGAGCGATCCAGCTGATCTGCGGGAGCGCCGGTGACCTGCTCGACCACCTCGGGATGCAGGATGCCGTCGCGTTCACCGGCTCGGCGGCGACAGGACGGAAACTGAAGGAGACGCCGTCGATCGTCGAGCAGACGGTTCGATTCAACCAGGAAGCGGATTCACTGAACTGCTCCATTCTCGGACCGGACGCTGTGCCGGGGAGCGAGGAGTTCGATCTCTTCGTGAAGGAAGTCGCACGCGAGATGACGGCGAAGGCGGGCCAGAAATGCACCGCGATCCGCCGGACGATCGTGCCTAACGCGATGATGGACGACGTCATCGCCGCCCTGCGCAAGCGCCTCGGCGCGGTGCAGGTCGGTGACCCGGCCGTCGAGGGCGTGAAGATGGGGCCGCTCGCGAGCCGGACGCAGGTCCGCGACGTCGGCACGGCGACCGCCGCGATTCGCCACGCGGCCGAGCTCGTGTTTGGTGGCCGCGATGCGCTTCAGGTCGTCGGGGCAGACGCCGAGCGCGGCGCCTTCTTTCCGATCACGTTGCTGGCCACCGACAAGCCATTTACCAGCCACGAGCCGCACGACATCGAGGCATTCGGTCCGGTCAACACCGTCATGCCGTACGCCTCGGTCGATGAAGCCATCGAGCTCGCGAAGTTGGGGAAGGGCAGCCTCGTCGGTTCGCTCTTCACCGCCGATGCATCCATTGCTCGACACATCGTTCTCGGCGTCGCTCCGTACCACGGACGCATGCTGGTCGTGGATCGGCACAGCGCGAAGGAATCGACCGGGCATGGCTCTCCAATGCCGCACCTCGTGCACGGTGGACCCGGACGCGCTGGCGGCGGCGAGGAGATGGGCGGCGTGCGTGGCGTTCTCCACTACATGCAGCGCACGGCACTTCAGGGCTCGCCGACGATGCTCACGCGCGTGATGAACGAGTGGATGCCCGGCGCCGAGCGACCCACGGATCGCGTGCATCCGTTCCGAAAGTATTTCGATGAGCTGCGCATCGGTGACACGCTCATCACGCACCGTCGCACCGTCACCGAGGCCGATATCGTGAACTTCGCCGGCGTCAGCGGTGACTACTTCTACGCGCATACGGACGACATCGCCGCGAAGGAGTCGCTGTTCGAGCGGCGCGTGGCGCACGGCTACTTCGTGTTATCGGCGGCGGCTGGGTTGTTCGTCGACCCTGCGCCGGGACCGGTGTTGGCCAACTACGGTCTCGAGTCACTGCGCTTCGTCAAACCGGTGTATATCGGCGACACGATTCAGGCGAAGCTCACCTGCAAGCAGAAGACGGCGAAGGAGACGCCGCCGGGCGGGATCCCGCAGGGCGTCGTGGCGTGGGACGTCGAGGTGACGAATCAGGCGAACGAGCCGGTGGCGGTGTACACGATCCTCACACTCGTTAGGCGCCTGGCCGAGGCGTCGGCGTCGCTGAATGGCGGGGGAGTGGGGAACGGAGTGGCCGCGGCGCCGAGCGACACGACACTGGCGGAGGAAAGCAAGGACCCCGGCCCGCGAGCCGCGAAGGTCGGCTAGCTAGGGATCTCGAATCACGCCGTATGTCTGCGTCACGAGCTCGTCGCCTGCGCGCCGAACGATCACCCACACCTTCGCCCCGGTCTTCGACGCCAGCTCCGCAGGGGCCTTCGCCAGCTTGACGGTATCGCTCTCCGTCGCCAGCCACGTTGCACCATCGCGCGTCATCACCACTCCGACGAGGGGCTTCGCGCCATCGATCGACACGATCCCGTAGCGGGTCACGCTGAATGTCGCGTTAGGCGGGCCCGACACCGGGCTGCCCGTTACCCACACGGTTGCGCCACCTAACCGGCGAAGCTCCGGCTCCATCGGGCCCACCAGCGTCGTCGCCCTGGCGCCCTCGATCTGCAGGGTCGTCACTGGCGACACCGCGAGCCCCACCGCGCCGACCCTGCCGGTGAGCACCGTTTCGGACGGCATTGCCACGGGCGAGACGGACGCCGTGTCTCCCGCCGGTTGCGGTGTCTCGGACGAGACAGTGGGCTTCGGCGCTCGCGTGCGCGAGCACGCCACGCCAGCACCCGCCAGTGCCAGCACCGCTACGAGCCGCACGCCGGTCACTGCGCTCTCACCACCCAGACCCGCATGATTCCGGGCAACGGTCCGTCGCTCGCGTCCCGGACACGAATGCCGGTCGCCGGTCGACTTGCCCCTGACACGACGAAGTACGCCGTGGACCCGCCGCGCACGAGAATCGGGTCGTTGAATGTCCCGAACGTGCGCAAGCGCGGCGCGAGGCGCCCTGACTCGACGATGCCTGATTCGATCGACACGAGGTTCCAGCTCTTCATCGTGAGCTTTTCGTCTACGCCGGGGATGCGATCGTCGGCGTAGAGCATCGCCGACCACTGCACGAGCAGGGACTCCATCGGTTGACCGATCACGTCCGAAATCGTCGCGAAGCCGCTGAACGCGTTGTCGATGAGTGCCTGGTGAAGCCCCTTCTCGCCCAGAGGAAACTGGCTCCCATACTGATCGGACAGCCATCGCAGAAACGACCACGGTACCCCGTAGGGCTCGCGACCGCTCAGGCACGGCCCAGTGTTTCCTTGCGCCTGTGTCGCCAGCCAGCTGCACTGTTCCGGCGCACCGGAGACCTTTGTCTCTCTCGTCTCGAACCCGTAGTACACCGCAAGGTCAATGAACGGATCGGCGAACCAGCTTGTCGGTAGCGGCGGCTGGCCCCTGTTGAACGCGACGTCGCGTCCAAGGTTCTGACCGGGCGCGAGCTGTGCCGCGCTGTACCCGTTGACTTCCTCGGCGAACGTCGCCTGGCCCTCCGCCTCCCACGTCGACTGCAGGTCGGTTGCGTCCGGGTACTCGATCCGACGCCCGATCTGGATCACGTGCGCCAGCTCGTGCGCAATGATGAGCGGTGCGTCCGCCTTGGCAGCAGAACTGGCGTATGCCGTCCCGGCCGTCCCGTTAGGATCGGGAGCGCGACCATAAAAGAACTCGCCCTCGTTGCTCGACGGACAGATCGACTGCGGGACGAGGTTCTGCGGGAAAACCTCGCCAAGGAGATTGTCGATCTTGTTCACTTCCTTCGTGATGACGATCGCGATGCGCGTGTTCCCGTCGTAATCCGTCGGCTCCCCGAAATACGCGACGTCCGTCGCGTAGATCAACGCGTCGAACTGATCGCTCAGCGCCTGATAATCGGCGGCTGAAAAACCTCCGGTTGGATTCGCGTTGTCCTCGAGAAAAATCCCGTGCGTGCCGAGCTTCTTCACCGTGACGGCGATGCTGAGCGAGTTCTGGCAGATGCTCCGGGCGCGGTCGGGAATCCGAATGTTCAGCACGTCTCCTTCCTTCGCGGTTGCCGGGAGGATCGGCACCATCGAGAGCGACGCGCGCGCACCACGCCGCGCCGACCGCGCCGAGCGCGTCGCCTGGAACTTGGGCGCCAGCATGGCGCGGTCTGCGTCGAAGAGCGCCATTTCCGCGGCGCGATGCTTCGCGAGGCGACTGCCGCGCGCGTTGGCGGCGGGATCGACAAGCGACGCTGAAAACACCGGCCGGTTCGCGATCATCGCGGCCGGAGTCGTGACGGCGGCAACGGGCGCCTCAGCCACTACGTTCGCGGATGTCACACTCGCGACATTCTCGGCGACGGACTGAACGCCGATGACGTACGTCTCGGCAGCTTGGCTGGCCGCGAACTGCAGGCAAAAGTCGTTAGGTACGGAAATGACCTGCTGCTTCCCCTGCGGCACCGCAAGCGTCGCCGCGGGGGTGAACGCCTGCGGATGGGGCGCGCTCGTGTTGCCAGCGACGGTCACGAAGACGTTGAGTGCCTGCGCCGGCTTGCAGTTCATGTTCGGCACGATGATCTGCAGCGACGTCGGAGTCACGGAAGTAACTGACGCAGCGACGCCGCCGATGCGGACCGTGTTCTCCGCCGGGGTCGCGCCGAACTTGGTTCCCGTAATCGTCGCGGTCTGACCCTCCAAGAGCGTGGTGGGCGAAACGGCTGTGACCTGCGGAGCTGCCTCCGGGTCGCCCGCCGAGACGGTGAGGAGCGCCGACCCCGACTTGTTCTCCGACGTGGCGGTGATCGTCGCGGAGCCAGGCGTAATAGCGGTAACCATGCCCGCGTTGGACACAGTGGCGATCTGCGTGTTGCTCGATACCCAGGAGCTCGCCCGTCCCTCGAGGACGTTGTTGCTCGCATCGCGAGCGACCGCCGTCGCCTGAGTCGTCTCCCCGACGAGCAACGTGCTCGCCGCCAACGTCGCGGTCACGGTCGCCACAGGGGGCGGGATGACGTTGATGGTCTTCGACCCTGTCTTTCCACCGATTGTGGCGGTGATCGCGGTCGAACCAGCTACTACGCCAGTGACCAAACCGGTAGAGCTGACCGTGGCGGTGGTCAGGCTTCCGCTGGTCCATGTTACCGGGCGTCCGGTCAGGACGGTGCCCTTCGCATCCCGCGCGGTCGCCGTCAGTTGAAGCGTTCCGCCAACCGCCACGTCGGATGCCGGCGAGGAGATCTCGACCAAAGTAACGGCAGGCGGTCCGGAGGAGTCGCCGCACGCGACGGCGAATGCGAGCGTGCAGAGCGAAAGGAGCGCGAGCCGTGGTTGCGTCATCATTGACGAGTCCCAACGTAGGGGAATTGAGCACCAACGCCGCGCCTGGCGGCGACGCTCGAAGTTAGGATCTCGCGCACAGCGGGCAAAGGGCAGCCACGGTGAACAGCCTCTCCGGTACGGTGTCGGGCTTCTCGCGACCGCTGAGTGCGCCGCATCCGGCGACGATGCATAATTCCTGGCGTACGTTTTCACTCCCGCCGGAGGATGAATTGCCCCAGTTCACTGATCGCTTCAAGGCGTTTCCCGTGTACCCGCTCGCGCACGTCCCGGCGCGCAAGCGAGAGCTTCTGCAGCGGGGCGTGGACGTCATCGACCTTGGGGCCGGCGATGCGGATCTCGCACCGCCGCCGGCTGCAATCGAGGCACTCGTCAAGGCGGCGCATACCCCTTCGATGGGCCGATACGGTTTCGGGCTGGGTCACGTCCCGTTTCGCCAGGCGATCAGCGACTGGATGGCGATGCGCTTCGGGCAGCGCTTCGACCCTCTCTCCGAGGTCGTGCCGCTCATAGGATCGAAGGAAGGCATCGCGCACATCGCGTTCGCGTACCTGGGCCGCGGCGACACCGCGATCGTGCCCGAACCCGCGTATCAAGCCTACGTGGGCGGCACGCTCCTGAGCGACGCGACCCCGTACATCTATCCGCTGCGACCGCGCACACGCTTCCTCGTCGAGCTCGACGAGATTCCGCGCGAAGTGCTCGACCGAACGCGTGTGCTTTACCTCAATTACCCGAACAATCCCACGGCCGCCATCGCGCCTCGGGATTACCTCGAGCGCGTGGTACGCACGTGCCGGGAGCGGGACATCCTGCTCGTGTACGACAACGCCTACTCCGAGCTGGCCTTCGACGGATACGTGCCGCCGAGCATCTTCGAAATCGACGGGGCGCGCGATGTGGCAATCGAGTTCCACTCGCTGTCCAAGACGTACAACATGACGGGCTGGCGCTGCGGGTGGGCGGTCGCGAAGCCTGATATCGCGGCCGCGCTGTCGAAGGTGAAGACGTTCGTCGACACCGGGACGTACATGGGTATCCAGGCGGCCGGCGTGGCAGCGATCGAGAGGTGGAAGGAATTCGTACCGCCAAACGTCGCGATCTTCAAGGAGCGTCGCGATGCGGCCGTGTCGGCGTTCCGTTCGGCGGGATTCACATGCGACGTGCCGCAGGCGACGATGTACCTCTGGATCGCTCTGCCGGAAGGAGTGGCCAGCCGGCCGTTCGCGGATCGGCTGATGGAGGAGGAAGGGGTGATCGTGCTCCCGGGCGCTGGTTTTGGCGCGGGCGGCGAGGGGTTCTTCCGCGTCTCGTTCATCGTCCCGCCGGCGCGAATGGGCGAAGCGGCCGAGCGGGCGGGTCGCGTGCTGGCGGCGATGCAGGCGGAGTCGGGTGCGGAGGTGGTGGTCGCGCGTTAGGCGTCGCGTAGCGGGCAGGCATCCAGAATTTAGCCCTCGCGGATCATACGGAAACCGCTGATCGAACGGATGAAGAAGCAGTTTCAAGACGTCATCCGTTGCATCAGCGGTTTCCGTTCGATCTGCGTTGAAAGAGGTTGGATGTTAGACTGGGCGGACCGAGGGCTTGCATTACCGAAGACCCAGTTCATTCTCAGGCTGCATGGACACCCGAACGATCTCACACGACAAGGATCTCGAGATGTCGCTACACACTCCTCGAACCGTCGCGGCTGTGTTCCTCATTGCCGCGACCACTGCGGGTACAGCCGTCGCCCAGAACACCGCCAGCGCCGACGCCAATCGCGCGTCGGCGCCCGCCGCATCTGCCCCCGGTGCGCTCAAGCAGCTCGACCCCGCAGACCTGTCGTTCTGGAAGAACATTCGGTTCACGGCCCTCTCGAACGACGGCAAGTGGTTCGCCTACCAGCTCGTGCCTAACGAAGGCGACGCCGAGGTGGTCGTGAGGCCAACGGGCGAGGGGCAGGAGCGCCGGTTCAAGATCGGCGAGCCGCCGGCGCCGACGGGCGGGTTCGGCCCACCGGTAAACACGTCGGTCGTACTGTCCGACGATGCCAAATGGCTCGCCTTCTTCACGTATCCCACAGCCGCCGACGCCAAGAAGCTTCGAAAGGACAAGAAGACGGTGCAGAGCGGCGTCGTGCTCCTGAACCTCGCGACCGGAGAGAAGCGGGATTTCGAGAAGGTGCGCCGCTTCTCGTTCGAGCCGAAGCAGCCGAACTGGATCGCGCTCCACCGCTATGCGCCCGACGGTGCGGCGGCGACGGCCGGTTCGGATCTGCTGCTCGTCGACCTTCGTGCCGGCACGGTCACGAGCATTGGCAACGTGGGTGAGTTCGCGTTCGATGATGCCGGGACGCGGCTCGCGTGGACGGTCGAAGGACGCGATCTCGTTGGCAACGGTGTTCAGGTACGCGACCTCAAGACCGACATCGTCCGTGTGCTCGACAGCGACAAGGCGGTCTATCGCAAGCTCGCGTGGGCCGACAGTGGGCTCGCGCTCGCGGTGCTCCGAGGTCGCCCGGATAGCGCGGCCGCCGACACGTCGTTCTCGGTGCTCGGGTACGGCGGGTTCGCGTCCGTTCCGAAGTCGGTCGTGTACACACCCTCCGATACGGGCGGATTCCCGAGTGGCATGCGGATCACTGCCGACCGCGCACCGCGTTGGGCAGCCGATCGCTCGGCCCTGTTCTTCGGCATTGCGGCGAGGCGCATGACCCCGGAGAGCAAAAATCCCCGGCCGGACGTGCGACCTGCGGCTGGAATTCCGGGCGCGATGCAGTCCACGGCCCGCGGATCAGCTGGCGACGACGACGACCTCGCGACGCTCGTGATCTGGCACGGCAAGGACCCGCGCCTGCAGTCCCAGCAGCAAGTAGAGGAATCGCGCGACAAGCAGTTCACGTTCCTCGCCGAGTACCGGGTGAACGACCACAAGTTCATCAGGCTTGGCACGGACGAGGTGCGCGACGTCACGCTCGCGCCTAACGAACGCTGGGCGATCGGTTCGGACATTCGCGGGTACGAGCGCGCCGGCAACATTGACGGAATGCGTTACCGTGATGTGTATGTGTTCGATACGCGCACGGGCGACCGGAAGCTCGTGGTGAAGAAGCTGCCGAATCGCGAGCTCGTGTCACCCGATGGCTCGAAGTTCCTGTATTTCGAGGACGGCCAATATCGCGTCTACGACATGGCAGCTGGCGCGTCGCGGGTGATCACGGAGCACGCACCCGTGAGCTTCGTCGACACCGAGGACGATCACAACGTCGATCGCCCACCCGTAGCGCCGGTCGGTTGGGCCAAGGATGGCAGCGCCGTGATTCTCTTCGATAACTGGGACATGTGGCGCGTGCCCGTGAACGGATCAGGAACAGCCGTGAACCTAACGGGCAACGGTCGCGCGACGAAAGTCAGGTACCAGCGGCGAGTCGTGATCGATCCGCAGGAGCGCGGCATCGATCTCTCGAAGCCGCTCTACGTCTCCATGTACGGCGAACGGACGAAGAAGGAAGGCCTGGCGCTCGTGAACGTCGCGAAGCCCGGCGCCACGCCGCTCATGTGGGACGACGCGAAGTTCGGATTCGCGCGCGCGCGCGATGCGGAGACGTGGGTGTTCACCCGGCAGACGGTCAAGGAGTTCCCGGACTACTGGGTGACGACCGCCGAATTCAGGTCTCCGCGCCGCCTGACGAGTGCCAACCCGCAGCAGACCGAATACGCGTGGTCGAGTGGGGCGCGCCTCGTCGACTACGTGACGGACAAGGGCGACTCGCTACAGGGGGCGCTCTATCTGCCGGCGAACTACGAGCCGGGGAAGAAGTATCCGACGGTCGTATACATCTACGAGAAGCGCTCGCAGTTCCTGCACAGCTACAGCGTTCCGAACGAGACGCAGGCGTTCAACGCGAGCGTCTACACGAGCCGAGGCTACGCGGTGTTCCAGCCGGACATCGTGTACAAGGTGAACGACCCGGGCATGTCCGCGGTGTGGGCGGTCGTGCCGGCGGTGAAAGCGGCTATCGCGACGGGCATCGTGGATTCGGCGAACGTCGCGCTGCACGGCCATTCGTGGGGCGGCTACCAGACAGCCTTCCTCGTCACGCAGACGAACATCTTCAAGAGCGCAATCGCTGGCGCGCCACTCACGGACATGGTGAGCATGTACAGCTCGGTCTACTGGAACTCGGGCGGCGGCAACATGGCGATCTTCGAGTCCAGCCAGGGACGGTTCAAGGGGAACTTCCTCGAGAACTATGACGCCTACATCCGGAACTCGCCCGCCTTCCACGCCGACAAGGTCAAGACCCCGTTGCTCATCCTGCATAACGAGCACGACGGCGCGGTGGACTTCAACCAGGGCATCACGTTCTTCAACACCTTGCGCGAGTTGGGCAAGGATGTGGTGCTCCTCCAGTACGTCGGAGAGAACCACGGCCTCGCGCAGCCGAAGAACATGAAGGACTACACCATTCGGATGCGCGAGTACTTCGACCACTACCTCAAAGGCGAACCGGCACCCGACTGGCTGGAGACCGGCATTCCGCGCCTCAAGATGGAGGAGCACCTCAAGTCGCGGCAGAAGAAGACCGAGAAGATCGCGTCCTGATGCGGCCTCTTCTCGCGCTGCTCATGACGCTGGCCGCGACTGCCGTGACCGCAACTGCCCAGACGCCTAACGGGCGCGCTCGCGCGCGCGACCTGGGTGTGGCGCCGGGCGTGTTTCCACCCGGTGCCAACAACGCCATCACGGACGTGAACGGCGTCCTCGTTGGCCAGACCACCGTGACCGACGGCGACTCCGTGCATACCGGCATCACGGCGATCCGCGCACACAGCGGCAATCAGTATCTCGATCGCGTACCCGCCGCGGTTCATGTCGGCAACGCGTTCGGCAAGTTGGTGGGGAGTACGCAGGTGAAGGAACTCGGCGAGCTCGAGACGCCGATCCTGCTCACGTGCACGCTCTGCGTTTGGAAGGCGGCCGACGCCATGGTCGAGTGGATGCTGGCGCAGCCGGGCATGGAGCGCGTCGGCTCGCTCAACCCCGTGGTTGGCGAAACGAACGACGGCGGCTTGAACGCGATTCGGTCGCGGCCCATCACCGCGGAGCACGTTCGTGCCGCGCTCGACGGCGCCAAGAGCGGCCCGGTGGCGGAGGGCAGCGTGGGCGCGGGCGCAGGAACGCAGGCATTCAGCTGGAAGGGGGGAATCGGTACGTCATCGCGCGTCGTTCCGAAGTCGCTGGGCGGCTACACAGTGGGCGTGCTCGTGCAGTCGAACTTCGGTGGGATCCTTCAGGTGCTCGGTGCGCCGGTGGGCAAGGAGCTCGGCCGCTACGCGTTCAAGAACGAGGTCGAGCGTGAGCGCGGGGACGGATCGATCATGATGGTCGTGGCCACGGACGCGCCGCTGTCCGACCGTAACCTCGAGCGGCTCGCCGCACGGGCCATGATGGGGCTGGGGCGAACCGGCTCCTCGGCGTCGAACGGCTCGGGCGACTTCGTGATCGCGTTCTCGACCGCGCCGTCGGTGCGTCGGCGCCTAACGCCCGCGGGATCCGGATCCGATCCGCTCACGCGTCAAACGGAAGACGTCACGAACGACGGGATGTCGGGGCTGTTCGAGGCCGTCGTCGAGGCCACGGAAGAGTCGATCTACAACTCCCTATTCATGGCAACGTCGGTCACCGCGCGCGGTCGTACAGTCGAGGCCATTCCACTGGACCGGGTTCGCGAGATTCTGAAGAAGTACAACGTTGCGAGCCGCTAAGTGGGTGGACGAAGTCTTGTCCTACTGAGGTCTTCCGTTGTCTTGCCGTAGTAGTTTCGATTCGTCCGTGGTTGCAACCTGGACCCGCCGCGGCGACGCGACGACGCGCTTGAACTGGACCGAGCTGCCGAAGTTCAAGACGAGGCCCACTTCGAGACCTGACGCGCGCAGGTAGTTCGAGACCTGCGCGCGATGAACCGGGTCGATGGCCTTGGCCACCTTGGTTTCGACGATCACCCTCCGGTCCACGACGAAGTCGGCGACATAGCGGCCCACAGAGACACCGCGATAGACGACCTCGAACGCAACATTTCGATCGACCGCTACGCCGCGCCGCCGAAGCTCGACCGTCAGGGCGTTGGCATACACCGCTTCGAGGAATCCGGCGCCCAGCACGTTGTGGACCTCGAACCCCGCGCCAACGTCAGGTTCGTCAGGTCGCTCTGAGGCAGTCCCCAGTCTGAGCCGCCGCGGGGAGCACTTGTTGCTGCCACCTCGCTGATCGTGTCATCACGAGTGTCCATGACCGCAAGATGCGTGTTGTCGGCATATCGAGTATCACCGATCCATCTCGTGGTGGCGCCGATTCACTGAGTCGAACAAGACCACGCTGCCCTGGCGGTATGGTTGTCGCATGGGCGGTGTTGCATGAGACGGAATCGTGTAGTCCTACCAGCCACACTCCTCGCGGGAGGGGTCGGGGGCGTGATTGGTTTCGCGGTCCTGGCCAGGAAGGTCCGGCGACATCAAACTCGGCACCTCGACGGGACCGTGCGAAAGGCCGTTCCGAAGCGACATCGCCGCGCGACCCGAATCGCTGCGGAGTCGATCACGCCGTTGGGCAAGTGGTACGGCCACATGTCTCTCGCAGCTCTCGCGGCAGCCGCGACGTGGCGATCGCGAGGTCCTCGCGCCGCCATCCCTGCTGCCTCGGCGTCTGCCGCCGCAGCCTCGCTCGCCTGGCTGCTGGAGCGCGTGATGCGGCAAAGAACGCCGCCGCCGGGCCGCCATTCGCCGACCGAACCATCGTTCCCGAGCGGGCACGCGCTTCAGACGGGCGCCGTAGCGTGGGCAACGGCCTACGTGCTGGTGCGAGAGGGGCTCGCGTCTCCTGTTCGAGCGGTGCCGGTGGCCGTGGTGTTTCCTGCCGTGAGCGGGTTGGCCAAGCTCTGGCTCGACCGACACTGGTTCACTGACGTAGTAGCCGGCTACCTCCTGGGCGGCGCGATCGCGGCGTCATCGGCCGCGGCCTATGAATTGGCGCGCCCGCGCCGGAGGCCTCGGCTCTCGCACGCGATCCTGCGTCTGGCGCGTTAGGCGGGCTGCGAATTCGTGACGCGCCGATTAGCTTGCGGCGATCTCAGCCAGTCAAAGGAATCGATGCGCTTCCGAACGTCGGCTCTCGCTCTCCTCATCGCCGTCGGGCTCACAACCCCGCTCGGCGCCCAGTCCATCACCGATCGCTACCGCGCTGACGCGGACCGCATCATCGATGCGGCACTGAAGGACAGCACCGCGTGGAACCGGCTGGCCGAGATGACGGAGAGGTTCGGGAACCGCCTGAGCGGCACACCCGCGCTGGAACAGACGATCGATTGGGTGATCGCCCGGATGAAAGAGGACGGGCTCCAGAACGTTCGTGGCGAACCTGCAATGGTGCCCGTGTGGGTGAGAGGGGAGGAGTCGGCGCAGATGGTACGCCCGCGCGTCCAGAACCTGCCGATGCTCGGGCTCGGAGGCAGCATCGCGACGCCACCCGGCGGGATCACGGCCGACGTCCTCGTCGTGGGCAGCTTCAGCGACCTCACGGCAAAAGCCGCGCAGGCGAGCGGAAAGATCGTGCTCTACGACGTCCCGTTCACGAATTACGGCGAGACCGTGCAGTATCGGGCTCGTGGCGCGGTCGCTGCCGCGAAGGTCGGCGCCGTAGGCGCGCTCGTCCGGTCGGTGACACCGTACTCGCAGCGCACCCCACACACCGGCGGGATGTCCTACGATTCGACTGTTAGGCGCATTCCGGCTGCCGCGATCACGGTCGAAGACGCCGAGATGATTCACCGCCTGGTCGATCGCGGAGAACGTGTTCGTGTAACGCTCGAAATGTCCGCGAAAACCCTGCCCGACGCTCCGTCGCGCAACGTCATGGGTGAGCTGGTGGGTTCGGAAAAGCCCGACGAGATCGTGGTCTTCGGTGGGCACATCGACTCGTGGGACGTCGGCCGCGGCGCAATGGACGATGGCGGCGGGGTCGTGGTTGCCTGGGAAGCCGTGCGGCTCCTGAAGCGGCTCGGGCTCAAGCCCAAGCGGACGATCCGGGTTGTGGGGTGGACGAACGAGGAGAACGGCGGACGTGGTGGCCAGGCCTATCGTGACGCCCACAGGGCCGAAGTCGACAAGCATGTGCTGGCGATCGAATCGGACGGTGGCGTCTTCAAGCCCCAGGGGTTCAGCTTCACCGGCTCCGACGCCGCGGTCGACATGCTGAAGCAGATCGCGTTGCTGCTCGATCGGATCGACGCGGGCGCGATGGTGAAGGGTGGCGGCGGGGCCGACATCGGGCCGATCATGGCACTCGGCGTCCCGGGACTGGGGCTGAATGTTGATGGCACCAAGTACTTCTGGTACCATCACACGGAAGCCGACACGATCGACAAGCTCGACCCCAACGAAATGGCCCGCTGCGTCGCCGCCATGGCGGTGATGGCGTACGTCGCGGCGGACATGCCTGAAACGCTCCCGCGCGCGTCCGCCGAGACGCGCTGAAGCCGCCGGCGATCGGGTGTCGCCTACGTGTGACACAGGTCGCTTGCGGTGCCGCTGGCGGCTGCTCAGCTTCCACGGGCAGCGGTCCAAACACAACACCAGAGGGTGCATGGCGAAGCAAGGTGCAATCGAGATGGAAGGGACGGTCGCGGAAGTGTTGCCGAACGCGACATTCCGGGTAACCGTCAACGGCGGCCACGACGTGCTCACGACGCTCGGCGGCAAGATGCGGCAGAACCGCATCCGCGTGCTGGCCGGCGACCACGTGACGATCGAGGTATCGCCCTACGACCTGACGCGCGGGCGCATCACGTACCGCCACAAGTAACGCGTCGCCGGCGCGCCTAACGCGCGCTGGCCCGGCAGGATTCGCACCGATGGCCGCGAGTCCGAGACCCTATTCGCGCAGGACGTTAGCCGCAAACCTCATTGTCGCGTTGGTCGCCGCGGCAACGTCAGCCTGCGAACCGCCTGTCTCGCATGACACGGCGATCGGGCAGTGGATCTGGTCATCCGCGGATTCGGCGCTCTTTGCCGACGCGGCGAGATCGATCCCGAACCTCGTCCCGACGGTGTGGATCGGAACGATCCGGGCTTCCAGCGATGGCAAGGTCCAGTCGCAGCTCGCGCTGTCGCCCCGAGTTTCAGGACGATCATCCGCGGGCGTCGTCGTGCGTTTCGATGACGGATTTTCGAGCGTCTGGGCGGTGCAGACCGACAGCGCGGTCGCGAACGCGGTAGGCGCGGCACTGGGGGACATGCTGGTCGCAGCGCAGCGCTCCGGAGTCGCCGTGAGCGAGGTGCAGCTCGATTACGACTGTCCCGAGCGGCTGCTTCGCCGGTGGAGCGCGGTTATCGCGATGCTGTCCCGCGGCGCGCTCGCGGGACGATCGGTGTGGATCACGAGCCTCATCTCCCACGTTCGGCACGCCGAATACGGCGATCTGTTTCGCGCGAACGTTGCCGGCCACATCCTGCAGGTGTTCGATACCGGCGACCGGATGTCGGTGCCCTACGCGCGCCGAATCGAACGGCTCGTGTCACGACACCGCATGCCGTTTCGTCTGGGTGTAGGCGCGTTCGAGCGGCGGCTGGCGAACGGACAGACAACCGATCATCAGGCGTGGTTCGAGGCGGCGCACGTCATGCGCGGGAGCCGGTGGTTTCGTGGCGTCTGGGTTTTTCCCGGCAACGTGTCGTGGGCACACCTGCTGGAGACAGTCAAGTGAATCGATTCGCCCTCGCAGCCGTCGCGTTGGCTCTGGTCGCCATTCCCGCGTTCCCGTGCGGTGGTCCCGGCGCGGACATCGTGGATCGTCCGCTCGTCCCTGTCCACGATTACCTCCTGCATACGCTCTACGAGGACGAGTACGAATCACAGCTCCGTCCCGAGCTTCGGTTTCTCGAGCCGTTTCGTCGAGCGATGCCCGATTCGGTCGGGACGCTCCTCGCGTTTGCGTACGAGGGTAACGGCTACCTGTCCCCCGCGGACGTCGATACGCTGCCGCGTCACTACGAGCGCGAGCGGCTGGTCGCCACCGTGCGTGCGATAGAGCAGGGGGACTACGCGCGGGCCGAAGCGGCCGCCCGGCGGGTTGTGAGCGATGTGCTCGATATGCCCGCTGGTCTCGCGTCCCCGTACGCACAGGCGCTTCGAACAGCGGTCGAGGTCGTCGACGTAGCGCCGAGCCTAACGCCTCGCGATCGCGCGATCGCTGCGCGGTATTTCTCGGGAGACTCGGCCGCTCGCGAGCCGCTGGGGGCGGGCGGTGCGCTTCCGCAGGTGCTCCGCGCTGCCCTCGACATCCGTCGGCTGAGCCGTCGTGATGCGAGTGCATACGCGGATACGCACGCGAGCTCGCCTCGTTTGCCATCGCTCCGCTTTGTAGCCCTTCAAGAGGCGATGCGCGCCGGCATTCCGGACGGTTGGGGGAGCACGATTCGCGACAGTGTGCCTCCCACGCGTTGGGATGAGCTCGAGCGCCTGCACGCCGATTGGCTGCGACGATTCCCGAATCACCCGCTCGCCGACTATGTGCGGCTGTCGCGAGTGCGCCTCCTGTACTTCAAGGGTGACGGCGCGCGTGCGTGGGACGAGCTCCTCGCCATGTATCCCCGACATCGGGAGCGCGTGCTCGGCGAGATGCGATATCTCGTGCAGCAGAGCGTGCTGCCGGAATCGATCGATGATCCGAGGTTCGATTGGCCGCTCCGCACTGCGCTGGTTCCCGAAGTACGCGTGACGCCCGATGAGTGGAATGCCTACTGGCAGGCGACAGAATCCCACGCGGGCGAACCGTGGGTGATTGCGATGCAGGAGCGACTCCTCTGGCACGCGATCAGGCTCGCCCAGTCTACGCGATCGCTTCCGTCACGTTTCCCACGGCGTCCCGGGGCGCCGACCCCGCTGTGGGCCAAGCTGCGGCTGCTCGCACTGCTCGAGGCGGGAAACCTCGACGGCGCGATGGAGCAGGCCGACAGCACCAACGACTCCGAGGGCGATCTTGGTGCTATCCGGGTTCGCGTCCACCTGCTTCGGCGCGACTGGGGGAAGGCGCTGGCCGTTTCCTCCGCCACTGATGCCGCAACGCGCTACCTCGTTCGCGTCATCGCGCCCCAGGCGATCGTGGACTCGCTGGCAGCCGCGGCCGCCTCGCCGCTCGCGAACGACGCCCGCCTAACGAACGCAGCTCGCCGAGCCGCCGCCGGCGATTGGGCAGGGGCGGCCCGCTCGGCCCCCGTGAGCGATCCCGACAAGGCCCGACGTTGGGCGCGCACCGCGGCCCTGGCGGCCGACACATCGCGGTCGGGCCGGCTCGCGTTCGCCCGGTGGATGCGGGGGCAGCATGGCCGCCTGTTCTTCGGCGAAAACACGTACTGGCTGCGCGGCCTCAACTGGCGCCTTTACGCGCTCCAACGCGACACGACCGATCGCGCGGCGCCGCCGGCGCTCGATCCGCGGTTGCCTTGGACTCCGGCGGAGGAACGCGCGAAGATCGACACGCACCTCCGATCGACCACCGAGCTCTATTACTCGCTCCGTGCGTACGCGCGCTGGCTCGACGGTACCACACGGTCCACGCCGGGCCTGGCGGCGGTCGTTCGCGAAGCGGACCAGGTTTACAATCGTCTCCTGAACTGGGACGAGAGTAACTCGCGGTTCTGGTCCGCCGCGCTGAGTGAAAGCCCGGAAGCGCGGTCGATTCGTCGGGCTGGCGTGCTCCTGGAGAAACGGCGTTAGGCGATCACGGATTCTGCTGCGGCCCGCGGTACACGACGCCGCCTTTCATCACGAACTTCACCTTGCGTACCGCGGCGATGTCGCGCGTCGGGTCGCCGTCGACCGCGATGAGGTCCGCGAGCAGGCCGGTTTTCACGGCGCCGATGCGGTCGTCCATGTGAAAGACCTTGGCATCGATGGACGTCGCCGAACGCAGCACATCCACCGGCTTCATGCCGTAGTTCACGAGCAGCTCGAGCTCACGCGCGTTGTCGCCGTGAGTGAACACGCCGACGTCGCTGCCGCTGCAGATGGTCACCCCGGCGGCCAGCGCTGCTTTGAGGCTGGCTTTCTTCTGTGTGATGCCCGGGGTATCGGGGTCAACACCGCGCTTCCAACCTCGATAGGAAAGAATCGCATCGCCTGCCGCAACCGTGGGGCAGAGCGCGATGCCCTTTTCAGCCATCAGTCGGAACACCTCCGGCGTTCCGCCGTCGCCATGCTCGATCGTCTCGACGCCCGCGACGGCCGCTCGGCGCATCCCTTCCGCCGTGCTCGCGTGCGCCGCGACCGGCCGCCCGCTACTGCGCGCGATCTCCACGATGTGGGTGAGCTCTTCCACGGTGAACGTCGGGCGACTTTCCCCGTTAGGCCCCCAGCGATAATCAGCGTACACCTTGATCAAGTCGGCGCCCCGCCCGATCTGATCCCGCACGACTCGCGTTAGACCCTCCATGCCGTCCGCCTCTTCCGCGCCCTGAGGCAGATCGATGTCGGGCGTCGGATGCTTGGGCCCATACGTACCTGTCGCGACGATCGCGCGCGTCACGACGATCATGCGGGGCCCCGGGATAATGCCCTGCTCGATCGCGCGCTTGAGCCCGACGTCAGAGTACCCGGCCCCCTCGGTACCAAGGTCACGTACGGTGGTGAATCCGGCGAGCAGCGTGTTGCGCGCGTGATTCGTCGCGCGCGCGACGCGCAGGGCGACCGGCTCGTGCAGCACCTGGTCATCCCACGGCGTTTCATTGTAGGGATGCAACAGCAAATGCGAATGTCCTTCGATCAGCCCGGGCAGCAGCGTCGTACCGGGGAGATCGACCGTCGTCGCGCCGGCTGGTGCGCGAACGTCCGCCGCCGGGCCCACGGCCGCGATCTTGTCGCCGGTGACGAGCACGGCCCAGCCCTCGTGAGGCTCCGCCGCAATGCCGTCGAAGACGCGCGCCGGCTTGAGCAGCGTGCTCTGCGGATTCTGTTGCTTGGTGTCCGGCGTTGGGCGTCCGCCGGCCTGCGCGGCGACGGCCGTCGTCGCAAGAGTGGACGAGAGCAGCGCGACAACGAGTGATCGGATCGGCGACATCGACGCTCGGAGTGGAACGTAGGCGGAAACGACTCGACTGCCCACGATTCTATCGTGCGCGCGCCGATCGCGCACGCTCGGCGCAATCGCTGACTACAGCGGTCTGATCACCCGATAGCGCGCCTGCACGACTTCATACGCGGCATACGCGATGAGGCCGACGGCAACGACGGCGAGCAGCACTCCGCCGAACGGCTGGTGCGCGATCGCGCCGAGCGCCTCACCCGTGTCCGCGGCAGCCGTTGCGTCATGCGCGAATCCAGCGCGCACGAGATACCACCCGCAGATCCCGAACACGACGCCTCGGGCGGCGATTCCGCATCGACAGACGTTGAGCACCCACGATCCCGCTTCTCGCGACAGCGATGCGAGATCGAGCTGCCGACTCAGCTTTGCGGCCCACGCGCGGTATAGCTGATAGATGCCGTATCCGGCGACTGCGAGCCCAGCGCCAACGACGAGCCAGCGACCGAACGGCGCGTCGAGCAGGCGGCCCGTCCACGTTTCGACTGCCTGACCTCCTCCCCGCCCGCCGCCTGTCGCCAGTCGCACGGCCTGCAAGCCGAGCGCGGCGTGCACGATCCCGCGCACGGCGAAGCTCGCCCGCACCGCGAGTCCTTTGGCGGTAGTGCCACGGCGTTCCGGATCCAGAATCGCCTCGATGATCCGCCAGGCTGCGTACCCGAATAAACCGGCGGCGATGACGACGAGGATCAGTGCGCCGAAATTCTGCCTGACGAGTGCCGTGAGGGCACCCCGCGATCCGGTGGTCTTCCCGCCGCTGCCGAGCGCTGATTGAAGCGCCAGCACGCCGACGACGGTATAGAGCACCGCTTTTGCCGCGTACCCGACGCGGGCGAGCCACTCGATCCAGGGCGCGGCGGGCGCAATTGCCTCATGCGCTCGAGTCTTTTTCCCTTGGTGGAGTGGCGCTGCGGCCGTGGGGGCGTGGCTCATGCCCCGATGAATAGGCAGAGCCCGTGCCGGCAATCCGACAATCTTACGGCCGCGTCACGAGCGCTTGATCTGAGTTTCAGTTCCGCGCTCGCGGGAAACCCGCGTCGCCGGCACGCCCGTCACTCCGCCCGAGACGATGAACGCCATCACGTCGGCGCTCGGTGCGTCGAGCGGCTCGACCTGCGATGATGGGAACACCACCAGATTCCCGGCAAAGTTGTAGGACTGCGGGAAGTACACCGAGGAGTAACCCGGAAGGCCAAGCCGGTCGAGCGACTCCTGCGTCACGAATCCGACCATGCGCGCCTCGCTTTGCATGCTGAGACGCACGAGCACCGGCTTGTCGAACCGACGCTTTTCGCCAACGAATGCGTTGAGCAGATCCTTGGTCGACGTATAGAGCAGGCGCACGAACGGAAGGCGGCCAACGACCTGGTCGATGATCGCCAGCATCCCGCGCGTGATCAGGTTCGATCCGAGGAACCCAATGAGCGTGATCAGAACGATCGTGAGGACGAACCCGAGTCCCGGCACCGGCAGCCCGAGCCAGCCGTCGATGCGGACGAACACGACCCAGCACACGTAGAGCGTGATCGCGAGCGGTGCGACGAGCACGAGCCCGCGCAGAAAGTAGTTGAGCAGTCTGCGCATGGCTCAAATGATACCGCGCTGGTGACGGCTACGCTTCCAGAATCTCCGGCACGGCGATGATGCGCTCACCAACGGGCGGACTCTCCACACAGTTCACGAGCGTGCGAACCATCTGCGCGATCGTGACGAGCCCCAGTTGCCGCGCCCGTTCCCGCGTTGACGGGATTCTCTCCATGATCCAGTAGAGAGGGACCAGCGCGTAGGGCCATCGGTGGCCGGGACCGAGCACGTACCACGGACGCACGAACGTTGCGCTTCGTCCGGCCCCGCGAGCCACGAACTCGCGCACGAGCCCTTCGCCGCGCATGCGCACTTGGGCGTACGCGCGCATCACCGACGCGGACTGCGCGACGCTGAGATAGATGAAGTGAGCGATGTGGGCGGCGTTCGCCGCGCGGCAGGACTCGCGTGCCGAGACGAGATCGACACGCTCGAACTCCGCCGCCTTCGACGGCGACGGATGTGGTGTACCGACGAGCTGGAGAAACGTGTCGCAGCCGGCGACGTGCATCGAGAACGTGGACGCGTCGAGCGCGTCGCCGACGACGCTCGTGCAGCCCTGCGGGAGCCGGAGCCGTGATGCCGGTCGCACCAACGCTCGCACGCGATGGCCTCGCTCGACAAGCGCGGCGACGACGCGACGCCCGATGTATCCGGTGCCGCCAGTAACGAACACGTCTCTCGTCGTCACAATTCGTGGCGCTGTGCTCATGTGGTCTCTACGTCGCGCGGACCACGATGGATTTGGTGTTCGACGCAGCGTACATTTGCGCGCATGACCGCGGCGATCGAGACGCGTGCGCTGAGGAAGGAATATCCCGCACCCACACCGCGTCGCGGGCTGGCGTCTTTCGCGCCGCCAATGCCGCTGCCCCAGGGTCGCCCGGCGGCGGTGGTCGTTCTCCCGATCGCGCGACTCATCATGGGCCCCATCCAGGGGCTGTCGGTCGAGCACATCCTGCCGTTCATCGGCGTCACCGCTCTCGGCGCGCTCACGTTCTCGGCGCTCGGGCTCCTGATGGGAACCGCGATCGCGCCGCAGCAGATCGGTCTCATGTTCAGCATCATCATCGCACCGATGCTCATGTTCGGATGCGCGTACTATCCATGGCGTGGTCTCGATCACGTACCGGCGATGAAGTACCTCGTTCTCATCAATCCACTCGTGTACGTGGCGGAGGGCATGCGTGGCGCAATAACGCCCGACGTGCCGCACATGCCGATCGCCGTGTCGGCGAGCGCGCTTGTGCTTCTCGCTGGCGGCTTCTGGTATTGGGGAAAGCGCACGTTCATGCGGAAGGCGCTCGGTTAGCGGGTCCGGTGTTTTAGTATTCCCCACATGACAACGACACACGTTCCTCCAAGCACCACGGAAGAGTCGTCGTCGCCCGCCTGGACGATCGACGCTGCGCGCGACCTCTACAACATCGAGGGCTGGGGCGCGGGCTACTTCGACATCAACGAGCGCGGGCACGTCGTCGTTCGGCCGGATCGCGACCGTCCCGATCGTGCGCTCGACCTCTTCGATCTCGCGCGCGATCTCGAGGAGCAGGGCGTCGCGCTGCCCGTGCTGCTGCGCTTCTCGGACATCCTGCAGTCGCGAATCGAGTCACTGAGCGAGCGGTTCGAGTCGGCGATCAAGGAGTTCGAGTACCAGGGCGGGTACACGTCGGTGTATCCGATCAAGGTCAATCAGCAGCGCCACGTCGTTGAGGAGATCGTTCAATTCGGCAAGGCGCACGGCGTGGGGCTCGAGTGCGGGTCCAAGCCGGAGCTTCAGGCCGTGCTCTCGTTGAGCGAGTCGACGGATCACATCATTGTCTGCAACGGCTACAAGGACGAGGAGTTCATGCGCCTCGCCCTCATGGGCCAGAAGCTCGGACACCAGGTGTTCATCGTGCTCGAGCAGCTGAGCGAGCTCGATGTCCTGCTGCAGGCCGCGGAGGACCTCGGCGTCACGCCCTCGGCGGGTGTCCGCATCAAGCTCGTCGCGGAAGGGGCGGGTCGCTGGGCGCAGAGCGGGGGAGAGAAGTCGAAGTTCGGGCTGAACGCCGCGCAGCTGATGAAGTTGATCGAGCGCCTGCGCTCGTTAGGCCGGGTGGACATCCTGAAGCTCATCCACTTCCACATTGGGAGTCAGGTCACGGACATCCGCTACATCAAGAGCGCACTGCAGGAGGTGTCCCGCTACTACGCGGAGATTCGGAAGGCAGGCGTGGACATCACGCACGTGGACGTCGGCGGCGGGTTGGGTGTGGACTACGACGGCACGGGGTCGACCTCCAACGCGAGCGTGAACTACTCGCTTCAGGAGTACGCGAACGACGTCATCTACACGATCGCCGAGATGTGCCGGGATCAGGAGATTCCGATGCCGCACATCATCAGCGAGTCGGGGCGCGCCCTCACGGCGCACCACGCGCTGCTCCTGCTCAAGGTCATCGACGTCGAGTCGCAGGCCGAGCCACCGCTGCCCGAGGTCACGGACGACGATCATTCGCTGCTGCACGAGATGCTCGCCGACTACCAGACGATCACGAAGAAGGCAGTGCGTCCGCGGAAGGTGCTCGAGGTGTATCACGACGCAACGTTCGACAAGGAGCGAGCCCACCAGCTGTTCAACAGCGGCGTCCTGTCGCTGCGCGAGCGCGCGATGGCGGAAACGATCTACTTCGCCACGGTCAACCGGGTCGCGCGGTACGTGAACGGCGACCGCGACAAGTACTCCGAGATCATCACCGACGTCGACGCGACGCTCGTGGATCGGTACTTCTGCAACTTCTCGCTCTTCCAGTCACTGCCCGACAGCTGGGCGATCGATCAGCTGTTCCCGATCATGCCGATTCACCGCCTCGAGGAGGAGCCGACGCGTCGCGGCACGCTGCAGGACGTGACGTGCGACTCGGACGGGAAGATCGACCGGTTCGTTGGCGAGAGGGCCGGTCGTCCGAGCCTCGAGCTGCACGACATTCGCGACGACGAGGACTACATGCTCGGGATCTTCCTGACGGGCGCGTACCAGGAGATCCTCGGCGACCTGCACAACCTGTTCGGCGACACGAACGCGGTGCATATCCGCATCGCGGAATCAGGGTACGAGATCACGGATCTCGTGCACGGCGACACGGTCACCGAGGTGCTGAACTACGTACAGTTCGGCGCGTCGAATCTGCTCGCGACGTTCCGCCGGAAAGTCGGCGCGGCCAAGAACATCTCTCGGCAAGAAGCCAACACGTTCATCGCCGAGTACGTCGCCGGACTGGAAGGATACACCTACCTGGAAGGCGAGGCTGCCAGATAAGGCGCAACGGCGCAACCGAACAGGTAATTGGTTACTGGTACAGGTTACAGGTAATCGGAACCCTCGGGACGCTCATCTCGCTGAGAGAAGCGAGACATCCCGAGGGTTCAAATAACCAATCACCAATTCAAGTAACCTGTTACCAATGTTTCTTGTCTAGCGCCCGAATCGCTTCTCGACCTCTCGCCAGTTGACGACGTTCCACCACGCGTTGAGGTAGTCCGGTCGTCGGTTCTGATACTTGAGATAGTAGGCGTGTTCCCAGACGTCGACGCCTAACAGGACGTCGCCGGCCTTCTTGCCGTCCATGAGCGGGTTGTCCTGGTTCGGCGTGCTCGTGATCGCGAGGCCGTTGCCATCGCGCAGCAGCCACGCCCAGCCGGAGCCGAATCGGCCCGTCGCGGCGGCGTTGAATTGCTCCTTCAGCTTCGCGAAGTCGCCGAACGCCCGGTCGATCGCCGCTGCCAGCGCGCCCGACGGATCGCCGCCGGCGTTAGGCGCCATGATCGTCCAGAAGAACGAGTGGTTCCAGTGGCCGCCGCCGTTATTGCGCACCGCGCCGCGGACCGCTTCCGGCACCGCGTTGAGGTTGGAGATCAGGTCCTCGAGACTCTTCTCCGCAAGCGCGGGCGCCTTCTCGATCGCCGCGTTCAGGTTGTTGACGTACGCCTGGTGGTGCTTGCCATGGTGGATCTGCATGGTCTGCGCATCGATGCTGGGCTCGAGCGCGTCGAAGCCGTAGGGAAGCGACGGAAGGGAGTAGGCCATGGTTCGGGAGCGATGGAGTTTGCCTAACAGGGAACGGGGAACGGGAAACCGGGAACAAGCAGCGGGAACCGTGCCTCGCGTTCCGGGACTCCGCGAATATCTCGCGGCGCTCAGGGCGACAGCGGCGTCTCTGTTCCCGGTTCCCGGTTCCCAGCTCCCGCTTTCCTTTCCCGGATCCATCCAATGATTCCGGGCAGAATCGAGAGGAAGATAACCGCGATGATCACCTTCTCGATGTGCCGGTCGATTCCCGGAACAAGCCGGCCGAGGAAGTAGCCGGTGAACAACATGCTCCAGATCCACGCCGTACCGCCGAGCACGCTGTACGTCACGAACGTGCGGTAGGGCATCTTCGCCACTCCTGCAACCAGCGGCGCGAAGGTCCGAATGATCGGCATGAATCGCGCAAGGACGATCGTCTTGGCGCCGTGGCGCTCGTAGAAGTCATGGGCTCGCTCGACGTGCCGGCGCCGGAAGAACAGCGATTCCTCGCGCGTGAACACCCGGGGGCCCATGTACCGACCAATCCAGTAATTCGTGTTGTCGCCAACGATCGCCGCGATGTTGAGCAGAAGCCCGAGCACGTACACGTCCAGGGGAAATCCCTGCGACGCGAGCAGCCCCGCGGTGACCAGCAACGAATCGCCCGGGAGCAAAAACCCGAAAAACAACCCCGTTTCCGTGAAGATGATCGCAGTCAGCCCAACGTACCCGGCCCACTGGATGAGCGCCGGCAGGTCTCGAAGGCGATTGATCAGGTCCGACAGGAATTCCATTGCGGCGAGGGATAGAGGGAACGAGCCCATGGAAGTTCTTGCGTCTCGCGACGACGGTCAACGCCCACACCACGCTCACGCCCTCGAGGTGCGGCGATGTTTCGCAACGATCACCGCCTGACGACGATCCGCGCGCCCCGACGTTCCGACCGACCCGCCGCGGGTGATGCGGGCGCGGATCTCACCCAGAAGCTCTCCCACGGCTTCGAGCACGCGCTCAAGCTGCCCGAGCGACCTCGAAGCCGCTGGCACCGCGCCGGGGTCGGCCGCCGCGCGGAGCGCGTGCTCAATGGCGTCTTCGCGACTGTCCTGCTGACATTCGCCGTCGGATGGACCTGGTCCATCGCGGAAGCCCGGGCAAGCGAAGGGCCACTCGATGACGAAACCACCCCGGCGACGGCCGCGATCGGCGCGGCCCTGACGGACCCCGATGCGCCGACGATCGCCTATCTCACCGACGCCACGGTGGAGCTGTTCGCGCCGCTGCGCGGCGAGAGCGGCCGCCTGCGCGCGGTGGTGGGGAAAAACGGCCAGCCCATCGCGGCCGACTCGTTGCCAGCGGGAGCCTCGATCGCGTACTTGACCGCCGGAGATTCCGCCGCGGCCGACTCCACGCGCGCGGCCGAGTCGTTAGGCGCTGCCCTCGACTCACTCCCGGTCGACTCGGCTCGCGTTCCGCTCGCCCCCGAAGAGTCAGGCGTGTGGAACACCGCCATTCGCGTGGGCAACGTGCTCAAACAGGTTGCCGATTTCAGCGTCATCACGCTGACGCCGATGTCGGAGCGGCATCGTGGCCGGATCGGCCTCTATTACATCGGCACGTGGCCGACCGAGCGTGGACGCCGACATGCCGGATACGTGACGCCGTCGGGATTCATCGAGGTCACGCCGGAGAATCAGGATACACCCGTGTCCGACCATTTCACGCTCGGTGATTTCCTCACGCACGATCAACCGAACGTCTGGCCCAAGTACCTGGTGCTCGATCTGCGGCTGGTCGACAAGCTCGAGCTGGTGCTGCAGGACCTCGAGGAGCACGGCTATTCGACGGATGGCGCCCAGGTGATGAGCGGATTCCGCACCCCGCAGTACAACGTCCGCGGCGGTGATCCACGTGGGCGCGCGACGCTCAGCCGGCACATGTACGGTGACGCGTCCGACATCTTCATCGACAACGATGGGAACGGGTGGATGGACGATCTCAACCACGACGGCAAGCTGAACAACAAGGACGCCGAGGTCATTCTT
>Ga0207701_10001056_pt1 | contig 29240 bp, 25 predicted proteins | sample KBSSwiSSwithPhiX_FD_184294 | JGI IMG/M metagenome (GOLD analysis project Ga0207701, IMG submission 184294) | Switchgrass rhizosphere bulk soil microbial communities from Kellogg Biological Station, Michigan, USA, with PhiX - S5 (SPAdes) (version 2) | ecosystem: Environmental > Terrestrial >... | reverse complement strand
CGGCGGGCGCGAGCCGGCGCGGCGCGAGCGCATCGAGCAGACGGTCAAGGTCGAGGTGCGCGAGCCGCCGCCACCACCACCGCCGCCCCCGCCGGAAGAGAAGCGCCCCGAGCCGCCCAAGCCGGAGCCGATCGTCAAGAAGACTCCGGCGCCGCCGCCCAAGGCCAAGGCGCCGCCCGAGCCGGCGCCCAAGGGGCCACCGCCGCGCGTGGTCGGCATCAGCCTGGATTCGACCGTGGAGGGCGGCGGCGGTCCGGCGTTCGCCACCGGCGAGACCCACCAGGGCCGCACCGACGAGCGCGCGGTCGCGCCCAAACCGGTCGAAGAGCCCCCGGCGCCGGCGGCCCCCCCCAGACCGGTGGCCAAGAACGAGGTCGCATCGCGCATCCCCGTCGCCGGCGTGAAGTACACGGCACCCAAGCGCAAGCGCCCGCACGAGCCTGCCTATCCCGAGACCTTGAAGGCTCAGGAGCTGGAGGCGGACGTCAACGTCATGGTCTCGATCGACGCCACCGGCAAGGTGACCAAGGTCAAGATCATCAGCGCGTCCCCCTACCCCGAGTTCAATCAGGCCGCGGACAGGGCCGCCCACGAAGAAGAGTTCGAGCCAGCCCTGCGCGACGACGTTCCGATTCCCTACACCCTGACCTACACCTACCGCTTTCGCCTGGAGACCAAATGAAGGCTCGCTCGTCAGCGTCCGGGGCGCTGGGCCTGCTCGCCGCCGCCACGCTGTCCGCGGCCGTCGCGGCGGGCTGCGGTCCCGGATTCGCCCCCCCCAACCGTCTCAACTCGCCACGGGTGCTGGCCATCAAGAGCGACCCGGTCGCGCCCGCGTTCGGTGACACGACGATGTTGAGCGCCGAGACCTATGCCCCCAACGGCGTCTCGCTGCTTTACGACTGGTCGTGGTGCCCGGTCGCGCTGGCGCCCGGCGCTCCCTGCCCGATCACCGACGAACAGTTGTTGCAGCTGGTGGGAATGCCGGTGTCCCTGCACCTGGGATCCGACGCGACGGTCCCGTTCGTCCACAACATCCCGGTCGACAGGCTCGAGCTTTTGTGCGGCCCGACGTCGCCCTTGCCGGCGCTGGACTGCACTGACGGCTTTCCCGTCCAGCTGCGCTTGGTGGTGTGCACCGAGAGCGATCAGAACCTGTGCCAGGACGTCGCGCACGCCGTCGAGGCGGTGCGGCCGATGCGCCTGCGCTTCCGGCCCGGGGACCAGGCCAACGCCAACCCGACCATCACCGGCCTGCACGCGCTGCTGATGGACGGCATGGATCCGGCCGACCTCACGGTCGCGGCCTCGCCGCCCACGCTGATCCGCCACAAGGAGACGGTCATCACCGCCGACATCAACCCCGACGCCGACGCTGAGATGTACGACGGCCTCGATGACGACAGCATGCCGGCAAAGCTGTACGAGCGCCTGACGCTGTCCTGGTTCGTCGAGAGCGGCGACACCAACCACCTGCGCACCAGCTACATCCGCGGTACCACGGCCACCGGCAACGCGAGCGATCGCATCAAGTGGACGCCCGCCTTCTTGAAAGACGAAAAGGACAGCCTGCGTGACGACAAGACCCTGTCGCGGGTCATCGTCGTCATCCGCGACAATCGCGAGGGCGTGGCCTGGATCGAGGGCAGCGCCCGGCTGGTCGAGGAGACGACTCCTTGAGACGCCACGGATCGATGTCGGTCGCAGCCCGCCTCGCGCTCCTGATGCTGGGCGGCACCCTGGCCCTGGCCGGCACCGCCGCCCGTACGGCGCGCGCGCAGATGGCCGAACCGCCGCGCCCGCCCGCCGAGGCGCCGCCGCCCGCGCCCGGCGAGCTGGACGCCAGCAAGCTCAGCAAGGTCCCCAAGCTGAAGAAGTTCGTCGAGGCCGAGTACCCCAAGGAGGCGGTCGACAAGGGGATCAGCGCCGACGTGGTCCTGCTGATCAGCATCAGCGCGCAGGGCAAGGTGGACTCGGTCGGCATCGCCGAGCCGGTCGACCCGCCGGGCATGGGATTCGAAGAGGCAGCCACCATCGCGGTGCAGCAGTTCGAGTTCGAGCCCGCCGAGGTCGACGGCAAACCGATCGCGGTGCAGATCAGCTACCGCTACCACTTCAAGCTGGCGCCCAAGGCGCCTCCGCCGCCGCCCGCCGAGCCGTCGCCCGCGGCCCCCGCCACGCCCGCGCCGGCTCCGGCGCCCGCGGCCCCCAAGCGCGAGCCGGTGGTGAACTTCTCCGGCCAGCTGCGCGAGCGCGGCACGCGCCTGCCCATGGCCGGCGTGCTGGTCACCGTGTTCCGCGACGACGGACCGGCCGCAGTCGGCTTCGAGGCCTCGGCCGACGCGACCGGCGCGTTTCGTTTCTTCGACCTGGCCCCCGGCAACTGGAAGATCCTCATCGAAGCGCCAGGCTACTTCCCGTTCCGGACCGCCGAGGAGATCCACGCCGGCGAGGCGACCAACGTCGTCTACTACGTCGAGAAGGGGACCTACAACCCCTTCGACGTCACCGTCACCGCGACCAGACCGCGCAAGGAGGTCAGCCGCACGGTGATCGCCTCCGCCGAGATCGACAAGGTGGCCGGCACGGCGGGCGATCCGCTGGCGGTGATCCAGAACCTGGCCGGCGTCGCCCGCCCACCGCTGCTGAGCGGCCTGGTCATCGTGCGCGGCTCCGCGCCCGAGGACACTCAGTACTTCCTCGACGGAGCATCGATCCCGCTCATCTACCACTTCGGCGGTCTGCGCAGCGTGGTGCCCATCGGCATCATGGATTCGCTGGAGTTCTACCCGGGCAACTTCTCGCCCAGCTACGGGCGCGCCATCGGCGGCGTCATCGACGTGCAGGTCAAGCGGCTGCAGCCCAAGAAGGTCTCGGGCTACGCCGACGTCAGCCTGCTCGACACCAGCCTCTACCTGGAGGCTCCGCTCGGCAACAAGGGCGGCGTGGCGATCGCCGGCCGGCGCAGCTACCTCGGCACCGTGCTGGGCGCTACCCTGCCCAGCGACGGGGGATTCAACCTGACCGTGGTGCCGCGCTACTACGACTATCAGTTCATCGCCAACTATCGCCCGGCGCCCGCGCACGATCTGCGCGCCTTCTTCATCGGCTCCGACGATCGCTTCGCCGTGCTGTTCTCGGATCCCGGCGACTTCAGCACCCAGGTGACCGGCAACGCCTTCAGCGCCTTCTCGACGTTCTACCGGTCGATCCTGACCTATCGTTACTTGCCGGGGAACGGGTTCGAGAACCTGGCGCAGGTGTCACAAGGCCGCAACGAATTCGGCTTCAGCCTGGGCCAGCTGTTCCTGAACATCAATATCTACAGCAACCAGCTGCGCGACACCGCCAAGAAGACCTTCACCGACTGGCTCGCGGCGTCGGTGGGACTCGACACCGCCTTCTACAAGGCCTCCGGCGTGGTGCGCCTGCCTCCGCCGCCCAAGGAAGGTCAGCCGATGCAGCCGAACGACGGGCTCAAGCCCTCGCTGCAAACCGAGTTCGACAACGTTCCTTACTGGTCGCCGGGCGCCTTCGCGGAGCTGGAGATCAAGCCCTGGAAGGGAATGTTGATCCTGCCCGGCGTACGTTACGACTACTTCCAGCGCGTACACGAAGGAAACCTGCAACCGCGCCTGACCATGCGCGGTCAGGTCACGGAACAATGGACGATCAAGGGCGGCGCCGGTCTGTTCACGCAGGAGCCGCAGTTCGACGAGACCGACTCTCACTTCGGCAACCCCAACCTCAAGAGCGAGCGCGCCTGGCACTACTCTGTGGGTGCCGAGTACAAGCCGCGGCCCTACATCACGCTGGACGCGACCCTGTTCTACAAGGACATGAGTCATCTGGTCAGCGGGACCGGGGCCGCCGACGCCAGCGGCACCCCTCTGCGCTACGACAACAACGGCACCGGGCGGGCCTACGGTTTCGAGATCATCGCGCGCCACGACTTCTCGCACAACTTCGCCGGCTGGCTGACCTATACCCTGTCGCGCTCGACCCGCCACGACTCGGGCGCCACCGAGGACCGGCCGTTCGACTTCGACCAGACCCACATCGTCAATGTCGTCGGCACCTATTCGCTGCCGCGCAACTGGTCGGTGGGGGGACGCTTCCGCTACGGGACGGGCAACCCGACCACCCCCATCGTCGGCCGGGTCTACGACGCCAGCCGCGACGAGTACGACCCGATCTACGGCAAGGTCAACACCGCGCGCGTGCCGTCGTTCAACCAGCTGGACCTGCGCGTCGACAAGCGCTGGATCTACCAGTCGTTCATGCTCGATTTCTACCTGGACCTGCAGAACGTCTACAACCGCGCCAACCCCGAGGGCCTCACCTACAACTACAACTTCAGCAAGAGAGGCATCCAGCAGGGCTTGCCGATCTTTCCCATCCTGGGCGTCCGGGTCGATTTCTGAGGAGCGACGGGTGATGCGCGTGCATAGACACTTCGATCGAGAGCCGAACCGCAAGGCCGCGGCCGTCCGCGCGATCCTGATCGGGGCGCTGTTGCTCCTCCTGGGGGCTGCCTGGCCGCGCGCGGCGTCCGCCCAGGCGGTGGACCTGGAGCCGCCGCGCCGGCGCCAGGGCTACTACCTGTCGTTCGGGATCTACGGCGCCGCGACTCAGGCCATCGAGAGGGGTGACTCGCTGGGCCCCTGGGTCGGCTATGCCACCGCGTTGCGCGCGGGGCAGCTGATCACCCGGCGCCTCAGCCTGGGCTTCGGCATCGAGAGCGCGGCCACCAGGGGCGATGGACAGAGGGGCAGCTCGACCGCGCTGACCCTGGAGGCCGGGTTCGCGATCGCTGGCGACCTGGCCCTGCGCGGCGGCGCCGGCGTCGGGTTCATGCAGCTCAAGAACCCCAAGGATCCGACCGAGTCGGCGCTGCGGGGCGCGGGCGGCTCCTACTTCGCCCTCGGTGCGTCATACGACTTGTTCGTGGGGCAAAAGCGGCTCACCGGCGGTCTGGCTTTGACCCCGGTCGTCGAGGCGCGCTACATCCCCGGCAGCGACACCACCGGCATCATCATGTTCGTCGGCGTCGACCTTACCTACTGGACCGGGCTGCCGCTCAACCAGCTGGACCTGCCGCCCGCCGAAGCCTGGCGCGTGCGCAAGCCCGGCGAGTGAGCCGGACCGTCGCCCGGGGAGTTGTCACAGGAACGTCACAGAGGCGACACTATGTCGCCATGGCCTCATGTTAAATGCCCATGAGTGAACATGTCGGACAGGGCGGTCGAGGTCCCGCTGCGAAGCGCGGGCCAGGGGGAAAGTTTGGCCGCCAGCAAGCGCCAGCTCCACGACCGCGTCACCGCTGCCGCTCGGATTACCGACAATAGCCCGGCGCGCCGGCTGATCCGTCCCGCGCCCCGCTGGCACCGCGTGGCCGAAATGGCGATCAAGGTCATGGCCCTGGGAGTCATCGCCGCGGTCATCTTGATCTTCGCCTTCGTGGCCAAGGAAGCGCTGCCGCTGCTGTTCAGCAGCCACATCCATGGCGAGGTGACGCTGGGCAAGATGTTCACCGCGCAGGCCTGGCCCGGCTACGACGCCGCCGAGCACATCTGGCAGCCGGTCTCGGACATCCCCAAGTACGGCATCTGGCCGCTGATCCTGGGCACGCTCAAGGTCAGCATCGTGGCCATGCTGGTCGCGGTGCCGCTGGGCGTGCTGTCGGCGGTCTACGTGTCGCAGTACGCCTCGCGCCGCACCCGCGAGCTGGTCAAGCCGGCGATCGAGCTCCTGGCCGGCGTCCCCTCGGTGGTGCTGGGCTTCTTCGCGCTGATGGTGATGGCGACCTGGTTCCAGAGCACCTTCGGCCTGGAGTCGCGGCTCAACGCGCTGGTCGCCGGGGTCGCGCTGTCGATCGCGGTGATCCCCCTGATCTTCACCATCAGCGAGGAGGCGCTGGGCGCGGTTCCGCGCAGCTACGTCGAGGCGTCGACGGCGCTGGGCGCGGCGCGCTGGCAGACCATCGTGCGGGTCCTGGTGCCGGCGGCCAGCCCCGGTATCGCGGCGGCGGTCGCGCTGGGCCTGGGGCGCGCGGTGGGCGAGACCATGATCGTGCTCATGGCCTCGGGCAACGCCGCCATCACCTCGTCGAGCTTCGTCGAGTCGGTGCGAACCCTGTCGGCCACCATCGCCGCCGAGCTGGCCGAGGTGGTCTTCGGCGGCGCGCACTACACGGTGCTGTTCTTCCTGGGCACGGTGCTGTTCCTGACCACCTTCGTGATCAACTTCCTGGGCGACTACGCCATCAGTCGCATGAAGCGGCGGCTGGGAGTGGCGGCGTGAGCGCCACCACCACCACCACCGCCGCGACGGCCTTCGACGTGAACCCCTTCGTGCGCCGGCTGCGTAGCCGCCTCGGCGACGTGGCCCTGGTGGTCGCGACCGGCGCGGCCACCCTGCTGGTGCTGACCGCGCTGGCGATCATCGTGGTCGACGTGGTGCGCGGCGGCAGCCAGCGCCTCAGCTGGACCTTCCTCAGCATGGCGCCGACCGAGGGGATGACCGCGGGCGGCGTGTTCCCCGCCATCTTCGGCACCGTGGCCATGGTGATCATGATGACCATCGCGGTGGTGCCGGCTGGCGTCGCCACCGCGGTGTACTTGCACGAGTACGCCGACGCCGGTTCGCGCCTGACGCGCATCATCCGCATCGCCGTCAACAACCTGGCCGGCGTGCCATCGATCGTCTTCGGCCTGTTCGGCCTGGGATTCTTCGTGCGCTTCGTGGGCGCGGGGATGGACCTCGCGCTCTTCGGCGGACAAAAGGTGCTGGGCCAGCCGGCGCTGATCTGGGCGTCGCTGACCATGGCGGTGCTCACCGTGCCGGTGGTGATCGTCGCCACCGAGGAGGCCCTGCGTTCGGTTCCGCGCGAGCTGCGCGAGGCCTCGCTGGCGCTGGGGGCGACCAAGTTCCAGACGGTGATCAACGTCGTGCTGCCGCAGGCGACGCCCGGCATCCTGACCGGCACGATCCTGGCCATCAGCCGCGGCGCCGGCGAGGTGGCGCCCATCCTGTTCACCGGCGCGGCCTATTACCTGCCGCACCTGCCCTGGCACCCGAGCAACCAGTTCATGCACCTGGGTTATCACGTCTACGTGCTGGCCACCCAGTCGCCGGACGTCGACGCCAGCAAGCCGCTGCTCTACTCGACGGTGCTGGTGCTGCTGGCGGTGACCTTCGTGCTGAACCTGGCGGCGTTCGTGGTGCGCTCGCGCATGCGGCACCGCTTCGCGGGCGCCGGCGCGTGACCATGCCCGCCACCGAGGAGCTCAGCTCCAAGCTCACCGTGCGCGGGCTGTCGGTCTTCTATGGCGCCAAGAAGGCGCTGGGACCGGTGTCGATGGACGTGCCCGAGAAGCGGGTGACCGCGCTGATCGGCCCCTCGGGCTGCGGCAAGTCCACCTTTCTGCGCTCGCTCAATCGCATGAACGAGCTCATCCCCGGCTGCCGCATGGAGGGGTCGGTCGAGCTGGACAAGCAGGCCATCTACGGCCCCGCCATCGACCCGGTGGTGGTGCGGCGGCGCATCGGCATGGTGTTCCAGCGCTCGAACCCCTTCCCCAAGTCGATCTTCGAGAACGTGGCCTACGGGTTGCGCATCGGCGGCATGGGCGCCGGCAGCGAGCTGTCGGGGCGGGTCGAGCGCGCGCTGCGCCAGGCGGCGCTGTGGGACGAGATCAAGGATCGACTGCAAGAGAGCGCGCTGGGGCTATCGGGCGGGCAGCAGCAGCGACTGTGCATCGCGCGCGCGCTGGCCGTCGAGCCGGAGGTGCTGCTGATGGACGAGCCGGCGTCGGCGCTGGATCCCATCGCCACCGCCCACATCGAGGAGCTGATCAACGAGCTCAGCGACGGCTACACGGTGGTCATCGTGACCCACAACATGCAGCAGGCCGCGCGGGTCTCGGACTTCACCGCCTTCTTCTACATGGGCGACCTGGTGGAGGTCGATCGGACCCAGGTCCTGTTCACCAAACCGAGCCAGTCGCGGACCGAGGACTACATCACCGGCCGATTCGGCTAGGCCACTCGACTACTCAGATGGGGACCGACATGGGTAAAATCGGCGCGATGGGGTCGACAGGACGGGAACACACCAACCGGGAGTACGAGCAGGAGCTGCGCCGCCTGCGCGAGCAGATCCTGCTGATGGGCGCCAAGGTCGAGGAGAGCATCATCAGCAGCATCCGCGCCCTGACCGAGCGCGACACCGCGCTGGCGGAGCGCACCATCGCCTTCGATCGCCAGATCAACCAGATGGAGATCGACATCGACGGGCTGTGTCTGCAAGTGCTGGCCCGCCGCCAGCCGGTGGCCTCCGATCTGCGCTTCATCACCATGGCGCTGAAGCTGGTGACCGACCTGGAGCGCATCGGCGACCTGGGCGTCAACATCTGCGAGCGGGTGGTCGAGCTCAATCAAGAGCCGCCCCTGAAGCCCTACGTCGACCTGCCGGTCATGGCCGAAGAGACCCAGCGCATGCTGCACGACGCGCTGGACGCCTTCGTGGCCGGCGATGCCGAGGCCGCGCACCGGGTCATCGAGCGCGACGTCACCATCGACGCGTACTACTCGCAGATCTTCCGCGAGCTGTTGACCTACATGATGGAAGACGTGCGCAACATCTACCGCGCCACCCGCCTGCAATCGATCGCCAAGTACCTGGAGCGCATCGGCGACCACGCCACCAACCTGGCGGAGATGGTGGTCTTCATGGTCAAGGGCAAGGACATCCGCCACATGGGCAAGCTGAGCACGGCCGACGGCAAGTAGGCTTCCGGGGGCAAGGCCGCGGCCAGGCCTTGCGGTAGTGAGGCGGCTCGGGTGTAAATTGACGCCGATGACCTCGGTGGTTCGTCTGACTTGCCTGGCGGGAATGGCGGCGCTGGCCCTGGGCAGCGCTTGCACACCCAAGAGCTCCGGTAACGCGGGGCCCTCGTTCGTGGACAGCGGCGCGCACCCGGTCGACCTGCGGGCGGATCGGGGCCCCGACGCCGGCGCCGATGACACCGCGGCCTCGGAGACCGGCGCCAACCCCGACGCGACCGGCGACGCGGCGGCCCCCGACCTGCGCGCCGACCTCCCGGCCTCCAGCGACGCCCCCGCCGACGCCCCGGCCCCCACCAGCGACGCTGGCCCCGGCGATGCGGGCAGCCCCGACGCGCGCGACAGCGCCGGCGACCCGACGCTCAATCTCGACCTGCCGGGCCTGGACCTGCGCGACGCGCTCCCCACCGACCTCGGCGGCGACGCCCGCGACGGCGGCGGTTAGGGTTATCCCCTCCGGCCCTCACCCCGCCGTGGGCTGAGCGGAGGCGGCGCCGGTGGCGGTGGCGCGGGGGTCGCGCGGCAGGGTGAACCAGAAGGTAGAGCCGCGGCCCAGGGTGCTCTGTACGCCGATCATGCCGCCCATGGCGTCGACCAGGTGCTTGACGATCGACAGGCCCAGACCGGTGCCACCCATGTCGCGGGTGCGCCCAGCGTCAACGCGGTAAAAGCGCTCGAACAAGCGCGGCAGGTGCTTGGCCTCGATGCCGGGACCCGAGTCCTCGACCGACACCCGCACCTTGCCCCCCTCCTCGCTGGCGCGGATGGTGATGGCCGCGCCCTCGGGGCAGTACTTGACCGCGTTCTCGACCAGGTTGGTCAGCACCTGCTCGATCGCCCGGTGGTCGCCGGTCACCGACGGCGTGCCAGGCGCGACCGCGCCCGCGACGGTGAGCTTCTTGCGGTCGATGCGCTCGCGGAAGGTGCCGATGACCTGGGTGGCGATGGGCGCGATGTCGACCGCGTCGACGCGCGGCTTGAACTCCTTGGACTCGATCTTCGACAGGTCCAGCACGTCCTCGACCAGCTCGTGCAGCCGGCGCGCGTTGCGCTCGATCATCTCGACGAAGCGCACCGACGCCTCGGGGTCGCGCAGCGCCGACCGGCGCAGGGTCTCGGCCGCCGAGGCCACCGCCGCGATCGGGGTGCGCAGCTCGTGCGACACGTTGGCGACGAAGTCGCGGCGCAACGACTCCAGCCGGCGCACGTCGGTGACGTCGACGAACACGGCCAGCAACCCGGGCTGACCCGACATCGCCTTGGCGTGCACCAGCACCCGGCGCGGCTTCAGGCCGGCGATCTCGATCTCGCCCGAGTGCGAGTCCTCCGACGCCAGCGCGGTCTCCAGCAACCGCTGCAGCTCCGCGTTGCGGATCACCTCGATGGCGATGCGGCCCACCGTCTCGCTCGACAGCGCCATCATCTCGCGCAGCGACGGGTTGACCAGCAGGATGCGCCGCTCGGCGTCCAGCACCAGCACCCCCTCTTGCATCGACTCCAGGATGCGGCCCAAGAGGTCGCGCTCGGTGCGCATGGTGCTGAGGGTCACCGACAGGCTCTCGGCCAGCGCGTCCAGCGCGCGGCCGAGCTCGGTCAGCTCGTCGTGGCCGCGCAGGTGGGTGCGCACGTCCAGGTTGCCGTCGGCCATGCGGCGCGCCGCGCTGGTCAGCTGGCGCAGCGAGCGCGACATCACATGCGCCGCGCCGAACGACAGGAACGTCGCCACGCCGAGGGCGATCAGCGCCGCGATGCCGAAGATCTGGCGCAGCGCCTGGATGGATTCGTCGACCTCGGTCAGCGGCACCGCCAGGCGCGCGACCATCACCACCTGACCGTCGCGCCGGATCGGCGTCGCCACGTACATCAGGCGCCGGCCGACGGTCGCGCTCCAGCGCGCGCTGGAGCCCGGCTGCCCTTCCAGCGCGCGCAGCACCTCGGGCCGGTCGTGGTGGTTCTCGACCCGCTCCAGCCCCGCGCGCTCCACGTCGGAATCGCCCAGCACCACGCCATCGGGCCGGATGAAGGTCACGCGCGCGCGCCCCGGGCGTCCCAGTCGCTGCGCCAGCAGCGTCCAGCGATCTTTTCCGGCGTCGGTGCCGCCGGCTTGCCCGGCGCCGGTGCCGCCGGCTGGCCCGGCGCCGGTGCCGCCCGCCTGGATCTGCCGCGCCTCATCGCCGACGGTGTCCTGGATCAGATCCAGGCGCGCCACCAGGTCCTGCCGGATGCGGTCGACCAGGTTGGCCTCGATGCGGTGGCGCAGGTACATCTCGCCCGCCAGAACGGTCAGGACGATCAAGCTCAACGAGACCGCGAAGAGCTTGGCGCGAACCCCGAACATCACGGTGGCTGCTTGGCTGGCGTCGTGGCCACGACCGGCGGCGCGGCCACAAAGCGGTAGCCGATGCCGCGGATGGTCTCGATGTACGACCCGGCAGGCCCCAGCTTCTCCCGCAGGCGCTTGACGTGGGTGTCGACGGTCCGGGTGGCGTTCTCGCCGCTGACGCTCCACACGTCGTCCAGCAGGACCGAGCGGGACTGCACCCGGCTTCGCCGCTCGTACAGGGTACACAGGAGACGCAGCTCCAGCGCGGTCAGGCTGACCTCGCGGTCGTCGACCAGCACGCTGGGCGCCTCGCGATCGATGCGCAGCCGGCCAAAGGTGATGGTGGCGGGCACCGCCACCGCGGGACCGCTCTGCGATCGCCGCAGCACCGCCTGCACGCGCAGCAGCAGCTCGCGCACGCTGAACGGCTTGACCACGTAGTCATCAGCCCCGAGCTCGAAGCCCACCACCCGGTCGACCTCCGCCCCCTTGGCGGTGACCATGATGACCGGCACGCCCCGGGTGGCGGCGTCGCTCTTGAGGATTCGACAGACCTCCAGCCCCGATACATCGGGCAGCATCAGGTCCAAGATCACCAGGTCGGGTCGCTGCTGGCGCATCAACATCGGCACATCGGCCCCCCGTTCCGTCAACACCACCTCGTACCCCAGCTCGCGCAGGTTGTAACCGATGACATCCTGGAGATCTTGCTCGTCCTCGACGACCAAGACGCGCGTCATGACGGGGTTTTTAGCACCTTCCGCGGCACCACGGCCAGCGCGCGCTGTGACATTCATGTGACAGGGACATTGACTTCATGGCGCACCTTACCCATAGAGTCCCGGGCACCCCCCATGGCCGTCGTTTTCACCATCGTCGTCATCGCCCTGGTCTTCGACTACATCAACGGATTCCACGATGCGGCGAACTCGATCGCCACCATCGTGTCGACTCGCGTGCTGTCGCCGCGCTCGGCCGTGGCCTGGGCCGCCTTCTTCAACTTCGTCGCCTTCGTGATCTTTCCGCTGCACGTCGCCAACACCATCGGCAAGGGTATCGTCGACCCGCACGTCGTCGACAACACGGTCATCGTCGCCGCGTTGATCGGCGCCATCGGCTGGAACCTGATCACCTGGTGGTACGGGATCCCCTCCAGCTCGTCCCACGCCTTGATGGGCGGCCTGATCGGCGCCGGCATGAGCAAGGGCGGCACCGGCGTGCTCGGCTGGGCCAAGATCTCCCAGACCGCGGCGTTCATCATCCTGTCGCCGATCATCGGCATGCTGATCGGCGGCGCCCTGCTGGTGCTGATAGCCTGGCTGCTGCGGCGCGCGACGCCGGGCCGCGTCGACCGCTGGTTTCGCCGCCTGCAGTTCCTGTCGGCGTCGTTGTTCAGCCTGGGACACGGCGGCAATGACGCCCAGAAGACCATGGGCATCATCGCGGTGCTGCTCTATTCCAACGGCATGATCGGCCCGACCTTCTACGTGCCGTTCTGGGTGGTGCTGGTCTGCCACCTGGCCATGGGCCTGGGCACGCTGTCGGGCGGCTGGCGGATCGTGCGCACCATGGGGATGCGCCTGACCAAGCTGAAACCGGTGCAGGGCTTCTGCGCCGAGACCGGCGGCGCGTCGATGCTGTTCCTGGCCACCGCGCTGGGCGTTCCGGTGTCGACGACCCATACCATCACCGGCGCGATCGTCGGGGTCGGCTGGGTCAACCGGCCCAGCGGCGTGCGCTGGGGCGTGGCGCTGCGCATCGTGTGGGCCTGGTTGCTGACCATCCAGTCGGCGGCGCTGATCGCGGCCGCCAGCTACTTCGGCATGCGCGCGCTCAGCCGCTGAAACCAGCCGTCCCGCCGTGTTAGTGTTTCGGCCGCCGCCCGGGCGGCGCCTGGCTTTTTTGGCTTTTCCTTCGGGGGTCCCTCTCATGCAAATGACTCGCTGTCGTCTCTCCTTCCGGCCTGTGTCTCTGTCCGCCCTCAGCCTGACCGCGGCCCTGGCCTTGCTGCTGCCGGCCTGCGTGAAACCGGTGACCGCGCCGGCCGCCGGCGGCATGACCCCGGCCGCCGCCGCCGACGAGCCGCCGCCGCCGCCCAAGAAAGACGAGCCCGAGGCCCCGGTGGTCCCGCGACAGAAGGGCCAGAACATCTTCGCCGGCGTGAAGTGGTGGCTGGATCCCTACTCCAACGCCACGCTGGCCATGAAGCGGCTCAAGGCCGCCAACAACGTGGAAGAGTCATCGCTGATCGCCAAGATCGCCGAGTACGGCGGCGCCGACTGGATCGGGGACTGGACCCCCAACGTGGAGAACTGGGTCCACAAGCGGGTCAAGCTGATCAACAAGAACCAGGCCTTCCCGCTGTTCATCGCCTACAACATCCCCAAGCGCGACTGTGGCCAGTACTCGGCGGGCGGCGCCGCGCAGGGCGACGCCTACCGGCTGTGGATCGCCGCCTTCGCGCGCGCCATCGGCCCACAGCGCGCGGCCGTGGTGCTGGAGCCCGACGCGCTGGGCCTGCTGAAGAAGTGCCTCAGCGAGGCCGACCAGAAAGAGCGCCTGGATCTGCTGCGCTTCGCGGTCCACGCCTTCGGAGAGCAGAAGAACACGGCGGTGTACATCGACGCCGGCAACGCGGGCTGGATCGACCCGCCCGACATGGCCGCCCGCCTCAAGGGCGCCGGCGTCGACGACGCCGAGGGCTTCGCGCTGAACGTGTCGAACTACAAGACCACCGAGGCGACCATCAAGTACGGCAAGGAGATCTCAAAGCGCCTGGGCGGCAAGCACTTCGTGATCGACACCAGCCGCAACGGCAAGGGGCCACCCGACGTCAAGGGCGACGTCGAGGCGGCCTGGTGCAACCCGCCGGGGCGCGGCCTGGGCACGCCGCCCACCACCAAGACCGCCGACCCGCTGGTCGACGCCTACCTGTGGCTGAAGAAGCCCGGCGAGTCCGACGGCGAATGCAACGGCGGCCCCAAGGCCGGCATGTGGTGGCACGCCAAGGCGCTGGAGCTGGCCAAGAACGCCAGCTTCTGAGGCGCGCGCGCGACTTCCAGGAAGCTCGCGATCCCTGAATTCGCTCAAGTTTTCGCGCAACCCTCCGTTTTCGAAATCCAGCTTGATCGACAAAGCACCGCCTGCCCGAGGGGGAGGGGACGGGGCGGGACGAGGGGATGCATGCAGGACAAGGTCTACGTTCGCGGTATGGAACGTCTGGTGGCGGTGGTGCAGGAGCTGTCGCGCGCCCGCACGCTGGAGGACGTCCAGGTCATTGTCCGGACGGCGGCCCGCCAGCTGACCGGCGCCGACGGGGCGACCTTTGTCCTGCGCGATGGCGACAAATGCTTCTACGCCGACGAGGACGCCATCGCCCCGCTGTGGAAGGGGATGCGCTTCCCGCTGTCGGCCTGCATCAGCGGGTGGTCGATGCTGAATCGACGCCCGGCGGTGATCCAGGACATCTACGCCGACTCGCGGATTCCGGCCGACGCCTACCGCCCCACCTTCGTCAAGAGCCTGGCCATGGTCCCGATCCGGACCAGCGAACCGATCGGAGCCATCGGTAACTACTGGGCGACGCAGCGGATGCCGACCGACGTCGAGGTCAGGCTGCTGCAGGCGCTGGCCGATTCGACCTCGATCGCCATCGAGAACCTGAACAACCAGGCCGCGCTGGCCCGCGCCGAGGATCAGCTGCGGCAGTCGCAGAAGATGGAGGCCATCGGGCGCCTGGCAGGCGGCATCGCGCACGACTTCAACAACGTGCTGTCGGTGGTGTTGAGCTACTCGGAGCTGATCAAGGCCGAGCTGCCGCCCAGCGACCCGATCGGCGCCGACGTCGATGAGATCTGGAAGGCGGGCGGCCGCGCTGCCCGCCTGACCCGGCAGCTGCTAGCATTCAGCCGCCAGCAAACCTTGGAGCCCAAAGTGCTCGACCTGGGTCAGTCGGTGCTCGAGATGGAGAAGATGCTTCGACGCCTGCTGGGCGCCGATGTCGAGCTCACCATCCTGCCGGCCACCGACCTGGGAAGCGTCAAGGCCGACGCCGGCCAGATCGAGCAGGTGCTGATGAACCTGGCGGTCAACGCCCGCGACGCCATGCCCCAGGGCGGCAAGCTCACCGTCGAGATCAAGAACGTCGACCTCGACCAGGAGTACGCCGGCACCCACCTGGACGTGAAACCGGGACCTCACGTCCTGCTCGCGGTCTCCGACACCGGAACCGGCATGGACAAGGCGACGGTGGCGCGCATCTTCGAACCGTTCTTCACCACCAAGGAGAAGGGCAAGGGGACCGGCCTGGGTCTGGCGGTGGTGTTCGGCATCGTCAAGCAGAGCGGCGGGCACGTCTGGGTCTACAGCGAGCCCGGCCAGGGCACGACCTTCCGCATCTATCTGCCGCGCGTCGAGGGCGCGGCGGACAGCGCCGGCCCGCCGCCAGAGCCGCTGCCCAGCGCCACGCGCGGCAACGAGACGGTGCTTTTGGTCGATGACGACGATCAGGTGCGCGCGGTCGCGTGCAACATCCTGCGCCGCGCCGGCTACGTCGTGCTGGAGGCGTCGAACGGCGGCGAGGCGCTGATGATCGGCGAGCAGCACGGCGCGACCATCCACCTGCTGCTGACCGACGTGGTGCTGCCGCGCATGAGCGGGCGTCAGATCGCCGAGCGGATCGCCGGCATGCGCCCCGGCACCAAGGTGCTCTTCATGTCGGGCTACACCGACGACGCGGTCCTGCAGCACGGCATCCTCGAGTCCACCGCGGCCTACCTGCAAAAGCCCCTGACTCCCGAGGCGCTGGCCCGCAAGGTGCGCGCCGTGCTGGACGGCTCGAAGTAACCGGGCGGCGCCCATTCGACTGCGCTCCAGGTAGAATCCAGGCCCGTGTCCGACGAGATCGAGGTCCTTGGTATCGTGGCTCAGCGACTGGCCGCGGCGCGGGTGGAATACATGCTGACCGGGTCGGTAGCGATGTCGTGGTACGCCCAGCCGCGACAGACTCGCGACCTGGATATCGTCGTCGATCTCCCAGCCGCGAAGGTCGGCGCGGTGGTGAATGCTTTTTCACCCGATTTCTATGTCGACGCGGAGGTCGTCCGCGACGAGGTCAGGCGCCGCGGCATGTTCAACATGATTCAGGATGCGCTGGTGCTGAAAGTAGACATGATCCTGCGCAAAGGCGGCGAACACGACATCGAGGCCTTCCGGCGCCGCCGCACGGTCGAGATGGCGCCGGGTTTGAACGTGAGCATCATCGCGCCCGAGGACCTGGTCCTGGCCAAACTTGCCTGGGCGTCGCAGGGGGAATCCGATCTCCAGCTGCGGGACGTGCGAAACTTGTTAGCATCGATTCAGAACATGGATCAGTCCTATTTGTCGACATGGGCGGCCAAGCTCGGGCTCACGGAGCTCTTGAAGAGAGTCAGCACCAAATGAGCGCAGACACCAGCCCAGATATCGCCACGCGGTACGCCCAGCGGCTGATGGCGCTGCCGCCGGCCAGAAGGGTCGCGATGTGTTTCGACATGTCGACCTCCGCGCGGGCCATGGTCCGCAGAAGCTTGGAACAGCAAGGATTGACCGGCGATCAACTGGCGGATGCACTGGTGGCCCGCCTCTATGCCACCGACCTGTCGCCGAAAGCGCTCGCCGAATGCCAGCGCCGGGTGCGCCAGAGACTTCGACACGCGGCGCCCTGACTCAGCCAGTAACCGTCACTGGACCAGGCTGACCGCAAGATCGATGCTCCGTCCGTGACGGCCGGAGACTCCTGACCCATGATGGCCCCACGACCCTTGGTGAAGCTCTGCCTGCTGCTGACTGGACTCGCTGGCTGTGTGATCCCGCCCGCGCCGCGCTCGATCCCGGCGTCGGGGGTCGCGGGCGCGCCGCGCGCGTCGATGACCGCGGCGCGTACCAAGGGGGAGAACCCCTTCAGGGACGCCTACTGGGTCATCGACGAGGAGTCCAACGCGCGCCGCACCGCCGACAGCTGGCGCCAGAGCCGGCCCGCCGACGCCGCGGCCATGGACAAGATCGCCGGACAGCCGGCGGCGATCTGGCTGGGCAACTGGAACCCGCAGATCGAGAACGACACCAAGAGGTTCGTCTGGGCCAAGACCCGCGCGGGCGGGCTGCCGGTGTTCATCGCCTACAACCTGCCCTTTCGTGACTGCGGCAGCTACTCGGCGGGCGGTTCGCGCACGCCCGAGCGCTACCGGGCCTGGATCGACGGGCTGGCGCGCGGGATCGGGTCGCGGCGCGCCGTGGTGGTGCTGGAGCCCGACGGGCTGCCCCTGCTGAAGAAGTGCCTGACCCCGGCCCAGCAGCAGCAGCGGATCGATCTGGTCCGCTATGCCGTCGACACCCTGGAGGCGCTGCCGGGAGCGGCGGTCTACGTCGACGCCGGACACTCCGACTGGATCGACGCCGCCGAGATGGCGGTGCGGCTGCAGGCGGCCGGCATCGACAGGGCCGACGGCTTCGCGCTGAACGTGTCGAACTACCAGTCCACGCCCGCCATCATCAAGTACGGCCACGACCTGTCGGCGCGGCTGGGCGGCAAGCACTTCATCATCGACACCAGCCGCAACGGCAACGGGCCACCCCCCTTCCGCGGCGACGACGAGCGCGCCTGGTGCAACCCCGATGGGCGCGCGCTGGGTACGCCGCCCACCACGGCGACCGGCGATCCGCTGATCGACGCCTTCTACTGGCTGAAGGTCCCCGGCGAATCGGACGGCACCTGCAACCACGGCCCGGCGGCCGGCGCCTGGTGGCCGGACAAGGCGCTGGAGCTGGCGCGCAACGCCCACTGGTGAACGCTCGAGGTTCGCGCAAGAAGGCCTTGACAGAATAGCACGGTCGTTCGTACCTTTATGCCATGGCCATGTCGAAGGGCGACGCGACCCGCGAGCGCATCCTGGACCGCGCGTTCCGGATCGCGACCCGCGATGGGCTCGACGGCCTGTCGATCGGCATGCTGGCCAGCGAGCTGGGGATGTCGAAGAGCGGGCTGTTCGCCCACTTCGGCTCCAAGGAAGACCTCCAGATCGCGGTGCTGAGCGCCGCCTCGCAGCGCTTCGAGGAGTTCGTCTGGCGCCCGGCGATCAAGGCGCCGCGCGGCGAGCCGCGGGTGCGCAAGCTGCTGGAGCGCTGGATGCTGTGGATCAACCAGCCCAGCATGCCCGGCGGCTGTGTCTTCGTGGCCGCGGCCGCCGAGCTGGACGACAAGGACGGCCGGCCGCGCGACTTTCTGGTGGGCGAGCAGAGGAAGCTGTGCGCGGCGCTGGCCAAGGCGGCGCGCCTGGCGATCGAGGCCGGGCACTTCCGGTCGGACCTGGACTGCGACCAGTTCGCGTTCGACGCCCACTCGCTGGTGCTGGGCTACAACTACCAGCGCCGCCTGATGCGCGATCCCAAGGCCGAGGCGCGCGCGCGCCGGGCCATCGAACGGCTGCTGGCGCAGGCGCGCAAAAATAGCTGAGCAACCTGAGGCCGCCACCTCCGTACAGGGAAGAGCAGATGGCAAACAAGACGACGAAGCAGCGGGCAAATAATAGAACGAATGGTCGTTTGATTTTTGTACGCGCCGGCATGCGCCTGCTGTCGGCGATCGCGCCGCCGCTGGCCGACCGGCTGGCGCTGGACCTGTTCTACCGGCCCCGGCGGCGCCAGCGGCAACCCGAGGTGGCGGGCCTGCACCCTCATCGCTGGCGGGTGCATACCCGCGCCGGCTGGCTGACCGTCTGGGACTACGGCGCCGGGCCCACGGTGCTGCTGGTTCACGGCTGGAGCGGCGGCGCCTTCCAGTGGTCGCCCTTCATCGAGCCGCTGGTGCGTGCCGGCTACAACGCCGTGGCGCTGGACATGCCGGCCCACGGACTCTCCGACGGCGAGCGGACCAACCTGCGCGACTTCGTCCACGCCATCGTCGACACCGCCCAGCGGGTGAAGCCGGTTCACGCCGTGGTGGCCCACTCCCTGGGCGCCACCGCCACCACGCTGGCGCTGGCCCACGGCCTGCGCGCGCAGCGCGCGCTGCTGATCGCGCCCCCCTCGCGCGGGGTGCCCGGGTTCGTGCAGGCGTTCGCGCGCCATATCGGCCTGCCCCCGGCGCGCGGCCAGCGGCTGGTGGCGCGCATGGAGAGGCGGTTCGGCGATCTGGCCCAGTTCGACGCCCGCCAGGCGGCGGCCACCCTCGACACCCCAGCGCTGATGTTCCACGACATCGACGACCCGGAGGTCCCCTACCGCGAGGGCGAGGCGCTGGCGCACGCCTGGCCCGGCGCGCGGATGCGATCGCTGCAGGGCCTTGGCCACAACCGTCCGTTGAAGGATCCCGAGGTGCTGCGCGAGGCGCTGGCGTTCATCGCGGGACCCGAACGCCCGAGTCCCTTCGAGGGACGTTCGCGACTCGCTGCGGCCGCTCAGGCCGGCGCGATCCGGTAGTGCAGGGTCAGCACCGGCAGGCCCAGGAAGCGCACCTCGTGATCGCAGCGCACGCTCTGCTGCGCGTCCAGGTACAGGCAAAAGGTCTCGTGCAGGGTGCGGATGTTCCAGACCCGCAGGGCGGTCCCCTCGCGCTGGACCCGGTAGAAGCCGGCGTCGCCGAAGCCGCGGCCGATCGACATCAGCCGGAAGCCAGCGCCGTCGTGGTTCTCGGGGCGCAACAGCACCGTGGCGTTGCCGCCCGGCATGGGGAAGACCACCTTGACGCAGGCGCCGTCGTGCAGCGGCGGCTTCTCGGTCATGTAGTAGCCGGTGTAGATCGCGCGGTCGCGCCGCTCCAGCTTGCGGAACCACCCGGTGTAGCGGATGGCGCCGCTGGCCGGGTCGCGCAGCAGCGCGATCTCGCTGGTCATGCCGTAGGCGGTGTCGAGACCGTCGAGCGGGAAGTTGAGCTGGTTGACCCGCCGGCTGATGGTGGTGACCAGCGCCCACAGCGCCAGACGGGCCGGGAAATAGGTGGTGGCCCAGGCGTCCAGCCGATAGGCGTGGGTGCGCTCGTAGAAGTCGCGGATCTTGGGGTCGACGCGCGCGGGATCGAAGCTCGCCGAGGCGAGCGCGCTGAAATCCGGGATCAGCCCGCCCTCGCGGGCGTTGCGGACCAGCTGTAGCCCTTCGGCGGCGGCGGTCTCCTCGTAGTTCGCGGCGCCGATGACCGGACCGCCCAGCGGGCCGACCAGCCAACCCACCTCGGCGGGCGCGACCCGGCGGCCGAACAGGCGGATCAGCCCATAGATGAACCACGAGCCCACCAAACCGACCAGCGCGGCGATCCTCATCAAGTTGGGCCGATGATATGCCGATCCCGCTGCCAGGCGTCCCGCGCCATGGCGCGGTGAGTCCATAAATGCTCGCGCTGCACGTCTGAAGCGCGGCCGCTTCCGTACGGGAGGACATGGTGCAAAGCAGCGCGCGCCTGATCGCCTGCATCTTGTTGATGTTTGTGGCCGGATGCGAAGGGCGGATCGGGGGGCCCGCTGCCGGGTCGTCCGGCTCGCCCGGCGCTCCCGGCCCCACACCGCACGACCAGATGGCCCAGGGCTCTAACCCTTCACTGTTCGCGGTGGCCAGCAGCTACTTCCCGGGCCAGCAGGCAGCTCCGGGGGCCAAGCGGCTGTTTCGCCTGACCCGCACCCAGCTCGACCTGACGGCAAAGACCTTGCTGCCGGCCTACGCGGGCAAACCGGCGCTGGCGGTGGTGCCGCCCGACCCGTTGCAGACCAACTACGAATACGCCGCGAATCTGAGCTTCAACGACGCCAACTTCACCCCTTATTCGAACTGGGTGGACGGGATCGCGGCGGCCGCGCGCGCGAACCCGTCCAGCGTCGTCGACTGCGCGGCCGCGGGTAACACGCCCGCCTGCCTGCAAGCCGGCGCGCGGGCCTTCGTGGCGCGCGCCTTCCGCGGGGTGACCAGCGACGCGCAGCTCGCGCGCTTCGCCGACTTCTTCACCAGCAGCGTGGCGCAGGTGGGCCTGCCCGACGCGACCGCCGATCTGGTGTCGCTGGTGATGACGTCGCCCAGCTTCGTGTATCGCGACGAGGTGCAGACCGACGCGGCCGGCGCGCTGCTGCCGGCGCAGCGCCTGCAGAGCATGACCTATACGCTGGCGGACGCGCCGCCCGAGGCGGTGGGCCTGTCGTCGGCGGCGCCCGGCGCGGGACTGCAGGACGCGGCCTCGCTCGGCGCGACGATCGAGGGAATCCTGGCCACCCCGGCGGCGCGCGCCAAGCTGATGCGCTTCTTCCTGGCCTGGCTGGAGGTGCGCGACGTCGATCAGTACACCATCGACCCCACCGCCTTCCCCGAGTTCACGCCGGCGGTCGCCGCGGCCGCCATCGAGGAGACCCGGGCCTTCCTGACCAAGCAGCTGGCCGGCGCCGCGCCCACCCTCAAGGACGTGACCCAGTCGACGCGCTCGTTCGTGTCCAGCACGCTGGCCTCGATCTACGGGGTCACCCGGTCCTCGGCGACCGAGATGATCGATCTGGATCCGACGCAGCGGCTGGGCGTGTTCACCCAGCCCGCGGTGATCGCCTCGCACTCGGGGCCCACCACCACCCGCCTGGTCAAGCGCGGGGTCTTCTTCGTCCGCAAGGTGATGTGCATGCCGCTGGGCGCGCCACCCCCGGGCGTGAACACCAATATCCCCCCCAACGCGACCGCCACCGAGCGCGAGCGCATCGGGACCGCCACGGCCAACCTGCCGTGCTCCGGCTGCCATGCCTTCATCAACCCGTTCGGGTTCATGATGGAGAGCTTCGATCCGATCGGGCGCTGGCGCACCATGGACGCCGGCCATCCCGTCGATCCCAGCGTCTCCGTGTCCTTCCTGGACGAGGGGCCGCTGGCCGCCACCACGGCGGTCGAGGCGCTGAAGGGCTTCACCGGCTCGCTGAAGTTCAAGCAGTGCTTCGCGCGGCAGCTGTTCCGCTTTTACCTGGGCCGCGAGGAGACCGCCGCCGACGATCCGCTGCTGCGCCAGATGTTCTTCGATTTCGCCGCCAACGACGAGCAAGCCATCATCAAACTGCTGCGCACCCTGGGCAACGCGCCCGCGCTGTCGCAGCGCAGGGAGTTGCCATGAAGCGGGACAAGGGCGGCATCACGCGCCGCCAGCTCATCAAGCGTTTCGGCGCGGCGGCCTTCGTGCTGACGCCGGTGGCGCGCGCCATGGGCTACCTGGCCGGCCCCCCGCTGTCCTCGGCGCCGCGCTTCGTGATGTTCTTCAAGGGCGGGTCGTTTCACTCACCGTCGGTGCAGCCCAAGGCGATCACCGACCTCGCGAGCACCCCGCTGGCGCCGCTGCAACGCCTGTCCAGCGACCTGATCCTGTTTCTGGGCATGAACATCCACGGCGGCTCGCCCAAGACCGACGGCTACAAGGAAGAGCACGCCGCCGGCCTCATCGGCTGCACCACCGGCAACAGCTATCACTACTCGAAGAATGATTCGTACTACGCGTACACCGACAACGAATCGATCGACGTGGCGATCGCCAACTACTATCAGACCATCCCCCAGCTGGCGGCGCTGCCGTTCGCCAGCCTGCACGTCGGCGGCGGCGCCCACTCCGACGCGGACAACGTCGGGCTGGGCCAGCGCTACATCTCGTACCGCAAGCGCGTGGCGGGCGACAGCCAGTACGGCAACGCCATCGAGCCGGTTCAGGACGCGGGCCAGGTCTACGACATGCTCATGCAGCGGGTGAGTCTGCTGTGCGCGCGCACCACCGGCCAGCCCCCGCCCAACAACACCCAGCTGCGCGCCGCCCTGGTGCGCAAGAAGAGCCTGATCGACTTCAGCCTGGCCGACATCGCGGACGCCAAGCGGGTGCTGGGCATGGACTCGGCGCACGCGCTGCAGCTGGACGGGCTGGTCGCCGGCTGGCGCCAGGTCGAACAGGCCACCACCTCGCAGCTGACCGCGCTGGATCAGGCGACGCCGACGCCCGGGTCGACCGCCGCCTGTCCCACCGGGGCGCGTCCCACCGGCAACGGCGTCAACAAGTCGAACCTCGATCAGCTGACGCCGGTGCACGACCAGATGATCGGCCTCATCAAGCTGGCCTTCGAGTGGGACCTCACCCGGGTGGTGGCGTTCACGCTCTCGGGCGCCTCCAGCGGGCAGACCCTGCCCAGCCGCGGCGTGACCTCGGCGCACCACACCCTCGAGCACAGCAACAACGTCGCCGGCCTCAACACCATCGATCCCTACTACGCGGAGAAGTTCGCGGCGCTGCTGGACGCGCTCAAGGGCATCGACGACGGCAACGGCCAGACGGCGCTGTACAACACCTCGGCGATCCTGGGCATGGAGTGCTGGAGCAACAGCTCCAGCGGCCACTACCTGACCAACATCCCGTTCGTGCTCGCCGGCCAGGGTGGCGGCAAGTTCCAGACCGGGCGCATCGTCAACGCCGGTGGCCGCAACAACAACGACCTGCTGATCTCGGTGCAGAACGCCGCCGGGATCACATCGAGCACCTTCGGCCTGGCCAGCCTCTGCCAGGGACCGATCGTCTAGCGCGCCGATCAAAACCAGCAGACCCGTGACCGCGGCGCGGCGGCGCCAGACCCGCGACATGTGCGTCCCCTGGCCCCTAGCCGTCCGGGCGCACCGATCGTATGGTTGACGACCCTGCTCCTGGAGGAACCTGCATGCGTAGTCCCGCCCGCTCCCTGGTCGCACCCCGCGCCGCCGCCCTGGCCGTAGCCCTGACCGTGGTGGTCCTGGGCGCCGCCGGCCGCGCCGAGGCCAGGGCCGTGCACTATCGGTCGCAGCACCCGCTGCCGCGCAAGATCGGCCACGGGTTCTGCTACATCGGCGTGCCCCACGTGCACGACTTCGGACCGTCGGACGCGCGGCTCTATCGCGACGTCGGCGGCGAGCTGTACTTCGTGGGCGATCCCGCGCCCTTTTCCTACGAGGGCCCGCGCTATTCGTTCTATGGACCGCACCCGGTTGTCGAGGCCGACGTCCAGTTCGGCCAGCCGGTCTACTGCTACCTGAACGGGCCGCACTTCCACTGGTACCAGCCGGCGCCGGCGGTGTCGGCGCAGTTCGAGTTCCGCGGCGGCGCCTACTGGTACGTCGGCAACTACGATCCGGTCTACTACCAGGAGCGCCCGCGCTACGTCGCGGTGAACGAGGCCTACCAGCCGATCGCGTATACGCGCCCGGTCGTCGACGTGACCCTGGCCCCACCCAGCTTTCACGGCGAGATCGTCGCCGGCCCCGGCTATCACCGCGCCCAGGCGGTGGTGGCGCCGCCGGTCGTGTCGGCCGGCGTGACGGTGGCGGTGCCGCCGCCCCCTCAGATTCAGGTCGGCATCGGGCTGAACATCGGCGGCCCCCCGCCGGTCATCGTCGAGCAGCGGCGCGAGGTCTACGAGGTGCGCGAGCGCGACCATCACGACCACGGCCGCCACAACGGCTGGTACAAGCACGGGCACGGGCACGAGGGTGACGGCTGGCGCGGCCCGCCCTCGTCGCCGCCACCGCCGCAGCGGAGCGGCGGCTGGCGCGCTCCGCCGGCGCCCGCGCCGCAAAGGGGTGACGGCTGGCGCGGCGCGCCGCCCGCGCCCCACAAAGAGAAGCCGTCGCACGGCGGCGGCTGGCACCGCTAGGAACGCCCGGCGATGCAACGACGCTCACCCACGCTCCTGTTCGTGGCGCTGGCGGCGGCGCTGGCGGCCCCCGCCTGCTCGAAGCGCGGCGCGCCCGCGGGCGCGACCGGCGCCGGTAGCGCGCCACCGGCGCACCTGTCGGGCACCCCGCACACCGACGACGTGATCGAAGCCATCAAGGATGCCGGCCTGCGGGCCGAAGGCTTCACGCTGCTGCAGCCGATCCCCTTCGGCGCCGGCTATTGCGAGCAGGGCCGGGTAGAAGGAATCGATACCCTGGTGTGCGAGTTCGCCGACGACGCCAGCCTCACCCAGGGCAAGCAACTGGTGCAGGAACAGTGGGGCCGCGAGGGGGTGCAGACCGGCGTGGCCACCTCGGCCAAGCGCACCTTGCTGGGCGTGGCCGACCGCGGCCACCACGATCCCAACGGCAAGACCATCAGCCGCATCCTCGCGTCCTTCAAAAAAATCTGAGCGGTCCGAGATCCCTCGCGGGGACTCAAGAACACCGGTGGGCAGGTAGCGCCATGCGTGGGCCACCTACCTGAACCCACTGATATCTCTCGGTAATCGTATTGCCGGCAAGCGGTCGCCGCTGCCACAAAATCGGGAAAACCACTTACAATAACAGGCTCACGTGTAGAGGAATTTTATGCAGATTGTGATGGGCGTACGGAGGCTTTCGAAGTCGACTTCTGGTGGGTGGCTGCTGTCGGCGCTGGTCGCGGCGATGGCCGGGGGGTGCACCTTCGACATGCAGCGGCCCGGCGACGGCGGCACCACCACGCCGCCCACGCCGGCGCCCATCGCGGGCCTGACCGCCATCCGGGTGGATCCAGACAGCGCCTCGGTGGTGCTGGAGGTCGGCAAGGCGCCGCCCACCCAGAAGTTCGAAGCCTACGGAACCATCAACGGCCGCGAGCAGCGCATCACCGATCGGGTGACCTGGAGCTCGGACCGCAGCATCGTCGCCAAGATCGACAAGAACGGCCTGGCCACCGTCGGCACCATCGGTGGCATCGTCAGACTGACCGCGCGCAACGGCACCCGGACCGGCGACGGCACCCTGACCGTGCACCAGTCGGGGAGCTTCCTGGCCGACGGCGCGGGCGCCAACCCGCCGCTGCCGGCCAACCCGGAGTCGAAGTTCGGCGGCGCCAGCGACGCCTCGCGCGCACCCCAGCTGGTCTACCCCAACGACCACGTGCTGTTCCCGCCCAACGTCTTCGGTATCGAGGTCCACTTTCGCAAGGGCAACACCGCCAACAACCTGTTCGAGCTGCGCTTCAAGAGCAGCATCGGCGACTTCACCATCTACACCCGCTGCGTGACCTTGTCCGACGGCTGCCTCTACGCCCCCAGCCGCGAGGTGTGGGGCACCATCGCCGAGGTCAACCGCGGCGCCGGCCTGGTCCAGCTGACCGTGCGCGGGACCGACGACAGCGGCAGCGCCGTCGGCAAGAGCGCGACCTTCACCATGCAGTTCTCCAAGGACGACATTCGCGGCGGGCTCTACTACTGGACCACCTCGGGTGACACCGGGATCATGCGCTGGAACTTCGGCAACACCACCGCCACCACCGCCGAGCGCTTCATCGGCACCCAGTTCACCGGCGGGACCTGCGTGGGTTGCCACGCGCTCAGCCGCGACGGCAAGAAGATCGTGGCCTCGGCCGGCGGACAGAACAGCGGCAAGGTGCTGCTGTTCGACGTCGCCAACGCGCGACCGCTGGCCGGCTACCCGCTGGCCCAGCGCAGCCAGTTCGAGGCCTGGGATCCGACCGGCAGCCGGTACGTCGGCATCTGGACCGACACCACCAAGACCGGCCCCTCCGATCTGATCATGTTCGACGGCAACAGCGGCCTGGTGACCGGCAAGATCGACGTGGGCGGGCGCCGGGCCGATCACCCCGACTGGTCGGCCGACGGCAAGCGCATCGTCTTCACCAGCGTCGACACCGCCGGCAGCTACAGCGACCAGCGCCCGGGCAAGGGCGCCATCGCCTACGTCGACGACGATGGCAGCGGCAACTGGGCGGCCCACGACCTGTTGCCGGCGGTGGCGGGCAAGAACCGCTACTACCCGGCCATCTCACCCGACACCTCCTATCCGGCGATGGTGTTCAACGAGTCGACCTGCCCCGCGGGTAGCGAATACGGCCAGAGCTGCAACGCCGACAGCGACCCCTCGGCCAAGATGTGGGCCACGGCGCTGCCGCCGGCGGCTACCCGGCTGGTGGCGCTGGACGGCGCCAACGGCCCCGGCGTGGCCGACAACGGCAAGACCGATCTCACCAACTCGTTCCCCAAGTGGGCGCCGTTCACCTTCCGGCTGAACGAGATGCAGACCCTGCTGTGGCTGACCGTATCGTCGATCCGGCAGTACGGCCTGCGCCCGCCGCCGCCCGGCAAGGGCAGCGAGAGCGCCTCGGGGACGCTGATCTGGATGGTGGGCTTCGATCCCAGCGCGCTGGCCAACGGGCAGGACCCGAGCTTCGCGGCCTTCTGCCTGCCCTTCCAGGACATCACCACCTCCAATCACATCGCCCAGTGGACCCAGGAAGTGGTCGGTATCGTTCCCTGAGGGGACGCCGAAATCCGCCCTGAACGCGGCGCGTGCGCCCACTTGTGGTTCTAGTTAAAGCTTCGTCAGGTTCCTGACGACAGACGGCCGGAGGGGCTATTTGAAATCTCCTGCGCCGTCGAACGCTACCAAGCGCATCATTACTATAGGTGGGGGCAAAGGCGGGGTCGGGAAGAGCATCGTCTCTTCTAACCTCGCTGCCGCGCTGGCTTTGCGCGGCTCCCGCGTGGTCATCGTCGACTGCGACCTGGGCGCCGCCAACCAGCATGTGCTGTTCGGAATCGACCGCCCGGCGCCCGGCATCCAGGCGCTGATCGAGCGCAAGATCGACTCCCTCGAGGACGCACTGACGCCCACACCGCTGCCCAACCTGCACCTGGTGGCCGGCTCGGGCGCCGCCGTGGGCGCGGCCAACATCACCCACGCCGAGAAGCAACGGGTCATGAAGCGGATCCGCGCGCTGAATGCCGACGTGGTGATCGTCGACGTCGGGGCGGGGGTCAGCTTCAACGTGCTGGACTTCTTCGAGCTCGGAACCCAGCGGCTGCTGGTGGTCACGCCCCAGGTGACCTCGATCCAGACCGCCTACTCGTTCCTCAAGGGCGCGGTCCTGCGCACCCTGCGCCACCACGCCGAGAAGAAGGGGGAGCTGGAGCTGCTGGAGCCGGCCATCGCCAGCAAGGAGAACGAGAAGGTCAGCCGCCTGCTGGCGCGCCTGCGCGAGGAGAATCCGGACTTCGGCGAGGCGGTGTTCAAGATCCTCAACCGGTTCGGCGCTCAGATCGTCGGCAACCAGGTCTCCGAGCCCAACCAGGCCGGCATCTTTCACGCGGTGTCGCGCATGATCCACGACTTCCTGGGCATCAACGTGCCGATCCTGGGCTACGTGGGCATCAGCCGGCGCGTGCGCGAGTCGATCAACCAGCGGCGCCCGATGATGCTCAGCAACCAGATCGACGAGAACACCAAGGTGTTCCAGCAGATGGCGGAGGCGCTGCTGCTCGAGGACGTCTCGCTCGACGACCTGCTCATCGAGGAGGACGACAGCGAGGAGCCCGCGAAGAAGGAGGCGGTCGCCGAGATCAAGACCGAGACCAGGAGCGATACCAAGCCGCCCCGGGTCCCCGCCCCGCCGGTCGCCGCCGCGCCCGGCGATCTGGAGATGACGCCGTCGCCGCGCCAGCCGGCCGATGCGCTGGCGGCCAGCGCGCGCGCCGAGCAGGGCGCGGTGGCCGCGCCCCCGGCGCCGCCCGCGGAGGGGCTGACCGCCACGCCCGAGACGCCCGAGATCGACAGCGACCTGGAGCGCTACGCGCGCAAGCACCACCGCTACCGCGTCGACTGGCTGGCCACCCTGCGCAACGACAATGTCGTCGCCGCCGTGCGCATCTTCGACATCTCGGCGGCCAGCGTCGCCGTCGAGTGCAGCGAGAGCTTCGATGTCGGCCAGCTGCTGGCCCTGGTGTTCGACCAGCTGCCCCAGCGCGCCACCGTGGGCGCCACGGTGCTGCGCCGGATCCCGCGCGGGCTGGTGCTGGAGGCCGACATCCCCGACCCGGTGATCGCCGCCGCCGCCGCCCTGCAACCGCCGCCCGCCAGCCGCCTGGCCGGCTGAGCTGGTCGCAGTCTCGCCTCCGCCGCGATGAGGCTAGACTGGAGGCGATGGGAAAGCGGGAAGCGCCGGGCTTCAACACCCCGTTCGAGCGGCTGAAGAAGCCGGCGGCTCCGGCTCCGTCACCGGCCACGGGGACCCCGGCTCGCTCCGGCGCCGCGGCGCCGGCCAAGGCGGCGCCGCCCCGACCCCAGCCTCCGAGCCCGCCCCCCGCGAGCAAGGTCGCCG